>Ga0335073_10004554_pt1 | contig 19368 bp, 18 predicted proteins | sample Lox_Sample_22_FD_207093 | JGI IMG/M metagenome (GOLD analysis project Ga0335073, IMG submission 207093) | Soil microbial communities from Loxahatchee National Wildlife Refuge, Florida, United States - Lox_Sample_2.2 | ecosystem: Environmental > Terrestrial > Soil > Wetlands | place: USA...
CCGCGCTGTGCGTGCTGCTCACCTTGGCGGCGGGCTATGTCTCGGCCTCGCCTTACATGCGCATGCTGGGCGCGGATGCGGCGACCACGCAAGCGGGAATCGTCTATCTCGAGTGGTTTCTGCCGAGTCTGGCGCTGCAGTTCGCGCTGGTATCCATGGGATCCGCGCTGCGCGGCACCGGAATCGTGCAGCCGACCATGATCGTGCAAGTGGTGACGGTCATCTTGAACGCCGTGCTGGCGCCCGTGCTGATCGCCGGCTGGGGGACCGGGCATGCGTTGGGCGTGGCGGGTGCGGGCCTCGCGAGCTCGCTCGCGGTCGCGCTCGGCGTCGTCATGCTGTTGGCGTATTTCCTGAGGCTCGAGCATTACGTCAGGTTCGATCCCGCCTCCTGGCGGCCGCGGCTCGAGGTGTGGGGGCGGTTGCTGCGCGTGGGCTTGCCGGCGGGCGGAGAGTTCGCGCTCATGTTCTTCTACATGGCCGTGGTCTACTGGATCATCCGCCGCTTCGGCGAGGATGCGCAGGCCGGGTTTGGGGTCGGCATGCGCCTCAATCAGAGCCTGTTTCTGCCGGTACTCGCCATCGCCTTCGCGACCGCGCCCATCGTCGGGCAGAACTTCGCGGCCGGCAAGTTCGATCGGGTACGCGAGACTTTCGTGCGCTCGACGCTGATCGGCGCCGTGATCATGGGAGCGCTCACCCTCTTTTGCCAGTGGCGCGCCGGGTGGCTCGTGGGCGCATTCACGAGTCAGCCGGGTCCGGCCGCCGTCGCCACCCAGTTCATCCAGGTGATCTCCCTGAATGCCGTCGCCTCGGGGATCGTGTTCACGAGCTCGGCCGTGTTCCAGGGTCTCGGCAATACGGTGCCCGCGGTGCTGAGCTCGGCCACCCGTATCGCGAGCTTCGTGGGTCCGGCGCTGTGGCTCGCCTCACGCCCGCATTTCGAGCTCATCGAGCTCTGGCATGTGTCGGTGTTCAGCATGATCGTGCAAGCGCTGGTCAGCCTGTGGCTGGTGCGCGTTCAATTCCGCGCGCGCCTGCGCGTGCCGCTGGCAGCGGCGCTCGAGGCCGGATGATGACATGCAGCTGAGGACCTTCGTCGAGATCGTCGGCTGGGGCGGGGCCGTGCTGATCCTCGGCGCCTATGGGCTCATCTCGTCAGGCAGGGTGCAGGCGCGCTCCGCCCTGTACCAGTGGATGAACATCGTCGGAGCAGCCGGCTTCATCGTCAACAGCGGCTGGAACGGTGCCTTTCCATCGGTCGGGCTCAATATCGTGTGGTTGCTCATCGGCCTTTATGGCCTGACGCGCAGCCGCAACACCGCCTGACCGCAGGTGAAAGGCCGCCTGACCCAGGGGGCGCAAGGCGGCCTTTCCCGGACTCAGGGCGGCGCTCCCGGCCACGCATCGAATAAATTCGTCGCATCGACGCTGCCGAGCCCGGTCGCCTGATCGTAGCCGTAGCTTGCGGGGTAGGCGATTTGCGGCTGCGAATCGGATTCCGAGAGCTCGCCGATGATCTTGTTGCCGGAGGCGCCGAAGCAATCGTAGAGGTGCCCGTCGGGGTTGCGTCCGCACGGGATGTCGGTATCGCCGCGCGTCACGTCGTGAAAGATGCAGTTGCTCGCGGGCAGGGTGCCATCCGTTCTGCTCACGTCGCAGGCGTGAGGCTGCTCGAGGAACTGCCTGCGGGCGATGGCGTAGTACACGTAGTTCGCATCGCCCTGGCGGCCGAACTTTTGATCGATGAGCGCCTGGATGCCGGCCATCGCAGGCGCGCTGAACGAGGTCCCACCGCCGCCCTGTACGATGGCATCGTTCTCTACCGTGCACACCGCGCCGCCCTGACTCACGTCGGACATGCACTCGAGATAGAAGCTTCCCCAGGCGCCGTTGCTCGCGAACAGCGAGAGATCGGGCTGATCGCGCAGTCCGTCGGAGGGCACCCCGGGGACGTCGAGCTGGTAGGGGGGTTTCGGATTTCCCTGGCAGGTGCCGCTCACCACTCCCGGAATCGAAGGCTTGCCGGTGAAGCAGGTACTGGGGCCGCCGCCGCCTGCGACGTCGATGAGGAATGGCTGGCCGGCGGCGGAGTTGCAAAAACCGCCGGGGCCGTACGCCTGGGTGAAGGCGCCGTTCACCGGATCGCTGTAGATGAGCTTGCTCGTGCAAGCGTCGTTCCAGGGAATCTCGGGTATGTAAGAGAGCGCGGACGCCTTGGTCCTCGGATCGCTCTTGGCGCTCCAGTAGTTGCTCACCGGAATACCGTTGACGTCCGAATTGTATTGCGCCATGAAATCGGTGCCGCCCACGTCGACCGCGTAGGCCGATGCGGTGTTGTCGCCGCCGTTGATACCCTCGGTCGCATAGTTGGTCGGCTCGACCGGCGCGCACTGGTCCGCGCCATCGTCGCCCTCGGCGATGAAGAAAGTCGTGCCCTCGAGCGTCGCAAGCTCCGCCTCGATATTCTCGAGTGCGATCTCGGCTGCGCCGGTGATCGTCTCGCACAGCCCATAGCTGTCGGTGATGATGTCCGGAGGCGCGAACTCGATGAGGCCGAGAATCGCGAGATCGAGACCTGCGGTGGTCGCGCCATTGGCGCATGCCGAAAGCTCGATGTGGGCGTCGGGTGCGGCGGCGCTCGACCATTCGACGTCGAGCGCGGCTTCGGTCTCGTCGCCGTTCTGGCCCGGATTGGCACAGCCGGGATAGATCTGACGAAAACTCGCATGCGTGAACGTGTCGAGGCCGAAGGTCTTGCGAAAGCGGGCCCAGTCCTCGGGATGCTTGAGATTGCTGTCCTCGACCGCCGCGATGGTCACGCCTTGGCCGGTGACGCCCCGCTTCCAGAGCGGGATCAGATCATAGATGGTGGCGAAGTCATAGGGGGCGAGGGTGTGGAAGAGCTGGCCCTCGATGTTGATGTTGAATTGCGGTTTCCAGGTGTCGGTGGCGCCGTCGAAGCGCACCGGTCCGAGCGCGATCGAGTGCGACCTCGGGAAGAAGTCATGCAGCGAGGCGATACCGCGCACCGCCGCGGCGAGGCCCGCGGGAATCATCGGGTCGCTCATGTTCGCGAGGTGGTGCGTGCCGTCGGCGAGAACCAGCCGGTGCAGCTCGGTGTGAAAGGCCTCGCGCACCTCGCCGGCGGTGCCGGAGAAATCGATCACCAGGCCGTGCGAATACACGCGATTGACCCGAAATCCGTGGGCCTCGAGCCAGGATTGAAGCACCTCGAGGTCCGCGGGTGCGAGGCCGAAACGAGCGCCGATCTCGCGCGCGCCGAGCCAGCGGTGAAAGACCGGCGCGGCCGGATCGTGCATGTCGTCGATCAGCTTCTTGACTTGCGCTTCGGCCGCCTCGCTGCGCTTCAGCACGAGCAGCAGGTGATCGAGCTTGAAAGCGTCCTCGACCGCTCCCCGATCGTTCGCGGGTTGCAGCGCGGCCGGCGGTGTGTTGCCCTCGAGCGCGACCAGGCGCGACTCGTCCACCGGAGCCGTGAGCACCGCGGGAAAGGAGGGCACGCCGGCAGCACTCGCTCGGGCGGGCGCGAGCAAGACACCGGCGAGGAGCCCGGCCGTACACAGGGCGATCGGCTTCGAGACGCCGAATCTCGGGGCAAGACGGTTCGAGGCGGGGTCCTTGTCCATTGGCACTCTCCCTGGCGCGCGGCCGCCGAATGCGCGGCAGTATATCGCGGCTGCGGTGTCAGGGCGCGATCAGCACCGGTGTGCCGAGGGGAGTCACGTCGAAGAGCTCCAGCATGGCGGGGTTGGCGAGCGCGATGCAGCCGCGCGTCCAGTCCTTCGGGGCACGCTCGCGCGCCGTGGGATCCTCTCCATGGATGTAGATCTCGCCGCCCAGCCGGGTGCGCTGCGGGGGCAGGGCGCGGCGGCGCAGGGCCGCTAGAATCGCCGCATGCTCCTCGTCCGTGATGAGCTGCGCGGCGAGCCCGCGCGCGGCGTGCTCTGCGTTCGGATAGCTGATGCACATCGATAGAAAGAACTTGCTGCGCGGATTCTTGGCGCACACATAGAACTCTCCCAGAGGCGTCGCTTCATCTCCTTCGACGGCCTTGTCCGCGGCTGCGTTGCGCCCGAGCGCGGCCGGGAAGCTGCGCTCGAGGCGCCCCTGCCGGTAGGTGAGGAGCGTGCGCCGAGCCTTGTGGATCACGATCCGGAAATCGGCGGGCGCGGGCGCGGGCACGGGCACGGGCGCGGGCACGGGCGCAGGCTCGCGCTCGGGGGCGCTCACGCACGCTTTCCGGCTGCCCGGTGTCGCGCGGCGAGGCGCTCGGCTACCTGCGCGAGCGACAGACCCTTGGACTCGAGCAGCAACATCACGTGATAGAGAAGGTCGGCCGCCTCGTCGATCACCTCGTGCTCGCCTTGCGCGACGGCGGCGAGCGCGAGCTCGAGGCCTTCCTCGCCGACCTTCTGCGCCACGCGCCGGGGGCCCTCGGCGAGCAGCTTCGTCGTGTAGCTGCCCTCCGGCCGCGCCGCGATGCGCTCGCGAATGACGCGCTCGAGCACCGTGAGAAATGCCAGCCCTTCGACCGCGGCGCGCGCTGGCTCGGGTCCGAAGCAGGTGGCCGTGCCCTCGTGGCACGCCGGGCCGTGCGGCTCGGCCAGGACGAGCAGCGTGTCGCCGTCGCAGTCGGCGCTGATGGCTCGCAGCGCGAGGTAGTGCCCGGAGCTCTCTCCCTTGGTCCAGAGCCGCTGCTTGACGCGGCTGTAGAACGTCACCCGTCCGCTCGCTTGGGTCGCGGCGAGAGCCTCGCGGCTCATGTAGCCGAGCATCAGTACCGCGCCGCTCGAGGCATCCTGCACGATGGCCGGGATGAGGCCGGCACCCTTGTCCCAGTCGAGCTGCTCGAGGCTCCTCACGGCCTCACCTCGATGCCGCGGGAGCGCAGCTCGCGCTTGAGATCGGGAATGGCGATGTCGCCGGAGTGAAATACGCTGGCGGCGAGCGCGGCATCGACGCCGGCGCGGCGAAACACATCCGCGAAATGCTGAATCTCGCCGGCACCGCCCGAGGCCACCAGCGGGACCCGGCAGACCGCGCGCACCGCCTCGAGCTGCTGGATGTCGTAGCCCTGGCGTACCCCGTCGCTCGCCATGCAGTTGAGCACGATCTCGCCGGCGCCGCGGTGCTGGGCCTCTGCGACCCAATCCAAGGTGCCGCGTGCGGCATCGCAGGTGCGCGCGACGTCGCCGGTGAGGCGCTGTACGCGGTATCCCGCGGCGGTGGTTTGACTGTCGATCCCGACGACCACGCATTGCGCGCCGAAACGCTCGGCGAGGGCATCGATGAGCTCGGGATCGGCGAGCGCGGGCGAGTTGACGGAAATCTTCTCCGCCCCGGCGCCGAGCACCTGCTCGGCCTCCTCGACGCTGCGAATGCCGCCGGCCACGCAGAACGGAATGTCGAGCACGCGTGCGACGCGCTCCACCCAGCGGCGCTCGACCGAGCGCTCCTCGGGGCTCGCGGTGATGTCGTAGAACACGAGCTCATCCGCGCCCTCGTCACGATAGCGTAGCGCGAGATCCATGATCTCACCGACGATGCGGTGCTCGCGGAAGCGCACGCCCTTGACCACGCGGCCCTCGCGCACGTCGAGGCACGGGATTATGCGTTTGGCAAGAATGGCGCAAGCTCCTCGGCAGGAATGAGATCGTCGAGCAGGGCTTTACCGCTGATCGCGGCCGCTGCGCCGCATGCATCGAGGGCGTCGAGATCGCGTGCGTCGCGGATGCCGCCGGAGGCCTGCCAGGCGATGTGCGGCAGCCGCTCTGCCGCCTGGCGATACAGATCGACATTGGGCCCGAGCAGCGCGCCGTCACGGCTCACGTCGGTGCAGAGCACGTGCCGCAGCCCGGCGGCCTGGAAGCGCAGCACCGCATCCCAGAGTGTCAGCTCCGACTGGCGCTGCCATCCGTGCGTGGCGACGCGCGCTGTGCCGCCGGCGTCGATGCGCACATCGAACGCCAGCGCAACACGCTCGGGACCGAACCGCCTGAGCCAGTTCCCGACCTCCTCGGGACAGGTCACGGCGGCGCTGCCGACGACCACGCGTCCCGCGCCGAGATCGAGCGTGTGCTCGACCGAGGCGAGGTCGCGCAGACCTCCACCCACTTGCAGCCGTACGCCCGGCTCGGCGGCGAGCTGTGCGATCAACCGGCGGTTGCCGGCGCTGCCCGCGCGCGCGCCATCGAGGTCGACGACGTGCACCCAGTCCGCTCCGTAGTCGCGATAGCGCGCGAGCAGGCTGTGCGCCGCGACCTCGTAGCGCGTCTCGGCGGAGAAGTCGCCGCGCAGCAGCCGCACGCAGCGCCCATCCTTCAAATCGATGGCGGGAATCAGCTGCATGCGCCGGGTCGGTGTCATCTCAGCCGAGCCTCAAGAAGTTCGCGAGCAGCCGCGCGCCGGTGCCGGCCGAGCGCTCCGGATGAAACTGCGCGCCGAAGAAGTTGCGCCAGGAGACGCAGGCGCTGAACTTGACCCCGTACTCGCAGCTCGCGATCGTGGCCGCGCCCGGCGGCAGCGCGTAGCTGTGCACGAAGTAGGCATAGTCGGCCCGGCCCAGGCCTTCGAGCAAGGGTGAGTCGCGCTCGATCGCGAGGGTGTTCCAGCCCATATGCGGAACGGGTCGGGCGGGGCCATCCGCGAAGCGGGCCGCGGTTCCCGGGATGATGCCGAGACAGCTCGCGCCGCCTTCCTCCGAGGCCTGGTGCAGGAGCTGCATGCCGAGACAGATGCCGAGCACCGGCTGGGTGAGCGCCGGCAGCGTGCGCTCGAGCCCCGCGCGCTTGAGCCGGCGCATGGCATCGCCGGCGGCGCCGACGCCCGGCAGGATCACGTGCGAGGCCGAGCGGATGCGCTCCGGGTCGGCCGACAGCGTGCACGGCGCACCCAGGCGCTCGAGCGCGAACCGGAGCGAGGCGATGTTGGCGCCGCCGCTCGCGACCACGACCACGTCGCGCGCGCTCACAGCACGCCCTTGGTGCTCGGCAGCTCGCTTCCTTCGCGGCGTATCGCCTGACGCAGACTGCGTCCCACGCCCTTGAAGCACGACTCGATCATGTGATGCGTGTTCTCGCCCCGCACCTTGATGTGCAGCGCGGCGCCGAGGGTCTCGGCGAGCGAGCGGAAGAAGTGCGGCACGAGCTCGGTGGGCAGCTGGCCGACGCGCTCGCGCTCGAAGCGTCCCTCCCAGACGAAGTACGGACGCCCCGAGAGGTCGAGCGTGACCTGCGCCTCGGCCTCGTCCATCGGCAACAAGAATCCATAGCGCGCGATGCCTTGCTTGTCGCCCAGCGCCTCGCGCAGCGCCGCCCCAAGCGCCAGGGCGCAGTCCTCGACCGTATGGTGCTCGTCGACCTCGAGATCGCCGCGGCAGGTGAGCTCGAGCGCGAAGCCGCCGTGCTTGGCGATCTGCTCCAGCATGTGGTCGAAGAATTTGAGGCCGGTGTCGATGCGCGCGGGGCCCTCTTGCGACAGATCGAGATCGATCGCCACGCGGGTCTCCTTGGTCTCGCGCCGCACCCGCGCGCGCCGCGCGCCGGCGAGAATGCGTGCCGCGACGGCCGGCCAGGTCTCGGCGCGGTCGCCGTCGAGCCGCACCTTGAGCCCGGTGATGCCCAGATTGGCGGCGAACTGCATGTCGGTCTCGCGGTCTCCCACCATGAAGCTGGCCGCCTGCTCGAGCGGATGCGATGCAAGGAAATCGCGTACCAGGCCGATTGCGGGCTTGCGGCACCCGCAGCCGTCCTGCTTGAAGTGCGGGCACACGAACACCTGATCGAAGACGATGCCCTGGGACTCGAACAGCGCGAGAATGAAGCGATGCGCGCGCTCGAAAGCCTCGCGCGGCAGGCTCGGCGTGCCGAGGCCGTCCTGGTTGGTGACCATGACCAGCCGATAGCCGGCGCGCCTGATATCGATGAGCGCGGGAATCACTCCCGGCATCAGCCGCACCTTGTCGAGGCTGTCGACCTGCTCGTCATCGGGTTCGACGTTGAGCGTGCCGTCGCGGTCGAGGAACAGGATGCGCGCGCCGCTCATGCCGCCTCCAGGCTGGCGAGCAGGGCATCGTTCTGCGCGCGCGTGCCCACCGAGATCCTGAGCGAGGCGGCGAGCGCCGGGTTCGAGCGCAGATCGCGCACGAGCGTGCCGCCGGCCATGCTGGCGCGCAGCAGCCGCTCGGCATCGCGGCAGTCGATGAGCAGAAAGTTGGCATCGCTCGGCCACACCTTCTCGATCAGCGGCAGCCGCGCGAGCCGCGCCGCGAGGTAGGAGCGCTCCTCGAGCAGCGCGGCGATCCTGGCGCCCGTGGCGGCGAGCTCCGCCGGCTCGAGCGCCGCGAGCGCCGCCTCGATGGTCGGTTGCGCGAGCGAGTAGGGCGGGATGATGCGCCTCGCGAGCTCGATGAGCTCCGGGTGCGCGAGCAGCGCGCCGACCCGCGCGCCCGCGAGCGCATGCGCCTTGGAGAGCGTGCGCAGGATCGCGAGCGTCGAGAAGCGCCCGAGCCAGGCCGACAGGCTCGCGCGCCGCGACCATTCGATGTAGGCCTCGTCGATCGCCACGATCGCCTTGCCGTCGAGCGCCGTGCACACCGCCTCGAGTGTCTCGAGATCGAGGGCGTTGCCGGTGGGATTGTTGGGCGAGCACAGGTACACGATCTTGACGCGCGGCGTGAACGCGTCGAGCAGCCGCGCCGCGTCCAGCCGCCAGCCGCGCGCGCGCTCGAGCGGGACCTCGAGCACGCGGGCTCCCTGGATGTGCGCGGCCACCTTGTACATGCCGAAGGTCGGCGGGCATTGCAGGATCGCATCGCTGCCGGCTCGCAGATAGATTCGCGACAGAAGGTCGATGGCCTCATCGCTGCCGCGTCCCACCAGGAGCTGCGCCGGCGCCACCTCGTAGAGCGCCGCGAGGCGCTCGATCAGCGCGCGCGGCTGCGGCTCGGGGTAGCGGTTGAGTCCGGCTGCGCTGGTGTCGCCGCGCGGGCGCCACGGCACCTCGTTGGCGTGCAAGCGCGTCATCGAGGGCAGCCAGGCGGCGTGCGAATAGGGCTCGATGTCGCGGATCTCGGGCCGCGCGAGCTCGAGCACCGGATTCATGCGCCCGCTCCGTCAAGCGCCGCCAGGCGGATCGTGACCGCCGCCGCGTGCGCGTCCAGCCCTTCCAGCCGGGCGAGGATCTGTGCGGTCGCGCCGAGCGCCCCGAGACCGGCCGGAGTCAGCTCCTGCACGGTGATGCGCTTCTGGAAGTCCTCGAGCGAGAGTCCGCTGTACGCCTTGGCGTGGCCGTAGGTGGGCAGGGTGTGATTCGGCCCGCTGCAATAGTCGCCCATCGATTCGGGCGACCAGCTGCCGAGAAACACGGCGCCCGCCGCCTGCACCCGCGGCAGCCATGCGCGCGGCGCCTGCACCTCGAGCAACAGATGCTCGGGCGCGTACTCGTTGGCGATGGCGAACGCCGACTCGAGCGAATCGACCACGATGAGCCGCATCTCGGGCACCGAGGCGGCGAGGATCGCGGCGCGCGTGAGCGAGGGGAGCTGGCGCTGCACCTCGCGCGCGACCTCGTGGGCGAGCGCGGCGCAGGAGGTGACCAGGATCGCCTGGGCTTCGGCAGCGTGCTCCGCCTGGGCGAGCAGATCGGCGGCGACGAACTCGGGGCGCGCCGTGTCATCGGCGATCACCATGACCTCGCTGACCCCTGCGGGCAGATCCGCCGCCGCTCCGGCGGGATCGTTCGCGACAAGGAGCTTGGCCGCGGTCACCCAGGCGTTGCCCGGCCCGAACAGCTTGTCGCATTTCGGTATGGACGCGGTGCCGTAGGCCATGGCCGCGATCGCCTGCGCGCCACCCACCTTGAACACGCGGCTCACGCCGGCTTTGCGGGCCGCCACGAGCACCGCCGGGTGCGCGTTACCCTGCCGGTCCGGCGGGGTGCACAGGATGCGCAGCGCGCAGCCGGCGATCGCGGCCGGAACCGCGAGCATCACCGCGGTCGAGGGCAGGGGTGCCGATCCGGCCGGCACGTACAGGCCCACCGCACGCACCGGTACGCTGATGCGCTCGCAGATCACGCCGGGGGCGGTCTCGACGCGGATCGCGGGCGCCGCTTGAGCCGCATGGAACTTGCGCACCGTCTCGATCGCAGTCTCGATGGCGCGATGCTCCGACGCGTCGAGCGCGCGCTCGGCGCGCGCGAACTCCGCCTCGCTCACCGCCAGGTCGGCGAGCCGCACACCGTCCAGTCGCTCGCTGAAATCGCGCACCGCGGCATCGCCGCCGGCGCGTACCGCCTCGAGGATCTGCGCCGCATCGCGCGCCACGCGCGCCGCGTCGCGTTGCGCGGGACGGGCGAGCGCGGCCCGGCGCTCGGTGTCCGCTAGCGATGTCCATTCGAGAATACGCATCGATCGCGCGGCGCTAGGCGAGCATCTTTTCGACGGGCAGGACCAGCACCGAGGTCGCGCCCGCCATCTTCAGCTGCTCGAGCGTCTCCCAGAACACGTTCTCGCGGCACACCGCGTGCACCGCGACGCGGTCGCCGAGCCCCTCGAGCGGAATGACGGTGGGCGCCTCGCTTCCCGGCAGGAGCTTGGCGATCGCCGGCAGCGCGGCGCGCGCCGCGTGCAGCATGATGTACTTGCTGCCCTTCACCTGCTCGACGCCGTCGACGCGCATGAACAGCCGCCGGGTCCATTCGCGCTTCTCCACCGGGATCGGAATCGGGGTGCGGATCAGCACCGCCTGGCTCTCGAGCACCACCTCGGCCTGGCGCAGGTGGTTGGCCGCGAGGGTCGAGCCCGTGGACACGAGGTCGCAGATGAGATCCGCGCGGCCCAGGCGGGGAGCGATCTCGACCGAGCCCGAAAGCACCACGACCTCGGCGCTCACCCCGCGCTCGGCAAGGAAGCGGGCGAGGATGTGCGGATAGGTGGTGGCGATGCGCTTGCCCGCGAGCGAGGCCGCGCCGCGGTACTCGAATCCATCGGGTACCGCGATGCACAGCTTGCAGCGGCCGAAGTCGAGCGTGCGCACGATCTCGAACAGCGGCGCGACGCCGCGCGCCGCGAAGGAGAGGCGCTTCTCCTCCACGACGTTGAGGCCGACCAGGCCGAGATCGCAGACATCCTCCTGCACCAGGTCGGGAATGTCGTCGTCGCGCACGAACAGCACGTCGAGCGGCATGTTCTCGCCGTAGCACATGAGCTGATCCTTGCCGCGGGTGTACTTGAGCCCGCACAGCGAGAGCAGATCGAGCGAAGCCTCGGTCAGCCGGCCGCTCTTCTGGACCGCGATCTTGAGCCGCATCGGCGTCTCGACGCTCATGCGGCGCCGCTCTTCAGGGTGCCGCCGGCCTTTTGCCGGAGCCGCTCGGTGACCGCGCGGTAGCCGCCGTTTCCCGAGGTGAGGTAGCGCGCCACGCGGCCGACGGTGGTGACGCTCACCCCAGTGAGCCGCTGGATGTCGCGGTAGGGCAGTCCACGCTCGAGCAGCTCGACCACCGCCCAGCGGTCGGCCATCGCCTGCAGCTCGGTGGGGGTGCAGAGGTCGCGGAAGAAGCTGCGGCACTCCTCGACGCTGCGCAGCGCCAGCACCGCGCTCCACAGGGCGCGCTCGTGCTCGCGCTCCTGGCGAACGGTGACCGGCCGGTTGGTCTTCATGATGGCTGTATCGATTACTGACTGTACCAATGTATTAACGCGCTAATACGTTAATACAAGCCGCCGAGCGGCGCAAGTGCGCTGCGCTTGACGGCCCGGCCGCTCCTTTATAAACTGCGCGCGCCTATCTAGACCGGCTGAGGGAAAGGCCCTTCGAAGCCGGGGCAACCACCGATGGACTCGACCAGACCGAGACCTTCAGGAACGGTGCCAACTCCTGCGGGCCCCGCGCGATGGGGCGCCGATAGATAGGCGGCGAGTTGAACGCGCAGCCTGCTGCCTCAACGGCCGAAGAGCGGTGCCGCTCCCAGGGGTTATGTCAACCTTTGAGGAGTCGAGCGAGCGGTGCCGAAACAGCCAACTGAAAAATCATCGGATCCCGACGGTCAGGCGGAAGTGCGCGACCAGGTCCTGGATCTGGGCGCCTCGTGGCGCTTGCATTACGGCGACGTGCTGCGGAAGGCACACATCGCATTCCGCCTGGTGGGGCCCGCGGGCGCGCCGGTGATCGCCGTGCTCGGCGGCATCTCCGCACATCGCATCGTCAACGGGCCGGAAGGATGGTGGCCGGAGCTGGTCGGCCCGGCGCACGGAATCGATACCAACCAGTTCCGCGTGCTCGGGATCGACTACCTCGGCGGCCGCGGCAAGAGCTCGGCGCCCGAGCCCGGCGGCCGGTTCCCGCCGTTGAGCTCCTACGATCAGGCGCGCGCGATCCGTGAGATCGTCGAGCAGCAGGGCCTGGGCCCGCTGCACGCCATCGTGGGCGCATCCTACGGCGGCATGGTGGCGCTCTGCTTTGCCGAGCGTCACGCCGCGCTGGTCGGGCGCATCGTGGTGCTCTCCGCGGCGGACAAGTCCCAGGTGCTGTCGACCGCCTGGCGCAGCGTGCAGCGCCAGATCGTGCGCGAGGCGATCGCGCGCGGCGATGGGCCCTCGGGCTTGAAGCTGGCGCGTGCGCTCGCCATGGCAACCTATCGCAGCGCCGTCGAGTTCGAGCTGCGCTTCGGCGGCGCGCCGAAGCGCGAGGCGGACAGGTTCCGCTTCCCGATCGAGGAGTACTTGTTCGCGCGCGGCGACGACTACGTGCAGAAGTACCGTGCGGAAACCTTCCTCTGCCTGAGCGAGTCGATCGATCTGCATCAGATGGATGCCACGGCGGTGCGCACGCCGGCGACGCTCATCGCCGTGCGCGAGGATCAGCTGGTGCCGTTCGCCGACATGCAGGCGCTCGCCGCGCGCTTGAACGGCCCGCGCCAGCTGATCGAGATCAACTCCATATTCGGTCACGACGCGTTCCTCAAGGAGGGCGCGGCGCTCACCCCCATCATCAAACGCGCAGTCTCGGAGCCCCTCATATGAACCGCAAGGACAAGCCTCGCAAAGCGTTGACCACGCGCTCGGTACGGGCCGGTCTCGAATCCGATGCGCAGCACGGCTCGGTCGTGCCGCCCATCTATCTATCGTCGAACTTCGCCTTCGAGAGCTACCGCAAGCCGCGCAAGTACGATTACACGCGCTCAGGCAATCCGACCCGGGATCAGCTGGCGCAGGCGCTCGCCGACCTCGAGGGCGGGGCCGGCGCGGTGGTCACCTGCACCGGTCTCGGCGCGATCACCCTCATTCTCGCGACGCTGCCGCAGGGCGCGCGCCTGCTCGCGCCGCACGACTGCTACGGCGGAACGTACCGGCTGCTCGCGGCGCTGCGCTCGCAGGGCAAGCTCGCGGTGGATTTCATCGATCAGACCGATGCCGCGGCGCTCGAGGCCGCGCTCGCGGCCAAGCCGAATCTGGTGTGGATCGAGACGCCGAGCAATCCGTTGCTGCGGATCGTCGACATTCGTGCGGTCGCCCAGGCCGCGCACAACGCCGGCGCGCTGGTAGTCGCCGACAACACCTTCCTCTCGCCCCTGTGGCAGCAACCGCTCGCGCTCGGTGCCGATCTGGTGATGCATTCGACCACCAAATACCTCAACGGCCACAGCGACGTGGTCGGCGGTGCGGTGATCGCCGCGACCCGCGAGCTCGCCGACAGTCTCGCCTGGTGGGCCAACGTCATCGGCGTCACGGGCGCGCCCTTCGACAGCTTCCTGCAGCTGCGCGGCGTGCGCACCCTGTCCGCGCGCATGCGCGTGCACGCCGAGAACACGGCCGCCGTGGTCGAGCTCTTGGCGCGGCACGAGGCGGTGTCAACTGTCTTCTATCCGGGGCTCGCGCATCACCCCGGGCACGAGATCGCGCGCCGCCAGCAGTCGAGCTTCGGCGCGATGCTGAGCTTCGAGCTGGCGGGCGGCGAGCCGGCGGTCGCCGAGTTTCTCAAGGGCCTCGAGTGCTTCACGCTCGCCGAGTCGCTCGGCGGCGTGGAGAGCCTGATCTCGCATCCGGTGAGCATGACGCACGCCGGCATGGAGGAATCCGCGCGTCTCAAGGCGGGAATCGGCGAGGGATTGCTGCGCGTGTCGGTCGGAATCGAGGATCCGCGGGACCTGGTCGCGGACCTCGCCGGCGGATTGGAGCGCGCCGCTAAAGTGCGGCGCGAACCGCCTCTCCGGCGGCACGGGTCGTGACCGGCGACTTTCCGCCGGGCGCGAGATCGGCCGGCAGAACGCCGGATGTGACCGCCTGCGACACCGCCGCCTCGAGCGCGCGCGCCTCCGGCTCGAGCTTGAGCGCATAGCGCAGCAGCAGCGCGGCGCTGAGGATCGCCGCGTACGGGTTCGCGATGCCGCGCCCCGCGATATCGGGCGCCGAGCCGTGAATGGGCTCGAACAAGCCGCCGCGCTCGGATGCGCCGATCGAGGCCGAGGGCAGCAGGCCCATGCTGCCCGCGAGCATCGAGGCCTCGTCGGTGAGGATGTCGCCGAACATGTTCTCGGTGACGATGACGTCGAAATCCTTGGGCCGCCGGATGAGATGCATGGCGGCCGAGTCGACCAGCATGTGCTCATAGGCGACGTCGGCGAACTCTGCGGGCATGATGCGCTCGACCACCGAGCGCCACAGGCGCGAGGTCTCGAGCACGTTGGCCTTATCGACCGAGGTGAGCTTGCGGCGGCGCGCGCGGGCGAGGCGCGCGGCCACGCGCACCACGCGCTCGATCTCCGTCACCGAGTAGCGGCACACATCGCTCGCCTCGGTGGCGCTGCGCTGCTTCGCGCCGAAATAGATCCCGCCGGTGAGCTCGCGCACCACCATGATGTCGACGCCGGCGAGCAGCTCTGCCTTGATCGGCGAGGCATCCAGCACCTTGGGATGCGGCACCACCGGGCGCAGGTTCGCGAACAGCCCGAGCTCCTTGCGCAGCTCGAGGATGCCCTGCTCGGGGCGCACGCGCGCGTTGGGATCGGACCACTTGGGGCCGCCCACCGCGCCGAGAAGCACCGCGTCCGCGCGCCGGCAGATCTCGAGCGTCGCCCGCGGCAGCGCCTCGCCGGTCGCGTCGATGGCGGCGCCGCCGAGAAGCGCGGGCTCGAACGCAAAGGAGTGGCCGTGGCGCTCGGCGATGCGCTCGAGGGCGCGCACCGCCTCGGCCGTGACCTCCACGCCGATGCCGTCGCCGGCGATGACCGCGATCAGTGCGCGCAATCAGGCTCCTGCGTGAGCCGCTTCGTAGCGCTCGATCTCGGGCAGCTTGCTGCGCAGGAAGCCGAGCTCATCGACACCGTGCAGCAGGCAGTGGCGCGCGAACGCCTCGATGGGAAACGCGGCCCGGGCACCGCTCGGCAGAACGAGCGCGCGGCTCTCGAGGTCGACGCTCACCTCGGCCCCGGGGTTGGCCAGCAGCCATGCGGCGGTCGGCTCATCGACGGTAACCGGCAAGAGTCCGTTCTTGAGCGCATTGCTGGTGAAGATATCGGCGATCTCGGTGCTGATGACCGCGCGTATGCCGTGGTCGACGAGCGCCCACGGCGCGTGCTCGCGCGATGAGCCGCAGCCGAAATTGCGGCCCGCGACCAGCACCTGACAGCCCGCGGCGGCCGGCTGATTGAGCACGAAGTCCGGGTTCGGTGTTCCATCGGCCAAGTAGCGCCAATCCGCGAACAGGTGCTTGCCGAGCCCATCCTTGCTGGTCGTGGTCAGGAAGCGCGCCGGAATGATCTGATCGGTGTCGATGTTCGAGAGCGGAATGACCACGGTCCGCGAGCGCACGCGCGTCAAGGGCTGCATCTAGAGGAGCTCCCGCGGATCGGTGATGCGGCCGCGCACCGCACTCGCCGCGGCGGTGAGCGGGCTCGCGAGCAAGGTGCGCGCTCCGACTCCCTGCCGTCCTTCGAAGTTGCGGTTGCTGGTGCTGAGCGAGTACTGGCCGCTCGCCACCGTGTCGCCGTTCATGCCGAGGCACATCGAGCAGCCCGACTCGCGCCAGTCGGCACCGGCGGTCTTGAACACCTCGGCGAGGCCCTTGGCCTCGGCCTCGCGCTTGATCTGCTGCGAGCCGGGCACGATCAACAGGTGCACGCCGGCGGCCACCTTGCGGCCCTTGAGCACCCGCGCGGCCGCTTCCAGGTCCTCGAGCCGGCCATTGGTGCAGCTGCCGATGAACACGGTGTTCACCGGCTTGCCGAGCATCGCATCGCCGCCGTGAAATCCCATGTACTTGAGCGCCTTGTCATGGATCGCATCGCCTGACGCGCGCGGGATAGCGCCACCGATCGGCACCACCATGCCCGGATTGGTGCCGTAGGTGATCATGGGCTCGAGCGTCGAGGCGTCGATGTCGACCGAGGCATCGAAGCTCGCTCCCGCGTCGCTCTGCAAGGAGCGCCAGTGCTTGACGCTCGCGGCGAAGTCCGCTGCGCGAGGTGCGCGCGGCCGTCCCTCGAGATAAGCGAAGGTCACATCGTCCGGCGCGACCATGCCGGCGCGTGCGCCGCCCTCGATGGACATGTTGCAGACGGTCATGCGCTCATCCATCGAGAGCGCGCGGATGGCCGAGCCGCGGTACTCGAACACGTGACCCGTGCCGCCCGCGACACCCAGCTTGCCGATGATCGCCAGGATCAGATCCTTGGCGGTGACTCCCGGCTGCAGACGCCCCTCGACGTTGATCGCGAAGGTCTTCGGCTTGCGCTGCAGCAGGCATTGCGTGGCGAGCACGTGCCCGACCTCGGTGCTGCCGATGCCGAAGGCGAGGGCGCCGAAGGCGCCGTGCGTGCTGGTGTGGCTGTCGCCGCACACGATGGTCATGCCCGGACGGCTCGCTCCGAGCTCGGGACTGATCACGTGCACGATGCCGCGGCGCGCATCGCGCAGCCCGAACAGCTCCACGCCGAACTCCGCCGCATTCTGCTCGAGCTGCCGTACTTGCCGGGCGGCGGCATCCACCTTGATGGGAACGTTGCCGAACACCTGATCGCTCGCGGTGGGCGTCGAGTGATCCATGGTGGCGATGGTGCGCTCGGGCCGCCGCACCGGGAGCTTCTGCGAGCGCAGTACACTGAACGCCTGCGGCGAGGTCACCTCGTGGATGAGGTGCAGGTCGATGTACAGCACGGCCGGGGTCTCCGGCGTCTCGGGCACCACCTCATGGGCGTTCCAGACCTTCTCGAACAGGGTGCTCGGCGTCATTACGGGCGTGCCACGCTCGTCCGTCAAGCCCGCGCCGATTCGAGCCAGGGCATGCGCGCGCGCAGCTGTGCGCCGACCTTCTCGATCGAATGCGCGAGGTCCGCCTTCAAGAGCTTGGAGTACTTGCGCCGTCCTCTCTTGGTCTCGGAGATCCACTGGCGCGCGAACTTGCCTCGCTGGATCTCGCCGAGGATCTTCTTCATCTCCTTCTTGGTGGCCTTGTTCACCACGCGTGGTCCGCGGGTGAGATCGCCGTACTTGGCGGTCTCGCTGATGAAGCGATGCATCTTGGTGATGCCGCCCTCGTGCAGCAGGTCGACGATCAGCTTGAGCTCGTGCAGGCACTCATAATAAGCGACCGCCGGCTGATAGCCCGCCTCCACCAGCGTCTCGTATCCCTTGACCACCAGCTCGGTGGCGCCGCCGCAGAGCACCGCTTGCTCGCCGAACAGATCGGTCTCGGTCTCCTCGGCGAAGGTGGTCTCGAGCACGCCGCCGCGCGTGCCGCCGATGCCGTCGGCATAGGCGAGCGCGATCGCCTTGGCGCGCTTGCCCGGATTCTGCGCGACCGCGATCAGGCACGGCACACCGCGGCCCTGCTGATACTGGCGGCGCACCAGATCGCCCGGCCCCTTGGGCGCGATCAAGACCACGTTGAGATCCTTGCGCGGCTTGATCTGCTTGAAATGCACATTGAAGCCGTGCGCGAAGAGTAGCGTTGCGCCTTGCTCGATCAGCGGCTTGAGCTCCTGATAGAGCGCCTTCTGGGTCATGTCCGGCACGAGCATCGCGATCAGCTGCGCGCCGCGCACGGCAGCGGCAGGCTCCTGTACCTTGAGGCCGTCTTTCTTGGCCTTGTTCCAGCTCTCGCCCTTGCGCACGCCGACCACCACGTCGTAGCCCGAATCGCGCAGGTTGAGCGCGTGCGCGCGCCCCTGGCTGCCATAACCGAGAACGGCGATGCGCGCGCCGCGCAAGGCCTTCTTATCGACATCTTTCTGCGAGTACAAACGCATCGGGAGCCCCCTCAAAGTAGCCGCAAATAGCACCACAGAATCTCTTATCATGCAAGGACCGGGCGGCCCGCGCCGCACGCTCCGAGGATGTGAACCGTCATGACCGTCGCAGGTACGACCTCCGCAAGGGCCGGCGCGAGCGCCGCAAGCTCGCCGCTCCCGCTGTGGCTGCTCCACGAGGAGGAGGTCGAGGCGTGGCGCGCCGCGCAAGAGACGCACATCGCCGCCTGGCTCATGGAGCATCATTTCAAGGGCGAGAAGCATCGCGTGCTGCTGGTGCCGGATCGCGGCGGGAGCCCCGGCATGGCGGTCGGCGGTCTCGGCAAGCGTCAAGGGTCGCTGTCCTTGTGGCACGGCGCCGGGTTGGTGGATCGGCTGCCGCCGCGCCGCTTCCGTCTCGAGCAGCGCTTCAGCGATGCCGAGGCGACGCAGCTCGCGCTCGGTTTTGCCTACGGCGCGTACCGCTTCGAGCGCTATCGCCCCTGCAAGGGCGAGGGTCCCGCGCAGATCGAGCCGCCCGCGAACGCCGATGTGGGCTTCGTCATGCTCGCCGCCGAGGCGCTCGCGATGGCCCGCGACTTGATCAACACGCCGGCCTCCGATCTCGGGCCGGCCGAGCTCGCGGCGGCCGCGCGCGCGCTCGCCGAGCGGCACGGCGCGCGCTTCAAGGAGTGGGTGGGCGATGAGCTCAAGAGCGAGAACTTCCCGGCCATTCACGCGGTCGGACGCGCCAGCGCCGCCGCGCCGCGGCTGCTCGAGATCAGCTGGTCGCCGCGCGCTCAAGGCTCCCTGCCGCGCGTGACGCTGATCGGCAAGGGGGTTTGCTTCGACAGCGGCGGGCTCGATATCAAGCCGGCCTCGGGCATGGCGCTCATGAAGAAGGACATGGGCGGGGCGGCGGTGGCGCTGGCGCTCGCGCACATGCTCATGAGCTCGGGCTTGCGCGTCGAGCTCAAGGTGCTTATTCCCGCCGTCGAGAACTCGGTCAGCGGCAATGCCTACCGGCCGGGCGATGTGCTGGCGACGCGCAAGGGGCTCTCGGTCGAGGTCGGCAACACCGATGCCGAGGGACGCCTGGTGCTCGCCGATGCGCTCGCG
>Ga0335073_10004555_pt1 | contig 19364 bp, 11 predicted proteins | sample Lox_Sample_22_FD_207093 | JGI IMG/M metagenome (GOLD analysis project Ga0335073, IMG submission 207093) | Soil microbial communities from Loxahatchee National Wildlife Refuge, Florida, United States - Lox_Sample_2.2 | ecosystem: Environmental > Terrestrial > Soil > Wetlands | place: USA...
CAACCGAAAAATTGGCCGCCTTTGAATCAAAGCTGGAGCCGATGATGGTGATCGAGGGTCACAAAATCGTTGGAGACATTATTCAAATTGAAGGGCGCTTAAAAGGCGAACCTGATTCCACGTTCCGCCAAATCCGTGAAGCGTTTGCGGATGAGTTGGTGACACCTTTATTGCTCGAAGGCGGAGAAAACAACGTGCGCGTGGTGTTTTTGCCGGAAAAAGCGGGCGAGCCAGCCGCGGAAAAGCCGAACTGGATATTACACTGGCTGCTGTTCATAGCAACCATTGCCACAACCACCTGGGCGGGCGCGTTGCATGCGGGAGTAAACCTGTTGAACGAGCCTGGACGCTTTGCCGTGGGCCTGCCTTACAGTTTTGGCCTGATGCTGATTCTGGGCGCCCATGAACTGGGCCATTATTTTACGGCCAAGGCACACCGTATCAGTGTCACGCCGCCTTTTTTCATTCCCGTCCCATTTGCGCTCGGCACATTCGGGGCATTTATTAGAATTAAATCACGCACGCCGGATCGTGCCGCGTTGTTTGACGTGGCAGTGGCCGGGCCTCTGGTGGGTTTGGTATTTGCCGTCCCTGCCCTGCTGATTGGGTTGCGCTACTCGCAGGTCATACCGGCAAACGCGCCGGAGTCGCTCGTCCACACCGGCGTCAGCATCGACTCTTCGATTCTTCTGGGATGTCTGGCCAAAATGTCGCTCGGGGTCCCATTACTGGCGGGCGATCGTCTGTTGCTGCATCCACTGGCTTTTGCCGGGTGGCTGGGTTTAATCGTCACCGCGTTGAACTTGCTGCCCATTGGCCAATTGGATGGGGGCCACATGTCGCACGCGTTATTTGGCTCACGCCAGGCACACGGTATCAGCATAGCCGCACTGATCCTGCTGTTCCTGCTGGCGTTGTTTGTCTGGCCCGGGCTGATGTTCTGGGCGTTCATTGTTTACTTCATTGCCGGAACGCATGACGCGCCTGCCGCCAATGATGTTACGCAGCTTGGCGCCGCGCGCAAGGCCTTGGGATATTTTACTTTCCTCCTCCTGCTGCTCATCATCGTCCCGTTTCCACGCGCATTCTATCAAACGATTGGCCTGCACTCTCCATATTTGTGAACGTTCAAGAATTATAATTGCTCAGCCATGCAAACGAAACCTGCCCCTCAAGCCAAACCGCCGGAAGGTGTAAACGAGGGCGGCTTGAACGCCTTGTTCAAAGAACTGGCCAGCAGCGCGGATGGGCTGGCCAGCGCCGAGGCCAAAACTCGTTTGGGCAAATACGGTCCGAACGCACTGGAGGAAAGAACCGAAAGCGCTTTGCTCAAATTTCTCAGCTTTTTTTGGGGTCCAATCCCTTGGATGATTGAGGTAGCCGCGGTGCTTTCAGCGGTTGTCGGGCATTGGGTGGATCTAATCATCATACTGGTCCTGCTGATGTTCAACGCGGCAGTCGGCTTTTGGCAGGAACACCAGGCGGCTAATGCGGTGGCTGCGCTCAAAAAACAGCTCGCGCTCAAGGCCCGGGTCAGGCGTGACGATTCCTGGATAGAAATTGACGCAGCCAACCTCGTGCCCGGGGACATTGTGCGCCTGCGGATGGGTGACATCATTCCCGCCGACGTGCGATTGGTTGAGGGGGACTATTTGAGCGTGGATCAATCGGCATTGACAGGCGAATCGCTCCCGGTGGACAAGAAAATCGGAGATATCGCCTATTCCAGTTCTATCGCAAAACAAGGCGAGATGGTGGCACTCGTAGCAGCCACGGGGCCCAATACCTATTTTGGCAAGACGGCCAAACTGATCTCGAGAGCGAAGTCAGTTTCACATTTCCAGAGAGCGGTTTTAACCATTGGCGACTACCTCATTTACTTGAGCCTTGGCCTGGCCCTGATTTTGTTGCTGACCATGTTTGCCCGTCATGCGCCTCTCCTGACGCTGTTTCAATTTGCGCTAATCCTTGTCGTGGCGGCCATTCCCGTGGCGATGCCTGCCGTACTTTCGGTGACGATGGCCGTTGGCGCTGTAGTGCTGGCGCGACAGAAAGCGATTTTGACGCGTTTGGAGGCCATTGAAGAAATGGCGGGAATGGACATTTTATGCTCGGACAAAACCGGGACGCTTACGCAAAATAAATTAACGCTGGGCGAACCTGCGCTGTTCGGCACGCAGGACGCGCAAGAATTAATTCTGGCGGGCGCGCTGGCATCGAAGCTTGAAAACCGTGATCCCATTGATCTGGCGGTGCTCGACGGATTGAAGGAGCCGTCATCGCTCGCTATGTTTCATCAAACCAAATTCGTTCCTTTCGACCCCATTCACAAACGCACGGAAGCGGAAGTGCTGGATTCAGCGGGCAAAACGTTCAAAGTCACCAAAGGCGCGCCGCAGGTGATTTTGGAGATGTGCAAGCCAACGGAAGAAACCTCCAAAGCCGTGAACGCGAAAGTGAACGAGTTCGCGGGAAAAGGTTTCCGCACTCTGGGCGTCGCACGCACCGGCGATAACTGCGCATGGCAATTTCTAGGGCTGTTGCCGCTGTTCGATCCACCGCGCGAAGATTCTGCCGATACTATTCGGCAGGCGAACGCCCACGGTATTGAGGTAAAAATGGTCACCGGCGACAACACGGCCATTGCCAAACAAATCGCCCGTCAACTCGGTTTGGGCACAAACATCCACACCGCCGGAGAATTTTTCAAAGAGACCTCAGAAGACGACATGGTGCTGCCCACAGCTGCCGCCGCTGTCGAATCGGCTGAGGGTTTTGCGCAGGTATTTCCCGAACACAAATACCAGATCGTTAAAGCCCTGCAAAGCAGGGGGCACATTGTAGGCATGACAGGTGACGGCGTGAACGACGCCCCTGCCCTTAAACAGGCCAATACCGGCATTGCCGTCAGTGGTGCGACCGATGCCGCGCGCGCCGCCGCTGCGCTCGTCCTGACCCGGCCAGGATTATCCGTGATTACGCAGGCTGTGGAAACGGCGCGGACGATATTCGAAAGGATGAACAGTTATGCGATCTATCGCATCACGGAAACCATTCGCATCATGTTTTTCGTCGTTGCAGCGATGATTGTTTTTAAATTTTATCCCATCACTACAGTAATGATTATCCTGCTGGCCCTGCTTAATGATCTGCCGATTCTGACGATCGCCTACGATAATACCTGGCTGAGTCCCAAACCGGTCCGTTGGAACATGCGGAGGGTGCTCACGATTGCAACGGTGCTTGGACTGATTGGCGTCGTAGAAACCTTTTTGATTCTCGTCATTGCAAAGTACGATTTCCGCCTGCCGGACGAAGAGATCCAATCCTTTATTTATCTTAAACTCGCCGTAGCCGGACACTTGACGCTTTTCGTGGCCCGCACGAGAAGACCATTTTTTAGCAAACCATATCCCGCGCCGGTCTTAATGATGGCAATTCTCGGAACGCAAGGCGTTGCGGCGATGATTGTTGGGTTCGGTTGGCTGGTCTCGCCGATTGCGTGGAAATACGTCGGCTTCGTTTGGATTTACTGCATCGCCTGGATTTTCATCGAGGACTGGGCGAAATTGCGTGTCTATCGGCATTTGGAATTAGATACCAAACGCCACCGTAAGTTTTTGGAACTGATCAAGGAACCGCTGCACGCGGGAACCAAATAAGAGCGCTATGAACATAGATAAAACAGGGCGGCGAACACGGCCAAACGGAACCAGGATTGGATGACGTGAACTCGAGCGCCCACATTCTCACCATCAATGGCGGTTCATCGAGCATCAAGTTTGCGCTGTTCGAAAGCGCGGAACCGATGCGAAGGGTTTTGGCAGGGCGGATCGAGGGAATCGGCATGCCCCGGGGGCAATTCGTGGTGAAGGGCGCCGCAGAGGCCGAAAATCTTTCGCGATCCATCACCGCGCCGGACCACAGGCACGCGGTGGACTTTCTGATGGATTGGATGCAGGAACGGATTCAGCACGGCGACCTGGCCGCGGTGGGACATCGGGTTGTTCACGGCGGACCAAAATATTGGCAGCCGCAACGAATTACCCGGGAGATCATAGCAGAGTTGCACGAATTGAGCCCGTTTGATCCGGAACATTTGCCGGAAGAAATTCTGCTTACGGAGGCGTTTCAGAAGCGATTTCCGAATCTGCCGCAAATCGCTTGTTTCGACACAGCGTTTCATCATGATATGCCTCGTGTCGCGCGTTTGCTGCCGATTCCCCGGCGATACGAGGCGCGGGGCGTGCGGCGGTACGGATTTCATGGACTGTCCTGCGAGTATTTAATTCAGGAACTGGGCCGGCTGGCTCCATCAGAAGCGCGAGGCCGCGTGGTCCTCGCGCATCTGGGCAATGGCGCCAGCATCACCGCGGTCCGGGGCGGCAAAAGCATGGATACGAGCATGAGTTTTACGCCAACGGCGGGTCTGCCCATGAGCACGCGATCCGGCGATCTGGATCCGGGATTGAGCTGGTATTTGTCGAGGGTCGAGGATGTGACTCATCGGCAATTCCATGAAATGATCAACCATGAGTCTGGATTACTGGGTGTTTCGGAAATCAGCTCCGACATGCGCGAATTGATGGCCCGCGAGCGTGAGGACGCGCGGGCCGCCGAGGCCGTGGCGCTCTTTTGTTATCAGGCCAGGAAATGGATTTGCGCATTCACGGGAACTTTGGAAGGTTTGGACGCGCTGATTTTTTCCGGGGGCATAGGCGAGAACTCCTGGCAGGTGCGCGAACGGATCTGTACCGGGCTGGGATTTTTGGGACTTGAATTGGACGCGCAAGCGAATGCGGCCGGCGCTGATGTGATTTCGTCTGAAAAAAGCAAAGTAACGGTTCGCATGATTCGAACGGATGAAGAGTCCATTATTGCGCAAACGGTTTTGCGAATTTTGACGCAAATGTAACGGGCAGACACCCGCCTGTCTGCTATCGTCGAGATACCTTTGGCCTTCGATTCGAGGGAGGACCGCTTCCGTCCCGCTATTGGGGACTACAGCGCGGCGGGTGGGGATTAAAATGAAAACAAAAATGAGAATGAAGATAATTGAAAGGATGTGAAACATGAAAGACAAAGCAAAGCGCTCCGCTTTCGCCGGAGCTTCTTCGGAAAATAGATTCGGAATTGACCGCGTCAAACCGGCCCGGGACGGGACCATGCGGTTGTCGAGGGCGAGAACCAGGACGGCGGAAAAAACAGGAAACGCGATAAACAAAAAAGGCGGTCCGCTTTCGGCAGAACTTCTTCGGAAAATGGACGCTTATTGGCGCGCGGCAAATTATTTGTCCGTGGGCCAAATATATTTATATGACAACCCGCTTCTGAAAAAGCCGCTCAAGCGGGAGCACATCAAGCCCCGGCTGCTTGGCCACTGGGGCACCACGCCGGGATTGAACCTGATTTATGTGCACCTGAACCGGCTCATCAAGGAACGCGACCTGAACCTGATCTATATCACCGGACCGGGCCACGGCGGCCCCGGCCTCGTCGCCAACACTTATCTGGAAGGGACATACAGCGAGCTGTATCCGAATATCTCGCAGGACGAAGCAGGCATGAAACGCCTGTTTAAGCAATTCTCGTTTCCAGGCGGCATTCCCAGCCACGTCGCGCCCGAAACTCCCGGCTCCATCCATGAAGGCGGTGAATTGGGTTACTCACTCTCTCATGCCTACGGCGCTGTTTTCGACAATCCCGGCCTCGTTGCCGTGTGTGTCGTCGGCGACGGCGAAGCTGAGACCGGACCATTGGCAACGAGCTGGCACTCAAACAAGTTTTTAAATCCTGTCCGCGACGGAGCGGTGCTGCCCATCCTTCATCTCAATGGTTATAAGATTGCCGGTCCGACTGTTTTGGCGCGCCTGCCCCACGATGAGCTCGAATCGCTGTTTCGCGGCTATGGTTACGAGCCGTATTGGGTTGAAGGCGATGAGCCGGCCGATGTCCATCAGAAACTCGCCGCCGCTTTTGATGAGATCTTTTCCGAAATTGCGCGAATTCAGGCCGACGCCCGCCGCAATGATTTCAAGGAGCGTCCGCGCTGGCCGATGATCATTTTGCGCACGCCCAAGGGCTGGACCGGGCCGAAGAAAGTCGATGGAAAGCAGATCGAAGGAACGTTCCATGCGCACCAGGTTCCCATGGGCGACATGGACAAACCGGAGCACATCAAAATCCTCGATCACTGGATGAAAAGCTACAATCCTAACGAACTGTTTGATGAAACCGGTAAATTGCGCCCCGAATTGGCGGAACTGGCGCCGGCAGGCGCGAAGCGCATGGGGGCAAATCCCCACGCCAACGGAGGATTGCTTTTGCGGGAATTAAAAATGCCGGACTTCACCGATTACGCCGTGAAGATCTCCAGGCCCGGTACAGTTGTGGCCGAAGCGACACGAATCCAGGGGCAATTTATCCGCGATGTCATGAAGCTGAATCCACAGGATTTCCGGGTCTTCAGCCCCGATGAAACAGCGTCCAACCGCTGGAGCGCGGTTTTTGACATAACGGACCGCTGTTCAACAGCGGAAATTCTGCCCTCGGACGAGAACGTCGCACCCGACGGCCGCGTGATGGAAATGTTGAGCGAGCATCAATGCGAAGGCTGGCTGGAAGGTTATTTGCTCACGGGCCGGCACGGCTTTTTTTCATGCTACGAAGCCTTTATCCACATCGTTGATTCGATGTTTAATCAGCACGCGAAGTGGCTTAAGACAACCCGGGAAATTCCGTGGCGGCGTCCGATTGCGTCCCTGAATTATCTGTTGAGCTCGCACGTATGGCGGCAGGACCATAACGGTTTCAGCCACCAGGACCCGGGTTTCATTGACCATGTCGTGAACAAAAAAGCGGAGGTTATCCGTGTCTATCTTCCGCCGGACGCCAACACGCTGTTGTCCGTGACTGACCACTGTCTGCGCAGCCGCAACTATGTCAATGTCATCGTCAGCGGCAAGCAGCCGGCGCCGCAATGGCTGGATATGGACGCGGCGGTGAAACACTGCACGGCGGGCCTGGGAATTTGGGAATGGGCCAGCAACGACAAAGGCGGGGAGCCGGACGTGGTGATGGCGTGCGCGGGCGATGTGCCGACGCTCGAAACGCTTGCGGCAGTGCAACTGCTGCGCGAACATTTTCCGGACCTGAAAGTTCGCGTCATTAATATCGTGGATTTGATGACGCTCCAGCCCAAAACAGAACATCCGCACGGATTAAGCGACAAGGATTTTGATGAATTGTTTACTACTGACAAGCCGGTCATTTTTGCCTTTCACGGCTATCCCTGGCTGATCCATCGCCTGACGTACCGCCGCACAAACCATGACAACATCCACGTGCGCGGCTATAAAGAAGAGGGCACAACCACGACGCCTTTCGACATGGTGGTTCTGAACGATTTGGACCGGTTTCACCTGGTTGGCGATGTGATTGATCGCGTTCCCAGCCTCGGTCATCGCGCCGCATATACGAAACAATACATCCGTGACAAATTGATAGACCACAGAAAATACGTTTGCAAACACGGTGAAGACATGCCGGAGATACAGGGGTGGAAGTGGAAGGGGTAATTTAAAACTCGAATTTCACGCTGCCGAGGCGGCTGCCGATTTCATCCAGAATCCGGCTTTCATCTTCGCTGTTTTTGGCCGCGAACGTCACGCTGAACCGCAAAGCGGCTCCGGCGTCATCCCATGGCACTGTGGACATGAGTTTTTCCTTAATCAGCCATTGTGAAACGTCTTCGGCATTTCCAAATTCAATGTGGCTGCCGCCGTTGCTCCGCGCGGCCCTGGGCGCCTTGACGTAAAGAAAGAAGGAGCCTTTGGGTTTCTTCGCGTCAAAACCCGCATTGCGCAATGCTTTCACAAGGCCGTCCATGCGCCGGGAATACTTCGCGGCGATTTTGGCCGTGATGTCCGGATGGTCCAGGCAATAGGCCGCGGCATGTTGGATGGCAAGAAACTGGCCCGAATCCGTATTGTCTTTTACATCCCCGTACGCCTTGACCAGCAAAGGATGGCCGGTCACGAAACCGCAGCGCCATCCGGTCATGTTGTAGGATTTGCTGACTGAGTGCAGCTCAATGCCCACTTCTTTGGCGCCGGGTGTGGCCAGGAAGCTCAATGGCTTGCCCTCAAAAATAAGCCCCGCGTAGGCGGCGTCATGGATGATGATGACTTTATTCTTTCGCGCAAATTCCACAACGCGCGCGAAGAACTCCGGGGTGGCGGACGCACCTGTGGGATTGTTGGGATAGTTCAGCACCAGCACCTTGGTTTTTCGCAACACTTCGCCCGGGATGGAGTCCAGGTCGGGGAGGAAATTATTTTCGGCGCTGAGCTTCAGATTATAAACCAGGCCGCCGTAATAGCGCGAGTGCGTGCCAAATACGGGATAGCCCGGAACGGTCATCACCACAAAATCGCCGGGATTGATCAAGGCAGCGGGCAGGATCGAAAGCGCCGCCTTGCTGCCGATCGAATGAATGACGTCCGTCTCGGGATTGATACCGCCAACGCCAAAGACGGCGTCCATATAACGCGCCGCCGCCGCCTTGAGCACAGTGTCGCCGTTGTCCGAGTAGCCGCGGTTTTCAGGTTTGGCGGCTTGCTCGCAAAGTTTGGACACTACTTCCGGGAACGCCATTTCATCCGGCTCGCCCACGCCCAGGTCAATAATTTCGGCGTCCGGATTCAGGGCCATCGCGGCCCGCTTGGCACGCTTAATTTTCTCAAATTTGTAAATGTTTTGAGATTTTCCGTATTGGCTGCCGCCAATGCGATCGGCAAAAAGGTTTTGGATATACGATTCCGACATAGTGATAAAGTTCCGAAAGTTTGTCCCATGACCCGCTCTCGCTTCGCATAAACTTTCAATAGTCAAAGTATTTAAGAATTAAGTTTGGGGGTCAAATTAAAAAGAGTTTCCCGAGCGCAAATTATTGAGAACTCTTTTCCAGCGCCGCGGCAAGCACCTCATCGACGGTTTCGGCGGCGGTGAACTTCAGTTTATGTTTCACTTCATCGGGCAGTTCAGGCAGGTCCTTCTCGTTCAGTTTCGGGATAATGACATTTTCAATTCCCGCGCGCGCGGCGGCGAGCGCCTTTTCCTTCAAGCCTCCAATTGGCAGGACCAGGCCACGCAGAGAAATCTCCCCGGTCATTGCGACGTCAGACCGCACAGGCGTATCGGTGAACAGGGAAGCGATGGCTGTAAACATGGCGATGCCGGCGGACGGCCCGTCCTTTGGGACTGCGCCGCTGGGCACATGGATATGGATATCGGTCTCCTTGAAGGCGTTGGCATCGATGCCTAACTCCTTCGCGCGACTACGGACCAGGCTGATGGCGGCCTGCGCGGATTCGCGCATGACGTCGCCGATATGGCCAGTGAGCCTGATATTACCGCTGCCGGAATAACGCGTGGCCTCGATGTGCAGGATTTCTCCTCCCATGGGCGTAAATGCCAAACCGGTCACGACGCCGGGTTTGCTGGTTTTGAGGCGGGTTTCGCGAACATATCGTTGCGGTCCGAGAATCTCCTGGACCTGTTCGCCCGTGATGGTCACTGATTCGCATTCGCCACGGGCAATTTTGGCGGCGACGGCGCGGCAGATGGAACCGATCTGGCGTTCCAGCTCGCGAACGCCCGCTTCGTGCGTGTAATCGGCGATGATTTTTTCGAGCGCTTCGTCGCGGAACACACATTGTTCGGGTTTGATACCGTTTTCGTGAAATTGGCGCTGGACCAAATACTTTTTTGCGATGTTCAATTTTTCGGTTTCCGTGTAACCGGGAATCTCAATGACTTCCATGCGGTCCCGCAACGCGGGCGGCACCGGGTCCATGTAATTGGCCGTGGCAATGAAAATGACTTGAGACAGGTCAAAGGGCACGTCGAGAAATCGATCCACAAATGCATTGTTTTGCCGGGGGTCAAGGACCTCCAGAAGCGCGCTGGCGGGGTCGCCGCGAAAGTCGGCCCCAATTTTATCAACTTCATCGAGCATGATTACCGGGTTGCGCCTGCCGACCCGGCGCAATTCCTGGATAATCCTGCCCGGCATCGCCCCGATGTAAGTTCGCCGATGACCGCGGATTTCGGCTTCGTCGCGAATGCCTCCCAGGCTCATGCGTGAGAATTTTCGCCCTAGAGCGTCGGCGATGGATTGGCCCAGGCTGGTTTTGCCTACGCCCGGTGGGCCCAAAAAGCAGAGGATCGGTCCGCGTCCTTGCGGATTCAATTTGCGCACAGCGAGATATTCGATGAGCCGGCGCTTCACTTTTTCGAGGTCGTAATGGTCGCGATCCAGGATTTTTTGCGCCTCGTTCAGGTCCAGTTTGTCCGGAGACATCCTGGACCAGGGCAAATCGGCGAGCGTTTCGATATAGCCGATAATGACCGAAAATTCGGGGCTGGCGGGCGGGATGACATTGAGGCGTCCCAACTCCTTTTCGGCTTGTTCCATGACCTCCTTTGGAGGCTGCGATTCGTCCAGTCGTTTTTTTAACTGGTCCATCTGCGCCTGTGAACCGGTCGCCTCTTCTCCCAGTTCCTTTTGAATAGCCCGAACCTGTTCACGCAAATAGGCGCGACGTTGAGCGTCCGTAAACTGAGACTGGACATCCTTTTGAATTTTTTGCTGGAGCTGGGCGATTTCCAATTGGGCAGAGACCCGGACCTGCACGGCGCGAACGCGCTTGACCACGTCCAGTTCCTCGAGCAAATCCTGCTTTTGCGGAACGTCCAGGGACAGGCTGCCGGCGAGAAAGTCGGCCAACGTGCCGGGATCTACAATGTTGTTGAGCAGCGTGTGCGCCTCCGGCGGCGCCTCCTGAGCCAGACTGATCAATTGCAGGGCGCTTTCGCGCAAACTGCCGACAGTCGCCTCCCATTGTTTATCCGGTGCCGGAGGCAACTGCGAATGAAGCACTTCAATTTCCGCGCGAATAAACGGCTGCGTCTGCAACACGCGCGCGATTTTGATGCGGCGCAACGCCTGCACCACGATCAGCGTGCTTTGTTCGGACTGGCGAATGAATTTTAAAACGAGCGCCGCCGTGCCGACTTGATATAAATCGACGGCCGTGGGTTCCTCCTGTTCGGGGTTGCGCTGCGTGAAGACGCCAATGACTTTGCTTTGCGGCAGCGATTCCTGCAAAAGTTTTCGCGATGAGGTTCGCCCGACCGTGAGCGGCACGACGGTCCCGGGAAACAGGACCATATTTCGCAGGGGCAAAATCGGCACCGCATCGGGAATGACTTGCGCCTGCTCTTCCTCATTTCGAGTAACCGCGATAACCGGCGGATTTCGCGTTTCACGGCCGGTTTCGGCTCGGGTGAGCAACGGATTTTCTTCAAGTTCCATAATCTAAGCCTCGGCAAGCAGCGGCAAATAAATCCAGAGCAAGCCATTTTTGTGCGTCGCGCTGACGTGCGCCGTGTCGATAGTCATCGGCGACACCAACAACTCGCGTTCAAAGGGTCCATAATCAATTTCCATGGCGAGCACCTGCACGGCCTTGCACATTTCCCCGGCCGGCTCGGGCGCCGCGCGTTGTCCCCGTATCAAGAGGCGTTGCGGTTCCACTTTGAGTTCTATAGTGTCCTTCTCCACGCCCGCCAGGTCCGCGCAAACGGCAATGCATCGCTCACAGCGGTAAACATTTATGGATGGGGCCCACGGCACGGCGGCTTTGAAATGCGAAAATCGCAATTTCGTCATTTCATAAACCAATTCGCCCACCCGGCCGTGAAGCCGTTGAAGATGAGCTTTCGAAATCTCGCTCATTGTTATTTCCTTTCCCTGGCGCGTAACCATTCTAGCCTTCATTGGGTGTTCCTTCAAATGAGGATTTATGAATTCAACGTCGGGGAACAAAAATTACAACGCGTTTTCCCGGTTCGCTTATAGTTCAGAAAGACATTGGGTATGCGGACAGTCTCGAAAACGTCATACGACGCGGTAGTCGTGGGCGCCGGGCCGAATGGCCTGGCGGCCGCCATTCGCCTGGCACAGGAGAACCTTTCGGTGCTCGTCGTCGAAGCCAATGACACGATTGGCGGCGGGGCGCGCTCCGCTGAACTCACGTTGCCCGGCTTTCTACATGACGTATGTTCCTCCGTCCATCCGCTGGCAATTGGCTCGCCCTTTTTTCGACGGTTGCCTCTGGAGCAATTTGGCTTGAACTGGATCCAGCCTGAAATTCCCCTCGCCCATCCATTGGACGGAAACCGGGCGGCCGCTTTGTACCGTTCTCTTGAACGCACGTCCAAAGAACTTGGCGCCGATGAGGGCGCGTATGAGCGGTTAATGTCGCCACTCGTGTCGCATTGGGAAAACCTTGCCGCGGAATTTCTGCAGCCAATGTTGCACCTGCCGCGGCACCCCGTTCAGTTCGGTCGCTTTGGCTTGCCCGGCTTGCGAAGCGCCACGGGTCTGGCGCGGAGTTGGTTTTCCGATGAGCCCGGGCGCGCGCTATTTGCCGGATTGGCCGCGCATTCCTTTCTGCCACTCGAACGGATTCCTTCGGCGGCTTTTGGCCTTGTGCTTGGAATGACAGCCCACGCCGTGGGCTGGCCCATTCCTCAAGGCGGATCGCAACAGATTTCCAACGCGCTGGCCTCTTATCTCAAATTCCTGTCGGGCGAAATCATCACCGGCTGGAGAATCGCAAACATCGAGGAGCTTCCAAAAGCGCGAGTGGTTTTGCTGGACCTGACACCACGGCAATTGCTACGGCTTCTGGGCGATAAGCTGCCATCGGGCTATCGCCGCAGGCTGGAGAATTTTGGGTATGGCCCCGGCGTCTTTAAAATGGATTTCGCACTGGACGGCCCAATCCCATGGGCGGCTGAGGAATGCCGCCGGGCGGGCACGGTGCATGTTTGCGGCACGCTCGACGAAGTCGCCAGAAGCGAACAAGACGCCTGCAATGGCGAACACACCGAGAAGCCGTTCGTTTTGCTGTCGCAACCCAGTGCGTTTGATCCCACTCGCGCGCCTCAAGGCAAACACTCTATTTGGGCGTATTGCCATGTGCCGAACGGCTCGACATTTGACATGGCGCCGCGCGTTGAAGCGCAAATCGAGCGGTTTGCGCCCGGTTTTCGCGACCTCATTTTGGCGCGGAATGCGGAAAACTGCGCCGATTTGGAAAGGAAAAATGCCAATCTGATTGGTGGTTCAATCAATGGCGGAGCAAACGACCTGTGGCACCTGCTTGCGCGTCCGATACTACGGTCTGCGCCTTACCGGATGCCGATTCCCGGTTATTACATTTGTTCGTCCTCTACGCCCCCGGGAGGGGGTGTGCATGGGATGTGCGGGTTTTATGCGGCGGAGACGGCGATTAAGGACGCGTTTAAGCGTTGAAATATTGAAACGGAAGGCGCCCAAAACAGACTGGACTTGCAATTAAAGCACGAATAATGTTGCCACATCAGAAACAGCGACAGGAAACTTATGGTACCCGTAAAAGTTGAGTGCGAATGCGGGCAGAATTATGCCTTCGACGTAGAGCCGGTCAACGGGAAGATGCCGGCGGCAATAAGTTGCCCGAGCTGCGGGGCCGATGGGACAGCCGCTGCCAACGATTTCATTTCCCGGCAGCCTGTTACTGAGGCGGCAGCCACCTCCGAAAGCGTTCGGGCTCCGATGCGCCTGGCGAGAGCTCAAGCCCAGGCGACAGCACCGGTGGCAGCCGATGATCCGGACCGCGCAAAGCTGGTGCGTGAAGCCAAAGCCAAAATGGTCGGGGGCGAATCAACCGAACAAGTCGCGGCTTTTTTGACTGTAAAAGGGTTTGACCGAATCGAAGCCATGGAACTGGCGCGCGATTTTTATAAGGAAAGAGCTTCAATCGTCAGGACCAACGGCGTGAAAAAAACGATTGTTGGGCTTGTGCTGATGTCGGTTCCGTTTATTGCGTACTTGATTATCAAGGACAGCGGCCGCCTCATGATAAAGCGCTTCTTTTGGGCCTATGGGGTTGGGATCGCCGGAGGATACTTGTTCGTCAGCGGGCTTATCATGATATTGGCGCCCAGGTCCGAACAAGGCACTGTGGTGAAGGAGTAAGCCAGTAGTTGTTTTCTATGGAACGCCCGAACTGCCGAATGGTCTTGGAGTGCGGTGGCTGTGACACTGCTTTGGAATCGTATCGGACGCCCCCGCTCGCATAACGCCGTACCTGCGAAAGCGGTGTTGCGCTTCGCTTGCCACCGCACTCCAGGACGCAAGCGCGAAATCACGCCGATCCGCAGTCCGGGTAATCCACAAATCCACTAATCCAATAGCCCGCCCATCGACTCATTCCAGCCCGATTTTCTTACGTTTGCGGTAGAGCGTTGCCTGGTCGATGCCCAGAATCTGCGCGGCTTCGGTGAGGCTGGGTGTTCGTTCGAGAATCTTGCGCAAGTGGATTTCTTCAAGCTTTTCCAGAGAAATCAGGGAGCCAACCTGGGCCACGGCGCCGTCCGGAAGCGCGCCGGACTTGTTCTCGGCCATTTCTGACGGAAAATCCGCGGGAATAATTTTTTCGTGTTTAGCCATGATCACTGCCCGCTCGATGGAATTGCGCAATTCGCGAAGATTGCCCGGCCAGGAATAGGCACGGATACAGCCAACGGCCTCCGCGGAAAGGCCGTCGATTTTGCGCGCGCATTGCGCGGCGAAAAATTTGGAGTAATGCTCGGCAAAACGGATGACGTCGCTGTCCAGCATCCGCAAGGGTGGCATTTCGACGGCGATGACGTTCAGGCGAAAATACAGGTCCTCGCGGAACGCGCCTTCAGCGACGCGTTTTTTCAGATCGCGGTTCGTGGCAGCGATAATGCGGACGTTGGCCTGCCGGGTGACGTTCTCGCCCAGGCGCTCATATTCGCGTTCCTGGAGCAGACGGAGAAGCTTGGGTTGGATTTCCATTGGCAGGTCGCCGATTTCGTCAAGGAACAGCGTTCCACCATCGGCGGCGCGGACTTTGCCCCAATGATCTTTAATGGCGCCGGTGAAAGAGCCTTTGACGTGTCCAAAGAGCTCGCTTTCCAAAAGCTCCTTCGAAAGACTCGGGCAACTGACGGTAACAAATGCCTTGTCGGTCAAATGGCTGTTTTGATGCACAACGCGGGCTGCGACGGTTTTGCCGGTGCCGCTTTCTCCCAGAATGAGAATCGAGGCGGGCGTCTTGGCGGCACGCATGAGCACATCCATGGCGCTGCGTATGGCCGGATTGCTGAAATCAAAAATGGGCTCGATGCTTTGGGCCCGGTTCTCGCTAACTTCCTGTTCCAGGCGCCTGATTTGTTGCCCCATCCTGCCCAGGCGCTGGATTCGGGCCAGCACGGTGACAAATTGCTCGCGTTGAAACGGTTTTTCCAGAAAATCCGCCGCGCCACGCCGCATGGCTTCAACCGCGGTTTGAATGCTTCCCTGCGCTGTGATGATCACAACAGGGATTTGGGGATATTGCTTTTGAATTTGCGTGAGAATGTCCAGGCCGTTTTCGGGGCCGAGGTTCATGTCCAAAAGAACGGCGTCAAATTTTTCATCTTTGAGCCAGGTCATGCCCACCTGGCCGGAATCCACTCCTTCGGCGTAGTGGCCTTCATCCTCAATCAGAAAACAGGTGGCATCGCGAAATGTTTTATCATCGTCAATAACAAGAAAATCCATAATTAATTAATTTTTGGGAGCTTTGGGAAGACGGACAGTAAATGTGGCACCCTGTCCGGGGGTGCTGTCGCAGGTTATTTCACCGTTCATGGCCAGGACGAGCTTGCGAACGATGCTCAGTCCCAGCCCGGTCGAGGTTTCGCCCCCCGTCGGCCGGGCCGAAAGGCGCCCGTACCGGCGAAACATCCGGGCCTTGTCAGCTTCAGTAAATCCGGGACCTTCATCACGAACCGAGAATTCCACCAGGGAACCGTTGGGCTGAACACTGACGTGGATTTTTTTTCCATAGGGCGAAAATTTGACGGCGTTGGAAAGGAGGTTGCTGAAAATCTGGTCCATAGCATGGGCATCGGCCCAGGCGATCAACTCATTGTCCGGAAAATTCGTTTGCATTTCGAGCTGTTTATGGCGCAAACGATCTTCAAACAGGCGAATGGCGGCGATGGCAGTGTCCGCGACGTCCACGGTGGTTAGTTGCGGTTCAAACCGGTGTTCGGCGGCTGCATTGGCCAAAAAATCCTTCACAAACGCGAGCAATTGGCCGCTGGAATAAAAGGCGTTGTCGGCCAACCGCTGGATCCGTTCATCGTGAAGATTGCGGATGCGTTCGCAAAGCAATTTTGTGCTCATGTTAAGGCCGCCAAGATGATTCTTCAGGTCGTGTGCCAGTATGCCCAGCAACTCGTCCTTGTCTTCGGCAAGCTCCTTGAGCCGGTCCCTGGCCGCCTTCAGGGCCAGTTGCGTGCGCACGCGCGAAACCAGTTCAGCCTGATTGAATGGCTTGGTAATATAGTCAACCCCGCCGGCGTCGAGCGCGCTGACGATGAGGTCTTTATCGTCTGCTGCGGAAAGGAAAATAATCGGAATATCGTGCCAATCAGGATTTTTCTTTATCTGCAGGCATATATCACGGCCGCTCATGCCTGGCATCAACAAATCCAGCAGAATCAGGTCCGGAATCAGCGCTGCAACCCGTTTCAGAGCCGTGGCGCCGTCAGACGCTGGAATTATTTCGTAGCCCAGGGTGCCAAGGATCAGGCCCACAACCTGGACGTTTGACGCCTGGTCGTCTACAACAAGAATGCGCGGATGGACAGGACCATTGGGGTCGCTGCGAACCGTATCGCTTGAAGTTTTTCCGTTAAGACTCATTGTGGGCATTTCGCGTCTCTAAATGTGGCACGCGGGTGCTTCCGTCGGCGTCCGACGGAGGCGCATCCGGTCCTTTATTTTCATCGGTTAGACTCTTCTCCTTGTTTTGAGCAAACATTTCCAGCAATGCGGCAAATTCGCCCAGGTGTTTCTCCAAATCGTTGACTGCATATGTTTCAGCATCGTGGCGCAATTTCCCCGCATAAGCTGTCAACGGCTTACAATGCCACTGTTCCGCCAGAATTTCAAGCCGACAGGCAAAAGTTTTGGTTTCGTTAACAGCCATACTGTTACAGAGCGCCGGCCAGGGGTCTGCCAGCAATTGGCGTAACTGTGAAAGCAATTCACCGGGAACGGGGTCAATTGCGGTATCTGCCGGGAGCAACGGCTCCAAATGCCCGGCCTCGCCGGCGCCATGGCGGGGCAGGAATTCCGCCAATTGATCAAACAGCTCCCGGGGCGAAAACGGTTTGCGCACATAGCCGCTGAAGAAATTATCCTGATGGGCCGACCCTGTCACGGCAATGGCGGGAACCAGTTCCATTCCGGGAATTTTGCGGATTTCGGCCAGAGTCTGACGGCCATCCAATCCGGGCATGCGTACATCAAGCAATACGATGTCCGGAATAATTTCGCGCGCCCTGACTATGGCCTCTTCGCCATTAGAACAAAAAATGAGGCGGTGGTGGCTCATTTTGAAGATGCCGGCAATATACTGGCGATTGGCTTCGTTATCATCGGTGACCAGTAACGTCGCCGGCCGGAGCCTGTTGAAATCCACCTTGCCCTCGGCCGCAATTTTGGACGTTGCGGGTACCCGTAAGGATATTGGAACATTGGGAAAACGGAGCGAAAACAGCGAACCCTCTCCCAGCGTGCTGGTGACAGTCACAGTGCCGCCCATGATTTCGGTCAGGCGTTTGACGATAGAAAGGCCCAGGCCGGTGCCTTGAATTTCTTTCTCCCGATGTACTCCCGCCTGGACAAAGGGTTTGAAAATAGCATCCCGCTTCTCTTTGGGAATGCCAACGCCGGTGTCCAAAACCTCAATGGACAACGCGACGCGGCCGGCGACCCCTTGATTTTGGGAATACACCCGCACCTCGACGCTGCCGCGGTCGGTGAATTTAATCGCATTTCCAACCAGGTTGACCATGATCTGCCGAAGACGCACCCGATCCATCAGGACCGAGCGCGGCAAATCGGACGCCAGTTGGCATTTAAACCCGATGTTTTTTTTGAGCGCGGCTTCGGAAAACAACGTTTGGATAAAATCACAAATTTCCCACGAATCCATCGGCTCCGGATGCAATTCCAGCACACCGGCCTCAATTTTGGACATGTCGAGGATGTCGTTAATGAGCTGGAGCAGAGACGAGGCGCTTGTGCGGATCGACTGAATGTATTTCTGATGTTTGGCGTCCATTAATTCCCCCTGCAACAATTCACTGAAACCGAGAATGGCGTTCATGGGTGTGCGGATCTCATGGCTCATGTTCGCCAAAAATGCGCTCTTTTCACGGCTGCTGCGCTCGGCCTGGGCCATGGCATCGACCAAATCCATCTCGCGGGCCTCCTTTTTCTTCGTTACGTACGCCAGCCAAAATGCGATGATTCCGGCCACCACTCCAAAAATTCCAGCGGCCAGGCTGGTCAAAATGGCAACGAAGAATTGCGCGTTCAATCGATCCTGGTCATTCGTTTTCTGACTGTAATAAATTTGCTCAAGCACCGATACCTGCGCGCGTATCTCGTCCATGATTTGCTTGCCCCTGCCCGTCTCGATCAGGGCGCGCGCGCTATCAAATTTCTGCATTCTGGCGCCAACGACCTGGCGATTGTAGTCCGCCAGCATCTCTGATTGCGCGCGTAAATTTACCACGGCTTTCAACATAACCGGATTGCCCGCGGTCATGGTGGCAAAATTGTCAAATTCGTGCTCGTATTCGGACTGCGCGCGGTTGTACGGTTCCAGGTAATTCGTATTGCCGGTGATCAAAAATCCACGAACACCGGTTTCGCTGTCCAGCATCGTTTGAAGAATTTCGTCCAATTGCGGCCCGACGGCATTCCAGCGACGCACTGCGGCCATGGTATGCGAAAGCCGGATCCAGGAAACACCCGCCACCACCACGCTCAGGATTGAGAGACCGAGCCACAGTGCCACCACTAGTTGGTAAATCGCGTGATACTTTGGTTGTCGCACCATATCCTTTGGCTAAAAAACGTCCCCATCTGCCCGCTCTTTCAGAATCAAAATGTTACCCACTTTTGACTCAATGTCCAATTCAGGGGGATTCCCCCTCACCGCATTTTAGACATTTTCTTCGCGCAGAGATTCAAAATGTTCTATTTAATTCACAGCCGCGCTTCTGTTAAAATCAAATTCATGCAGCAATCGCCCGCCGAAAACCAGGTCCCGCTGGTCGTGGATTTAGACGGCACGCTCATCCAAACGGATTTACTGTGGGAGTCGCTGGCCAGGCGCCTCCGGCGGAATCCGTTTGCTTTGTTTCCCATATTGTTTTGG
>Ga0335073_10004556_pt1 | contig 19362 bp, 24 predicted proteins | sample Lox_Sample_22_FD_207093 | JGI IMG/M metagenome (GOLD analysis project Ga0335073, IMG submission 207093) | Soil microbial communities from Loxahatchee National Wildlife Refuge, Florida, United States - Lox_Sample_2.2 | ecosystem: Environmental > Terrestrial > Soil > Wetlands | place: USA...
CGAAGGGCAGATCAACAGACTGAAGACCCTCAAGCGTGCCATGTACGGCCGCGCTGGCGTCGATCTGCTCCGCGCCCGCATGATGCCGTTGTAGGAAAGGATTTGCACCAAGAGTCAATCAGACCCTTCCAAAATGGCGCCTGACACCTACTGTTTTCACCGCACTCAGCCGGAGGGATTCAATCAAGCGGACATCCGTCTGCATCATGGCGAGCGGCAGGATCGCCGCGCTGTCCCGGGGAGGTCTCGTCTTTTCCTTCTGTCCGGTTGCCGGAGACGTTCGACGGGTCGAGCCAGTCGGCGACATAGACCCCGGCCATGGCGGCGCCGGCGAGAGCCAAGGTGTCGACAAACCAGCGCAACGCCGCGCTCCGTCGGGTCTCGGGCTTCGAACGGTAGTCTCCACCATCAAGCGAGACTGGCTCTTGCCGCTCGTCGGCCGAGATCAAAGTCGACGGGGCAAGCGCTTCAATCTCGATCACCTTGAGGGCTCGCTCGTTCATGTTCAGTCTCCCTGAGGAAGGGTTGTTCCTGAAGAGTGGCGCACGCCGGCGCACGCCGACATCCATTGCCGCGCTCCACTCGGGGATAGTTTGCACCATGCTCGCGCGAATCAGGGGGCTCTATCGAGCATCTCCGCCCCCGCCGCGCGGCGGTCCACCTTGCCTAGTGAGTTGCGCGGCACGCGATCAACCGCCCAGAGCCGCTCCGGCGCCTTGTAGTCTGCAAGCTGCTTTCTGGTGTCCCGCATAATGTCGGCGAACGCCGCGTCGCCCGCGTCGCTCGAGAGCTGCACGACTGCCGCTACTCGGTGGCCTAGCACGGGATCCGGGATACCGAAGACCGCGGCGTCCCGCACCAAAGGATGGCTCAACAAGACCCGCTCGACTTCGACCGGTGAGATATTGGACCCGCCGCGGATGATGATGTCCTTCTTGCGGCCTACGAACCACAGCTCGTCGCCCTCCCCTCGCCGCATCAGGTCGCCGCTGTGATACCAGCCATCGCGTGTCGCATCGTCGAGTCGACCCGGCCCGGCCCAATAGCCCACGGTCACGTAGGGACCACGAACAACGAACTCGCCGACTTCTCCGCGAGGCACATCCCTGCCTTCGTTATCGATAAGACGAATCTGGGCGCCCGGCGCAACCCGGACGACGGGCCCAGGACGCAAGCCAACCGCCAGGGCGCCTGCCACCTCGGTCGCAGCCCAAAGGTTGTACAGTGGCGTGCCGAAGGTCGCTTCGAACTCCACCTGTAACTGCGTCGGGCACACATCCCCTCCGCATAGGCAGTGCTGGAGCGAGGCGACTTTTCGCGGCCTCTTCCGCTGATGCTGCAACATGGCGTCGTACATGAACGGCAGGCCGGGCATCCATGAGCATCCATGCTCTTCGATCCGGTCCAACACCGCGTCCGGATCGAAGCGCTCAATCATGACCATCGGGGCGCCCCAGTTCAGTGAGAGCAGAAAGGCCAACAGCCCACTAGCATGCACCATCGGACAGACGTTGAGCACGGTCTGTGCAGTGTCGAAATCAGGACGCGCGAGCGCCTCCACGGTTGCCGATAGCGTCGCCGCCGTGTGGGTTACGAACTTGGGCTGACCCGTGGTTCCCGATGTTGTCATCAGGATCGCCGGCGCGTCCTCGAGAGGCATTGGCGGCAGACGCCGCGCGCCGCCGCCATCGACGACCAGCGTCGACCACGGCAAGGCGCCTTTATAGGCGCTGCTTGGGCCGGTGACGAAGCGCCTCTCGCTTCCGAGGATCTCTGGCTCGATGGGGTCGACCTGAGAATAGAGCTGCTCCTCGCCAAGATAGAAAGCGGGCCCAAGGCGCTGGAAAATCTCGCGCAGTTCGGTTGTCTTGAACCGCAGATTCGTCGGACATGCGATCGCTCCAATGCGAAAGCAGGCGCAGAGCGCCGCCGCCATTTCTGGACGGTTCGGCATGTGGATGACAACCCGGTCTCCGTGTCGGACGCCACGGGTCAGGAACGCGCGAGATAAGCGCTCGGCGTCCCTCAAGAGATCGCGATACGTCCACACGGCGCCGTCGTAGACGAAGGCAGTCCCATCGGGACGCATCATCGCGTGGCGCAACAGGGCATTCGAGGGAGTCATTGCTTCGTATCCCGTTTGAGCGGTCCTCATCGCCGCGTCGGGATTAAAGCACTGCGAGGCTACAGAACGGCTTCCGTGCGAGGCAAATCGGACTACTGCCGTAGCTCAAAGACGGCGAGCTTGCGACATCGGCCGGCAACAAAGCCAGCCCATGTTGCTACCGATCCACGCTGCAATCGCGGATGAGATGACCGCCTGTCAATTGTCGATGGAACCTGGACCATTCGCGCCGTGAAGCGGGCGTAATCCGACGCGAACGTGACAGGCAGCTTCTTACCCGTGGCGCTGAGCCGACGGTAGCGGGTGCACAGACGGATCTGTGCTTTCCAGGCAATGTCGCGCACGGGCTTTGGCAGCGCTTCCAGCCGGGCTCTCAAGGTCTCTCTGACTCTCGCGGGATAGCGGTATGTCCAGGCGGCCTCGATGAGCGCTCGCCGCGCGCGCCGGTTGCCCGCTAAGGTGAGGCCATTCCGTCGGATTGTATCGCCGGTCGAGCGTTCCGCCGGGACAAGACCGAGGAAGGACATCAGCTGTCTCGGCGTATCGAACCGGCGCACGTCGCCGATCTCGGCGGCAAAAGTCACAGCGACGAGAAACGAGGCGCCGCGCATCGCCTGGTAGGCTTCCACGACCGGCGCCATCGACCACTCCGGCACGATGAGAGCGAGCTGTTTCTCAAGGCGACGCAGGCGTTGAACCGCCTCTTCGATCGCGTCGATCCCTTCCTGAAAGACGATCTGCTGCGCGGCATGTTCGAACTTCTGGTTGGCCAGCCAGCGCCGATGCGCCATCGTCCAGTGCCCGCCTCCGCTGTAAATCCGGCAGGCTGTGCCGCAGCGGAAACGAAAGCAACTGCTGGCGCTTGCGACGAAGATCGTCAGTCGCGGCCTCGCGGGCGCGGACAAGATCGCGCACAGCTTCGTGGGCGGCGTCAGGTGTCCACACGCCCGTCAGTTCGCCGGCCCGATGCAGCCGCGCCAGCGTAACCGCATCTCGCCGGTTCGTTTTGATCCGCTCGCCCGACCGTTTCGGGATCAGAGCCGGAGCGACCACCATGCATTCGTGGCCGAGCGCTTGGATTTGCCGATAAATCCCGTATCCCGTCGGCCCAGCTTCAAAACAAATATGCAGCCGATCGTATCGGCCCGCCAATCTCTTGATCGTTCGCTCGATCGGCAACGGGTTGTTCTCGACGTCGCCGAGAAATCGGACTTCTCCCGTCCGCCCCCCTTCCGCGATCGCGACTGCGTGCTTCTTCTTGGCGAAGTCGAAAGCCACGAAGACTTCGATATACTTTCCCATGGTCCGCCCTCCGTGCATGAGGCTCGGCTCGGCATGCCCGAGCAACCCTCGTTCTTATCTGCACGAAAGGGCGGGCCACCGGCGCCGGCCCGCGAACATGACGTCTAGTAGCGACTGCGCCTTCGTATTCTCCTCGTACTGGGCCGGCACGGCACTACCTGGGGGATGGGCGGTCGGTTCATGTCAGTAACAGTCTACCTGGAGGGCGAACACATATCCGACGCCGCGCTGGGTCTGGATAATCTGCGGCGAGCTCGGGTCGCGCTCCAGTTTCCGGCGAAGGCGGAGAATCTGCACGTTGATGCTCCGATCGAACACGTCGTCGTGGACCCGGGTCGCCTGGAGAAGGTGCTCCCGGCTGAGAGGACGTTGTGGAGCGTCCAGGAAGGCGAGAAGCAGCGCGTATTCGCCTTTTGTCAACGCAACGTCTACGCCATTCGGATCGATCAGCCTTCGGGGGTGAAGATTGAGCCGCCAGCCGAAAAACCGATATCCGCCACGTCTTCGCTCCGGTGAAAGTGAGGCGCGGACCCTGTCCAGCCTCCGAAGGATCGCGCGCACCCGGGCCAGAAGCTCCCGCAGGCTGAACGGCTTCGTCATATAGTCGTCGGCGCCGAGCTCAAGACCAACGACCCGGTCGATTTCATCCCGGCGGCGACCTGTGATAACGATCACCGGCACATCGGAACTCGACCGGAGCTCCCGAAGGAGGTCGAGCCCATCCACGAATCCGAGCCGAAGATCTAATATCACGACGTTAACTTCGTACGCGCTAAGCTGGCGGACCATCTCGTCGCGACCAGATGCGAGCAGCGTCTGGATGTTATTGTCGACGAAGTACTCTAAGAGCATCGTTCGTATGGTGGGATCGTCGTCGACGACGAGCACCGTCGCTTGACGATCCCAACCGCTTTGCTGGGGGTCACCGGATGGTGAATTGGCCACGCCGGCTTCGAGCCGCCGCCCGCGACTGACATTCGCCAAAGGACTGCGTTCCAGTTGAGTCACGATAATCGTGGAAGCTAGACGGACGAGCCAGGGACCCGGGCAATTTCGATCCGGTCACCGAGCCGATGGACTTGTAACACCTGCTGTTGCTCGCCGGGGGGATAGGGAACCGAGATTACCTGCACCTGGTCTGGCAAAAGCACCGCAGAAAAGCGCGCCACGGCGTGCACCTCGTCGACGCCTTCCATCCCCACGACGATGTCGATCGTGGTCACCATATGCCAGCCATCGGACTGAGCGAACCAGTACGTTGTCGCCGCCGCGTTCGCGCTGAGAGCCGTCGCCACGGCTTGCCCCTCGCGCACGCTGTTCTCGCGTTGGGCCGCACGGAGCTCAAACGTCATACTTGCCCAAAGAGCGGCTAGGACCCCTCCAAGTCTCACTGTCTTCACGAGCTTCGTCATGACGCATCTCCTATACTTGCGGGCGCCGCCCAGTTTGCGTCAGGCCTAGACTTTGACCCAAGGAGGAGCATCGGCGTCTCAACTTGGCCCCTTGCGCGTCCGTATTGGCCCTCCTGACTTCAGATAGCGGTCCTGGATCCTGCTCTTCCCGCCGCGCCGCGAAGATGCGCCACTCGCCCGGAATCCCTTTCAAGGTCTGGACGCCGCGGTCGATAAAGCGCAACCCTGAGCCGGCCACCAGGTCTTTGACCGTCTCGGACACTAGAATTTCGCCCGACCCAGCAAGCGCCGCGACCCGCGCGCCCGTATGAACAGCAATGCCGTTGACGTCGTCGGCGATCATCTCGCATTCGCCGGTATGAAGTCCCGCACGGATTTCGATGCCTAACTGTTTGATCTCATCGAGAATGGCGCAAGCGCAGCGCACGCCGCGCGCCGGACCGTCGAAGGTGGCGAGAAAGCCGTCTCCGGTGGTCTTCACCTCGCGTCCGCGGAAGCGGGTGAGATTGCGCCGCACGATAGCGTCGTGAGCTTCGAGCAAATCTCGCCAGCGCCGGTCCCCGAGCGCCGCCACTTTCTCGGTCGAACCGACGATGTCAGTAAACATGACCGTTACGAGGACACGATCGACGCTGAGCCATAACGAGCGACATCGCGCGCTGCCTTCTCGCGGAAACGCCACCGCGTCGCCACCGGTTTGCGTGGCCGCGTTTTGGTTGTAGAAGCCGTGGTCTTGGTTGACGCGTTGAAGAAGCGTCGTCGCATTCGACATCCTGCATTTCCTTCGGGTTTCAAGGTTGCATCGCTCTCGCCCAGGCGCTGACGAGCCGCGGCGCAAACACCACAGCCTGGCGCGCAACCGCATCCTCGCGCAGTCGGTTTGCAAGCGTGTCGATTTCAATCTCTGTCGCAGTCGCAATGCGGTTGCGCTCGACGGCCGGCAATAGGCTGCGCAAGCCTTGCGTGGCCTCTTCATAGCTCGTCGCTTCGGGTCCGCAATGGACCCGTTGGGCGCAGACCATCTGCGGACAGGGAAGGCCCGCTTGGAGGAAAGTCGCGTAGAGCTTCGAGCCAGTGTCCGGTTCTCCCCCGGCCGATTTAAAGCCGTCTAGGATCCATCGCCTGAATTGGGCGAACAGCGCGGACTCGGGCGCCTGAGCGAACGAAGAGAGGTCGTATTCCTGCATCGCCATCACTCCGCCTGGCCGGAGGCTCTGCGATAGACGATGCAACATGCTTGCGCGCTCGGGCACATAATGCAGAACGAATCGGCCGATGATCGCGTCGAAAGTCCCATCCGGCTCGAATGTGTTAAGGTCGGCCTCGACAAACGAGATGTTCGCCGGCCCGCAATGCTCGGCGCGGCGCTTGGCGCGGCCTCTCGCGATCTCGAGCGAGGAGGCCGACCGGTCGACGCCCAGCACAGACCCTTTTTCACCTACGATACGCGCGGCGAGCAGCGATACGTCGCCGACCCCGCAACCGAGGTCGAGCACTCGCATGCCAGGCGCGAGACCCGCGCGGCTCAGCAGGTCGTCCGTCAGATCCTCGAGCATGGCGCCTTGTTCCATGAGGCGCTTCGCCTCGGCTTCCGAATAACCGAGCGGATAGTTTTCGAGCGCAGTCATGGCGAACTCTCCAATTCATTGGCGGGCGCGGCCCGTGCTCGGCAAGCGATCCGCGCCCCGCGGCTTCCCGATCGACGGAGCCGAAGCCGACGCGAATACGGGCGAAGCGAGCCTCCGCCGCCGAAGTTCCAAACGATGAGGACGTTAGATCAGCAACGACTTGGCGTCGTGAGCCGAAAGCGTCATTTCGTCAGCATCTGAGCGCACTGCCAGCGTTGCCGCGCGACCATTCTTAGCCGAATGTCCGCCGGCCTCGGCCTGGGTCCGCATCGCCGACGGCTGTTTTGAACTCGCCGGAAATCAGGCCGTGTACGAAAGCTGCTCGCTGCAGCGAAGGGTACAAGATCTTCGCGTCACGGCCCAACACTTTGCAGCCATCCGCGCAACTACGTCACAGCAGGGGACGCCGTGCTCGCGCGCTACGACGCATACTGGGAAGTCGCGCTCGTCACCCGGAGGGGCTGACGCGGCATCCTTCATTGGACGATGGAGTCGGATCGCTATTTCTTACGGAGGTAGGCGCCCTCATCGAGGCCGTGGACGATGGCCGCGCTTCCGGATTTAACTTCCCCGGAACACTCGGTGATCAACCTCCGGACCCTGTGGTCAAGATATTTCGGAGATGATCCACCCGCGGTGATCACGAGCGGCGTCTGGTTGCGATGCGCGGTGTAGATATTGCCAGCACATTGCCGACGCCGGCCGCCGAATGCAAATTGACGAAGCCAGCATTACGCGCCGTCTGCGCGTAGCCGTCGGCCATGCCGACCACGCTCGCTTCCTGCAGGCCCAGCACGTAGTCGATGTCGTCGGGCCAGTCGGAAAGGAACGGCAATTCGGTCGAGCCGGGATCGCCGAACACGCGTCTGACGCCGAAGTTGCGCAGGAGGTCGAACGTGGCCTGCTTGACGGTGACGGTCTTGGTAGCGGGTTTAAGGGATGACACGGATGCTCCTTCCGGTTTCAACTCGTCATGCTGGCCTTACGCTGGGCATCCGACCGCCGCCCTTGTGCCGGCACGGTCCTCCGTTATGACCGGCTCCTCACGCGCTTCGGCGCGTCTGGCAAAAGCGCGGCCTCGTTTTCGCAGATCATCGTCTGCAGTATCTTGCGATCGACTTTGCCCAATGGTCCTTTTTCACCGACAGCCGCCGACCCCGCAACCGACGTCAAGCATCGGATGCCAGGCGCGAGACCCGCGCGGCGCAGCAGGTCGGCCGTTAGGTCCTCGAGCATAGCGCCTTGTTCCATGAGGCGTTTCGCCTCAACCTCCGAATAACTGAGCGGATAGTTTGCGAGGGTAGTCATGGCGGACTCTCCAACTCATTGGCGGGCGCGGCCCATGCTCGGCGCGCAATCGGCCGCCCCCGCTTCCGGATCGACGGAGCCGAAGCCGATGCGAATGCGGGCGAAGCGCGAGTCTTTAACGCTGAAGTTCGTAACGGTGAGGAAGTTAGATCGGGAACGACTCGGGGTCGTGAGCCGATAGCGTCATTTCGTCAGCATCTGAGCGCACCGCCAGCGTTGCCGCGCGACGATTCTTAGCCGAATGTGCGCCCGGCGGATGACCGAAGCGACGGCGAAATTTTCTGGCGAAATGCGTGTAGTCGCGAAACCCGCAGGCATACGCGACTTCGCTCAGCGGCTGGGCGTTGCGGAGCGATTCCCGGCGCCCGAGAAGTCGCGCGGCATGATCCAAACGGAGCGAATAGATCAATTCAGTGCAGGTCGCACCGCGCTGCGTGAACAGCTTATGCAGATAGCGTAGCGAAATTCCTGTCCTGGCCGCGACCTCGGGAGGACCGAAGTCCGGGTCGGCATAGCCCTCCTTGATGACGCCGCGGACGCGCGCGAACAGTTTGTCCGCATGGCGCGAACCGCCGGATTGATCGGACGGCGCAAATAAAGCGCCGACCAGATCGTACACCACAAGCTGCATATAGGAATTGGCCGACAGTGATTCTGATAGAGGCTCTTCGTTTGCGCTTTGACTGAGTTCGAGCAGCAGCCGGGCCGCCCGCGTTCCGTCGGGGCGCATAGAGCCACCCTGAGGTTCGAAGCCAAGGTGAGCCGACAGCTCCCGCCGCGGCAAGTTGATGGCGAGATTACTCCAAGGCCCTTTCGCGTTGTTTTGCGCGAAAAGTTTTAGGGGGCGCGTCGTATCAACGAGAGCGGCATCGCCCACCCCGAGCCGCGTAGCCTGCTCGTTTTGGGCTACGAGTGACTGACCGCCGGGAAAAAGAACGAAATAGTGATCTGAATAATCAAGGCGAACGTCACGATAGTCGCGCTCGATGCGACCGGCATTGCATCCCGTCTCCAGCGCTCTAAAGCCACAGACCTCAAAGGGGCGAATCCAGCCAGTAAACGCGTCGCGTTCGATACCTTCCGGATTGTATCGCCCACATGCCTTTTGTAGCCGCTCTCGCCACGCGTCGTAGTCCAATTGCGGCTCGCCGAGAAAACCGGCGTCTGAATTTTGTGACATGCGAACCTCCGTCTTCAAACGATGGCGCGCGAGTTTCTGCGCTTTGCCAGAAGGCCATCGATCGCCACTGGTCCTGAGCCTCCTAATATGAGGGCCGCAAGACAGGCGAGGTAAAGAAGATCAGTTTCAAAGCCGGGCGGTCCGAACTGTGCGCCGGCCGCCGTCACAGCCTGGAGCTTGATCGAGCTGAACCCGTACGGCAGATGAACCGTGACAATCGCGACCAGAAGCACCGCCGCCATGGGTATGCTGGCGAGCGGCACCAGCCCACCGAGAAACACGGCTAGGCCGCCGAATATCTCAACCAAAATAGTGAGCCATCCCATGAGGTGCGGTGCGGGCACGCCAAGCGCCTGCAAAATCACGGGGAACGCATCGGGGCCCCTGGCCAGCTTGGCGAAGCCATGCTCCATAAAACCGTACGCGACGATCAGCCGCAGCGGGACTGGGGCCCAACGGGCGATCGGAGATCTGCTGATGAGATCGATGGGGAGGTCGCGCCACATTGGCGACCGTCCGCGGATGTAGCTGGTTATCGTCATAGCCAATCAACCTTGATGGGGCGCAATAAGCCTGCCGGATGCTTGTCGGCGCTGCAGGCTCATTGCAGCTTTCGGATAAGGCTCTCTGCTGGCGGTTCGCGGAAATTAGAGAGCGCGTTACTTGACGCCAAGACATAATGATGTCACGTTGTCGTGATGCCTGGGTCACCGCTGTATGAACGCGTCGAATCTGTTCTGGCCGGCGATATCGCTGACGGCAGTTTGCCGCCAGAGACCCAATTGCCATCGGAAGACGGCTTGGTCGCGCGGTTCAAAGTCAGCCGCACGACCGTGAGGAAGGCGATTCAGAATCTGGTTGAGCGCGGTTTCGTCGAGGTCAGGAGGGGCAAGGGCACTTTCGTCACCCAGCCAAGGATCACGCAGGAGCTGACCGAGCTGACCGGTTTTGTAGAGGACATGCAGGCTTCGGGGCGAACCCCGACCGCCCGGTTGCTCGACAAGCGCGTCATGGCAGCCGACGAAGTCGTCGCGCACTGCCTTGCATTAGGGCCTGGGACGTTGGTGGTCAGGCTTCAGCGTGTGCGCTTGGCCGATGGTGTGCCGATATCCTTCGATGAGACATATTTGCCGCGCGGGCTAGGGGAGAAGGTTGCAGAGCACGACCTCGAGGCCGAACCGGTCTTCGCACTGCTGGAGGTCAAGTACGACACACCTCTGGTCGAAGCCGAGTACAAGCTGGAAGCGGCCGCGGCCGATCCTGTCGCCGCCCATGCGCTTCAAGTGTCGGTCGGCAGCCCGATCTTCCTGATTGAGCGGACGTCGTATACCACGGGCAATCGGCCGGTCGATTATGAGAGGCTGCACTATCGTGGCGATCTGATCCGGTTTGTGACGCGCCTCGCTCGGCGGCCAAGGGCCTCGATGCAAAAGTGATCGGCCGCCCAAGTCAGGGGGCGCTTTGGATCCGCGCCACGCGGAGTGGCTGTAGTGATCACATCGGCGAAAAAATGTCGGCGCCGGCCGAGCCGGCCGGCCTAGCCTCGCAGAATTCAACAACAAACAGCGCACCTTGAGCCCTCATGGCAGTCGATGAGGCCGAGCTCCTGGGCCAACAAGTGGTCCACAACGTCCGGTTCAATGCGAACTGTTCCGGGTTAAGCCATGAGCTGTTAATTTAATAGCTCGCCAAAAGCGGCTTCCGCATGACGGACGCGGATCACCCTTCGCTACCCAGGTTCTTCCGCGCATCCCGCGCCGGGTGCCGAGCCGGCGGCAAACCTACTGTCAGACTCGGGGGCCGGACGACGTGAATTGCTGCAGCGAGGCGGGCTTAGCGTGAAAGCAAACCCGAAAAGCGACAGTGCATTTTTGTGCTGATCAAAGGTGCGCGCTGGGCTCAGGACAGTATCGAGCTGACCACCTAGTTTGGCAAAATGTTTGATCGCTTCGGATTGGCGTGGGTGAAAATGTCAGAAAGACAAGAGCTTTGGTTCCACTCAAGCCTGTGAAGAGAACTTTAATAAGAACAAATGGGAGCTTCCAGTGCCGGATCGGCAAAAGACCATGCTGGTCAACATGTTGAGGCCGCCCTTGTTGGCGCAATACACGGCCGCGTCGGGCAGACCCACAAGGCCGCCCTGCGAACTGATGTTGACGATGCGGCCGCCTCGTCCCGACGCCGGCATCACGCGGGCGACCGCCTGGCTCATGAAGAATGCGCCGCGCAGGTTCACCGCCATCATCTCGTCCCAGTCGGCCTCGGTCACATCGAAGGCTGCGCGCGCGAAGCCAAGGCCCGCATTGTTGACGAGGATATCGATGCGGCCATGCGCGCGGAGACTATGCCTGCGACGGCTTTGTGTGAGAACTGGCCCATCACACGGCCGCGCGCAAGCACGACGACCTCGTCGGCGACCGACATGGCCTGCTGCAGATTGTGCATGATCAAGATAACTGCCTGGCCAGCGTCGCGAGCGCGCCGCACCTGATCGAGCACCTGCTGGGTCTGTCGGACGGCGAGCGCGGCGGTCGGCTCGTCGAGGATCAGGCAGCGCGACCCGTAAACGATGGCTCGGGCGATCGCGACCGCTTGCTTCTGGCCGCCGGACAGCGTCGCCGCCGGATCGCCCAGGCGCGTTCGCAGATCGACGCCGAGAGCGGTCGACGGTGCGGTGATCGCGGATACTTCCGGGAGACGGGCTACCGACGGCGCTGGCGGCGGATGCGGTGAGGCTGACGGCGATGATGGCGGCGAGCACGCGGAACATGCGCTAACAACTGGTTTCGCCTGGATCGGTTCCCGGACGTCGAAATGGGCGCGGCGGGATTCAATGAGTGATCGAGTGGGAGTGACGGGGGCGTAGGGAAAGGCGGGTCTGGGACAGTCGGGGATAGAGCAGCGAAGCAGGATCAATCGATCGTGTCCGATATATCGTCGAAAGTTCGAGACTGCTCCATCGAGCCAGCGGCGGCACCATCGGCGCTCACGCGAGGGGGATTTCATCTGCTCCTGAAATTCCGGATATGGACCAGGATAATCCAAAAGCGCTTTAGGTTTGTCTTCGATGATCTGAAAATGTCGTCGATTGCGACACCCCGAAGCGCTTTCGGTAGTCTCCTGGTTTGAGCCCCACCACTTTGTAAAACACTTTGCGGAACGAACCTTCATCCTGGTAGCCGACATCCCAGGCTACTTGGCCAATCGTACGGCCGGTCAGTTCCAGCATCTCGCGCGCCTTGCCGACGCGCAGACGCTGACAATATTCGGTCGGATTGAACTCCGTCGCCTTACGGAAACGCCGCAGGAATGTCCTTTCCTCAAGGCCGACAAACGCCGCCATGTCCGCAAGCGTAATGTCACGAATATCGTTCTTTTGCAACCAATGCTGGACCCGCAGCACTGCTTCATCGCCATGATTAAGCCTGGGTGAGAAGCTACTGTAGAACCGTTGCTCGCGCCCGGCCGTGTCGATCAGAAAATACCGGGCGGTTGCCAGCATCACGGATGGCCCTAGGAAACGATCAATCAGTCTGAGACCAACGTCGGTCCATGCCATGATTCCGCCGGCAGTGATGATGTCGCCGTCATCGATGATCAGCCTATCGGGATCGATATGGATCTCAGGAAACCGTTTCGCCAGTTCTTTTGCGTAGCTCCAATGCGTAGTCGCTCGGCGGTCGCGCAATAATCCAGTTTCTGCTAGCAGAAAGGCGCCGCCGCATATGGAACACAGCGTCGCTCCTTCGGCATGCCTTTCCCAGAGCCATCGGGCCACCGACCGCTCGGGTTCGTCCTGCAACGGCGGCCCCTTGAGAGTAGGTGGAGCGACGACGACGGCCGGACGGGTTGGACGTTCGGCATCGGTATCCAGGATGCATTCTATCGTTTTGCCGTCATGCACGACACGCCAGTGCGTAACGCGCAGCGTGGGCACGGCAGCGCTGCCCAGTTCGCGCGAGATCCTGTTCGCCTCGACGAAGAGGTCGGTGAGGCCATGGATCGCAGCAAGCTGGGAATTCGGATACGCCAAGATGGCGATCTCCGTTTGAGCGCAGCCCATCGCTTTTGTCAGTTCCGCCTCAAAGAATGTCAGTTTCGCCAGTCCGCATCATCGGCGACAGATCGTATCCTTTCAACGCTGTTGGCGCTCGGGCGTGAAACAGCGAGAAGGATCGATGTCGTGCCAGCGGTCGCCACCAATGACGGCGTCGAGGTCCTCTACAAGGATTGGGGGCAGCGGGTCCCGTAGCTCGCTGGACGCCAGTGTCGTTGCCGAGCAGCCAAATACCACGAGCTGGGCGATGGCTTTGGGAACGGAATGACCGGACATGATCCCGCCAACCTCGTCTTTGGCGCCCTCGCGCCGACAAGTTCTGATAACCGCCGCCGCAGTCGTTGTGATCCCGGCGACCACGTCTCTAGCGGCGAATGACGGGGCTCCCGTAGTCCAGCCCGCCAACCCGACACGTAATCAAGGAGCGAATCCCATGGGCATGATCACGACCAAGGACGGCACCGAGATTTATTACAAGGATTGGGGAAAGGGCCAGCCAATCGTTTTTCATCACGGATGGCCGCTGAGCGCCGACGACTGGGACAACCAGATGATGTTTTTCCTGGCGCACGGCTATCGGGTCATCGCGCATGACCGGCGCGGGCATGGTCGCTCCACGCAAACGTTCAGCGGCAACGAGATGGATACCTATGCCGCGGATGTCGCGGAATTGGTCGCGGCGCTCGGTCTTAGGAGTGCAATCCATGTCGGCCACTCCACGGGCGGCGGTGAGGTGGCGCGGTATGTCGCGCGGTACGGGGAGGGCCGCGTTGCCAAGGCGGTATTGATCAGCGCCGTGCCGCCGCTGATGGTGAAGACTGCGGCCAATCCCGGCGGTCTGCCGAAAGACGTCTTCGATGGATTTCAGGCGCAGCTCGTCGCCAACCGGGCTCAGTTCTATTACGACGTACCGGCCGGGCCGTTCTACGGCTATAACCGGGCGGGCGCAAAAATCTCACAGGGAGTGATCTGGAACTGGTGGCGCCAGGGCATGATGGGAGGTGCGAAGGCGCATTACGATTGCATCGTGGCTTTCTCGCAGACCGACTTTACCGACGACCTCAAAAGGATCGAAGTCCCGACCTTAGTCATGCACGGCGACGATGACCAGATCGTGCCGTACGCCGACTCCGCGCCGCTGTCGGCGAAGCTGCTCAAGCACGGCACGCTGAAGACCTACAAGGACTTCCCGCACGGAATGCCGACCACGAGTGCCGATACCATAAACGCCGACCTGCTGGCCTTCATCAAAGGCTAGAGATTGCGCGGCGTGGAGAGGCCTGGCGTTGGCCCGCGAAACCGGGTTTCAAAAGGCGCGGCATGTTTCGGCGGCTGACCTCACCCAGCGCTACTTCTCCGGTAGAACAGATGACCTTCGACCGCTGGATAACGCTGAGGAGCTTCTGGTCGCGACCACGAGGCGATGACGGTCTTTTTCAGCGCCGAGCGCAATGGTCAACTGGTTCCACGGGCAGCAAAAATCGTTCGATTGTTGTCGATAGTCTCTGAAACCGAGCAAATCGCACATCGTCGAAATTTCCGTTTCAAATCAAGAGCCCGAATTTCTGACGGATCGGGCATACGGTGTTTCGGCGCGCATAAAAAAATTTACGCCGACAATTCAACGCGCTACCATGAATAAAAATGATCGAGTGGGCGTGAGGGGGCATAGAAAAAGGCGCGTTTGGGATAGCTTGGGATAGTGCCCTGAGGCGAGATCAATCAATCGTCTTCGATCGTCGTCGAAACACGGACCGCCACCGCCAGTCCGATGCGCTCATCGTCACATGAAGTTTACCCCAAAGAAAGCGCAAGCTTTCACCTCACTGAGCGTTCCAGAACCTCCATGCGGGATTCCGGTTGAAAATGTCCCGCATGGCCGTCACGACTGGCAGTGACGTTCGAGGCGACAGTTTGAGAGGTTGTGCCGCGCTTCCGAGGCCGGCTGCCGCCGTTGGTCCCGTGTGAGATTGGACAAATCCCTAAGATCGGTCATATCGTTCCTCTCAGGCTGCCGCACTCAGACGTCTGACGAGTTCACCAGCTCCGATCGATTGTCCGAATCCCACGCCCTGCCCAGCCCAAAGCGGCGCGATGTCGCTCGAACCGGCCTTCAGAGACGCACCGACGAGCGGTGCGACTGCCGCTATGCCGAACGGAAAGGCCACCATATCGTCCTGGGCGTCGCGAAGCGCGCGCGTGAAGCGGTTGGCGATCACGCGAGCCGGCAAGCCTGAATAGATTGTCGTCACGACGGTATCCATGCCGCGCGCCTTGCGGAGCGCCTCGCGATAAGGGAGTGGCACCTGCGCTTCAGGACAGAACAGGAAGGCGGTGCCGAGTTGCACGGCGCTGGCGCCAAGTGCAATCGCGGCCGCCACGCCGCGCGCGTCACCGATTCCGCCCGATGCCACCACGGGAACGCGCACCGCATCCACGATTTGCGGGACAAGTGCCATCGTCCCGCCTTGCTCGGCGAGATCGGTCGACAGGAAGGAACCGCGATGCCCGCCTGCCTCAAGGCCCTGCGCGATGATCGCGTCGCATCGGTGCTCCTCCAACCAGCGCGCTTCCGGCACGGTGGTCGCAGACGACAGAATCGTCGCCCGTATCGCTTTCAGTCGAGCCACGAAGTGCTCTGCGGGCAGCCCCAGGTGGAAGCTCACCACATCGGGGCGTGCCCGTTCGAGGGCCGCGCACTGCGCTTCCCCGAAGACCGGTACCGTCATCGGGGAAGGCGGCTGTGTATCTCGCTCAAGCCCAAGTTCGTCGAAGAACGGCGCGAGCCGGGCACGCCATACCGCATCTCGATCAGCATCGGGTGTGGCGGCGGAGTGGGCGAGAAAATTAACGGCAATCGGCCCTTGCGTCCGCTTGCGCAATGCCGCGATCGATTCGGAGATGGTGTCAGGCGGCAGCAGGGTCGCGGGAAGGGATCCAAGTCCACCGGCGTTGCTGACCGCAACCACCATCGCCTCGGAGACATATCCTGTCATCGGCGCCTGGATGATCGGGGTAGTCATGCCAAGGTTTGTGAGAAATGCATTCGAAAGACGTTTTGCCATTGGAGAGACCTTTCATGATGAAGACTGATAGTTGAAGGGCGGTTCCAATGCCGCGGCATTTTCCTGCTTACTTGAAGCCGTCGGCTCCCTTTCCGGGTTCCCCTAAACAGCGGCGAGCCTGCAAGACGCCGAGGGGCGAGGCCCGAAGGCGCGCCTCAGATGTTGGCCGCCGCCGATGCAGGGGTTTCCAGGTTCACGCAAACGACGTCGTCGTCCGGCCTGTCCGCGTAGAGTGCCTCGATCAGGTCTGCGTTCCGTTGCACGATTCCGCGCTGACTAAGCGAGCCCTTCTCAGTTAGCTCGCCGGCGTCGATGGAAAGCGGTCTTGTAAGGAACGACAGCCGCAGCACGCGGCGCGAGCTTCCGGTCGCCTGCTTCGCGAGTTCGGTCAATTTGGTGAGCACACGTGCTCGCGCGGTTTCGCTTTCGGCAATTTCGGGCGCTGACGGAACGGCAAGAACGGCAATGAACTCGCGATTTTCGCCGGCAATGACGACGTCCCGGATTTCCGGCGCCAGATGCTTGAGCAAATGATTGCGCAGGAGTCCGACCCGCACCCAAATTCCGGTGACCAGCTTGAAATCCTCCGCGATTCGTCCCGCGTAGCGGAGCCCCTGTTTCGGATCATGCTCGTCGACCCATTCCAAAGCATCGCCCGTGCAGAAGAAGCCCTCCCCGTCGAAAGCCATCGAGGTCAGATCCGGCCGTTTCCAATAACCAGGCGTCACACACGGGCTTTTGACGCGGGCCTCCAGCTTGCCGGCAGTCTGCACGAGTTTCAGGGTTACGCCCGGAACCGGCAGGCCGACGCGTCCCGCCGCCGAACCGCTGCGCACGTGCTGATCGCCGAGCATCGGGCCAGCCTCCGTCGAGCCGAACATACCCACCCAGGGAATCCGCCGCCCGACCGCCCGCAGTGCGAGTTCATCGAATGCGTCGCAGACATGCTGAGCGATGGTTGCGCCAGAATACTGAAAAACCCGAACACGACTGAAGAAGCGAGTCCGCAGTTCGTCATCCTTGCGCAGCCATGGGACGAGTGCCTCAAAAGCCTTCGGCACGCTCGAATAGATGACCGGCGCCACCTCGCGCAAATTACGAACCGTCGTCTCGATCATTCCTGGCAGTGGCTTGCCGTCGTCAATGTAGAGCGTTCCGCCGTTGTACAGAACAAGACCAAAATTGACCGTTCCGCCGAAGATATGGTTCCAGGGCATCCAGTCGACGAGCACCGGGGGTTCCTCGGCGAGCATCGGATACGATGTCAGCAACGTCTGCATCGTGGAGCATATCGTGCGATGCGTGCTGATCACCCCCTTCGGGAAGCCCGTCGAGCCGGACGTGAACAGCAGCTTCGCGACCGTCTTCGGCCGGATGGCGGCGGTTGCGGCCACGACATCGTGGCGTGGCGTCGTTGCCAGCAACTCAGAAAAATACGTGGCGGACCGGCCGGACTCTCCTTGCGCCAGCACGACTTCAGTATCGGATGTTATGCAAGCGCGAATTGCCGCCCCATATTTTGAGCCGTCATCCGCAAAAACCAGCGCAGGCTCGACCAATGCGATGATGTCGCGCAACCGCGCGTGATCGAACGACAGCAGCGAGTAAGCCGGCGACAAAGGAACGACCGGCACACCGACGTGAAGGCAGGCAAGCGACAGCAGGGCGTGCTCGATCGCATTGCGTGACAGGATCACAATCGGCCGGTCGCTGCGGAGACCTCGATCGAGCAGCGCCTGGCCGACCCGGCGAGTGGCTTCGAACGCCTCCGCATAGGTCACGCTCCGCCATCCAGCGCCGGGCCGCCGAGCCAGGAATACCCGATCGGGCGCCGTTGTGGCCCAATGCTCGAGCCGTTCGGTTGCGCGGACCGGGACACGACCGACAGGACTGTTGTTGCTGATCCGGACAAGACCGTCGACAGACGACCGCAAGAGGCTCTCCTGGAGGAGGGTAACTGGTTTCGTCGCCATTTCGGTCACTCCCCTGCGCCGGGCTGATGCAAGACCTTGGCCGCTCGCTTATCGAGAAAATCGCGAAGTCGCGTCTGCGCTTGCCCATCGCTCGCCGTGATCGCAGCCATCAGGCTTTCCATGAGAAAGCCGCTTCCGAATCCGCGCGTGCGATCCGTGGCAAAACCTGAATTGCGGCGAAGTGACTTGTCGGCGTGTTTCCGGCGATCCGCTCTGCGAGCTCGACCGCTGCTGCCAGGCCATGTCCGTTTGCAACGAGATATTGGGAAAGACCAAGTCCGTCCTGTTCAGCACTATCGGTCCGGCCGGTAAGCATCATGTCGAGCATTCGGCTGGTGCCGATCAACCGCGGAATGCGGACCGCACCGCCGCCGCCGACGAATATCCCGCGCAGCCCTTCCGGGAGGGCGTAGTAAGTGTTGCGTTCAGCGATGCGAATGTGGGCGGCGGCGGCCAGTTCCAAACCTCCGCCAATGACACCGCCGTGCACAGCCGCGATCACCGGGACCGGACAGTACTCGATCCGGTCCAGGGCCTCGTGAACGCTTCGGGAGAAACGCACGAGATCCAAGCCGCTGTGATTCGCGAGCTCCTCCAAGTCGACCCCAGCGCAAAAATGCTCTCCTTCCCCGTACGGGACGACGGCACGTGTTTCGCTAGGGAGCCGGCCGAATGCAGACCGTAGCGCCGCAACCATTCTGCCGTCGATTGCATTGCGCTTCCCCGGGCGGGAGAGCCGCACCAACATCACTTGACCGCGGCGGCTCAGCGTCAGGCGGTCGGGGAACTCGCCCATCGCGCAGGTGTCATCCACGCTTTCGCCGTGGACCTGGCCGCAAGTCGCGCTCGTCGCGGTCATCGCGTGCTCCTTCCGATACCCTTGTTGAGCGCCCATGGTCTTCTCCTTTCTTTGTAGAAGACGGCATTTGGTTGTTCTTCGAGGAGGCAGGTAGGACGGGCGCGCACCGTTGCTGGTACTCCAGCGCACCTTCGAAAGGCGCGTCGGCCGGCCCCATCGCCGGCAGTGGCCTCGGCGGATGTATGTTTGCGCTGCTTGTGGTCGCGGGGCGCGATCCCTTAACCGCCTGGATGTGCTAGCGATGCGTGACGCGCTTAATGCGCCGTATATTTGATGTCAGGGATTCGAGGACGCTGCGTCCTCGGAGCACACAGGCGCGGCGCCGTACTGGCTAGTGGCCCGAGTCATTCGAACTGAGGGTAAAGGGTTTTCAGCTTAATTCGGGCGTCGTTGGTTGTGAACTGCCAATCGGCCTTCACGTAGCGCTTGTTGCGATTGTCCTGCCATGCGGCG
>Ga0335073_10004557_pt1 | contig 19360 bp, 25 predicted proteins | sample Lox_Sample_22_FD_207093 | JGI IMG/M metagenome (GOLD analysis project Ga0335073, IMG submission 207093) | Soil microbial communities from Loxahatchee National Wildlife Refuge, Florida, United States - Lox_Sample_2.2 | ecosystem: Environmental > Terrestrial > Soil > Wetlands | place: USA...
TGTTAATGAAGGAGACGTTCTTGCTGTGCGCCAGCTCGGGCACCTCGCCCTGATCGATCCACTCCCGGGCCTGGGCCGGGGTGAACTCCGGGCAGATCAGGACCACCGGGACGTCGTAGCGGCGCTCATCGGCGAGCCTGATCACCCCGTGAATGACCCCTTCCGGGACCGGGATCGCGGCCGAGGCGAAGGCCCGCTTGGCTGCGTCGTCCAGATCGGCGGAGTCCGGTCCCTCGAACTCGCCCCAGCCCGGGAAGGGCATCGCACCGTGCTGGACGGGAAAGCCGCCGAAGTATGCCTGGCCGTCCGGGGAGGGGAAGCCGCCGATCAGGGCGACCTTGCTGATCTTGGCGGGGCGGGCGTCGGCGGCCAGCCACGCCAGGCTGCAGGCCGCGGAATGCCCCACCACCATCGGGCGGCCGGCAGCCGCATCGACGGCCGCGATCACTGTGGCCACCTGATCCGCGAGCGTCGCCGATGCATTGCCGTCACCTTGGCCCGGCAAGGTGACCGGCATGGCGTGGTGGCCGCCGGCCTGGAGATGGGCGGCGGTATTGTCCCAGACCGATCCGTCGAGCCACAGTCCGGCGATCAGCACGATGTCCATGTCAGTTCTCCTTCCCGCCGCCGTCCGGTGCCGGCTAGCGGAGGATTTCCGGGTCTCTCACGATAGAGGCGGTTCCGGACGATCGGCTTCCTGATTAGCCTGGTCTCGTGAAAACGGGCTCCAGCCCCACCGGGCGGGCACTGCGGGCTCTCGAGCTGCTGCACGCCCAGCCCGGCATCACCGCCGTCCAGCTTGCGGCGCGGCTCGGCGTGACCGAACGCGCCGCGCGCCGCTATATCGCGATCCTGCGCGAGGCCGGCATTCCGGTGGAATCGACCCGGGGACCCTACGGCGGCTACCGGGTGGGCCGGGGCATCCGGCTGCCGCCGCTGATGTTCACCGCCGCCGAGGCGCTCGGCCTGGTCATGGCCGTGCTCGACGGCAGCCACACCGCCGCGGACACCGACGATCCGGTCGGCGCCGCCCTGGGCAAGATCATCCGGGCGCTGCCGGAGAACGTCAGCCGGCCGGCCGCCACCATGCGCCGGCACGCCTCCGCCGCGCCCGACCGCGGGGCCGTACGCCCGGGCACACAGACCACCAGCGCACTCGTTGCCGCCGTCGCGGCCCAGCACCGGGTGAGCATCGGCTACCGCAGCGAGTCGGGCAGGCAGTGGGCAGAGGACGTCGACCCGTGGGCTGTCATCGTGCGCCATGGCCGCTGGTATCTGCTGTGCCACTCGCATCGCGCCGGCGCGGTCCGCGCCTACCGCATTGACCGGATCCAGTCGGCCGCCACAGCCGGCGAGCAGTTCCGTACGCCCGACGACCTTGACTACGTGGACCTGCTGGAGCAGCACCTGGCGGTCGGCTGGGAGTTCGAGACCAAGGTCATCTTCGATGCTCCCTACGATGAGGTCGCCCGGTATGTCAGGCCGCCGATGGGCCGTCTGGAGCGCACCGGCGACGGTGAGCGATGCGTCCTGACCGGTACCACCAGCAATCCGGCGATGTACGCCGGGGAGTGGCTCGCCGCCATCCCGATCCAGTTCCGGGTCGCGGGCGGACCTGAACTCCGCGCCGCCGTCGCGGCCGTCGCGGAGCGGCTGACGGCCGCCCTGGGCGCATCGCCGGGCGACGAGCTCTTTACGGCGGATAAGATCACAAACCGGTTAAAGGCCGGCCAAAGCCTGCCACCGCGGAATCGAACGCCAGCCGCGGAACCCATCTGGCCGGCGCGGAACGCGATGGTCCGCATGACCTTAACGATCATGCTCTGCCATCCGCAAGGCCGCGCCAATTAGGTAAGGCGATATCGCGCACGCGGCTGCGACCAGGCCTAGTCACCAAGCGTGAGAGGATCTGCGGCCCGGGTCTGCTGCCGGATCGCCGGCGGTCGTTTTACCCTCCGGCCGGTGTGCTTCCCGGACCGCTAACAGCGTCCGGGACAAGGTCGGCGCCACTCACCTGCCCCCGCCCAGCCTCATGCACGCCTTCCTGGACGTCGGCCTGAGCCCGGAACGGCTCGCCGAAGGCGGCGAGCCTGCCCCTGCCATGCTGGCCATCCGCGCGCGCAGGCGCCCATGAACGCCGGCCGATTACCCACGACTGGCATGTCCACAGCCAGCCACACCGGAACGAGGATTCCAGCGCCACAGCGACGGATAACGAAGCACTGGCCGCGGACCAACCGCAGTCGCCGAGCGTGACCGGAATGCAAGCGGTGCGCGGTCCGGAACGCACCCGGCACAGTGGCTTGGGAGGGCCGCCCGCGCCGGGGAGTCGCGATACCCAGACGACCTGGGGCCCCGCGCAAGGTACCGTAGAGGGCAGGCAAGCATTCACCGCTGGCCCGCCGACTTTCGGAGTTTTGATGATTGAAGGCATGTCCCGGGCCGAGATCCTGGAGTCCCTGCCCGAAGGTTTCTGCGACGACTGCTGGCAGCAGTCCCTGGACCGGCAGCAGCAATTCGGCACCAATCCGGAAAAGGACTACCACAGCGTCTTCTACGTAACACACATCTGGGATGGAATCTGACGCCTTGGCGACCGGCCTACCCGGCGCGCCACCAGATCCGCAGACGGCGGCCGTGCCCTGAACGATCCCGGCGTCGTCGCCCGGACGCCAGCCGCGCCGAATCAGGCGGATGGTCGTCCCGGGCGCCATGAGAGCAGCGGCCGAAGGACAGCCCGCCGTACCTGCGTGAACGCGGGAAGGCCGAGGCCGCCATGGGTATCGAGCCACATCTGCGCGGGTCCTGTGATCCGCAGGAACGCCGGGCCGCGGGCGGGCTGCGACCGCACACGCGGCGGAGCAGCGTAAAACTATGACCGTGCCGCGGCGGCGCTCCCGGCTGTCCGGGCAGCTGGACGCGGGCCCGCTCGAGCCGCCGATCGGGTCGTTCGCCCTGCACCTGGCCGCCGAGGGCAAGGCCGCCCGGACGGTGCAGGGCTACCCCGCGGCGGTGCGCCGGTTCGCCGCCGGATACCTGGCCGGCCAGCCCGGCAAGACCAGCTGGGAGCAGGTGGACGCCCCCGATATCCAGCGGTGGATGACCTATCTGCCGGGCCGGTACAGCAGCGCGTACGCCACCGGCTCCGCGCACCGAAGGTCACCGTGACGGCGGCCCGGTTTTCACCAGCGTAGAACTATCGGAACTGGGCCAGGCCTGCCAGGACCGGTCGTTCGCCGCGCGCCGCGACGCCGCGATCATCGCGGTGTTCACCGCGACCGGCATTCACCTGGCCGAACTGGCCGGCATCCGCTACCACCCCGGCGACCCCGCCCGCAGCGACCTTGACCTGCACGCCCGGGAGATCCGGATCCGCGGCAAGCGCGGCACGGCCCGGACCGTCAAGATCGGCCACCGGGCGGCCCGCAGCCTCGACCGTTACATCCGGGGGCCGCTGACTGCGACCGGCATCTACCGAGTCGTCGCCCGCCGCGGCAGGCCATGCGGGGTGACCGTGTACCCGCACCCCGATGCACCACTGAACCGGGCACAACATCAGGGTCCACGTCTTCACCTGCGTCCTGGCCCTGCAGATCGCCCATCTCATGCGCCGCACCGCCGCCCGGGCGGGACTGCACCTATCCGTCCGCCAGCTGCTCGCCCAGCTCGCCGGCATCGGCGAGACCGTCCTGATCTACCCTTCCACCGGCGGCCGGCCCAAAGCCCGCCGCATGACCACCGAGCTCACCGGCGACCAGCACGAACTCGACGAAATCCTCGACCTGGCCAAGTGGGCACCCCGAAGTTAGGTCATACGCCCAGACGGGCAACCGAAGCCCATCTGATCAGCAAGAACAGTCAGCCAGCATCAAGATCATCTGAAACTCCAGCTAGGGAAAAACCTGGTGAAATCCCCGATGCCAGACGCGCGCACGAGTGCGTAGGTTCGCCAGTACGGACGGGCGACCGCCCGCGCCGCGCTCACGTGCACGTTGCTGTCAGGGCCGCGTATCAGCCGGTTAGCTGGCCCTCCGTGCATAGTGAGTGCGCTGCGGCAGGAGCCCGCAGCCGATCACCGGGGAGGGTCATCATGACGTGGTTCTGGCTGAACATCCCGCTCGCACTGTTGTTCGTCTGCTGCTGGGCAGGGATCCCGCTGTGGCATACCTGCAAGCGGTGGAACGCCGAACTCAACGCCAAGCACGCCGAGATCGCAGCGAAATCCGGCCCTGTGCTGGTCCCGGCGCAGCCGGATCCGGTGGCCGCGCCCGAAACCGGTCGCCCCGCCCATGCAGGGGTGGCCGGCCGATAGCCCGCTAGGTTCCACCGGTACAGGGCGTGCGGCCTCCCGCGCCTGAGCAAGCCGCGCGCTCGCGAGGATCCTGCCTCGGTTACGCGGTCACGCGGCGGCCGGAACTTCCGGCGGAAGAGAAACGGACCCACTCAGTGTCGGCACCGGGGTTTCCTGGTCCTCTGGCCCGCCTGCGCGAGACCGCGATGCGCTTGGGCATAACCGTCATCGACGGTGCCGCCGCGGGCAGCCAGTGGCCGGACGAGAACACTGCCGCGATCGTCAGCTTCGGCGAGCACATCGTCCTCAAGCCCGGCCTCGATAACGGCCTGCGCACGGACGTCCTCGCGATGGCCCTGATCGTCGCAGCCGTCATGGGTGACTGCCCCACGGGCCACTCCTGCGCCATCACCGCACCCAGTGGCCTCGTCGTGATCTGCCAGACCCGTATTCCCCGGCCTGGATCAGGACCCGGCAAGCTCGCCACGCTGCTTGCCCGCAAATGCGGCCGGGACACCGCATCCGCCGCATTCGAGTACATGACGCCAGAAACCGCCGACCTATCACCCTGGGCGCAATGGGCCCAGACGGTTAACCACCAGGCCCTGGCGCCAGCTCATCAGCGTGCAGGCCGCAACGAGCGCCCGATGGCGCCCCTGGAGGCCCGTGAGGACGCCTAGCACTGTGTGCTGGGCGGGACCAAGGGTGTAGCCGACAGTAGCAGATCAAACGAAGCGAAGCTCTGGACCGTCACAAACGATCTACCACAGCCCGCAGCGGGAGTCTCTTTAGTTTGGCGCAGGCTGCTCAGTCTGTTCTCGGCCAGTGATGACCGAGGTAGGGATCCGGAAAATCCTGCGCCCACCGGTCCAGAATCCTGGCCAGGGCGGCAGCTTGCCCGTCCCCCGCCGGGAGGTTCCTTGTCAGGACGAATACCAGGGCAACGTCGCGCTCGGCAGCAAAGTCCGCCACGTTCTCGGTAACGACCGCCCGGCCTTCCGCCCGGGCGGTCGCGACGACTTGGGCATCATCAGCCGCCCTCAGGCCGACCTCTCCGACATGGACGGCGTCCCGGCCATAGCTATCACGCAGTAGTTCAGCAGTGGCGGCCGGGAACATCTCATCGATCAGGAACGACGTCACGCCAGAAGCGATTGGCGCTGCCGGGCCATCGCGCGGCTGCGTTCTGCCGTGTTCCGGTTGCGGTCGATGAGTTCCCGGACCTCATCCACGTGTTCCGCAGCATAATCCAGGGCAATGCGGATAAGCCGGGGATGCAGGTCCGACTCGGCGGCCAGCAGGCCGATCCGGTGCTCCTCGCTGCCCTCCAGCTCCTGCAGTCGCGCGACGACCTCCCATACGTCCGGGCCTGCGGCCAGCGCCGCGCGGCGATCATGGGCCGGCCCCCGGAAGATGATTCCCGGATAGTCGAGCTGATCAGTTCCCTCAACGATGAGCTGATCCAGCAGCGCCGTAGCGGTCACGCCCTCCCGGGCGGCGCGTGACGTCAGGCGAGTCCTGGCCGTGTCGCTGATACGGAACGATGTACTCGCAGCCACGGTAACCTCCTTCACCCAGACCAGCATACCGCAGTGTAGCTCTAATGCGCTACAGATGGCCCGGGTCAGGGCTCCGGATCGGCACGTCCCGCCCGCAACCTACGAACGCACTCTACGAACGGGGACCGAAACTGACCTGCGCCATTAGGCAAGTAGCTGCCGATAAGCGCGGACCAGCGGGGAGTCCGGGCGGGTGCGGAGAACGCGCGCGAACGAGGTTTATGGCGGCTCGACCCCGTCGGCGTTCCTATCTGCGCCTCAATCGACGCGGCACTCATGGAAGTCCGTCTCCGTTCTCGATCTGATACGTAGTCAGCATTCATCGACGCTGACCAAGCGCTCTGCATCTCAGGTATCCCCAGCCGAGACTGTCGGCCACGCGAGCCGCCCCGCAGCCGACAGTCAGCTGCGGTCGAGAGGCGACGCGCGTCCGGGGATATCTTCAAATGCAGCTGTGTTTTACGGATAAATCCGGGAATTCGATTTCGATGATCAGGCCGCCCTCCGGTCGCGGGCGCGCGCGGACGGTGCCGTCGTGCGCGGCAGTGATGGAACGGACGATGGACAGGCCCAGGCCCGCGCCGGCGCTGTTGCTGGTACGGTCGGCGCCGAGCCGACGGAACGGCTCGAACAGCGACATCACGTCTTCGGCCGGGATGCGCTGGCCGGTGTTGCGGACGGCGAGCGCGGGCTGGTCCGCGACCGCTACCTCCGCCTCAACCCAGCCGCCCGGCTCGTTGTAGGCGATCGCGTTCGCCACCAGGTTCGCGATGAGCCGCTCCAGCAGGACAGGGTCGCCGGGGACCAGGCGCTCGCTCAGCTTCCGGCGCATGGTGACCCCGTGCGCGGCGGCCATTTCTTCGTGCGCGTCGAGCACGGATTCCGCCAGCTCGTGCAGCCGCACAGGGATCTTGCCCGGCAGGCCACGGTCGCTTTCTGTGAGAACCAGCAGTCCCTCGATCAGCCGCTCGTTCCGTTCGTTCGTGCGCAGCAGCTGCACGCCGAGCCGGCGCAGCTCCTGGCCCGCATCCGGGTCCTCCATGGCCACTTCCGCCAGCACCCGCTGGACCGCCAGCGGGGTGCGCAGCTCGTGCGAGGCGTTCGAAGCGAACCTGCGCTGGCTCTCGTACCCGGCCGCCAGCCGGTCCAGCGCGTCATCGAGCGCGTCGGCCAGCTCTTTCAGCGCGTCGGGCCCGGTACGCAGCTGAATGCGCTGGCCCAGGTTCTGCGGGCCTAGCCGGCGTACCGTCTCCGCGGTCGCGCGCAGCGGGCGCAGCGCCCAGCCCGCCACCAGCCAGTTGCTCCACAGCAGCAGCGCCACCACGAGCAGGACCGTCAGGACGCTGACCACCCTGGTGCCCCCGCCGTAGCCGCACACAGGAAATTGCGTTGGCAGGAACGGGAGGCCTTTGTAGCATCCCGCGGTGTAGTGGTGCGGGATCCACATATGGCCGATCGTGTCCCAGATGGCCGCGATGACGAAAAAATCCACGGCGGCCACCGCGGAGAAGGTCAGCGCGAGCCTGCGCCGCAGGGAGCCCCGCGACGGGCTCAGCGGCCGATCTGGTACCCGGCGCCGGGCACGGTCTGGATCACCGGCGGATCCCCGAGCTTGCGGCGCAGCGTCATCACCGCCACCCGGACGGCGTTGGTGAACGGATCCGCGTTCTCGTCCCATGCCTTCTCCAGCAGCTCCTCGGCGCTGACCACGATGCCGTCGGCGCGCATGAGCACTTCGAGGACGGCGAACTCCTTCGGTGACAGGGACAGCAGCAGCCCGTCTCGCCAGGCCCTGTGCCGCGGCCGGTCCAGCCTGATCCCGGCGTGCTCCAGGACCGGCGGCAGGGCGGGGCGCGCCCGGCGCCCGAGAGCGCCGACGCGGGCGGCCAGCTCGGCGAACGCGAACGGCTTGGTCAGGTAGTCGTCCGCGCCGAGGTCCAGCCCGTCCACCCGGTCCCGGATCCCCGCCGCCGCCGTCAGCATCAGAACCCCGGTCTCCGCGCCCGCGGCGACGATCCGCCGACAGACCTCATCGCCGTGTACCTTCGGCAGGTCCCGGTCCAGGATCACCACGTCGTAGCGGTTCACTGTCACGCGTTCCAGCGCGGCGTCCCCGTCGTAGCAGACATCAACGGCCATGGACCGGCGCCGCAGTCCCTCGGCGATCGTGTCCGCCATCAGCCGTTCGTCCTCGGCCACCAGTACGCGCACCCGAGCCCCTTAATCCCGTCTTCACACAGTATCCAGCGCACCCGATAAGAACGGCATAAGCGCGGCGCTTACCGGGGCGCGACGGCCCGGTCCATAGACCTGTCTGTCATGCGGATCCCCCCGAGCCTGGCCGTAGCGAACCTGGCCGCGCTCACGTTCTCCCTGCTGACGTTCAGCCGGCACGGGGTTGGCTTTCATGCCTACCGGCTCGACCTGGATGTCTACCGCATCGGCAGCCTGACCTTTCTGCACGGCGGGAACCTGTACCACGGGCTGCCCCCGACCAGCTCCGGAGCAGCGCTTCCGTTCACCTACCCGCCCTTCGCGGCGGTGCTGCTGTCGCCGCTGGCCATGGTGCCTATGGCCGTCGCCAGCATGATGGTCACGCTCGCCGGCATCGCCCTGACCGGGGTCACGCTGCGGGAGTTCACCCGATCCCTGTCGTCGCGGCCGCTGCCCGCCGGACGGATGCCACGCGTCGACCCGCGGCTGAGCATCTGGTGGCTTTTGCCCGTGGCGCTGTTCCTGGAGCCGGTACACAGCACCCTCGAATACGGCCAGGTGAATATCACGCTGCTCGCTATGGTGTCCCTGGACTGCCTGCGCCCCGATCCGCGCTGGCCGCGTGGTGCGCTGACCGGGCTCGCCGCTGCGGTGAAGCTGACGCCCGCCGCGTTCGTGCTGTTCTTCCTGCTGCAGCGCGACCGCCGGGCAGCCATCACGGCGGCCGGGTCGTTCGCCGCAGCCACCGGCGCCGCTTTTGCGCTGGACTGGCATGACAGCGTGCAGTACTGGACGCATGTCATCTTCGGCATCAGCAGGCCCGGTAATCCGGCCTTCCCCGCAAACCAGTCCATCTCCGGACTCATCGCGCGGACCGGCCTGGACCCGCAGGCCCACGCCGGGATGATCGCATGGCTAGCCCTGTCAGCCGCCGTCATCGTGGTCACCGTCCTCGGCATGCGCCGGGCCCTCGCCGCAGCCGAACCCGCCTGGGCGCTATCGCTGAACGCCTTCGCCGCGCTGCTGATCTCGCCGATCTCCTGGACCCACCACTGGGTATGGGCCGAACCGGCCCTCCTGATCCTCGCGATCCTGGCCATGCGGCACTCATGGCGGGCCGGGCCGGCCGCTGTCGCCGCAGGGCTCGTCATCTTCGCGGTGTCGCCGGCCTGGATGCTGCCACCCGGTCACGACGCCGGACTGTGGGAGCAGGCGGCTGCAAGCTCGTACGTGATCTTCGCCGCCAGCGTCCTGCTGCTGTCCGCGTTCGTCAGCTACCGCGCCCGGCCGGTACTCGTCAACCGGGACGTTCACGCCCCCGGCTCCGAGCCGGGGAACCCCGGGCAGAGGCCGCCCCCGGCAGAGTACCCTCGCCCGGTCGAGATCGACGCGGGCGAGCCGGCACCGGCCATCCGCGGTCGCAGCTGAGCAGGCCGAGCACCAGATGCCTACAGCGCCCGCAATTTCACCATGGTCAGCCGACTAGGCGAGCGGGCCAGCTTAGCGTCGGCTCTGCCCGGCGACCTCCCGCTGCCACAGGTCGGCGTCGCCGCACCGCAGGCCGGCCAGCTCGGACAGCCGGGTGCCGGTTAGCGCGACAGGGGAATCCGGGTGATCGCGTTCGAGCCGTTCGAAGGCGTCGTGCAGGTCGGCGAAGAAGGCCTGGTTCTGCGCGTTGACGGGGTTGGTCGTCATCGTCACCAGGGCCACCCGCCCGCGGCGTTCGATCGTCCAGCTCATGCCTGTGTTTCTCCCATTTTCATTCGATGGATCATCTAGCTGGGGCATACCTTCCGGGGCTCATGACCGGGACGGCGATTACGGCGCTTCGCCAGTCGCCTGACCGCCGCTCGGCCTGCCCGTGGCCAGCACGCGCGGGCGAGGACGAGCAGGCTGGCCGTAACACCGGTAACCCCGAGCACGATCAGTCGGGGGTCGGCTTCGTGCAGGCCGAACACGCCCCAGCAGAGCAGCTCGCCGAGGATCAGCAGCCAGGTTCCGCGGGATACACCGGACGTGTCCCCCGATCTGTAAACCGTCCACACGGACGGGGTGACCTGAAGCAGGAAAGCGACGGTCAGGGCCGAGCCCAGCCCCGTGCGGCCGAACGCCACGCCGACGGTAAGCAGCACCACTGCCCACACCGATGCAAGCAGCAGCGGCCGCTTCGGCATGCCGCCGCCGCGCCGGGCCAGCACGACCGCGAGCAGCCCCGACAAGATAGTCGCCGAAACGGCGGGCACAATCGCGGTCCAGAACCCGGACAGCGCGAAGTAGCCCAGCCAGGCAGCATTGTTGACGCTTGTCAACGCCGCCCACGACCACGACACCCCGGCTGTGGTGCCAGCGCTGCGGACCCGGGCCAGCTGCGGCAGGAATTGCGGCACCGCCAGAACCGCCGCCGCCAGTGGCAGCAACACGAACACCGTCTGCATCGGCACTCTCCAAGATTTTCAGTCGTAAGCCTTTGACTAAGACATTACGTCGCACCGAGCGAAAAAAGCTTGCTACTTTGGCGCGATACAGCGGATCTCGGCAATAAGCTTTCAACATGGATCGGGTAGATCGAGATATTCTTGCTGAGCTGCAAGCCGACGGGCGGCTGACAGTTACCGAACTCGCCGACAGAGTGCGGCTGACACCCGGCCCCTGCCACCGTCGGCTGCGTGAACTCGAGCGCAGCGGCATCATCACCGGATACCGAGCCTTGGTAGACCCCGCCGCCATCGGGCTGGGTTTCGAGGCCCTGGTGCAGATCACCCTGGACCGCGGCGACGCCAGCACCGTCGCCTCATTCGAAGCCGCTGTCAGCGAACTGCCGCAGATTCGGCAGGCCGAGCGCCTGTTCGGCGACCCCGACTACCTGCTGCGGGTCGTCGCGCGGGACCTCGACAGCTTCGCTGCGCTGCGGGACCAGGAGCTAGCCACGCTGCCCGGCGTGCAGCGCCTCACTTCGACCATCGTAATGAAACGCATCGTCGAGAACCGCCCCCTGCCACTCGCACCCAGGGGAATATGACCGAGACGCAGGCAGCGAGCGTCGGGGAATAGGGCTCAGTATGGCTCCACGGCGTACCAGAGCTACAGGAAGCAGAAGTCCCAGAGCAAGCGGCAACGTCCTGGGTCAGTGGGAGATCCAGCTCAGCATTCGGCATTTCACCGGTAGATCCAGTCGCAGGGATCACCTCACGAAAGACCGCGACTTGAGCCGCGGATGTTTCGGCGACCTGAGCGTGTTTGGGCAGGCTCAGGGCCTAGTTGTCCAGTCAAGGCGGAACCACACCACCCGGCACGCTGCGTTGGAAGCTCGATAAGGACTGTGCGCATCGAGCGGACGGCACACCAGGTTTCGCCAAGTGGCGTTTCCGCACCCTTAGGGCAGGATCGAACTGTCGACCTTCCGCTTTTCAGGCGCAATCGAAGTGTGCCTGGGTGTCGCTGGACGCCGCCTGGCGGGCAATCTACCTGAACCGATCGTCGCGGGGCATCGCCCTGTGCCGCCCGGCGTCTGCCTGCGTTGGCTCCCCGATCCGGCAGGCGGATTTCCAAGCTGAGAGTCATCGGGTTACATACTTATAGCTTCGCCGACAGTGCCGTCCGGAAGGTCTCGTTGGTGGTCGGCGTGCGCCAGATCTGGCTCCCAGGGCCCGCCTCAAGCAGCAGGCACAACCGTCTCCGGCGAGAGTCAGACACGCGAGCGCGACTATCCGCAAACTAAAGAGTATTCTTCTGATAGTGGATAGACAGCCAACTCCAGCACTCTTGCCCATCCTGCGCTCCCAGCAGCAGGGCGAGATCCTCGCGCTCCTGCTCGGTGATCCAGATCTCGAACTCAGCCTGACAGAGATCGCAGCCCGGACCGGCGCCCCCCACCCTTCGGTCTACCGCGAGATCCAGCGCGCCGAGCAGGCCGGCCTGGTCATATCACGCAAGATCGGCAATACGCGGCTGGTCAGGGCGAACACCGCCAGCCCGTACTACGCCGGGCTGGCGGAAGTGCTGACCAGAGCATTCGGCGTCCCCGCCGTCCTAGCCGAAGCCCTGCGTGACGTCGGCGGCATCACCGCGGCCTACATCTACGGGTCCTGGGCCGCCCGGCACGAAGGGCAGGCCGGCCAGCGTCCTGTCGGGGACATCGACGTCCTCGTCCTCGGCGACCCGGACCGGGACCAGCTCTACGCCGCCCTCAGCACCGCCGAGCAGCGTCTGGCCAGGCCGGTGCAGGCAACAATCCGCAACCGTGCCTGGCTGGAGTCAGGAACCGGCGCCTTCCACGACACGATCACAAGCCGACCCCTGCTCAGGCTTCCTTTGCCAGATGACTAGCCGAACCGCCCCGGCGGCGATGCTGCCAGCAATGCCCTCACTCCCGCCAGAGCTTCCTTCGCCTTCCCGATGGCCCACCCGGCATCGGACGCGGTGAGCGGCGGCGCGGACGGGTCAAAGTACTGCGCTGAATGACGGGCACGGCGGAATCGCTCAAACGTAGGCTTCGCGAAGGCCGGAATTTCCGCTCGGAACTGCCCTGACACGGCATCTTCAACGGCCATGTGCGACCCGTCGCCGCCGGTGGCGCGCAGGGCCTGCCGGGCCAGGAGCGCTTCCGCGGCCATCCGGTATGCATCGTAGGCAGCCACATAGGCGCCATCCACGTCACCACCCGCCAGGGCCGCGGTAGCAGTGGTCTCAACCCGCAACATGGCCCGTGCGACCAGAGCCTCTGTCAGCACAGCGAGGTCTTCTGCTTCAAAGCTCTCCAGGCGGTTCCGGTCGACGAGGAACTGAACTGTCTGTTCCCCTGCCGCCCAGCGCGCCATGCCCTCTCCCGTTTCCGTCGGGACACAGATCCTAACGTGTGATCGGCTCACCGTCCGGATCGGTAATAGGGGCCCTGTCACCCAGACCCGGCCGTTGCGTCCGCAGTTTTTCTAGTTCCGGGCCCGGAATGTTCCCCAGTTCGGCACGATCTCGACCAGGCTGTCATCGGCCAGGCGGCGCAGTGCCTTGATGACGGTGTTCCGCGCCACGCCGTAATGCTGCGCCAACTCGGCCACAGCCGGCAGCCGCTCACCAGGTTCCCATTCCTCGGCGCTCAAGCGCCGGCGCAGGTCGTCCTCGACCCGGCGCGAGGGCAGCTCCGGTCCTCGTGGCGGCATGGGGTCCATGATCGCAAGCCCGGCCTGACCTGCGCACACTGTCTATAGTGACTTTCGTGTTTTATAGTGTCCATACTATCTACACCATAAGAGATCACACTCTGAGCTAGGCAGGAATCCATGACCAGCCCCGCGCCCGGCGCAGTCGCGCACCTCGCCAGCTTCCTCCAGCAGCACCCGTGGTGGTCAGCCTTCTGGGACAAGGAGTACGGCGTCTGGCGCGTCGCCGAAGACGACCCTTACTCGGCCCTATACGTCGAGAGCGCCGACGCCGCCGAGGTGCTCAGTTACATGGCAGCTCACTCCTGAGACACCAGCTACCCAGTACGGGGCAAGCGCGATAACCGAGCGGTGCTGCGGCATCCTCTGTCTCCGCCGGACGAACGCGCTTTTCTGTTCAACGCCGAAATTTCTTGTTTCGCCTGGTCAATGAACATTTCCTGGCTCCCTCTGCGCCCTCCTGCGCTGATCAGTACAAACGATCATGAAACGCCTCTTGCTCATCATGGTTCGTAGCCGCGCGGACCAAGCCGGGCTGGGCGGTCACCGCCCTCGGCCCGGTACCCGCCGACCCGGCTACCCGACGCGACTGGGAGCACGACGCGTCGGCGATCGCCGCCTATCGCGAGATGTACGGGTACGGCCATCCCGATTACGCCATCGGCCCGGAATCAAGCCGCGAGGCGCCCGGTCAGCGGGCCGCCTGGCACCAGGCGTTCGCCGCCTTCGGCCCAGCCGACGGCCCCGACGTCCGCGCTATGCCCGATGGCTGGCTGTGGCTGCTCCGCGATACCTACGCCGCCCAGACCGCCTGGGCACCCCGCCACACCGGAAAGGATCTGCGACTGGCCCGGCTCGGCGCCTTCGACGCCTCCCCGGGTGAGCTACCGAGCCCTGCGCGACCTCTACCAGCAGCGAGAACACACCCTCGCCAAGGTCATGACCGACTGGCAGGAATGGGACGCGCCACCATCGGCTCCCGGTACCTGGCCATCGCCGCCGACACCGAACTGCGACGCCGACACCCCGGCCAGACGATCGAGCCGCTGCTCTCCGCCGAACCAGCCGTCTCTGTCGGTGAACCCGACGGCAAGCTCTCCGAGACGGCCACCTGGATCCGCGACCTGGCTTCGCAGCACCATGCATTCCGCGAGAGGGTCGACCGGCGGCAGCGCCCGATGACGCCCCGCAAGAACCCTGGATTGGGCTTCCCTCGGCGACACCCTGCCCTTCTGGTGGGCGCCGCATCCGGATGCGATCTTGCGGCCCCCCAAGCCTGAGATCACCCCATCGGCGACGATCCTCCAGCGTGCCCCCGAACACGACACTGAACTCGAGGCCGTTGGCTAACCAAATCCATCGCACCGGGGGTATAGCGGGCTTAATTAGAACTCGCCCGGTCAGCTTGCTGAACTGCGCTTTCCGGGTTCATGCTCGCCTGACCTGCAAGGCGGGCTGTCCCTGAGTGACTATGGAAGACCGCTCATCGCCAGGTCAGACCGTGGAAATCTCCTTGGCCGTCTTCGCCCCTCGCTGGCAAGCTGTGGCCGTGAGCACCGATGAGACGCCTCTTGCCATCTGGGGAAACGGCGCGGCCGCATCCAAGGCTCACCGCCGCCAGGACGTGGTCCTGCATGCGGCCGGGCCATGGAGCCGCTCGGTGATGGCGCTGCTGAAGCACCTAGAGGCGGTCGGCTTCGAGGGCGCGCCCCGTCCCCTCGGTGACGGTTTCGACCCCGACGGCCGGGAAGTAATCACCTATATCCCGGGCACCACGCCGCATCCCGGAGCCTGGGACGACAATGCCATCGCCGCCCTTGGAGCCCTCGTGCGCCGACTGCACGAGGCTACGGAGTCCTTCCAGCCACCTGCCGACGCGAGCTGGCAGCCTTCATTCGCCCGTCTCGTGCCCGGCAATCATCCGGTGATCGGTCACGGCGACTTGGGTCCGTGGAACGTCGTCGCCCAAGACGGCATCCCTGTTGCCTTGATCGACTGGGAATTCGCCGGGCCGGTTGATGCCCTCTGGGAGCTGGCGGAAACCGCATGGCTGAACGCCCAGCTTCACGACGACGACATCGCAGAACGGGTCAGTCTCCCGCCCGCCGCCCGCCGCAGCCAGCAGGTCCGGCTCCTCCTGGACGCCTATGGCCTGCCCGCGGCGGAACGGGCTGGCTTCGTGGACCGGATGATCGAGTTCGCCGTGCACAGCGCCCGATCCGAAGCCGTCCGGTACGGCGTCACTCCCGATACCGCGACCGCCGTTGACCCGTCCGGCTATCCCGTCCTGTGGGCCATCACCTGGCGAGCCCGCAGCGCGTCATGGATGCTGCGGCACCGGCAGATGCTGGAACGCGCACTGGAAATCCCCTGAAAGTATGGAGACTTCCTCTTACCACTTTCTTGTAATTTTTCGTCTTGTTGACGTTATCGGACGCCGGTTTATTCTTCACTGGTGGCGCCGCGATCCAGCCGGTGGCATACAGGGCGCCGCCCTGGGCTCTTTGCGCAAAGTACCCGTAGGCGATCTCGACGAGCTGCTCATCCAGCTCCGGGTTCACGCCGATAGCGGTCGCCAGATCCCATGAGTGGACAACGTTTTCGGCTATCCGGATGACCAGCCACCGACTCCCCGGGAGGTCGCCTATGGGATGGTGCACGGTTCGCTCCAGCGCCCCGGGTTCTGCGGATGCCGCGCGAACCGATTGCACAGCACTTTCACACGCCGTAACAGGGTCAGTACCGGCTGCTTCACTTTGCTGCTCATACATCTACATCGACAGGTACTCTGCTGCGGAAGCGCCCTTGAGCAAGGCGCAGTATCCCTGCATTCCCACGATCAAATGACCAACCAGGGTCCTGACATTCCACTCATCACACGGCGTGGGATCATTCCACTGCTCAGGCCCAACTTGGCCAACAAGCTCCACTACGCGCTGGCCTGAGGTGTCAAGAGCGTCCATCGCATCCATGGCCGTAGCATCTTATGCAGGCCCCCGGCGGCACAAGGGCCGGAATCACTACACGGCCGCCGCCCGTTCGCCTCGGTGCGACCGGCAGCCGAGGTGAAGCCAAGTCACGGTGCGGGACTGCCAGCGCTGCGGTGTGCCTGACCTGGGGAACGCTCGTCCGTCAACGAGGATCTGGGAACTACGCGGCCGCGGTGTGGCGGTGGCCCGTGGCGTGGCTAAGCAATCGTCGAGCATGACGCGGCGCCGACGGTGACCTTGATCGTCTCACCAGGTGAGGTGTACCACAGGGTGATGACTGCCGCCCCGGTGCTGCTGGTGTAGTCGGACCAGGTGTCGCCTGCGTCGGTCGCGGTGGCGTCCTTGTGGTACTGGTTGGAGGTGACGTGGACGGTATAGTCGCCGGCCCACCCGTCGTTCGCGGGGGCGGCGGTGGCCTTGCACCACGGCTTCGCGCTCCCGGCTCCGCCTCCGCTGCCCGGGTTGCTGACGGGGCCGATGCCGAGGACGTGCTCAGCGGTCATCCAGTTCGCTGCTATCGCATCCTGGGCCGCGACGAGGGACACCCTCCCGTCGCACACCGCGGCGTTGAGCGTGTCCTCCACCTTGTCCTTCGGGTTCGGTGATGGCGGGTACTCCGGCCACAGGTTGGTGGCGTCGTTGCTGCCGCCGAGTTCCAGCGGGACCAGGTGGTCAAGCTCGGTGCGCTCCGACTGGGGCGTGCGGTAGGCCGGATAGGCCACGTCGTACTTGAACCGCTCGGTCTGTGATTCCGGGGGCCGGATGGTGCTCGTCCAGCCCTCCTTGCAGATGGTGGAGCGGATGTCTGCCTGCGTGACGTGGGGGTCGATGCTACCGGGGGTGCAGCGCGGGTCGGGAAGCTGGCCGTGGTCCCGGTAGGAGCAGTGGCCGTGGATGGTCCCCGTGACCCGGCCAGGGTCGTATACCTTCTTCAGGCCGGTCCCGGCCGCGGCTGGAACGGCCGCCGCGGCCACCGAGATCGCGGCGACCAGCAGTACGGTCGCGCAGGCTGCCAGCGAGCCGCGCACATAGTAGCGCCTGTAAGTCATTGCCTGGCCCCTCCCGCTCTCTCCATGCATCCCCAGCATGGATGACCATGCAAGGATGACATGGAAATCCATGCGATGTCAACATGTAAAGCTTGTCACTTAGATTGCTGCTCAGAGGCCTGACGACCCTCCACCATGCTTGCGGCACATGGAAGTACCGGTAAGATGAGCATCGTGAATACGCCCACGGTCCGGGACGAGCTTGCCGCGATCCTGGAGGAAACCCTGCGCCTCCAGCAGCGGCTGATGGACGACGTGCGCGACGACGCAGTCCCGGTCGCTGACCTGGTCGCCCAGGTGAGCGTGCTGGAGCGGCTCGATGACCGGCGGGACCGGCTGATCGGCCAGCTCCGGCGCACGGCCAGCGCCGGGATGCGTCCCGCGCGGACCAGCCCGCCGGTCCGCGAAATCCTGCTGGAGACCCTCGCCCACTTCCGGTGGCCGCAAAACGCCGGGTTCCTTGAGGAGTACCTGCTGGCCAGGCACCAGCTTCAGCTGGACAGCCGCGCGTTCGCGCCGCTGCGCCGCGACGAGCGGAACGCCTGGGACCGCGCGCCAGGCGCCCGTGATGCCTACCTCGCCCCGGCACTGAAACCGGACGGATCCGCGAACCCCCGCTGGCTCACTCGGTCCGACTGGGACCTTGAACGCCGCATCGTGGCGACCCCGCGAACCGAGCGGCTGTTCGACCTGTACAAGATCTACGTCCTGGCAGGGCGGCCAGGATCGGCCGAAGCCAGCTACCTCGGCCCGCGCAGCCCTGTCGACGCGCTGCTGGAGAAGTACGCGCACGACATCCTCGACACCGAGCCGCCGCCGTCCTCCGCTTCCGACGAGAAATTCAGGGCATGGCGTGCGGATGTCCGCGAACGCGCTGGCACCGCCATCGGGGAGATCCGCCGGGAGGACGAGCCGGACCGCAAGCAGATCGCCCGCCAGCTGGCTGGCCTGCCCGGCCGTGACCGCATCTGGGGCCAGGACGCTGGCATCAAGGCCTGAGTCCGCGGTAACAGGCGCCCGATGACAACGGCCTCTAGCGTGATCCGAGCTATCCGCTGGCGGCGCGCTCGGAGGGACCCGAACCCCTGGTTTTCAGATCCGTGGTTCTATGCCCCCCAGGCATCCGGATCCGTTCAGATCCGCGGGATGGGGTTACCGTGGCGGGGGCGGGCCCGGCCCGGCACCGCCACCTTCCTTGTCAGGTACCGTCTACGGCGGTGACCTCGTGCGCGGCCTGGGTGATCATGTCGGGCTGGCCGGGGATGCCGAGCTGGCGGAGTCCGGGCAGGATCCGGGTCTGGACGAAGGTGCCGAACAGCTCTTCGCTGTCCCACACGTCGGTCATGCGCAGAATGCCGTCGCCGAACGAGGCGACGTGAAAGCGCATCCCGGCGGGCACGTCGCGGTCCCAGCCGACAGTCTCGCGGAGCGCGTCGTACTGGTCGGGCGTAATGCCGCCCCACGTCTGCATGATGACGGTGGCCATGATTTTCCTCCTGGTGGTGATGTGGCGGTGGTGTGGCGGTAAATCGGGATTACAGGGGCAGCGGGTTGCTGAGCACGCCGCTGCCTGGCCGGCGGCCGGCCAGCGTCCGGATGAAGTCGATGGCGTCGATCTCGACGTGCTCGCCGTCACTGCCGTGGCGGAAGGCACCGCCGGCCGGCCCGTCAAGCACCAGGTCGAACGGCTGGCCGTGGAGCTGGGCCCATTCGGCTACGATGTCGGCGACCAGCCGGCCGTCGTGGTCCGGTTTGAGGTCCATCGGCCGGCCCGTCGCGTGGCAGATGTCGATCCGGTGGCACCACACGTCGCGGGTGAACCCCACGTCGAGCAGGTACTTCAGCGGCCGCCAGCCAATGGGAGGTCCGAACGGCAGCGGGGTGAACCGCATCGGCGCCGGGGTCCCCCAGCGGCCCTTGACCGCTTTCGGGCCGGCAGTCTTCAGCTGCCCGGCGAGCTCCGCGTTGGACAGGTGCTCACGCTCGCGGACCTGCAGCTCGTTCAGGCCGTCGACCCAGTGATGCGAGTCGATCTGCTTGTTCAGCGGCAGCCCCCGGCGCAGCTGGTGCGCGAACTCGCCCACCGAGGCCTGCGCGTCGG
>Ga0335073_10004558_pt1 | contig 19355 bp, 20 predicted proteins | sample Lox_Sample_22_FD_207093 | JGI IMG/M metagenome (GOLD analysis project Ga0335073, IMG submission 207093) | Soil microbial communities from Loxahatchee National Wildlife Refuge, Florida, United States - Lox_Sample_2.2 | ecosystem: Environmental > Terrestrial > Soil > Wetlands | place: USA...
ATTAAGCCTCGCAGCCTGGGGATTTATGGGATGTGATCAGAATCACAGCCGGCTGTGAGGTTCTAAACCGGCGGATTTACGCACGCAGCAGGTGTTCCAGCGATGGGCGTAGGTCGCTAAAAGCGAATGGATACCCTGTGCCGACCAGCCGGGTCGGCTCGACGCGCTGGCTGGAGAGCAAAATGGCATCTCCCATTTCGCCGAATACGGTCTTTACAACCAAGGTGGGTAGGGGAAAAATCGCTGGCCGATGCAGAACGCTGGCCAGGGTTGCCGTGAACTCGGCATTGGTGAGTGGCTTAGGAGCGACCATATTGACAGGACCTTGCAAGAGGTCGGTCTTGAGGATGTGCAGAATCGCACCAACGAGATCTTGCACGTCGATCCAGCTCATCCACTGGCGGCCGTCACCAATGCGGCCGCCGAGCCCAAGTTTGAACGGAGCGAGCATCTTGGGCAATGCCCCGCCGTCCCGGCTGAGAACAACGCCGGTGCGGATCTGCGCGGTACGAATGCCGGCATCGATGGCGGGTTTTGTTGCCGCTTCCCAATCGCGGCACACCAGCGCCAGAAAATCCTGGCCGGGTTCGCTTGCTTCATTCAGCACTTCGTCGCTGCGGCTGCCGTAGTATCCGATTGCCGAGCCGCAAATGAATACCTGCGGCTTGCTTTTAGCTTGAGCCAGAGCCTCGGCAAGATTTCGTGTGCCGACGACGCGGCTGTTTCGAATCCTCGCCTTTTTTGCGCGGCCCCAATAGCCGAAGATGGTCTCCCCAGCCAGATGAATGACGGCATCGAACCCGGAAAAGGTTTCGGGCGAAAGTGGCTGAGCGGGATGCCACATAATCTGGTCTTTTGCCGCAGCTGGCCCGCGCACCAATCGAACTACTTCATAGCCGCGAGTATGAAGCAGCGGAAGCAGAGCTTTCCCAATCGGTCCAGAGACGCCGCTGACGAGAATGCGAGAAAGCATGGCGAGCGAATTTTCAATGTACCAGCTTGCAGTATATAGCGCCAAAATATCGATGCATCGATCGATTCAAACGTACCGAAATCCGTGAAGCATGTCATTTGGGGTGCGGATGCGACTTGGCTCTCAGAATGCCCGCTATAATGAGGCATCGTCCCGCTTCGGCCTTCTCACCGGCAGTCCTAATCCCGCGGGCTATAATCAAATATGGCGAGCTTGCGCCAACAGATTGCGACAACTGCCCTTACCCTGACCAAGTACCGCGATCTGATGAAGCGGATGCAGGAGAACCGTCCGCAGGACGATCTGACGATCGTCAAGAAAGCCTACGATTACTCGCTGAAATATCACGATGGCCAGACTCGTGCGTCCGGCGAGCCTTATCTCGTTCATCCTCTCGAAGTCGCGCTCGTGCTTGCCGAAATGAAAATGGACCCGGTCGCCATCGCCGCGGGCCTGCTGCATGATTCCGTCGAAGACACGTCCGTCACCATTGCCGATATCCGAAAGGAATTCGGGGAGCAGGTTGCGCATATCGTTGAAGGCGTCACCAAGATCAGCAAAATCGACTTCGCCACTCGAGAGGAGCAGCAAGCCGAGAATCTTCGCAAGATGATGCTGGCCATGGTCGACGACATCCGTGTCGTCTTGATCAAACTTGCGGACCGTCTGCACAACATGCGCACATTGGAACATCTTCCGCCAGATCGCCAGCACAAGATTGCGGAGGAGACGCTCGAAATCTACGCTCCGATCGCGCACCGGCTCGGGATGGGAAAGATTCGCGGGGAACTGGAAGACCTGGGCTTCCGTTTTCTAGACCCCGTTGGTTACGAGCAAGTCGAGCAAGCGGTGAATGCGAGGCGCAAACAGGGCGAGGTGTTCCTGGCGAAGATGCAGGAGATCATCACCGATAAACTGAAGGAAGCGGGCATTCAGGCGCGGGTGGAAAGCCGCATCAAGCGTCTGTACAGCATTCACAAGAAGCTGCAGAAGCAAAGAATTTCTGTCGACCAGGTCTACGATCTTTACGCCATGCGGGTCATTACGCGGTCGCTGCAGGATTGCTACGCGGTGCTCGGCATCATCCACAACCTCTGGCGTCCGGTACCGGGACGAATCAAAGATTTCATTGCCATGCCGCGGCCGAATTTCTATCAGTCACTGCACACCTCGGTGATTACTGATGATGGCACGCCGTTTGAAATCCAGATCCGCACCGAAGAAATGCACAAGATGGCGGAGGAAGGAATCGCGGCGCACTGGAAATACAAAGACGGCCCGGTTTCGGCGCAGGATGAGCAGCGGCTCGCCTGGCTGCGGCAAGTGGTCGAGTGGCAGCGCGATGTCAGCGATCCCGCGGAGTTTCTTTCTACCCTCAAAGTCGATCTGTATCCCGAAGAGGTCTACACGTTTACTCCGAAGGGCAAAGTGGTCGTGTTGCCGCGCGACGCCACGCCGATCGATTTCGCGTATACCATTCACACCGAGGTCGGCCATACCTGCGTCGGCGCGAAGGTCAACGGACGCATGGTGCCGCTGCGCCACAAGCTGCATTCCGGCGATATTGTCGAGATCCTTACGCAACCCGGTCATAAGCCCAGCCGCGACTGGCTGGGACTGGTCAAATCGTCGCGCTCGCGCAATAAGATCAAGCACTGGCTGAATGTTCATCAACGTGAGCGTGCCATTGAAATCGGTAAGAAGTTGATCGAGAAAGAAGCGCGTAAGTATCGCATCGCACTGAAAGAGATAAAAGACGAAGACCTGATGAAGGTGGCTTCCGGATACGGGCTTGGCCGCGCGGAAGATTTGATGGCTGGAATCGGCTACGGGAAATATTCGGCGCGCCAGGTGCTGGCGCGGCTTTTGCCCGCAGGAGCAACTCCCACGATCGCGGGCGATATCGAAGCGGAGGGTCTCACTTCGCAGCCGGGGGCCATTGCCAGCGTTGTGCGCCGGGTCTTCGGCGACCACAACGCAATCACCGTACGCGGCCAGGGGGATATGCTCGTCTACCGTGCTCGATGTTGCAATCCCATTCGCGGCGAAGGCATCGTCGGATACATTACGCGCGGCAAGGGCGTGGCCGTGCACTCGTCGAACTGCCCCAATGTCACCAATCTTCTTTACGAGCCCGAACGAAAAATCGATGTCGAATGGGCGCGCGATGATTCCACGCCCACGTCTTATCCCGTTAAACTAACGGTCTATTGCGATGATCGCTTCGGCATGCTGAAAAATATTACCGGCGTGATCGGGGATGCGAAATCGAATATTCGCAACATCACCGCGCATACGGCGAACAGCCAGGCAAGCGTCGAGGTCGTGCTCGATATCAGCGATCTGAAGCATCTGGAGCAGATCATCGCGGGCCTGAGAAAAATCCCCGGTGTGCACGAAGTACAGAGACTGCAGAAAATTTGAAAGCTGTACTCAGTGGCCAGTACACAGTAAAGCGGACAAGTTGCACAGTTCCCATGTCTGGCAAAAGCGCGGCAAGACAGGGGTGCCGCTTTTGTTTTTGCCGCACGCTCGGCCCGGTGCTCGCAACTCGATGCTCACGTTGTGCTACTCTGTCCTTCCCAGCTCCGCATGTAGTAGCCGCTGAAAGGCGACTGAGGGCTGAAGTCATGCGTGAGATCATCTCCACGAAACATGCCCCACAGGCGATTGGCCCATATTCGCAAGCGATCCGGGCTAACGGATTGGTCTTTGTCTCCGGGCAGATCGCCATCGACCCCGCAACGCAGCAGGTGATTGCTGGCGATGTGGCCGCGCAGACAGATCGAGTGATCCGCAATCTGTCTCACATTCTCGAATCCGCGGGAAGCAGCCTCGACAAAGTCGTACGCTCCACTGTTTTCTTGAAAAGCATGACCGACTTCCCCGCGATGAATACGGTTTATGCCAAGTTCTTCAATGCAGCGCCGCCGGCGCGTTCAACAGTCGAAGTTTCTCGCCTGCCGAAAGACGTGCTGGTAGAGATTGACGTGATCGCGCTCGTATAAAACTACTCGCCCGCAACCTGATAGCCCTACGGTTGAAAGCACCCGGCCCGCCTTCGGCCTGCCTTGCGCCGCGTGGAGCGACCTTAAGGCCGGTATTTCGGAGATGAAACGTCTGCGCACCGAGATGATTCGGTTGCAAGCGCAAGCAGCGACATCGCTTCAGGCGCTGCATGGAAGGCTTTGTTTCATGCAGGGGCTTGCGAGCAATAGATCGCTGCAATTGTCGAATTCCTGGAACAGGCGCCAAAGTCAGTCGATGCACGCTGATGCCGGAGATAGCTTCTCAGCTGATACCAGCGAGAACCGACTGGAAGATTCCGCATGTGCTTAGATTGATTTGGCGATTCTGAGAGCACTTGAAGCGCGCGGTTAAATCGTGAAGATGCCTAAGGATTATTCAGGTACTCGCGAATTTGGCCATCGACCGACACGGCCACGTACTTTTGTGAGCTGAGATCGCGGAATTGGACGACTTTGTGTCCAGTGTGGGCGAGTTTTCCCCAGTGGCTGGGCTTGTCGGCGTTTTGCTCGATTGCCTGATATTCGCGTCCGTGCGCGATAAAGCGTGCCGTGCGAAGGCGCAGAGAGCCGGTCCGGGTGACACGGGACGCGCGGCCGTCCACTTCGATTTGGGGGCTTCCCAGGAGTTGCTCGGCGACGGATTGGAAGATTGCGTGATCGAGCATGGTCCTCACTCGAGATTAGGCGGAGAATTGAAGGTGAGGAAAAGCATTTTGAATTCCCCTCCCTGCGAATACGCGTAGGGTGGAACACCCTCGAAAGTTATCCACGCTCGAAGGCGTGCTTCTTTTCCAGTTCTTCGACTGCCTGGCGACGGACCGTCTCGAAGCCCTCGGCTTCTAACATAAGAGCAGGTAGCGCTTCGGCCCATCCGTCGTCATCGAGATGCAACAGGCCTTGAGGGGCAACCAGGCGGCAGGCGATATCGACCAGATGCTGGGGCGTGGTCTGCAGGTACTGCGCCTCAGCAGGATCAGCAATCCAGACACGATGTGGCGGCCCGTTCTCGGCAGGCTTAGCCAGCTTCGTCTCCCAAAATACCTTTCTTTCCAGGAACGCCGCAGTGGCGTCATCGTTCGCTTTGCCAAATATCCACTGCTCGTGCTTGAAATCGTAGTGGCGGCTGGAGAACGGGACGGGCAGTAACTTTCCCGATTTCAGGAATTCGATCTGGCGGCGATCCACTTCTTTGCGCAGCGCGTTGATGACAGGAGCCTCGGCGTGTACGCGGTCGAGCGACGGCAGCACTGCGCGAACCGTTTGTGACATGTTGACGGCGATCGGAGCATGGAGTCCGTCGGAGCCTTCCAGTCGAATGTCGCCGTGCAGCACCCAGAAATCTGAGCCTGAGGTCGAGGCGCGAAAAGGCCACTCGAGGTGAATCGTCAGCGGAAGGCCCGTAAGCGTGACCCAGATCTTGCTGGGATGGGATTCGGGAGCGGGCATTACGAGTTTAATTCTATCGAATTTTTCTCGGCGCAGCGTCGCGGGGCGGACACATTACCGGCGAAGATCATAATGTCTCGCTACTTCAGACGAGTAATGTCTGCCCACTTTCTCAGCATTTTCAGCGAGCCACTCGCTAAGCCGAGTGTCTGCCGCAGCGGGTCCTTCGGGGGCAAGCAGACTGTCCATCAAGCCCCTGTACTCCTCCCAAGTCAGAACTACGTCTTGAAGAAGCCATCCCATCAGTTTCGTCGATGCGTAGGCCAGAACCGCGGGCGCGTGAAAGAAGCGGGCTCGACGGTCCACACTTCGCGCGATCAACCGCGCAAGTTCCTCGAACGTGAAAGTCTCGGGCCCCAAAGCGTTAATCATTACGTTATCTTGGCCATCAACGGCACTGGCCAGCAATTTTGCCATATCCCCGACATAGATCGGTCGAACTCCGTACTTGCCGTCGCCGGGAATGCCAAAGATGGGGAGCTTTCGAATGAACCAGGCAATGTTGTTAATGAGAATATCCTCAATGCCAAAGATCACCGTGGGTCGGACGATGCAATAGGAAAGCCCGGATTCGCGCACTGCTTGTTCCACGAGCGCCTTACCTTTGTAGTAATCCAGAGGGGAAGCGAGGGAAGGATTGGCGATGCTGACATGCACGATGCGCTTGACTCCGGAGTCGCGTGCGGCGCGAATCAACGTGCGGCTGTTCTGAATGGCGGTTTCGAAAGTCGTCTGGCGACGCGGAAAGCGCACCCAATACGTGTTGATCAGGGTAGAGGCGCCATCAAGACTACGTTCCAACTCCGTTGGCCGGTCGAAATTGTAAGGAAACACTGTAACTCCGTCCAGAATGCCAGTTTTCGGGGATTGGCCGGTGAGGGTGCGGACCTTGAGCCCGCGTTCCAGCAGAAGACGAGTCGCGTACTTGCCGGTGTAGCCGAACGCGCCGGTGATGACAACCGTGTCGCTCATGATGACTGCCTTTCATATCAGATCGTTCTGTATACACAGAAGTAGACCCGAAAAAAATTTTAACTAGCCTTCCTGCGAACCTTCGTTCCCATGCGCAGCAGTTTACGGACAGTACCGGTGGGCAGGCGTTTCATCTGATCGTAAAGTTCGGTGACGGATTCGAAAAACCCCGCCATCGCTTCGAGGCGTTCGCGGGTGTAGTCGACCCCCGGTTCTTTGGGATCGAGATCGGCAAGGCAACGGCGCAGGATTTCGCGAGTGGGATCGATTTCGCGGCGCTTGCGCTGCTCGATCACGAGGCGGAACATCTCCCAGACATCTTTCATGGATTCGTAATGCTCGCGGCGGTCGCCGAGAACGTGTACGGCGCGCACAATGCCCCAGGTCTCGAGTTCACGGATGGATGTGCTGACGTTGGAACGCGCCACGCTGAGGGTTTGGGCGATTTCTTCCGCCGGCAGCGCGCGGGGCGAGAGATAAAGAAGGGCATGAATCTGGGCAACGGTACGGTTGATGCCCCAGCGCGTGCCCATCTCGCCCCAATGCAGGATGTATTGCTTCTGGACAGCGGTCAGTTCGGGCATATGGACATTTCTGTATGGACCGAATATACAGAACATATCGTATTTGGTCAAGGTAATTTTCCACTACCCTGGAACCGCGCAAGAAACAACGGGCAGCTTGGCGGGCTGCCCTCTCGGCCCGAGATCCTTACAACGTTGCACTGACATCGATCGTTGTTGTCGCACCGTTGGCGGGCACGCCTTTGATTGGCGGAATGTACGGAACACTTCCGCGTGCCTCAATCGGCTCAACAACGGTTGCGCTTCCATTCGTAGCTGTGACTTCATAGCCATAATCGATGGTTGCGCTTCCGTTAAAGGTCAGTTCGTCCGTCGTCGGTGTGTCCAGCAGCCACGAGTAGTGAATGATCGCGGAACAGGTGTAGCTCGTTCCGCTGCCCGTGGCGACGCCGGTCGCGCGCTCTTCATGGCTGCCAGCGGCATCCCCCGTCTCCGTAGCGGCTATTGAGCAACCAATCACGCCGTTTTTCGGTAGCGTCGATTTGAGCGTGATGGTGTACTTAACGATCAGTTCGCCCGTGTCAGTGACCGCGCTAGCCAGATCAACTTCCGCTGTCGAATGGAGCGGCTGGAATATGCCGGTCGCGGGATCAAAGTAGCCGAGCACACGTTGGGAAGGGCGAGGGCTCGCAAGTTGTCCGAAACTGAGTGGCGCGAGTCCGAGGCCCAATACTGCCAGAGAAAGAACTAATCTCCGAATATCCATTTCGCTTTTCTCCTAGATGGGGTTGAAGTGACAAGTCTTGCCAGCCGTCGGGCCGAAAAATATCCGATGGAGGTGGATTGGTGCAATGGCACGTTCGGGTGTGAAGGCTCTTGCGATTAAGACAAACAGAGTCGCGATCTAGCGATAGGCGGACGCCGGCAGACCGGTGATGCGGAGTCCGGAAAGGGCTTTGTGGCGGAAGTTGAGGCCGATCAGTAAGGCGGTGATCTGTTCGACGACGCGTGCGTTTTCGAGCTTGCCTCCGTCGATGGCGCGAACGCCCGGAATTTTCACGGCGAGTTCACGCGTGAGCTGCGCGGCGTCGGGATCGTCACTGCAAACGATGACATCGCAGTCGAGTGGGTCGTCGCCGCCCATCAAGTCGGCGGAAAGATTATGAAAGGCTGCAACCACGCTGACCGAGTCAGGTACGAGCTCGGCGGCTTGCTGTGCCGCCGATCCCTGCCAGATGCCGAGAGTGCGCGAGGCACGCCCGCCGACAGAAACGGCGAGAGGGACCGTAGCATCGATAAGAATACTGCCATCGGTCATGGCGGACTTCAGCTTTTTTATGAGTGACGCCTGCCCTTCGAAGGGAACGGTCAACATTAGTATGTCCGCAGCAGCACAAGCCGCGCTGTTTTCCATTCCAGAAACTTTCGCATGCGGGCCGATTCTTTGTTGTACGGCAGACGCGGCTTTTCTGGCGCGTTCCACGTCTCGCGAACCGATGATGATGGTTTCTCCGGCCCGGGCCCAGCGCAGCGCGAGACCCATTCCGGCGGGGCCAGTTCCCCCAATGATCGCGATAGGATGAATGGGAAGTTCGCCCGGCGCGCTCACGCGAATTCTGCCTCAAACGAATGGTCGATTGAGAACTGCTCGGGACGCAGCGGAACCTTGATGCGAATCCGGGAGTAGGTAGTGTTGCGCTCGGCGGGAATCCGGCCTATGCCAAGAATCAGTGCCTGAAAATCTTCCGGACTCGTGTACTGGCCTGCGGTCGCCCCGGCTTCCCGGGAAATATTTTCTTCCATCAGCGTGCCGCCATAATCGTTCGCGCCCGCTTGCAGGCAGAGTTGCGAAAGCCGCCGGTTCAGTTTGACCCACGAAACTTGCACGTTGTTGATCGAGCCGGCGAGCACAAGCCGGGCGAGTGCATGCACCTTGAGATGTTCTACAAGCGCAGGACCGGAACGCGCCAGGCCCTGATGAAACAGAATCGTGTTCTGATGCACGAATCCGAGAGGGACGAACTCGGTGAAGCCGCCGGTTTCCGATTGAAGGTCGCGCAAGAGCCGCATCTGGCGCACCCAGTGCGCGGGAGTCTCGGCGCTTCCATACATCATGGTCGAGGTGGTGCGAATTCCGCAGCGGTGCGCGGTATGGATGACTTCGATCCATTGCGCGGTGGAAAGCTTGTTGGCCGAGAGGATGTGGCGAATTTCGTCATCAAGAATTTCGGCAGCGGTGCCGGGCAGAGTGCCGAGGCCGTTATCCCGAAGCATCGAGAGATAATCGGCGAGAGGCATACCGGTGAGTTCCACGCCGTAGACGATTTCCATCGGCGAAAAAGCATGAATGTGCATGCCTGGCACCGCGCCTTTTACCGCGCGCAGAATGTCGCGGTAATAAAACTTCGGCAGATTGCGCGGCAGGCCCCCCTGGATGCAGACTTCCCGCGCGCCGAGTTGCCAGGCTTCACGCGCTTTTTCAGCGACCTCATCGAGGCTGAGGTGATATGCATCCGATTCGCGCGGGCCGCGGCTGAAAGCGCAGAATTTGCATCCCACAAAACAGATATTCGTGAAATTAATATTGCGATTGACGACATAGGTGACGATGTTGCCGACTAGTTCTTCACGAAGAATGTTGGCCGCGACGAGAAGGCCGAGTAGATCGTCACCTTCGCAGTTCGCAAGCGCGTAGGACTGATCCAGAGAGATGTCGGCGCCATTCTGAGTTTCGAGAATTCTTTCGAGTACGGAACGGATCTCTGTGGTCAGGCGCGGCGCGATCTGCGGCCATTCGAGAGAGGAAAAAGTTTCGAGTTCCGACGGAGTCAGCGGACGAACCATAACATCTCCGTAACGCGCACTGCGAAGTCGTTCGCAGCAGCTCCGATTGCGAAGCGCCGCCCATACAGTGTAGCGAATCTAGCGAAATAAATCTGTGGCTGGCGGACGAAGCAGGTGGCCGACGTTACCCGCGCCAGCTTCATAGCGAAATCCGCGAATGATGCAGGCCGGCACGCGATTGAGCTTGCCACAGACAAGTCCTGCGGCACAGGCGAGTTCATCGGCGACAGCTTCGACGCTGGCTTTCAGCCTGTAGCCATGCGGATCCCGGTGACTTCGATAATCGCGCAGCGGCTTCATCCCAGCGATGCCGATCGTGAATTCAGTCAACCCCTCGCGCCACGCACGGCCGAAGCTGTCGGTAATGATGACAGGAATGGCAAGGCCACTGGCTTTTTTCAGTGCGCGTCGAATGCTGGCTGCGGATCGATCGGGATCCAAGGGAAGCAGAACCGCATGGCGACCGCCGTCGACATTAGAGACATCGACGCCGCTGTTGGCGCAGATGAATCCGCGACGCGTCTCTGTGATCAGCGCACCGTTTCTTCGGCGGATGATGGCGCGGCTTTCAAGCAGCGCGAGTTCCACCACTCGCGGATCGAGTTTGTATTGTTCGGCCCAGGCAACAGATTCTGGCGAGGGCTGAATTGTGTGCAGATCGATCACGCGGCCTTCGGCTTTGGAGACAATTTTGTGTTTGATGACGAGAATATCGCCCGCTTCCAATCGAATGCGCTTTCTCTTCAACGAGGCGATCAGTTCGTCGGCGATCGAGTCGCCGGGAACTATTTCCTTACCGACAGGAACCGCTATCAGACGAAGTTCAGAGACAGCACAGAGGTCGCGGCTGGATCGAGCTTTTGGCATAACGTGAAGCGTAAGGCAGGTACAGACCTCAAGATCTGAATTTCCCGCTCTTTATCTTAGGGGATTCATGGCAGCGCCGGAAGCGCTCCGCCACCCAACGGCACGCGCCAATTGCTGGGCGCGAGCATTGCCTGACAGCGAAATCAGTTCTTCCAGATCTGCGGGATTGTCGACATCTACCGCGATGCCCGGCAGATTCAGGACCGTGCAAGGTTTGCCAATCGCCTGCGCCGCCGCGTGGTGTGGTTTGAAGCTGTCATTGCCGAAGCGCAGGGGGAACAAATCTGCCGGGCGACGGAATGCCGCGTTCGTGCCCCGGCCATCATTGGCGGGAACGAGGACGCTGCCCTGCTCCGGCGCGTGCTTCAGGATTTCGTCGAGTTCCCAGGCTTGAATCAGAGGAATGTCGGCGGGAATCACGAGCGTCCATTGAATTCCGCGTTCGACGCAACGACGCGTCGCCATTTCGATTGCGCCGGTCTCGCCGGGATTTTCGGGATCAGGAATGACTTCGAATCTGCACTTGCCAGCAAGTTTCACCGCGAATGAATCGCTGGTGACAAGAGTTACTTCTGCTTCGGAGGCCCCACGAGACATTTGCCATTCGTTCAGCGCTGTAACCACGTCCTCGAGCATTGCCTGCGCGAGCTTGGTGCGCGCCGGTTGATCGAGAACGGGCGCGAGGCGCTGTTTCGCCGCGGAAAGATTCTTTACTGGAACCAGGATCACGGCGGGCTCATCCGTCGAAACGCGGTATTCGACTCGGTGTCTTCCTTGAGCAGATTCCCAGCCACGAATGCCAGAGCCTCGCGCGCCAGTGCAGCTTTGTCTTCGGGGCTGCGCATGATGGTCTGAGTGCATTGCACGCGCAGACCTGCGCGGCGCAGGGCGTCGGCAGCGCGCGCATCGCGCGTGTCGCAGATCAGAATGTCGAGAAAATCTTCGTACGCCTTGGCGACACCCGCGATCGTGCAGGGCAGTCCCTGAGCCGCCATGAGAATTCCGGCCGGGCCGGCAACTGGGGCATTACCCACGATCGGACTGACCGCGGCAATTTTTCCGCGAGCGCTCAGTAAGGCTTCGCGGATGCCGGGCACTGCGAGAATCGGGCCGATGCTTGTCACCGGATTGCTGGGTGCGATCAGAACAGCGTCGGCGGAGCTGATGGCATCAATGACTCCCGGCGCGGGCTCGGCATCGGACGCGCCCGCGAAGCGAACGGAATTCACCGGATCCTGATACCAGCGCTGCACGAAATATTCTTCAAAGCTCAATTCGCCGGCCGGCGTATCGACGCGAGTTTCGACGCGCGAATTGCTCATCGGCAAAATTCTCGCCTTCACGCCCAGCTTGCCCGAGATCACGGCGGTCGCTTCGGAGAGCGTTTTGCCTTCCGCCAGCAGACGGGAGCGCAGCAGGTGCACAGCGAGATCGCGGTCGCCGGTATGGAACCAGGTCGGCTCGCCGAGCTGTCCCATAGCCTGCAGACAGAGGAATGTGTCGCCTTTCACGCCCCACCCGCGCTCGCGGCTCAGCATGCCGGAAAGAACGTAGGTGATGGAGTCGATGTCGGGCGAGACGTAGAGTCCCCACCACAGCAGATCGTCGCCGGTGTTGACGACGATTGTGATGTCCTCGGCCGGCATGACCTGGCGCAGCCCGTCAACGAATTTCGCGCCGCCAGTGCCGCCGCTGAGGACGCAGATCATGCGGCACGCTCCCGATTGGCGAGGCCATGGGCATCAGCCGCAGCGCGCAGTTTTTCCGACAGCACTCCGCGCTTTCGCATCAGAGCAGGCAGGAATTCCGGATATACCGGCAATCGTTGGCGCAAGCTAAATCCTTTCGCTTCGGTGCGCAGGCGAAGCTGCTGAAGGTGCGGCCACGGTTTTTCCGGGTTGATGTAGTCCGGTGTCAGCGGCGAAACTCCTCCCCAATCGTTGATGCCGGCGTCCAGCAATTCTTCATAATAGGGCGCATTGAGATTGGGAGGCGCTTGAATATTCACCGTCGGCATTAACAAACGAGCTACCGCGATGGTGCGTTGCATGTCGTGCTGGCTCGGCTCCGGCCAGTGCGCCATGGGGATGTTCGGTTTCACCCGGAAATTCTGCACGATCACTTCCTGAATGTGGCCGTAGCGCTCGTGCAGATCGCGGATCATCAGCAGCGTATCAACCCGATCTTCGGGCGTTTCGCCTATTCCGATCAGCAGCCCGGTCGTGAACGGGACGTTCTGCTTGCCTGCTTCTTCTATCGTATGCAGGCGGCGAGCCGGAACTTTATCGGGAGCGTTGTTGTGGGCCGCGCCGGGCGCAAACAGCGCGGTGCTGGTAGTTTCGAGCATCAGTCCCATGCTGGGGGAGACGGCAGCGAGGCGGGCGATCCATTCGGCGCTGAGCAGTCCGGGATTGGGATGGGGCAGCAGCTTCGTCTCGCGCAGCACAAGCTCGCACATCGCTTCCAAATAGTGCAGCGTCGATTTATAGCCAAGATGACGCAAGGTCTCGCGCATCTCCGGAAATAGCAGTTCCGGCTTGTCGCCCAGGCTAAAGAGCGCCTCGGTGCAGCCCAATTTTTCCCCGGCACGTGCGACTTCGAGCACATCATCCGGCGTCATGGTATGCGCACCGGCTTCGCCCGGATCACGGCGGAAGGTGCAATATTCACAATAATCGCGGCAAAGGTTGGTCAGCGGGATGAAGACTTTTCGGGAATAGGTGATTACTCCGGGCTTGAAATTGTGTTTCGCGGCGCGAGCGGCGGCGAGCAGGTCGGGACGGTCTTGGTCCGAACAGTGAATCAATTGCAAAGCCGCTTCGCGCGAGATGGGCGCACCTGGACGAATACTGGCGATTACTTCGCGCGAAGCAGCGTGCTGTAGAGCCGATATCATTGCGAAAAACCAAAGCCCAACGGAATCATACAACGCTCGTGCGTGGTAATGTAGGCGTTTGCAGGAAAGCCCTTAGCCACAAAGGGGACGAAGGGCCATGAAAGAAGCCATGTCTCCTTCGTGTTCCTTATGTCCTTTGTGGTCTGCGAATTTCCTGACAGAAATGGTTCTCAACGCGACCGAATTCCGCAAAGCTATGCGCTGTTTCGCCACCGGCGTCACGATCGTGACGATCGATCTGGATGGCGAGGTGCATGGCATGACCGCAAATGCTTTCGCGTCTGTTTCGCTCGATCCGCTGCTGGTGCTGGTGTGCGTCGATCACTCGACGCGAACGCACGCTCATCTGCACGCTAAAAAGCGATTCGGTGTGAATATTCTTTGCGACGATCAGCGGGCGATCTCGGAATATTACGCGAATCCTGAGCGCACGCATGAAGGGGCCGAGCACGAAGCCGGAGCCCGCTTCGACCGCACACGCCAGGGAACCCCGATGCTGTACGGGTCGCTGGCATATCTCGAGTGCCGGCTGCATTCAGCCCAGGACGCGGGCGATCATACGATCTTCATTGCGGAAGTGGAAGATGTCGTCGTGAATGATGGCGACCCCTTGCTGTTTTCTCAGGGAAGATATCGGAAGGTGGGGGAAAAGATTGATTAAAGTCGCCGCGGATTGTGGCTTTGAGGCGCGCGGAAGCCCCGGCGACTTACGGAGTCACCCGAAGATGAGAGCACTGTCACTTTTCGCGTTTCCAAACATCTAATCGGTGCTGACTAAAATTCGAGAGTGGAGCTTGTTCAATGGCTGAAAAGACTGCAGAGAAGATTACAAAATCCGAAGCCGAGTGGCGCAACCAGCTCACGCCCGAACAATACCACGTGGCGCGCGAGGCCGGGACGGAGTGCGCCTTTACCGGCGCGTATTGGAACAATCACGAGCAGGGGATGTACCACTGCGTGTGCTGCGGTGCGCCGCTGTTCGATTCGCAAACGAAGTTCAATTCCGGCACGGGCTGGCCCAGCTTCTTCAAGCCGACTGATGACGGCGGGGTGGTGGAGCATCGCGATAGCAGTTATGGCATGGTGCGGACCGAAGTGCGCTGCGCGCGATGCGATGCGCATCTCGGGCACGTGTTTGAGGATGGTCCTGCGCCGACCGGGCTGCGCTATTGCATGAATTCCGCCGCGATGGAATTCAAGCCGGGAGCAAAGAAGTAAATCCGCGGCTGTAGGGACAGCCTCCTCGGCCGTCCGGCGGACAAATCTCCGCGGCCCACAAAAAGCAAAAGGGCACGCACACGCGTGCCCTTCTTTGTCTCTCAATGACTGCGAGCCGATTACGCGCTCGCCGTGGCGGCCAGAGCCTTTGGAGCTTCGGGAGCCTTCTGCTGAGATTGCGACTGCGCTTTCGGTTCGGCGTGAACCTGAATTCCACCCTTCAGCGCCGCGCCATCTTCCACGCTGATGCGAACCGTGGAGATGTCGCCAGTGACTGATCCTTCGGCGCGGATATCCACGCGGTCGCTGCACTGAATGTTGCCGTTCACCTTGCCCATCACGACGACTTCACGCGCCTGGATGCTGGCGTCGACTTTGCCGTTGCGGCCAATGGTGACGCGGCTTTCCGGCATGGTGATTTTGCCTTCAATGCGGCCATCGATGTAAAGCGCCTCCGATCCGCTGATTTCGCCCTTGATAACGAGAGTGCGGCCGATGGTGGCCTGGTCGACCGGAGCAGTGACATTCTTGATCGGGTTATACGCGTTGGGGTTCGATGCGGGTGCGTTCAACTTCTGGAACGAATTCTCGGACGACTGGAGCATTGGGGACCTTCCTTCGAGTTCCGCGCGGCGCTGGCCCTGGCTGGCGCCTTGTATGCGGGTGGTCTGGAATTTTGCGGCGGTGGCTGTCCACTTGGCCAAGCTGACTATCGCACAGGGGTAAGTGGTTCCTTAAGATTACGGAAGGTGGTGTACGGGTGCGAAGGTAACGTGATCGTGGCCGTCGCCGGTTTGAGGTTGCCACTTCGGGCAAAAGCGGCCGGAAGTGCGGCGCACAAACGAGGGGCGCTACACAATCAATTTCTGTTTTCGTACCAATTTCGCCACGCGGCCGGATCATTCGGCAGGTGCTGGCCGGTGATATCGCCTAGCGCCTGGAAGGCCCAGGCATGCGTCTGTGCGTCGAGGGAAGGATCGTCGGTGTACTTGAGCAATTGCGGGATGGCGCTCATACGCTGCTCATGCGTGAACATGCCGGATTGCGCGATCGCGCAAGCGGCTTCTTGGCGGACGATCGGAGAGGAATCATCGTGCATCGCACCCAGCAAAACCGGCATGGTCGAATCGCTGCCAGTCAACGCCAAGCCGTCGACGGCCCACCGGCGCGAATCCACGTCGGAATCCTGCAGATGTGTACTCAGTACGCGCGCAATACGGTCCGGCTCGACGCCGCGATTGGCAATCAATCCTAGCGCCCACAAAGCCCAGATTTTCTGCGCATGATGCGAAGAGTCGGCGGTTTGCAACAAATAATCCAATGATTCCGAATTCTTGTTCAATCCGTAGGCCGCCAGTTCTACTTCAATGCCTGATTGGCGCACACGCATGTCATTGGAGTTCAGTGCTGCCGTGGTGAGGGAAGCCATCTGCGAATCCCAGACAAGTTTCCCGTGCCAGCTGTCCACACGAGATGAAATCTGATCGACCGCGCCATCGGAATTTCCGACCGCCAGTTCGAGCAGCTTTTCAGCCTGCTTCTGCGGCTGAAGTTGATCGATGGTTTCGGCGTTTACGCTGCCATGGCGGGATGGGACGCGAACGCCATCGGCTCGGGACCATGCCGGGAGCGATTTACCGAGGCTCCCGACTAACAGTGCGACCAACATGCCCACGCCCAAAGCCAGCAACATGGCCAAGCGAATGCGGTCCTTCGCATCGACCGCGGCAGCGGATCGGGCATTGGGCACATCCGAGGTCGGCCCGAGTGTGCCGTAATCGGGCGTAGGCATGAGGCGCGGATCCGCGCCGGGTGCCGGGTTTGCGCTGAAATTGCTGTTCCCAGAGAATTGCTGCTGAAAACCCATACCAGTCCGAGTCTAGGTTCGGCCGCGAAATAGGGTAAAGTTACTTCGGTTCCGGTCTTCGCGGCCAATGAACGAATTCCATGGCTGTCGTCATTTGCCTGGCGCGCCGCAATCGCAGCGTGAACCAAAACTCAAGGAGAGATTATGTGGACGAAACTTAGTCTGTCTGTATTCCTCGCCACCCTGCTTCTGGCGGGCTTTGCTGTGGCGGCTTCCGGCCCCGGATATCACGTGGTTAAAACCTATAAGCTAGGTGGCGAGGGCGGCTGGGACTACCTGCTCGCGGATCCCGACATGCACCGCCTCTACATCTCGCGCGGCACGCACGTCATGGTCATCGATGCCGATACGGGCAAGAGCGTTGGTGACATTGCCGATACTCCGGGCGTGCACGGCGTTGCTCTGGCTCCGGAACTCGGCCGAGGCTTTACCAGCAACGGCCGGGAAGGCACGGTGAGTATTTTTGACATCAAAACGCTGGCAACCAGCAACAAAGTAAAGGTCGGCGGAGAGAACCCCGACGCGATTATTTACGATCTGGCAACCAAACGCGTGTTCACCTTCAACGGACGCAGTCACGACTCGACCGCAATCGATGCAGCGACGGGCAAGGTTGTAGGCATGATCAAACTCGATGGCAAGCCGGAGTTCGCAGCCAGCGACGGCAAGGGCGAAGTCTTCGTGAATATTGAAGACAAGAGCGAATTGACGGCAATCGATGCCGACAAACTGGAAGTGAAGAACACGTGGCCGCTTGCTCCGTGCACAGAACCGAGCGGACTTTCAATCGATCGCGAACATCGACGGCTTTTTGCTGGGTGCGACAACAAAATGATGGCCGTTGTCGATGCAGATAGCGGCAGAGTGCTCGCCACGCCCACGATCGGTGAAGGCGTGGACGCGACGCGGTACGATCCCGGGACAGGTTTGGCTTTCGCGTCTTGCGGCGAAGGTGTGCTGACGGTGATCAAAGAGGAGTCGCCAGCCAAATTTGCCGTGGTCGAAAATCTGCCGACGCAGAAGGGCGCGCGCACTATGGCGCTCAACACGAAGACGCACACGGTCTATACGGTGACGGCGAAATTCGGTCCGCCGCCAGCTCCGACCGCCGACAATCCACATCCATGGCGTTCGATTGTTCCGGACACTTTCGTGGTTTTGGTTCTCAACAAATAAACCTATGCCCCGGCCCCGGAGAGCCCTCCTCAGCTTTGCCTTGATCGCGATGCTTGTGGAAATGAGCGGGGCTTACTCCGTGTTGACCCACGAGCAGATTGTGGACCTGCTCTGGAAAGACCGTATCCGGCCGATGATCGAAGCTCGATATCCAGGCCTCACACCCGATCAGATTCGCCAGGCGCACGCTTACGCCTACGGCGGATCGCTCATTCAGGACATGGGCTACTATCCCTTCGGCAATAAATATTTCAGCAATCTTACGCATTACGTGCGCAGCGGCGATTTTGTGGCCGCGATGATTCAGGAAGCCCAGAACGCAAATGAATATGCTTTCGCGCTCGGAGCGCTGGCGCATTACGCCGCCGACAATGCGGGACATCCTGCAATCAACCGCACCGTGGCCATGGAATTTCCCCAGCTGCACAAAAAATACGGCGACGTCGTGACCTATGAAGATTCGCCGAAGTCCCATATCCGCGCCGAGTTCGGGTTCGACATGACCGAAGTGGCAAAGAATCACTACACCTCCGACGAGTTCCACGACTTCATCGGATTCGAAATCTCCGAGAGCCTGCTGGAGCGCACGTTTCCGAAAGTCTATGGAATTCAGTTCAAAGACGTGATCCACAATGAAGATCTCGCGATAGGAACTTTTCGGCATGCCGTGAGCCAGGTCATTCCGCAGATGACAAGGGTGGCGCTGCTGGCGCGAACGAAAGAAATCGTGCCGGACAAGCGCGATCCCGCACACAAGAAATATCTCTACTATCTTTCGCGCGCCGATTATGAGCGCGACTGGGGACGAACCTATCGCCGCCCGGGATTCGGCACCCGTCTGCTCGCCATCCTTCTGAAGATCATTCCCAAGCGCGGGCCGTTCAGCGCGCTAAGCTTCAAAGTTCCTCCGCAGCCCGCCGAGGATATGTTCGTGAAGAGCATCGATAAGACGGTGCAGGATTACGGGAAGTTTCTCGACGAGGCGCAAAGGGGAACGCTTCATCTTGAAGACAAAGATTTCGACACCGGCCACGAAACCCGACCCGGGGAATATGCGCTTGCCGATCAGACGTACGCACGGTTGGTCGGGGATTTAGCGAAGAATCAGTTCAAAGATGTTTCGCCGGGACTGCGGGAGAATATTGTTGCCTATTACTCGACCGCGGATGCACCGATCGCCACCAAACGGAATCCGAAGCAGTGGAGAAAGCTTGAAGCGGAGCTGGATCAGCTGAAAGCCGCGCCCGCAGGTGAAAGCAGCGGCGCACCAGCTTCCGGACTGCCGTGAGTCAGCGGTTTTCGACTATCGCGTTGCCGTGGAAAAGCCGCTTCCAGGGCCGCATGAATCGCTGCAGAAAGAATCGGCATTCGCCCTTGAGGCATTCGGGCCGTGACGATCACGAAAGTCGATTTGAACGATTCGTCGAGTCGATTTACTTTCACCCCTTCCCAAAGTGCCCGAGTTTCAGATAGGATCAGTCCCCTGTCTTTAGCCGTACGACCGTTCGGTCGGACAGACTGCCTGCATCGGTCGACTGGCCAG
>Ga0335073_10004559_pt1 | contig 19355 bp, 18 predicted proteins | sample Lox_Sample_22_FD_207093 | JGI IMG/M metagenome (GOLD analysis project Ga0335073, IMG submission 207093) | Soil microbial communities from Loxahatchee National Wildlife Refuge, Florida, United States - Lox_Sample_2.2 | ecosystem: Environmental > Terrestrial > Soil > Wetlands | place: USA...
TGCCACCTGGCCTTTCTCTGCTATTGACTTCCGGGACAGTAAGCGTTTAGAGTACCCCAAACCCACGGACAATAATTTCATATTATTGTCATGGACGGAAGGATGCTCGTGATCAGCCACCAGCCTCTGCCCTCCGAGGTCCGCGTCATATGGGGCGTGCGCACATGAACCGCCACCCACGGGAACGCCGGCTGGAGAGACCCGCGCTGAGCAGGCGCGCCTTCCTGGCCCGTTCCGCCGGCAGCGCACTTGCCGTCTCGGCCCTTGGCTCCCTGCTCGACGCCTGCGCAGGCGGTGGTCAGGCGTCGCCCTCGGCGTCCGGAACCGGGTACCCGCTCGCCCGTCCCTCGTCGCCGGTCAGCTGGCCGGTCACCAGCGGCGACGTTATCGGAAGCGGACTTGAGCCGGAGGAGAACGCCACGCTCCAGCTCTACACCTGGGAGGAGTACATCTACACCAAGGTCGTCGACGCGTTCGCCGCCAAGTACCACTGCAAGGTGGAGATCACCACCTTCGGCACGATGAACGAGGCGCTGGCGAAGCTCGGCACCGGCCAGGTGAGCTTCGACGTGTTCTGGCCGACCGTCGATGTCGTCGGCAAGATGGTGACGGCCAAGCTGCTACGGCCGCTGAACCACAGCTACATCGGCAATATCGACCAGGTGTGGCCGCAGTTCCAGAACCCGTTCTACGACCAGGACTGGCACTACACGGTGCCCTACACCGTCTACACGACCGGCATCGCCTACCGCAAGGATCACGTCTCCCAGAACCCTTCCGCGTTGGCCAACCCCTGGAGCATGTTCTGGAACCCGGCCTATAAGGGCTACGAGTCCATCCTCGACGACTACCGCGAGGGCATCGGCCTGGGTCTGCTGAAGAACGGCGTCACCAACCTGAACACAACCTCGCAGGCGCAGATCAACCAGGCCAAGAACAGCTTGGTCGAACTGATCGCGATGGACAAGATCCAGGTGAACGACAGCTACACTGCCATTCCCGATGACCAGGTGTGGGTGCAGCAAGCCTGGTCGGGCGCGATCGTCTCGGCTCCCTCGGAGCTGCCGAAGGGGCAGAGCCCGGGCGTCATCGGCTACTGGTTCCCGCCCGACGGGCGCGGGCCGGTGAACAACGACACCATGGCGGTCCTGGCCTCAGGCAAGAACCCGGTACTGGCCCACCTGTTTCTCAACTACATGCTCGACTACAGCAACGCGATGGAGAACTTCGCCTGGCTCGGCTACCAGCCGCCACAGCGGCAGATCACGGCCACGGGCCTGGTGAAAGACGGGTTCATCCCGTCGAACCTCGCCTCCGCTACGGTGCTGCCCAGCTACTTCAATGCGGGCTACCGGGAACTCGAGTTGAGCCCGAGCGCCGACCTGGCGTGGAACAACGCCTGGCAAGAGTTCACCGCCGGGACATAGCGATGACGCGCACCGCCGAAGCCGGACGGCGCCAGGCCGGGCCCGGCACGCGACAGCCGAGATGGCTCTGGCCGACGCTGGCCGTCCCTGGTGCCGGGTGGCTCACCGTCTTGTTCCTGCTGCCCTTCTACGTAGTCCTGGCCGTCGCTGGGGGGACTGTCAACCCGCTGTTCCTCAACGCGGTACCGATCTGGAATCCGCTGGACTGGCAGTCCGGTTACGTCCGGCAAGTCTTCTCCGACCTGTTCGGCGCCAGCGCCTTTCTCGGCCCGAGCGTCCTGCGGACGCTCCTGTATGACGCTCTCGCGTCGACCGCCTGCCTGCTGATCGCCTATCCGGTCGCCTACTTCGTCGCCCGCCAGGCCGGCCGTCGCAAGGGCCTGTACCTAGTGGCGGTGGTGGCGCCGTTCTGGGTCAGCTACATGATGCGGATGCTCGCCTGGCAGAACCTGCTGCAGGGAAACGGGCTGGTCAACCACGCCCTGACGGTGGCGCATCTCATCACGCAGCCGGTCAACTGGCTGTCTGGCATGCCCGTCACCGTGATACTCGGCCTCGTCTACGGCTACGTGCCGTACGTGATCGTCGTTCTGTACGCCGGGCTCGACAGGATTGACGGGTCCCTGCTGGAGGCGGCCCGCGACCTAGGCCTGGGCCGCACACGGACGTTCCTTCACGTCACACTGCCGCTGTCCAGGCAGGTCATCTACGCAGGCGCGCTGATCACCGCCCTGCCGATGGCGGGCGACTTCTACACCAACACCATGCTCTCTGGCGTCCCCACCACCAACATGATCGGCAACGTCATCAGCAGCAGCCTCTCGACTCCCGGCCAGGGCGGCGAGGGTGCCGTCCTGGTCTTGTTCCTGCTGATCGTGATGCTGGCCCCGATGATCTGGTACGTCCGCAGCACCTCGCGCGCGGAAAGTGGTGATGTGCTGTGACCGCGGGCACCGTGACCCGGGCCGCACCGGAGGCCGGGCTGTCCCGGGCCGGCCGGCTCAGCCAGATCAGACGGGTAAGGCGGCCGTCGGTGCTGCGCGGGTTCGTCTGGCTGTACCTGCTGTGGTCCCTCGCCCCGGTCGCACTGGCGATCCTGTTCTCCTTCAACAGCGGATCGTCGGTGACGGAGTGGCAGGGGTTCTCGCTCCGCTGGTACGTGGGGGACCCGTACTACTCGGTGCTCCACGACCCCGCGCTGCACGCCGCCGTCATCCAGACCCTCCGACTGGCGGTACTCACCACCGCGGCCGCTGTCCCGATCGGTGTGCTCTTCGCCATCGGCGTCCACCGCTGGCGCTCCCGGCAGGCATCGGCCTGGACATTCCTGATGCTGCTCGCCTTCGTCATGCCCGAGCTCATCTTCGGCGTCGGCATCTTCCTGCTGTTCACCAACCTGCTCACCATCGTGCGGTTGGGCACCACGGCGCAGTTCCTCGCCCTCGTCGCATGGAACATCTCCTGGCCCGCCATCATCGTGCGCGCCCGGCTGCAGTCGATCGGCGACGAGTACGAGGAGGCGGCCAGGGACCTCGGAGCGTCCTCAGTCGGCGCGATCCGGCGCGTCCTGCTGCCCATGCTGTTCCCCGCCGTCTTCGCCAGCGTGGTGCTCGTCTTCGCCGGGGTCATCGACGACTTCGTCATCGTCGACCTGCTGTCGTCGAACGCGCAGTCGCAGCCGATGTCCGTCATCATCTACACCCTCGGCGCACACGGCGGATCCGCCGCCGCGCCCGCGCTCAACGCGCTCGCCACCGTCATGTTCATCATGTCAATCGTCACCGTCGCCGCGGGGTGGGCGGTCTACCGGCTGCTGACACGCGGCGAACGGCACCGTGCCGAGGGCCTGTCACTCAGCGCGTTCACCGGTGTCTAACCGGAATGGCGCGACCCGGGAGCCCGTCCCACCCGACGACCAGGTAAGGGAGAAACCAATGGCCGGGGGCACTGTCACCCTCAACCACCTGACGAAACGCTTCGGCAGCCAGTGCGCCGTCGACGGCATCTGCGCCGAGATTACGGCCGGGGAGTTCTTCTCCCTGCTCGGGCCCTCCGGCTGCGGCAAGACCACCACCTTGCGGATGCTGGCCGGCTTCGAGGACCCGACCAGCGGCCAGATCGTCCTCGACGGCGAAGACGTGACCCACCTGCCTCCGAACAGGCGCAAGGTCAACACCGTCTTCCAGCACTACGCGCTCTTCCCGTTCCTCGACGTACGGGCCAACGTCGCCTTCGGGCTGAAGTACCAGCACTGCTCTAAGAAGGAGATAAGCCAGCGGGTCGGCGAGGCGCTCGACCTGGTGGAGCTTGCCCCCTACCAGCGCCGGCGGCCCGCCCAGCTGTCCGGCGGGCAGCAGCAGCGGGTCGCCCTGGCGCGCGCCCTGGTGCTCCGGCCGTCGGTGCTGCTCCTTGACGAGCCGCTTGGCGCGCTCGATGCCAGGATGCGACGGACCCTGCAGGTCGAGCTGAAGGCGCTGCAGGAACGTGTCGGGATCACGTTCATCTACGTAACCCACGATCAGGGGGAGGCGCTGACGATGTCGGACCGCGTGGCGGTCATGCGATCCGGCCGCATCGTCCAAGTTGCAAACCCGCGGGCCGTGTACGACGAGCCCGCCGACGCCTGGGTCGCCGACTTCCTCGGCGTTTCCAACCTCATGGACGCCGTCGTCCGCACCCCGGGCAACGGCACGCGGCCGTGCCGGGTCACGGTACGGAGCTTCGAGCTGGATGCCCGCGGCGGAACGGTGGACGTGGCCGGCCAGGTACGCCTCGCGATCCGCCCCGAGCGGGTCATCCTCTGCGGTTTCCAGGAATCGCGCGCCAACCTGATCCCGGGAATCGTCGAGCGGACTGTCTTCCTCGGGTCCGCCACGCAGGTGATCGTTCACCTAGCCGTCGGCGTCACGATCCAGGCGCTGGCGGACAACGCGAGCGAGGCGGCGTCGTGGCCGCCGGGAACCCCGGTCCAGGCCTGCCTTCCGGCTGACTCGCTGCGGGTCCTTCCCTGCGACCCGGCACAGCAGCCGGGGGAGTCCCGGCAGGCGGAGCCTGCGGGCGAGCCGGCCAGCGCGGTCAGCCCGGCATCATGACGACATCCCGCGCCACGGCCGGCTTCACCGTCGTCTTCCTCGGAGACTGCGTGCTGTCGCGGCCGGTCTCGCAGCTGGCTGGGCGAGATCCCGCGTTCGCCGGCGTGCTCGACCTGCTCGCCAGCGCCGACGCTGTCTGCGGGAACCTGGAGACGGTGATCTTCGACCCCAGGGACCTGAGCTGTCATCCCTACCCCTGGGACGGAGACTGGACGCTGGCGGCCGAGCCCTCAGTCGCGGCCGACCTGGCCGCGATGAACATCCGGCTCGTGTCGCGGGCCAACAACCACGCCCTCGACTGGGGAACCGAGGGGATGCGCGTCACCTCGCAGCTGCTCGACAAGGCCGGCGTCGCGCACGCGGGCGTCGGCGAGAACGAGGCGACGGCGCGCGCCGCTCGGTACCTTGAGACGCCGGCGGGACGGGTGGGACTCGCCTCGCTCGCGACGACTTTCCGGCCGTTCAGCGACGCGCTCACGCCGCATGAGGAGGCGCCGGGCCGCCCGGGCGTCAGTCCGGTCGCCCTGACCCGGATCGCCGCGCTTCCCGGTGACCTGTTCGACACCCTCGCGACTGTGACCGCGCGGCTGGGGGCTGCCGCCGAAGGCGACTCCTTCCAGCTCTTCGGGCAGCGCGTCGAGCGGGCCGCCGACGGCGAGCCGGTCCCGCGGTACCGCTACCTGCCGTGCGAACATCACCTGAGCGCCGAGCTCCGGGCGGTCCGCTTGGGCAGACAGCACTCGGATTACCTGGTCACGACCCTGCACTCGCACGAGGCGGCCAGCGAGGCGGCACCGACCGAGCCGGCCCACATCGTCGGCGAGCTCGCCCGCCAGGCGATCGACGCCGGCGCCGACGCCTTCGTCACCACCGGGATCCACCGCCCCGGACCCGTAGAGATCTACCGCGGCCGGCCGGTCTTCCACGGCATGGGGAACTTCTTCTGGAGCGACATCCAGCAGCCGCTCCCCGGCGAGCTGTACCGCGTGCACCGCAAGCTGCTGGCCGGCCCAGCCCCCGGACCGGTGACGGACGCGGACCTGTCCAGCATCCTCAACGCGGCGAGCTTCGACTATCCATGGGTCTTCGAGTCGGTTGTGGCGCAGGCACGCTATGACTCCGGCGGCCTCGCCGAGCTGCTGCTGCACCCGGTGGAACTCGGCCGAGGCCGCGGGCTGACGGCCCGCGGCATCCCCCGGCTGGCCTGCGCCGAACAGGGCCAGGACATCATCGAGCGGCTGGCCGGGTCTTCCGCACGGTTCGGCACGCGGATCGAGTGGACCGGCAGCGCCGGTCGGGTCAAGCTGTGAACCGCGGATGGCGTGAGACACGGCCCAAGCCATGACCCGAGGCACGACGAAAACGACCGGCGCCGACCTGCTCGCCGCGGGGCTGCGGGCGCACGGCGTCACCCGCACGTTCGGCATCCCGGGCACGCACAACCTGCCGGTGTTCGACAGCCTGGGGCGGTGCGGCATCGGCAACGTCACGACCCGTCACGAACAGGGAGCGGGCTACGCAGCCGACGGCTACGCCCGCGTCAGCGGCCAGCCGGGCGTCGCGATCACCACCACCGGGCCGGCGGTGCTCAACATCGCCGCCGCGGTCGGCCAGGCGAGCTCCGACAGCGTCCCGGTGCTCGTGGTGGCGCCTGGCATGCCAACCGGCCACCCCGCGCTGCCGTCCGGGTTCCTGCACGAGATGCGCGGCTCTCAGCGGCTGGCCATGGCCCAGGTGGCCGCGATCAGCCACCGGGTGTCCAGCGTCGCGGAGATCGGCGTCGCGGTCGCCAGGGCATTCACCTACTTCAGCCACGGCCGGCCGGGCCCGGCCTACATCGAGATCCCGGCCGACCTCCTCGACGGGGTCGCCGGCGGCAGCCCCGCACAGCCGCCGAGGGCCGCCGCCAGACCCGGGCCGGCGACGGCCAGCCCGGCCGAGGTGACGCGTGCCGCCACCATCCTGCGCGACGCAGGCACCGTGGCGATCGTGCTCGGCGGCGGCGCAAGGTCCGCGGCTGCCGAGTGCCGGGAGCTGGCCGAACGGCTGGACGCGCCGGTCATCACGACCGCGAACGGCAAGGGAATAGTCACGGAATCGCATCCGCTGTCGGTCGGGGTGGCGCTGCACTCCCCGGCGGTCCAGCAGTGGCTGGCCGGCCGCGACGTGGTGCTGGCCGTCGGAACCGAACTGGCCGAGTCAGACTTCTGGCGGCAGCCGACCCGCCTGGGGGACAGGCTGATACGGGTCGACATCGACCCGGACCAGATGCACTCCGCGGACGTCCAGCTGGTCGCCGACGCGCGCGCCGGGCTGCGGCAGCTGCTTGACCAGCTTCCGTCCGTGCACCGGGCTGGGCACGCCAGCGCGCAGGTCACCGCCCGCGGCCTGATCGACGCGCGCGACGCCCCCAGCCGGGCACGCGACATTCGCTGGGTGCCCTACCTGCGCGCGCTGCGCCAGGTGCTCGCGGCGGACGCCGTCATCACCTCAGACAGTGCAATGTGCTGCTACTACGGTGCCCTGCCGCACCTTCCGCTTGGCCCGGAAGGCCGGCTGCTGCACCCCACCGGCTTCGGCACGCTGGGCTTCGCGCTCCCGGCGGCCATCGGCGCGCTGACCGCGGATCCGGGACGGCAGGTCCTGGCGTTGAGCGGAGACGGCGGTCTCCAGTTCACCATCCAGGAGCTGGGCACCGCGGCGGACACCGGCAGGCCACTGCCGGTCGTCGTGTTCGACAACGGCGGATACGGCGAGATACGGGCCGAGATGGCCGAACGCGGCCAGCTCGCCCGATCCGTCGACCTGCGGACACCGGACCTGGCCCAGATCGGCCGCGCCTACGGCGGCCACGGCTGCACCGTTGGCACCCCGGCCGGCCTGGCCGCGGCCGTGCGAGAGGCACTCGCCAGGCCGGGGCCCAGCCTCATCGTGATCCCTGAGCACTGACTCTGAGCACTGACTCTGAGCGCAGTCCTGAGCGCATCCCTATACGCAGCCCCTGAGCGCAGTCCTATGCGCAGACCCTGAGGAGAGTACTGATGACGGACGACGACAAGTCCCCGCTGCTGTCGGTCAGTTGGACGGACCCGGTCACCGGCCGCCGTGGCTACCTGGTGATCGACCGGCTGGTCCGCGGGGTATCCAGCGGCGGCCTGCGCATGCGGGACGGGTGCACTCTCGCGGAGGTCGCCGGCCTCGCCCGCGGCATGACCATGAAGGAGGCGCTGCACTACGACCCGTCGGCGCAGTACATCCCGTTCGGCGGAGCCAAGGGCGGCATTGACTTCGACCCCACCAGCCCCGGTGCCTACGACATCCTGGTCAGGTACCTGCGGGCCATGCGCCCTTACATCGAGCAGTTCTGGACCACCGGCGAAGACCTCGGCCTCACCCAGCCGACCATCGACCGCGCCGTCGCCGACGCCGGCCTGATCGACTCGATCCAGGCGGCCTACCCGTTGCTCACTGACCACGCGTCGGCCCGCGGCCGGCTAGCCGCGGCGGCCGCCGTCACGGTCGACGACATCGGCCTCGGCGAGCTGGCCGGCGGCTGCGGGGTGGCCGAGTCGATCCTTACCACCCTGGATCACCGCGGGGCCGGCCGTGACGGGGTGACCGTTTCCATCCAGGGCCTCGGCACGATGGGCGGGGCGACAGCACTGTTCCTAGACCAGGCGGGGCTGCGGGTCACCGCCGTGGCCGACGTGCACGGTACTATCGCTGACCCCGGCGGCCTCGACGTAAGGGCCCTGCTCGCCGCGCGGGACCCCTTCGGCGCGGTCCGCCGCGAGGAGCTGAAGCCGGGCTGGCAGGACCTCCCTCGTGACGCCTGGCTGTCGGCCGACGTGGAGGTTCTCGTCCCAGCAGCGGTCTCCGGCTGCATCACGCCGGATAACGAGCGGGACATCAGGGCCTGGCTCATCGCCGAGGCGGCCAATATGCCGGTCCTGCCGCAAGCCGAGGACAGGCTGGTCAGCCGAGGTGTCACCGTGCTGCCCGACGTGGTGGTCAACTCCGGGACGAACGCCTGGTGGTGGTGGACGCTGTTCGGCGACATCGGCGCCGCGGCAGACGAGGCCTTCACTAAGATCCGGGCATCGATCCGGCAGCTTACCGGCGAGCTGATTGCCCAGTCGGCGCAACGGCAGCTGACCCCGCGCGCGGCCGCTCACCGCATCGCGGCCGAGCGCCTGCCCGAGATCGCGCGGCGCTTCGGCGCCTACCGGTAGCGGGGGCCGGCGGCCAGGCCCGGCCTCGTAGTCAGCAGGCCGGGCCGCCGGTTACGTAGATCACCTGCCCGGACACGAAGCCGGCGCCCTCGCTGGCCAGGAACGAGATCGCGTGCGCTACGTCCGACACCTGGCCGATCCGGCGGAGGGGCGTCTGCGCCGCCACGTCGGCCTGGAACTCGTCGAAGCTCAGCTTCAGCCGGGACGCGGTCGCCGCGGTCATGTCGGTGGCGATGAATCCCGGGGCGACCGCGTTCGCGGTGATGCCGAACGGGCCGAGCTCGATGGCCAGGGTCTTGGTGAAGCCTTGCAGCCCGGCCTTGGCCGCGGCGTAGTTGGCCTGCCCGCGGCTGCCGAGCGCCGAGCTGGACGACAGGTTGACGATCCGGCCGTAGCGCTGGTCCACCATGTACTTCTGCGCGGCCCGGCTCATCAGGAACGCGCCGCGCAGGTGCACGCCGAGCACCGTGTCCCAGTCCTCATCGGACATCCTGAACAGCAGGTTGTCGCGGATCACGCCGGCGTTGTTGACGAGCACCGCAGGCGGCCCGAGCTCGGCAGCGACGGTGTCCACCGCCCGCGCGACCTGACTGCTGTCGCTGACGTCAGCCGCGACGGCGATGGCCTGTCCGCCCGCCGCGGCGATGGTGGCCACGGTCGCCTGGCAGCTGCCGGCCGTCAGGTCGAGCGCCGCCACGGCCATCCCGTCCCTGGCCAGGCGGCAGGCGGTGGCCGCGCCGATGCCGCGGGCGGCACCGGTGACGATGGCGACCTGGCGCGAGCGGTCAGCCATTGCGGTCTCCCGCACGGTCCTGGCTTGCGGGGACGCCGTGCGCGTCGAGGGCGGTGGCGCCCCCCGGGTGCGCCAGCACCGGGTTGACCTCGAGCTCGCTGAACTCCGGGTGCTCGGCGGCCGCCAGGGCGATTGCCGTGAGGGCGTCGGCAGCGGCGTCAAGGTCGATGGGCTCAGCGCCGCGCCACCCGCTGAGGTACGGAGCGTAGCGCAGCGAGCAGAGCATCCAGCGTGCCCTCGTCCGGGTGAGCGGCGCCAGGCCTACCACGACGTCCCCCAGCAGCTCGGCGGTGACGCCGCCGGCGCCGACCATGGCGACGGGCCCGAACGCCGGGTCCTGCCGCACCCCCATGATCAGCTCGACGGAACCCGGGTACCGCACCATGGCCTCGACGGAGAACGCGGCGGACCCGGTACGCCCCTGCATGACGGTGAACGCGGTCCGCAGCGACGGCTCGTCCCGGATATCGAGCGTTACCCCCGATGCCTCGGTCTTGTGGGCCAGACCCATCGCCTTGAGCACGACCGGGTAGCCGACGGCGGCTGCTGCCGCAGCGGCGGAGTCGGCGTCAGCGACGAACCTGGCCGCCGGGAAGCTGAGGCCGTATCCGGCCAGCAGCTCCCGCATCCGCCGATAGCTCCCGCCGTCGAGGGCAGGAACCTGGTGAGCAGCCAGGGCAGAAGGCGCAGCGGAACGCGGCGGCACCGTAGGCGGCGCGGTGGGGCACAGGGCCGACCACCGGACCGCTCCGGCGATCGCGGCCGCCGCGTGCTCGACACGGTCAAAGACCGGGATCCCGCGCCGGCGCAGCACCTCGATGGCAGGAGTCTGCGCGCTGGCCATGGTATGCACCACGACCAGGCGGCCAGCGTCCTCGGCCGCGTCCGCGAGGGCCCCGGCGACCGCCGACTCCGCGTCCGTCAGCTGCGGTGAGGTGCTCGCGTAGTCGCCGAAGTATCCCGACAGCAGCACCGAGTCGGTCTCGTCCGTGTTCAGCAGGGTGCTTACCACCGAGGCGTAGCTGGCAATATCGGATTCCCCCGCGCCCGCGAGGTCCACCGGGTTGGTCAGGCCCGCCGACGGGGGAAGGATCCGGGTCAGTCGAGAGACGGCGAGATCACCGAGCGGCGGGACGGACAGGCCCGCCGCCGCCAGGGTGTCCGCCGCCAGCACTCCCTGGCCGCCGCCGTCGGCCACCACCGCGACGCGGTGGCCGCGGGCCATGAGGGCGCCGCGGTCTGGCCGCATGCCCGGCGCGAGCAGCGTCACCGCGGTGTCGGCCAGCTGTCCTGGCGTGTCCAGTAGCAGCGCGCCGGCCTCAGCGAGGGCCGCCTGCACCACCTCGCGCGGGCTAACCAGCGCCCCCGTGTGCGACTTGGCGGCGCGGCCCGCGGCGGCACTGCGGCCGGGCGCGAGCACCAGAACGGGCTTGCCCGCCGACCGGGCGCGGGCGATCGCCTGCGCCAGCCCGCGGCCATCACGGAAGTCCTCGATGTATGCCGCGATGATCCGCGTCTGCTCATCCAAGGCCAGGCTCCCGAGCACCTCGGCCGCGTCTATGTCCCGCTGGTTGCCGAGCGATACCAGCCGGGACAGGCCGTGGCCGACACGGCCGAGCAGTCGGCCGATCTCCAGGCCGAGGTTGCCGCTCTGTGACACCAGCCCGACCTGCCCGGCCGGGACCGTGCCCCAGCACAGCTGCAACGCGGCGGCCTGGTCGACCACGCCCATGCAGTTCGGCCCGAGCAGCCGGGCGCCGCGCGACCGGACGAGCTCGGCGAGTTCGAGCTCCTCCCGTGTGCCCGCCGCATCCGAGGTGCCGGGCGCTGCGACCCGGGAGGTGATGACCACGAAGCAGCGCGCGCCTGCCGCCAGGCCCCGCTCGACCTCCTGCCGTACGCTGCCGGGCGGCGTGCTCACCACCACCAGCTCCGGCACGCGGGGGAGCTCATCGAGCGACGGCCAGGTGCGCGTCCCGAGCACCGTGCCGCCGCGGCGGTTTACCAGGTACACCTGACGCCGGTGCCGGCCTGCGAGCGCGCCGCGGGCCAGCCAGTAGCCCCACTTCTGGCGATTGTCCGACGCCCCCACGACCGCGACCGAGGAGGGGTCGAAGAGCGCCGGGAGGGGCTCTCCGACGGGCGCGGCGGACGGGACGGGGGCGGACGGGAGAGTTGCGGTCATGTGAGTGTCATTCCCTCGCTCAGACATAATTAACTGGCCCGTCAGTTATTATCTGGCTTGCAGTCGCGCCTGGCAAGAGGCGGTAACGGGGAATCTAGCGGGGCGCGACCGTGGGCAGCATGTCGTCGATGAACGCGAAGCAGGTTGCCCGCATGCGCTCGGCGGTCATGCTGCGCGAGCCGAGCAGCACCTGGACGGCGAGCCCGTCGATCATCCCGATGAGCATGTTGGCGAGTTCCGTCGCACTGCCGTCCCGGATGATGCCCGCGTCCTGGCCGTCGCGGATGATGTCGGCCACCAGCCGCCGCCACTGGCCGTAGAAGTCCTCGTTCAGCTGCTGCAAGTCGGGCTCCTGCAGCCCCTCGACCCACAGCTCGCTCCAAACGTGCCAGCCTTCCAGGGTCTCGTCCTCGATCGGCAGATAGGACTCAACCAGCAGCTTGAGCAGTTCGAGCGGGCCCTTGCCCGTCTCCATGAGCCACTGGCGGCGCTTGGTCGAGTAGTCGTAGTACCGCTCGAACGCCGCCTTGAGCAGGTCGCGCTTGGTGTCGAAGTAGTAGTGGATCATTCCGGAGCTCACCCCGGCGCGCCTCGCCACATCGGACAGGCGCAGGTTGCGGAAGCCGCTGACGGCGATGACGTGCCAGGTCGCTTCCAGGATCTGCTGGCGCCGTTCTTCCTCGACGTGGGGGCGGGGCATAGTTTGTACCGTATCGCCGCTGCGCACTAGCCGGGACTTTTGCCGTAACCCCTTGACATCCGTTGTGGTACAGCCCACAGTTCATAAATAACTGACGGACCAGTTAGATATGGGGTGAAGCCATGAACGCACAACCACCCGAGCAAGACGGGACCCTCCGAAGAGGCATCCTGCCGTTGTGGGCCGTCTACGGGATCGCGCTGGGCATCCTCGCGCCGTCCTCGACCCTAGCCCTGTCCACCGGGCTCATCAGCGAGACGGCCGGCAACCTAAGCTGGCTGACCTGGGTGGTCACCGCCGTGATCGTGCTGAGCTTCACCCTGGGCATCGGCTGGCTCACCCGGCGCTTCGCCAGCACCGGCGGCCTCTACGGCCTGGCCGCGCGGGCGGGCGGCCGGGCCGGCGGTTTCTCCGTCATGACGGCGCACGTGCTCGCGCTGCTGCTGGCCGGGCCAGCCTGCGCCCTCGGCAGCGCCATCTACCTCGACGCCTGGCTGGAACGGGTCGGCTTGCCCTCCGCCCATTCCGCTGCTGTGATCAGCGTCCTGGTGGTGCTGGTCGTAGCCGCGAACGCCTGGCTGTGCTACCGCGAGGTGAAGCTCTCCGCGCGGCTGCTGCTCGCCATCGAGTTCGCCACCGTCGGCGTCATCCTCGTCCTGTTCTGCGTCGTGCTGGCCAAGGCGCCCGGCGGGATCATCGACTCCCGGCAGCTTCACTTCGGCGGCATGAACGTGGCGTCGATTCTAGAGGCCGGCGGGTTCGCGGTGTTCGCCCTGGCCGGCTTCGAGAACGTCGCCACCCTCGGCCGCGAGGCACGCAACCCGAGGCGGACGATCGGCCTGGCCATGACCGGATCGGTGCTCGCCCTCGGCGTCCTCTACGTGTTCGCGAGCTACGTCATCGTGCTCGGGTTCAAGGGCATGTCCTTCGCCAGCAGCTCGGCGCCGCTCGACACGCTCGCCTCCCGTAACGATGTCGGCTGGCTCAGCTATCTCATCGATCTCGGTGTCGCCGTGAGCTTCTTCGGCTCCAGCCTCGGCATCATGGCGGGCACCTCGCGCACCGTCTACACCCTGGCCAGGGACCGTGTGCTGCCCGGCCGCCTGGCCCGCGTGCACGCCACGCAGCGCACCCCGGTCGCCGCCGTGACCGCTCTGGCCCTGCTTTACCTGGTGCTGGGCGTCGCGGGGGCCGCCCTGACCAGCCCGGACAACTCGTACGGCTACCTGGGCACGCTGTCCGGTTACCTGCTCGTCCTCGCCTACGGCCTCACGACCCTGGTGGCGGGCGTGTACGCCGCGCGCAGCGGCTCGTTCCGGGCCGGCATCGCGGTCACCACGCTGGTGGCCGTGGCCGGCATCGTTCTCGTCTACTGGTACAGCTTCCACCCCTTCCCGCAGGGCGCTTACGGCGTGGTGGCGTGGTGCTTCGCCGGCTGTGTCGCGCTCGCGGTCGTCACCTACACGGCGCTGCGGCTGCGGTGGCCGTCCGCCCTGGCCAAGGTCGGCCGCACCGACCGGTCAGCCCAGGCGGACGAGCCCCCGGATATCTCGCCGGCAGCCCCGGAATCGTCTCTCGCACAAGGCCCGTCGCTCGCGTAACGAAAGGCAAGTCAGCACATGGAATTCGCCTACACGCCCCGCCTGTCGGCCCTGCGCCAGCAGGCCCTCGACCTAACGTCCGTGATCGCCAAGTACGAAGACGAGTGCGAGCAGAACAACGGTCTCGGCCCCGAGGCCCACCGCGCCATCAGGGAGGCCGTGCTCGCGACCGGCTTGCAGGCGATAAACGTTCCCGCGCAGTGGGGCGGGGCCGGGCTGACCGTGCTCGAACAGGTCGTCGTCCAGGACGTGCTCGGCAGCCTGACCAACGCCCTGTGGGACACCGTCTGGCGCCCCGCCAACCCGCTGCTCGCCTGCACCCCCGCGCAGCGGGATCGGTACCTCATCCCCGCGGCCCGCGGCGAGCGGCGCGACGCCGTGGCGATCACCGAGTCGGAATCGGGCTCCGACCCGGCGGCCGCGCGCACTACCGCGTCAGCCGACGGCGACGGCTACCGGATCACGGGGAACAAGTGGTTCGTCACGGTCGGCGACGCGGCGGACTTCCTGCTCGTGCTCGCGGTGGCGGAGGCCGGGCCGACCCTGTTCCTCGTCGACCGCGACGCTCCGGGGGTCTCCGTCGTCCGCACCCCGCGCTACACGCACACCTTCGTGTACGAACACCCCGAGTTCGCCTTCGACAACGTCTGGGTGAGTTCCGGTCAGGTCCTCGGGGACGTCGGCCAGGGGTACGAGCTGACCCGCGACTGGTTCACAGAGGAACGGCTGATGATCGCGGCGCGCACGATCGGCGCGGCCGAGCGGGCGCTGACCCTCGCGATCGACTGGGCCGCGCACCGGCAGCAAGGTGGCGAGCCGCTCATCGGCCGTCAGTTCATCCGGGGCATGATCGCCGACTCGGTGGTCGACATCGCCGTCAACCGGGCTTTCACCCACCAGGTGGCCTGGGAGTTCGACCAGGGCGGCAACCGCAAGACCCTGCACGCTAGGGCGGCGACCGCCAAGCTGGCCGCCTCCGAGGCCTCCAACCGGGTCGCCGACCGGGCGGTGCAGATCTTCGGCGGCCGCGGCTACATGCGGGACAACCCGGTCGAGCGGATCTGGCGCGAGTTGCGGGTCGACCGCATCTGGGAGGGAACCTCGGAGATCCAGCGCCTCATCATCGCCAACGAGGCGGCCAAGCGCGGGCTCGACGACTTGCTCGGCTTCACCGGGCGGGGGTAGCCGTGCCAGCCAGCTGGAGCGGAAAGGTCGCGATCGCCGGCGCGTATGAGTCCCCGCGCCGGCGCGCCCCCGGCATGCACCCGTTCGCGATCCACGCCGAGTGCGCGCGGGGCGCGCTGGCCGACGCCGGGCTTGAACTAAGCGATGTCGACGGGCTCGCGACCGCGGCCTCCTTCCCGGCCGAGGGTGCCCGCGAGATGGCGGTGGCCGAGATCGCCGAGTACCTGGGCATCCATCCCCGGTGGATCGACGGGACCGACATCGGAGGAGCCGCGCCGCTCTCGCACGCCGGCCACGCTGTCGCCGCCATCCAGGCCGGGCTGGCGGACGTGGTGCTGGTGACCTACGCCGCCTGCGGGTACTCGTGGCCGCACGGCGCGCAGGACTACCTGACCTACGCGCACGGCCCTGGCCAGTGGGAACTGCCCTACGGACCGAGCACTGTCGCCACCTACGCCCTGGCGGCGCGGCGCCACATGCACGACTACGGCACCACGGCCGGAGACCTGGCCGCCATTGCGGTCCAGTGCCGGGCCAACGCGGCGGCCAACCCGGACGCCAGGTACACGGCGCCGATCTCCGTCGACGACGTGCTGGCCTCTCCACTGGTCGCCGACCCGTTGCACCGCCTGGACTGCTGCGTGGTCACCGATTCGGGCGGCGCCTTCGTGCTCATGTCGGCCCGCCGGGCCGAGTCGCTTTCGTCGAAGCCCGTCTACCTGCTCGGCTACGGTGAAGCGCTCGGACAGGTGTCGATGAGCCAGATGTGGCCCTACACCGCCACCGCCGCGGCCGCCTCCGGAGCGCGCGCCTTCCAGACGGCGGGCATGGCCCCGGGCGAGGTGGACTGCGCCCAGCTGTACGACAGTTTCACGATCACCGTGCTGCTGGCGCTGGAGGATCTCGGCTTCTGCGCAAAGGGCGAGGGCGGCAAGTTCGCCGCGGCCGGCGAACTCGCGCCCGGCGGGCGGCTGCCGGTCAACACCGACGGCGGCGGGCTCTCCTCCAATCACCCGGGCCGGCGCGGTGCGCTCGCCGTGATCGAGGCGGTCAGGCAGTTGCGTGGCACCTCGCCCGGTGTCCGCCTCAAGGCACCGCGAACCGCGCTTGTCCATGGCATGGGCGGGTCCCTGTCCACGTCGGCGACCCTGATTCTCGGAGTGTGACCATGGGCCTGGCTCCGCTGACCGACGAGTTCTCCCGGGTCTACTGGGACGCTGCGCGGGACGGGACGCTGCTAATCCAGCGGTGCCCCGCCTGCGGCCGCTGCCAGTTCTACCCGCGCCGCCACTGCGCGGGCTGCTTCGCGCCCGACCCGGAGTGGGTGCCCGCCAGCGGGCGGGGACAGTTGCACACGTACACCGTGATCCGCAAGACACCCAACGCTGAGTTCGCCGCGGACTGCCCGTACGTGCTGGCGGTCGTCGAACTCGACGAAGGGCCCAGGATGACGGCGCGCATCGTGGGCGAAACCGGCGGCATCGCCTGCGGCCGGCGGGTGCACGCCGTCTTCGCGCCGGCCGGCTTCACCCTGGCCGGCCGCGGTGCCGTCCTGCCCAGCTTCTCCCTGGACGACCGTCCGTGACCACGTACCTTGAGGACCTCCGGGAGGGCAGCGAGTACCTCTCCGCCCCCCGGACGATCACGGCACAGGACATCGCGGATTTCGCCGCGCTGTCCGGAGACTTCAGCCCGCTGCACACCGACGACGGCTGGGTGCGGGAGAACACGGCCTTCTCCGGGCGGATCGCCCACGGCGCCTTGGTCTTCAGCGTCTCGCAGGGGCTGCGAACCCCGGTCGTCGACGACATCGCTGTCCTCGCCTTCCTGGGCTTCGAACGCACCCTGGTCGGCCCCGTCTACCCGGGCGACACGATCACCGCGCGCTGGACGGTGTCCCAGGTTCGCTGGTCACGGTCCCGCCCTGACCGGGGTGTGGCCCGCCTGCAGGTCGCTGTCCGCAACCAGGACGGCGCCACTGTCCAGCACGGTGCCGACACCTACCTGACGGCGGCAAGGCCCCGGTTATGCCGTGGGGGGCTTTTGATCAGCCCCGTCCGGCGAGTTCGTCGGCGAGTTCCTTCTCGTCGCTCTCGGACAGCGAGGTCTTGAGTATGGTGCCGCCGAAGGGCTGCATGGCGGTTGCGAACTTGTCTTCTGTGATTTTCGAGGCCATGATCACGACGGCGGAGTGGCCCGGCTCGAGCAGGTGTTCCACGCGGCTGCGGAACTCGGCGTCGATGCCCGATTTGTTGAACGTGCCCATGAGCGCACCGATCGCGCCGCCGAGCAGGACCATGCCAGGGACGAAGAACAAGAGGCCGAGCAGGAGGCCGAAGAGCGCGCCGGACACCGCGGACGCACCGATGATGCGCTTGGGGGTGTCGACGTGTGTCTTGCCGTCGGCGTCGACGTTGACGATGGCCAGTCCGCGCAGGTCGACGACGAAGTCCTGTTGCAGGCGCTGCACCTGCTCGTAGGCTTGCTGAGCGGTTTGCGGGTTCTCGTATCCGATCACGATCAGATCTGACATCTGCTTGCGCCCCCTCCGTTGGCTGAGGCCGCACCATCCGGTAGCGACCCCGGGCCCATCCTACCGTTGCTGATTACAGAGCGCATCTAACTATCGACGGAGTGTCACATCACGCCGGGGCCGGGTGCTGCGCCGGCCGCCGGCGATCCCGTTGGCGCGACCGCGGCGGGGTTCCGGTTCGCCCGGCGAGAGCCAGGACGTCCGGCTGTCGCCTTCTCTTTCGTTCACCGGGCACCGGATAGCCGGATTTTGCGCTGTCCGGCCCTCCGGAGATGCCGCGCCAGCCCGCTTCGGCATGAGCATTCTCGAGATAGCTATGTGGCATCGCGGCCCGGACAGTTTGATGGTGTTTATTTCTGGGTGCATTAACAGTATCTGCATATATGCCAAATAACGGTGTCGCCGGGCGGCGCAGTCGCTATTAAATGGTGCCGTGAGTCTTTTGGGCGGGCCATCCCGCTCGGGACGGGCAGGGGTCACAGGCGGGGGAGAAGACGCCGTCACGGCGCTGTACCAGACATACCGGCTGCCACTGCTCGCCTTCGTGCTGCGGTTGACGGGCGAGGACCGGCAGTATGCCGAGGACGTAGTCCAGGAGACCATGGTCCGTGCCTGGCGCGAAGCCGGCCGGCTCGACCTGTCGGGGCCGTCGCTGATGCCCTGGCTGGCGGCCGTGGCGCGGCGGATCGTGATCGACGATCATCGCAGGAAAAAAGCCAGGCCCACGGAAACCGGAGAATCCGCGGTCGCGGATATGCCAGTCGACGATGACACGGCGGCGACCGTGCTGCGGGTCGCGGTGGCCGACGCGCTGCGCGAACTGACGTCGTCGCACCGGCAGATACTCAACGAGACGATCCTCCGTGACCAGACTGTCAACCGGGCGGCCGAGACCCTGGGGATCCCGGTCGGCACGGCCAAGTCCCGGTTCTACTACGCGCTGCGCACGCTCGAGGTCGTGCTGGCGGAACGCGGACTCGGGCCGTTAGCCCGCCCCGCCTCAGCCCTGAACGATCGAGGTTCCCTCGACCTGGATGGCAACGGGAGGCAGTGGCCTGGTCGCGGGGCCGTTGACGACTGAGCCGTCCTTGATGCTGAACCTGCTGCCGTGGCACGGGCAGTCGATGGTCCCGTTCGCGATGGTGCTGACGATGCAGCCCTCATGCGTGCACACCGCGCTGAATCCCTTGAACGTTCCGGCCTCCGGCTGCGTGAGCACGATGTTCTTGCCGTCGATGATCTTGCCGCTGCCCTCCGGTACCTGAGAGGTGCTGGCGAGCAGGTTGGCGGGCGGCCCGCCCGAGCCGACGCCGCCCGAGCCGGCGCCGGCCGAGGCAGTGCCGCCACCGGAGGCGGGGGAGGCCGCCCCTGCTGCTGTGGCCGTGCCGCTGCTGGTAGCGGGCTGTGGCACGAACCCGCCGTTGTTGGCGTCGTACGTGGTGCATCCCGTCAGCACCGCGGCGCACGTGACGCCCGCGCCGATCAGCAGCGCACGCCGGCTTTGCGGCAGCGGCCGAGCCGGCGGGGCCGGGAAATCCTGACTGTCGCTCATCGCCTGAATCCAAAGACCGAGAAGAACCAGAAGGCCGAAGTGAACCATATGGCGA
>Ga0335073_10004560_pt1 | contig 19354 bp, 15 predicted proteins | sample Lox_Sample_22_FD_207093 | JGI IMG/M metagenome (GOLD analysis project Ga0335073, IMG submission 207093) | Soil microbial communities from Loxahatchee National Wildlife Refuge, Florida, United States - Lox_Sample_2.2 | ecosystem: Environmental > Terrestrial > Soil > Wetlands | place: USA...
TTTGTGAGGTTTTGTGCTTAGGCATGCTCTTACACGCATGCGGAGAAAACTCGGCTCTGGAGGTTTGTAACAGGGCACGACTTTTTAGTCGTGCCGGAAAGGCGCTCCTCTTCTTTATTTGTCATCCCGAGCGGAGTGAGGCCGCTCGCTGCGCGACCGGCCTCACGCAGTCGAGGGATCTGCTTTTTGCGCGACCAACAGCAGCTCCCTCCGCTCGCCCCGCCCGTTCCGCGAACAAGCGGGGCTCGGTCGGGATGACACCTCTAAGAGAAGGACACATTTACGGAACTTGAGGAATCTATGAGCTGTCCTTCACCCCCCAACGGCGATGCCATCGTGGTCGATCACATTACCAAGAAGTATGGTGACTTCACCGCCGTGGACGATGTCTCGTTCAACGTCAAACAAGGCGAGATCTTCGGTCTGCTGGGACCGAACGGCGCCGGCAAGTCCACCCTGATTCGCATGATGACGACGCTGCTGCCGATCACCAGCGGCCATGCGGTCATCAACGGCTTCGATGTCGCAAAGGAACCCGACTCGGTGCGGCAGTGCATGGGCGTGATCCCGCAGGCGCTGACCAGCGACATCGACCTGACCGTCGAAGAAAACCTGAACATCTATGCCAAGCTGTACGACGTGCCCGCGGAACAGCGCAAGCGCAACATCGATGACCTGCTGAACACCGTGGACTTGCAGAAGTGGCGGCACGCGCAGACCAAGACGCTCTCCGGCGGCATGCGACGCCGGCTGGAAATTGCGCGCGGGCTGGTGCACAGCCCGAAGATCTTCTTCCTCGACGAGCCCACCACCGGCCTCGATCCGGTGTCGCGGGTCGCCGTCTGGGAGATGCTGACCAACATCAAAAACAACCGCGCGCTCACCATCCTGATCACCACGCATTACATGGATGAAGCCGATCGCCTCTGCGATCGCATCGCCATTGTCGATCATGGAAAACTGGTTGCCCTCGATTCCCCGCTGGCTTTGAAGGCGAGCGTGCCCGGCACCAACGTCATCGAAGCGCAGTTCCTGAATGCCCCGCCGGATTGGCAACAGGAGCTGGAGAAGCTCGACGACGTGACTTCCGTGCAGCCGGAAGCGGCCAATATGTATCGCATCCTGACCGGTAACGGCTCAAAGACCACAACCGAGCTGGTGGAGTTGGCGGTGCGCAAGGGCGTGCAGGTGAAGTCGCTGTCGGTGCAGAACACAACCCTGGACGATGTCTTCGTCCACTTTACGGGACGGCAACTGCGCGACGAGCAGGTGAAGGCCTACGCGTTCGTCATGCCGGACCGTCCGGGGATGCGCCCATGAATCCCACCCCAGCAGACGCAAATACGGCGCCTGCTGGGGACCCCGGTGAAGCCGTGCGCTGATACAAACACTGATCGCTTTCGGAGGTTCGTTCTAGTCGCTTATGAATCGTATGTGGGCCATTGTCGAGCGTGAACTGCGCAAGTTCTTTCGTTCGCCGGCGCTGATGCTGGTGTCGATGGTCTTCCCGCTGGTGCAGCTGATCGTGCTGGGCAACGCCTTCGGCGGCAAGATCAAAGATGCCCGCCTGGGGGTGGTCGACCAGGACCACGGGACGCAGGCGGTAAAGGTCCTGGAAGCTCTCACCGCCGTCCAGTCCAATGCGCGTACCTTCGTTCCCATTCCCTATGACAGCGACCAGCAGGCGATGCAGGACGTGCGCAACGGCAAACTCGATGGCGCCATCATCATTCCGCCGGAGTATTCGCGGCGAGTCTATGAAGAGAACCATCCCCGGATCGCGCTCATCGTGGACAACACCGACAACTTCATGAGCTCGACGCTGGAGGACGAGTTCGCCAGCCTGGTGAACGCCTTGAACAGCCCCGACGTCCAGCCGTCACGCATCCTGCAGCAGATTTCGCTGGATACGGTCGAGCTCTACCCATACATCGAATATATGAAGTACCTGCTGCCGGGATCGATTGCGCTGGCCATGTTCGTGTCGGTGATGATCGGCGGCGGCATGCTATACATCGACGACAAGGCGCGCGGCGTGCATGAAGGCTATCTGGTCACGCCGATCACGAAGTTCGAACTGGTGGCGGGTCTCAACATCGCGGGCGCGATCAAGGCCATCCTGGCCGGCGTGGTGATCACCGTCATCGGAGCGCTGCTGGCCGGCCTGGGCGGCGCCTTCACCCTGCAGAACCTGCTTTATATCATGCTCGTGATCGTGGTCACGTCGCTGACGTTCAATACCATGATGTTCCTGATGATGGTGCGGGTGGAAGATCCGCTGGTGCCGCGCGCCACCTTCGGCGTGCTCAACACACTGCTCTTCTTCCCCAGCGGAGCCATCTATCCCATCAGGGCGTTTCCGGCGTGGCTGCGCTGGATCGCCTACATCGATCCCTTCAGCTACTCCGTGCACGCACTGAAAGCGCTGCTGCTGAAAGACGCGGGGTTCGTCGCCATCCGCGCCGACCTGGCGTACCTGACGATTTCGGCCGCGGTGATGATCACGATTGCGACTGCGCTGTTCAAGCGGACACTGTAATTGGAGACAAAACGCGATTCAGCCGTTCCTCATTGCTGGGAGGAACTGGCGGGGTCGACGGGACTCGAACCCGCGGCCTCTGCCGTGACAGGGCAGCGTTCTAACCAACTGAACTACGACCCCGCTATTGGTTGATCGGGTCAGCGGAAACCCTTGTAGCAGCGCCGGTTGAGCCTCGCGCGAGCATTGGCGCCTTCCAGCGCCGCACGATTCTTCTCAACCGAACTCTTTGATTGTAACAGAGAAAACTTATCGGACGGCCGGGCTAGCACCGTCGATCGTGGAGTAGTTCCGCTTTGAGCCCACGAAGACGACGCCCAATCTCAGTCGGCTTAGCCTGAGTCCCCTGTCAGTTTAAGGCGTCTAAATGCCCATGGGAGGTCACGACTGTCGCGCGCGTCGGCACGTTAGCCCTCCGGGCTCTCTGAATACATACATTTAGGCCAGACTGCTCTTGGCATCGGGCTTGCCGTGACATAGCAGGAGTATCATGATCGCCGGAATTCGTACCTCAGTGTGGGCCCTTGTCGTCGTTCTCTGGGCAGCTACCATCGGTCAGACACAACAGGTTCAAGCGCAGCAGGCGCAGACGGGCACGATCGTCGGTACGGTACTCGACGCAACCGGCAGTACCGTCCCGAAAGCGACCGTAGTTTTGCAGGGACCCACGCCTAACGATCATCGCACGCTGGTCACAGGGGATGACGGATTCTTCAAGTTTGATGGTGTGACTCCCGGGACGATAGTCCGCATCGCAGTCAGTGCATCCGGCCTCACGAATTGGACGTCGAACAAAATCATTCTCCAGCCCGGGCAGGACTTCATCGTGACTGGCATCAGGCTTGGGGTTCCACCCGTTCACCAGTCGGTCAACGCGGTTACGCAACAGCAACTCGCGGCTGAACAGATCAAAGTTCAGGAACAGCAGCGCGTCCTCAGTGTCATACCCAATTTCTACGTGACCTATGAGGAGCACCCTGCGCCGCTGACGTCCAAACTAAAGTTTCAGCTTGCCCTGAAGGCGCTGACGGACCCGGTGACCCTTATCGGCTTCGGCCTGAACGCTGCGATCTATCAGGCGGTCGGCTACCCGAGCTACGGCCAGGGTTGGGGGGCGTATGGTCAGCGTCTGGGTGCCACCTTTGCCGGCGGCTATAGCAAGATCCTGCTCGGGGACGCGGTGTTCGCCTCTGTGCTGCACCAGGACCCGCGCTACTTCTATCAAGGTACCGGCACAACGAAGTCCCGCCTGCTGCACGCGCTGGCAACTCCGTTCATCACCAAAGGAGACGATGGCCGGCGAGAGGTTAACTGGTCGGAGATTCTGGGCGACCTGTCATCGGGAGCGATCGCCGAAGCCTACTATCCGAGCCAAGATCGTGGTGCGGGAGTGGTGGTTCGCAGCGCGCTGATTGGCGCCGGCGGTCGGGCGGCGCTTGGGGTGGTCCAGGAGTTCGTCTTGCACAAATGGACGCACTCCCATCAGCCCTGATTTTGCGTGTCAGAACCTGTGTCGAATCTGGGCGAGCCAGAGTAATTGGTGGCCATGTAAATTGTTGATTTGATTTGGTGGGCAGTGCAGGGCTCGAACCTGCGACCTCCTGCTTGTAAGGCAGGCGCTCTAACCAACTGAGCTAACCGCCCCTCGGCCGCGCAAGGGAAAACGCACGCATTTTCCCAGCGCGGGCGCTGAGCTGGAACACCTCGAGTCTACATGAGGTGAACGGAAGCCGACAAACAGGCGATGCGCGTTCAGGCACGAGTGGAGCTTCGTTCCGTGCGATTGGTAAATTCCATCAGCAACTGCAACCGCTCGCGAGCATGTCCGCTGTCGATGGCAAAGGCCGCGAGCGGTACAGCGTCGCTAATGCGATCAGCTTGTCCGGCGGCAACCAGCGCCGCAGCGGCATTCAGCAGCACTACATCGCGGCGGCAGGAACGCTCGCCGTCCAGAATCGCCCGGATGATGCCGGCATTTTCGTCGGCATCTCCGCCGGCGATCTCGCCGAGCGACGCGCGTTGTAGTCCGAAATCCTCCGGCGCCACTTCGTACACATGCACCTGGCCATTGCGCACTTCGGCGATCTTGGTGGGTGCCGAGATGGTGATCTCATCGAGGCCGTCGCGTCCATGGACGACGAGTGCACGCCGCAGTCCAAGCTCTCTGAGCGCCTCGGCGAGCTTCTCAACCAGGTCGGCGGAATAGACGCCAACCACCTGCGCCGATGCATTCGCCGGATTGGTCAAGGGACCCAGAAGATTAAAGACCGTCCGCAGGCGCAACTGGCGCCGCGCCGGCTGCACGTATTTCATCGCCGCATGCATGGCCGGCGCATAGAGAAAGGCAATGCCTGTCTTCTCCAGGCAGGCGGCGACGCTGGCCGGAGGCAGGTCGATTCGCACGCCCAGCGCCTCCATCACGTCTGCCGAGCCGCACTTGGAGCTGATGCTGCGGTTGCCGTGCTTGGCAACGCGCACCCCTGCCCCGGCAATGGTGAGCGCGGTTGCGGTTGAGATGTTGAAGGTGCCGCTGGTATCGCCGCCAGTGCCGCAGGTGTCCACCAGCGCGTCGCGCCCGGTGCCGCTGAGATCGAGCGCTTCACCGTCGGGGCTGGTTAACGGTGTCGCCTCGGCGCGGATCGCCTGGGCAAAGCCGACAATCTCCTCCACCGTCTCGCCCTTCATGTGCAGCGCAACCAGCAGCGCCCCGATCTGCGCATCGGTGGCCTCGCCGCGCAGAATCTCCGCCATGACTTCGCGGGCCTCGTCGCGAGTGAGTGACGAGCCATGGTTGGCGACCTTGTGTAATGCGTCGAGGATCATGGGGAAAGAATGCCTGATTGTTAGAGTAGCATTCAGCAGTCAGCAATCAGCAGTCAGTCGGGGAGCCGGTCGCACCTGAATCGCGGGCCGTGCGATATTTGTCATGTGAAGCTGAGGCTTATTCACTGCTGTGCGGTGCTGGCGCTTACGAGCATGCTTATGAGCTTCGCGCACGCGCAGTCGCCCGCGGCATATCTCGGCATGGACCGCAACGATTATCCCGGCGATGCGGTAATGCAGTCTGTGCGACAAACGTTTGCGTTCACGGGCTATTGGCTCAACAATCCTCCCGGCGAGACGCAGAACAGTTGGCAGGGACATCGCAAGGCCCTCGACAATATGGGCTATGGCTTCTTGCTGCTGTTCGATGGCCGGGAGTACGCGACGCTCAAAGCTTCGGGGAATGCGGCGCGCGTGGGAGCTTCCGATGCGGCTGCGGGGGTGCAATCTGCGAAGCGTGAGGGATTTCCCAGAGATGCGATCATCTTTCTGGATCAGGAGCAGGGTGGCCGCATGCTGCCCGAGCAGCGCGCCTACATTCACGCCTGGGCCGATGGCGTGGTACGCGGCGGCTATCGAGCGGGAATCTACTGCTCAGGAATTCCGTTTCGCGAGTCCCACAATGTGACAGTTGTCACCGCCAATGACATTCGTGACAACGCCGGTGGACGGGAACTGCACTTCTTTGTCAGTAACGATCAGTGCGGCCCGTCTCCGGGTTGCGTCTTTCCGAAAACGCCGCCCCGCCCCGCCGAAAGCGGGATTGCTTTCGCCGACGTCTGGCAATATGCGCAGTCGCCACGACGTCCTGCAGTAACGGTGGCTTGCCGCCAAACCTACGCGCCCGACGGCAGTTGCTATGCGCCCGGCGCTGCCGGCAAAACCGGCGTGTATATCGACGTCGACAGTGCCGATTCGGCCGATCCTTCGCACGCGCGAGCGCGATAAGCCAAATGGAGAGCACACCACGTCCATCGCGAGATGAGATCGAGCATGCCGCCTCGCTGCTGCGCGCGGGCAAGCTGGTGGCGTTTCCTACGGAAACGGTTTACGGACTCGGCGCCAATGCGCTCGACGTGGAAGCGGTGGCGCGGATCTTCGAAGCCAAAGGACGTCCAACCAGCAGCCCCATCATTGTGCACGTCAGCAGCATGGAGATGGCGCGCTCCGTAGCCGCCGAATGGCCACCTGCAGCGGAGCTGCTGGCACAACGCTTCTGGCCCGGACCGCTGACGTTGGTCCTGAAGAAACAGCCTAGAGTCCCGGCGCTTGTTACCGCCGGGCTGGATACGGTTGGCGTACGCATGCCGGCGCATCCGGTTGCACTCGCATTGATTGCGGCTGCGGAGCTTCCCATCGCGGCGCCGAGCGCAAACCGCTTCAGTCAGGTTTCGCCGACAACCGCGGAGCATGTTCGCGAGAGCCTGGGCGATCGGGTGGATTACATCCTCGATGGTGGGCCGTGCACAGTGGGAATTGAATCTACGGTGCTGTCGCTGGCGCAAGGGGTCCCGCTGCTTCTAAGGCCGGGAGGCGTTTCGCGCCAGCAGATCGAGGACGTGATTGGGCTGGTCGATCAGCAGCGCGAGGCGCTGGCTGAGGCGCATCCCTCGCCGGGAATGCATCCGCGGCATTACAGCCCGCGGACGAAGTTGCTGCTGGCGTGCGACGGCAGCGTCCCGCCCGATGGCGCTGGAGCTTACCTGCAATTGCATCAGGCTCCTGCTGGCGCGGTTCGCGAAGTTGTGGTTATGCCTGCCGATGCGGCCGACTATGCGGCGCAGCTCTATCGCAGGCTGCATGAGCTGGACGCGCGCAACTACGATTGGATCGCGGTTGAAATCCCTCCCGATACTCCAGAGTGGGAAGCAGTCCGTGATCGGCTGCAACGTGCGGCTTCATCTGGCCGCTAGTGTGGGGCGTGGAGTAAATCGCCGCGAAAGGTCCTGTCTACGGAGACGTAACTTCTTACGAGATCGCGAATCTCAGCGCCTGTTGGACGCTGCCCCCGTTGGGCGGCCAAGGAAGCGCAATGAAGCATATGTTTCGGCGAAGGGTGATCGGAATACTGGCGGGGGGCGTCGCCTCGCTTGTCCTCATTCCAACCATTGGTCACGCCAGGGCCGCTATTTTTATTGGAATGGCGGTGGGAGCCGCTTTTTCTGCGACGGCGGGGTTCTTCAGCGGCGCTTACGTCGACAATTTGATGAGCGCCGGTTCCCTAGGCGTCCCGCTCTGGGCCATCCTGAGCGTAATCGTCTTACCTCTGCTCTCCGGGCAGATGCCGGAATGGAGTGCGGAGCAGATGCGGCAGCATTTCCCTGCGCTGGTGGGATGGGTGCTTTATGGGTCGATGCTCGGACTTCTGACGCAGGCGCTGTACGAATTGGCGGAAAAAATCTTCGGGCCAGAGCCTCCTCCAGCGCCACTCTCGACCGCTCCCAAGCGGCGGATTCTGATCCTGGGCGGGGGCTTTGCGGGGATGAAGACGGCGGAATGCCTGGAAAAGGAGTTGCGCCAAAATCCCGCGGTGGCAATATCGCTGGTCAGCGAAACCAACGCTCTGCTGTTCACGCCGATGCTAGCCGAGGTGGCTGGCAGCAGCCTGGAGCCCAGTCACATCAGCACACCACTACGCAGCACCCTGCACCGCACGGAGTTCATTCGGGGACGAGTCGCCATCGTCGACTTCGACAACAAGCGGGTCGTGCTGGAATCCGAGGTGGGCGAAGTGGAGCGGCGCGAGATTGCCTACGATCACCTGGTGCTGGCGCTTGGAGCAGTCTCTAACTACCTGGGGCTGACGAATGTCCAGAAGCTCGCCTTCGACTTCAAAAGCCTGGTGGACGCGATCAAAATCAGAAATCACGTCATCGAGATGTTTGAACGCGGGGACCGCGAAAGCGATCCGGCGGTCCGCAAGGCCCTGCTGACGTTCGTGATCGCGGGTGGCGGATTCGCCGGGGTCGAACTGGCGGGAGCGCTCAATGACTTTGCCCGTGGCATTCTCGCCGACTATCCAAACCTCAGCGGCAACGATGTTCGCGTTGTCCTGGTGCACTCGCGCGACTGCATATTGCCCGAGCTGAGCGAATCGTTGGGCCGCTATGCCCAGAAGAAGATGGAGGCGCGGGGCGTTGAGTTCCGCCTGAACACCCGCCTCACCGACGCGCGGCCGGGAATGGTCATTCTGAGCGACGTTGCGATTCCCGCTGAAACCCTGGTGTGGACCGCCGGTACGGCTCCCAACCCGCTATCCAAGTCGCTGCCCCTGGAGAAAGACAAGCGCAGTGCGGTCATGGTAGATCCCACGCTGGCTGTTCCGGGACATGCAGGCATCTGGGCGCTGGGCGACTGCGCGGCGGTGGTGGACGCGAAGACCGGCAAAGCCTGCCCGCCGACGGCACAGTTTGCCCTGCGCGAAGCCGCGACCCTGGCGAAGAACATTCGCGCCAGCCTGGACGGCCGCGCTCCGCGGAAATTCCACTTCGACTCCCTGGGAGCCCTCTGCGTTGTCGGCCATCAGACCGCTTGCGCAGAACTAACCGTCCCCTTCGCGCGCAGCAAGTCCATGCGCTTCTCCGGCCTGCTGGCCTGGATGATGTGGCGAGGGATTTACCTCGGGAAGCTGCCCGGCCTGGAACGAAAGATCCGCGTGCTGGTCGATTGGACGGTCGAGTTGTTCTTTCCCAAAGACATCGTGCAGACCATTGATCTGCGATAGGAGATAGCAATATGTCTGCATCAGAATCGGTGGCCGTCCGCACCGACCCGGTCAACTGGGCGTGGATTGAACCTGCCTTCGGTCTTTGTCTTGGCACGATGGGCGGGGTGGTGGGCAGCCTGATCCTGCACATACAAGTAATACACGGACTGCTGCAAGGCGCGGTGTTCGGCCTAGTGTTCGGTCTTTTCTTCGCGCGCCGCGCCACCAGTGCCGGTGCCGGCCTGATCTGGGGATTGGCAGCCGCGTTCCTCATGTGGGTGACCGTTCCTGCCGGGGTGCTGCCGTTGATCGAAGGCCGCTGGCACTCCATGGGCGCTTTAGCGGATGCGAGTAGCCAATTCCCAAGTCTGGTGGCCTACCTGGTCTGTCTCGGAATGCCGGTCGGCACACTGCTGGGGATCCGACGCGGTCTGAAATCGACTACAACCGGCGCGCAATTCCACTGGGGTCGAGCGATCGTGGGGGGAGGACTTGCCGGTTTGCTGGGCGGCTCCATCTTCGACACCTGGATGTCGGCGGGAAATTTCTTCCCGCTGCTGTCGGGGCTCAACCAGTTGCAGTCGCGTGCCATGAGCTTGACTCTGCAATTCCTGATTGCGGTTGGGATGGGCGTGCTCTTCGGCGTGTTATTCCAGCGCGATGTGCGCGGTTACGGATCCTCGATGGGATGGGGAATCGGATACGCCATTTTATGGTGGTTTCTCGGACCGCTTACGTTGTGGCCGCTGCTGGCGCACTCTGCCGTGGATTGGTCAGCGGCGGCCGGATCGGCGATCTTCGGGGCCCTGGTCGGCCACATAATCTATGGCCTGATTCTAGGCGTCTCCTATGCCACGATTGACAAGATCTGGGTACGCCTGTTTATTCAATCGGACCCTTTGAACCGCGAGGTCGGCGGCTCCGGGCTGCGAACCCTACAGTCGCTGGGATGGGGTGCGCTGGCTGGCTTTGCCGGGGGAATCGTTTCCAGTCCAATCATGCTGAAAACCGGAGTTCTCTCAGGGGTGGGTGGTTTCGGCACAAGTTTCACCATCCTGCACAGTCTAGTGCTTCACTTGCTGATCAGCTCGCTCATCGGGATGACGTTCGGAGTACTGTTTCGCAACGAGGCCCCGAGTCTGGGCGCTGGGGTAGCGTGGGGGTGGCTCTTCGGCCTGATCTGGTGGTATCTGGGACCGATGACGCTCTTGCCGCTGATGCTCACAGGGGTCTGCGACTGGAGCGCCGATGCCGCTTCGGCATTGCTGCCGTCGTTGATCGGACACCTGGTGTTCGGCGCGGTCACGGCGTTCGTCTTCCTGCTGCTGGAGCGGCGCTATACCCGTTGGCTGCTGCTGGATCCGCGCATTGCCATGCGGGAGCAACGGCGGGTGCGGCCAGTTGGTACCCCCGCGCCTGCCCTGTGGTTCCTGGTCCTGGGCCTTGGAGTGTTGCTGCCGATCCTGCTGGGATGACCGCTGCCTTGGCAAAGCTTGCTGGAATGCGCGCGAATCCTGTGGCAGCGATAATGAACTATCGCGGCCGTCGGGCGGTGCGTTCAGCCCGGCGACTCGCAGCGATGGGAGAGGTTGATCGTCATCATGAGTCCGACGAGGGAGCCCGACTGGGATAAACGCATCGAGCGCGCCATCGATCTTGCCGGGAGAAATACGGGCGCCCATGAGGTCCTTAACTTCTATCGGCGAATCCTGGAATTTCAGAGGACAGTCTATGAATGGGCCGCTGGACGAGCAGTCTCGAACTCCGCCGGTACGTTCCGCGAACGGCTCGATGTGAATGCCGCGATGGAACAGTTGCCGGTGCTGCTCTCGCTTGTCCAGCAGAATGGTCCTTCTAAACTGGCGAAGGAGGCCGCGGACTTCAGCCGGGAGCCGTCGCGCCAATGCCGCCAGGCACTCAGCATTTTCCTGGAGTCAGAGCACGCCGATGACACGCAACCCTATTCCTTCTTCGCGCGTGTTCTATTCCAGCCGCTGGCCGAATATCTTGCCGTTGCATCGGCGGCGGGTTTGGCGGGATTTGCCGGCATGGTATGTCCGGTGTGCGGCGCGAAGCCACAAGTTGCCGTTCTTCGTCCGGAAGGTGACGGCGGGAAACGTTTTCTCGTCTGCTCCTTCTGCGCGACCGAATGGGAGTTCCGGCGTGTTCTGTGTCCCCACTGCGGCGAGGAGGAACACACCAAACTTCCGCGTTACACGGCGGAAGGCGTCTTGGCAGTGCGCGTCGAAGCCTGCGAGACATGCCGCCACTATTTGAAAAGCGTTGACATGACTGTGGATGGACTTGCCGTTCCCCTGGTGGACGAGGTCGCAACCGCGTCGCTCGACGTATGGGCGGTCGAATCCGGCTTCCAGAAAATCAGCCGGAATCCGATGGGCTTTTAGCCAGGTTTTCATTGCCGCCATCATTGTTCAAAAGATCCTGGGTAGGCGCCTAAGCGAAAATTATCTCCCTGCGGGACCTAAATCCATTTGACCGGCATGGGGCGCGCGGTATACGCTTTTTCGCGGTATTTGGGTCCAGACGTGGGTCGCTCGTCTCAACCGAGACGGCGTGGTGAAATGTGGACCGCACTGAGCATACCGTTTCTGGGCGCTTAGGCTCAGCTCTTCTCGCGCGCTTCTGTTTGTCCCCTCTACAGGTTCCCGTTTGCGAGCTTTTCGTTCCGGAGGGCTGCGATGGACGTATCTAGACGAGAATTCTTCAAGACTGGCATCGCGGGGGCTGTCGGCATTTCGGTGTTCGGCTTTGACGCGCGGCCGTTGCTTGCGCAGGCCAGCGCCCTGAAGATTTCACGAACCACCGAGACCCGCAGCACCTGCCCGTACTGCTCGGTGAGCTGCGGGGTCATCATCCACACCCTCGGCGACAAGGCAAAGAATGTCACGCCGCAGGTGGTGCACGTCGAGGGCGATCCCGATCACCCGATTAACCGCGGCACGCTCTGTCCCAAAGGCTCGTCGCTGCAGCAGGACATCCAGAACGACCGGCGCATTCTGAAGCCGCAGGTGCGACGGCCGGGCTCGGACCACTGGGACGACATCTCCTGGGACCAGGCGATTGACGAGATCGCACGCTGGACGAAGAAGACGCGCGACGCGGGCTTCACCGAGACGGACGCCAAGGGCAACACGGTGAACCGCTGCGAGCCGCTCTTCTTCAGCGGCGGCTGCACCGACACCAATGAGTTCAATTACCTGGTCGTGAAAACGATGCGGGCTATGGGGGTGGTGCGCCTGGAAAACCAGGCGCGGGTTTGACACGGCCCCACGGTCTCAAGTTTGGGACCAACTTTCGGGCGCGGGGCGATGACCAACGGCTGGATCGACATCAAGAACGCTGACGTGATGTTGATCATGGGCGGCAATCCGGCCGAGAACCATCCCTGCGGATTCAAGTGGGTGGTCGAGGCCAAGCGCAACCGCAACGCCAAAGTCATTGTGATTGACCCGCGCTTCACCCGCACGGCGTCGCAGGCGGATCTCTTCGTGCAAATTCGCGCCGGCAGCGACATCGCCTTTCTGGGCGGCGTCATCAGCTACGCCATCCAGAACAATCGCGTGGCCCACGAATACCTGGTCAACTACACCAACGCCGCCTTCATTGTTAAGGACGGCTTCAAGCTGCCGGAAGACGGGCTCTATTCCGGCTTCGATGCCGCCACTCATAGCTACGATAAGAGCACCTGGAATTACGAGGCGGGCGGTAATGAGACTGGCAAGACGGGCGCGGCCGCAGATCCGGCGACGAAACCGATGGCCGGCGCTCCGGCGGGCATGCCACCGAACGTCGCCTACGATCTCTCGCTGCAGAATCCGCGCTGCGTCTATCAACTGCTGAAGCAGCAGTACTCGCGCTACACGCCGGAGATGGTAGAGCGCATCACCGGCATCCCCAAAGATCAGTTTCTGAAGGCCGCTGACCTGTACACCTCCATCCGCAAAGATGGAGACACCAAGAAGGTCGGGACCGTCATCTACGCGGTCGGCTGGACGCAGCACAGCTTCGGTACGCAGATCATCCGCACGGCGGCAATGCTGCAGTTGATCATGGGCAACGTCGGCCGCGCCGGCGGTGGGGTGAACGCTTTGCGCGGTCACTCCAACATTCAGGGCGCAACCGATATGGCCGGCATCTTCGACATCCTGCCCGGCTATCTCAAGATGCCCACGCCGGCCGACAAAGACCTGAAGGCCTACCTCGAACGCACTACACCGAAGCCGGCCAAGCCGGGCGACTGGGAGTCGTTCAACTATTGGTCGAACACGCCGAAGTTCACGGTGTCGTTCCTGAAGGCGATGTACGGCAACGCCGCCACCAAGGACAACGACTTCGCCTTTCACTATCTGCCGAAAATCGATCGCAAGTACTCCTGGGTCGAGAACTGGAACGACATGTACGAGGGCAAGGTGAAGGGTCTGTACGCCTTCGGCATGAACGGGGTGATGATCGGTCCCGATTCCAAGAAGAATATTGACGCGCTGAAGAAAGCCGACTTCCTGGTGGTCTGCGAAATCTATCCCGACGAAACCAGCGCCTTCTGGCAGGCGCCGGGCACCACGCCGGAGGAGATGAAGCAGATCAACACCACGGTCTATCGTCTGCCGGGCGCGGGCTTCGCCGAGAAGGACGGGACCTTCGTCAACTCCGCGCGCTGGCTGCAGTGGAAACATGTGGCGCTGCCGCCGCCGGGAGAATGCCGCCTGGATCAGGACATTCTGGCGCAGATTTTCCTGAAGGTCCGCGAGCTCTATAAGAAAGAGGGCGGCAAGTTCCCCGATCCGATCTTGAACGCATCGTGGACGTACACCATTCCCACTAGTCCGTCGCTGGCCGAAGTGGCGAAGGAGATCAATGGCAAAGCCGTAACCGACATCGAGGACGAGAAGACGAAGGTTTCCTTCAAGGCCGGACAGCAACTCCCGGGCTTTGCCGTGCTGCGCGACGACGGCAGCACCATGTGCGGCAACTGGCTGTATTGCGGCTCGTGGACGGAAGCTGGCGCGATGATCCAGCGGCGGGGAACCGACGATCCCTCCGGTTTGGGTATCTATCCCAACTGGGGATGGTCGTGGCCGGCAAACCGCCGCGTGCTCTACAACCGCGCCTCCTGCGATCTCGACGGCAAGCCCTGGGATCCCACGCGCCGGCAGGTGTGGTGGAACGAGACGGCGCAGAAGTGGGTGGGCAACGATGTCCCCGACTTCAAACCCGACTCCAAACCTGCAGAGCACATGGGGCCGTTCATCATGATTCCGGAAGGCGTGGGACGAATCTTTGTTCCGCTCGCTGGATTGGCCGATGGCCCCTTCCCCGAGCACTACGAGCCGATCGAGAGCCCGATTCAGAATCCCCTGCACCCGAACCAGTCCACCAACCCGATCGCTAAAACGTTCAAGACGGACATGGACAAGTACGGCACCACGCAGGAAGGCTACAACGTGATTTGCACCACGTACCGGCTAACCGAGCACTATCACTACTGGACGAAGAACAATCCCATGAATGTGCAACTGGTGCCAGTGCCCTTCGTCGAGATTCCCGCCGAGTTGGCCGACGAAATGGGCATCCGCGGCGGCGAAGAGGTGAAGGTCAGCAGCATTCGCGCTGACTACATCGCCAAAGCGATGGTGACCAAGCGCATCAAGTCCATGCAGGTGGACGGCAAGAAGCTTTATCAGGTGGGGGTCCCCATCCACTGGGGCTTTCTGGGGATTTCCGAGGAGGAGGGCCGGACCTCGAAGATGCCGGCCAACCGCTTGACCCCGACGGCGATCGATCCCAACGCCTATACGCCGGAGTTCAAGGGGTTCCTGGTCAAGTTGACGAAAGTGTGAGGATTGAATGGGCACGGCCTCAGCCGTGCCGCATGGGGTCAAAGGAACGTGGCCTTTAGGCCCTGAGGAAAATTCCCTCAGCGGCTAAAGCCGGTTTAAGTTCGGCTTTCAACGGCACGCCTGAAGGCGTGCCCCTTCAAAGCGGCCGTTACGAGGCGTGAGATGAGCGATCGCGGCACATTACGAATCCAGCAAATCTCGGCCCACCCGGGACCGATCGCCGGCGCCGGCACGCAGCGCCAGGACAAGGTCTGCAAGCTGATCGACACCACCACCTGCATCGGCTGCAAGGCATGCGAAGTGGCCTGCGTGGAATGGAACGACATGCCGTTCCAGGAGACCCACTTCGACAACACCTACCAGACCATGCCGGACACCGACTGGAACTACTGGAACCTGATCAAGTTCAACGAGGACGAGCACGCCGACGGCAGCTTTGCCTGGCTGATGCGCAAGCACCAATGCATGCACTGCGCCGATCCCGGATGCCTGCGCGCCTGTCCCGCCGACGGTGCCATCGTACAATATGAAAACGGCATCGTTGACTTCCAGCAGGAAAACTGCATCGGCTGCCAGTTCTGCGTTTCCGGCTGCCCCTTCAATATTCCCAAGTTCAATCCCAATACCAAGAAGGTTTACAAGTGCACGCTTTGCTCTGACAGGGTGGGAGCTGGCCTGGAACCCGCGTGCATCAAGGCTTGTCCGACAGGCTGTCTGCACTTCGGCACCAAGGACGACATGAAGTACCTGGCCGAAAAACGCGCCACGCAACTGCGCGACGTGTCGGGCTTCAAAGATGCGGGCGTCTACGATCCCGACACCATCGGCGGAACCCACGTCATTTACGTCCTGCACGACATCACCAAGCCGGAGCGTTACGGCAATCTTCCGGCCAACCCCCGCATCCCGCTGAGCTTCACCATCTGGAAAGACATCTTCAAGCCGATCGGACTATTCGGCGCGATGCTGGGCTTCGTCGGAGTCGTAATGCACTACGTCTTTGAAGGTCCACGGCGCACCCAACCCACGCCGCCGATCCAGCGGATTGATCCTCCACAGCCGCCACCGACGGGAAAGGAGAACTAGATGGCGACCTCAGCCGACCGTTTCGTGCATCGTCCCAACGCCATCGACCGCATGGGAAAGACCGTGGTCTATGCGGGCGAACTGCTGCGTCATCCCGTCTACACCCGCTTCCTTCACTGGATGGTCGGCATTTTCTTCTTTCTCGCATTGCTGTCGGGATTCGGCGTTTACCTTCCGTGGATCTTCCGCTTCTTTACGCCGTTGTTCGGCGGCGGCGCCAAGATGCGCCTCCTGCATCCCTGGTTCGGACTTGGCTTTGTCTTCTTCTTCGCGCTTCAGGTCATCAACTGGTTCCAGGTGATGACGTGGAAGCCGAGCGATTCGCGCTGGCTGAAACATATCAAGGATTACGTCACCCGCACCGACTCGATCGAATCGCCGGAGACCGGCTTCTTCAACGCCGGCCAGAAGCTGCAGTTCTGGGAGATCGTTTGCGGCTCGATCGCCTTTGTGATTACCGGGATCATCATGTGGTTCCCGGAGACCTTCGGCCGCGTGCTGGTGGCGATCTCCTATGTCATCCATGACATCTCGGCGCTCATCATGCTGTTCGGCATCTTCTTCCATATCTACCTCAGCACCTTCGGCGAGCCGGGTACGATCCAGGCAATGACCCGCGGCACCGTCAGCGAAGGCTGGGCGTGGACCCACCATCCGGCGTGGTACAAAGCAGTGACCGGCCGCGATCCCCGGCAAGCTCTGGAACAAGCAGAGGCCGAGAGGGCAGCCCGGGAACGACGGGGAAGCGCCTGACGTAGGTTCGTGGCGCGACCTCCCATAAGTCGCCTTGACAAGGCTTGGCGGACGCGAGCACAATCGCATCTTTAGGGCGAACAAAAAGCGAATGCCAGGCCTCTTATGAGCTCCGCCGCACTGCTCCGCGCTCAGTTCGAAGCGCGTATTCCCTCCGCGTTCGCCGCGTACCGGCGGCCACAGCGCCACTGTATCCCGATCGGCATAGCCCCCCTCGACGAGCTGCTGGGTGGAGCGCCGGTGAGCGCCCTGAGTGAGATTTGCGGCCCGCAGGCCGCGTCTTCCGGGAAGACTTCCGTTTGCATGTCTTTGCTTGCTCAGGCGACTACCAAACGCGCGCTGGGTTGCGCCCTGGTGGATGCGGGCGATTCTTTCGATCCTTTATCGGCAGAAGCGGTGGGAGTGACCTTGTCCCGGCTGCTCTGGGTCCGGTGTGGAAAGACCCGGCAGAAACTTCCGCCCTTGGAGCAAGCCTTCAAAGTGACGGACATCCTGGTTCAAAACGGCGGCTTCGGGCTTGTCGTCGTTGATCTGAGCGCCATCCCGGAGCGGGCTGTCCGCCGGGTCCCTCTTACGTCCTGGTTTCGCCTCAGCCGGATCGTGGAAAAACAGCGCACCGCCCTTGTCTTTGTTGAGCTGCGCGCGCACGCAACAAGCTGCGCCGGACTGGTGTTGAACCTGAAACCCGGACCTGCGGTGTGGCAGGGCAATCTCCTCACGCATCTGAGCGTCGAGGCGGAAATCGGTCGCAGGTTCGACAAGAAACCAGCTCATTCTGCCGGGCCGGCGTTCTCTTTGCAATCGCAATGGGCGTAATGCGATGTTCGCATGTCTGTACATCCCCGATTTTCCCGTGCAGGCGGCGTTGTGTTTCGAGCCGCAACATCGCCGGGAACATTTGAGGCATTCCGTCATCGCCGTTTTGGACGGCCCCGATTCCCTGCTTCGCGTTGCTGCGACCAACGAAAACGCCCGGCACTCAGGAATTGAAGTCGGCATGACCAAGCTGCAAGCCGAAGCCTGCGATGGCGTTGTGCTGCGCAAACGTTGCCTGCAAAACGAGGATGCCGCACAGACGGCATTGCTGGATTGCGCGCGTGGATTTTCCCCCCGTGTGGAATCCACCGCTGCGGGCGCGGCCATTCTTGACCTGCGAGGGACGGAAAGGCTTTGGGGATCCCCGCCACGCATCGCGCAGAGCATCGCGCTGCGCGCCCGCGATTTCGGCTTCGACCTGAATGTCGCGCTGGCCGCCAATCCCGATACGGCGCTCTACGCGGCGCGCGGCTTCAAGGGAATCACGGTGATTCCGGCCGGCGAAGAAGCGCGGCGGCTGGCCTGCCTGCCGGTGGCGGCGCTTGCTCCGGCGCCGGAGATTCTGGATACGCTCGACAGCTGGGGAATCCGCACTCTTGCCTCTCTGTCCGCGCTGCCGCCGATTCCCCTGGTGGAGCGGTTGGGGCAGGAGGGCTTGCAATTGCAAAGGCTGGCGCAAGGGCAAACCCAAAGAACGCTGATTCCCGCGGAGCCGGCTGACGATTTCACGGAGCGCTTTGAATTTGAAGACCCCGTCGAAACCCTGGAATCGCTGACCTTCATCCTGAACCGATTGCTCCAGCAGGTATGCCTGCGGTTGGCGTCGCGTTCGCTGGCCATGAGCGAGCTGCGTTTGAAGCTGGAACTGCAAGCGCGGCAACTCAAAATCGGGACGGACAAAGAAGTCTACGAGCGCGTCTGGAAATTTCCCCTGCCCACAGCGGATGCGAAGGTGCTACTGCGCCTGGTGTGTCTGGACCTCGATGCAAGTTCGTTCTCAGCGCCGATCGGAAGCCTTTCCGTCGAAGCCGTGCCGGCAAAACCGCGCTCCGCCCAAGGCGAACTTTTCGCTCCCGCATCGCCGCAAGCCGAGCATCTGGAAATCGCCCTGGCGCGGATTCGTGGCGTGGTCGGCAGCCGAGACGACGACGGCCTCGCCTGCGTAGGATCTCCCCTGGTTATGGATTCGCACACGCCGGACAGTTTTGCACTTCAACCGTTTTCAACGGAACCCTCATCGTCCGAATCTCCCATTCCTCCCGCTTCGGTTTTCGTCCTGCGGCGATTCCGTCCGGCGCGGGCAACGTCGGTGACGTTGAGCCAGGGCAGGCCCCGGTTGGTTTTGCTGGGAAAGCGTCTATTGGGCGTCCTTGCCGCCTCCGGTCCCTGGTGCGGCTCCGGACAGTGGTGGACACGGTCTTCGGCCTGGTCGCGAGAGGAGTGGGATGTAGCCCTCGAAACCCCGGAGGGTACGGGATGCTATCGGATTTTCCTCGATAAGTTACGCCGGCAATGGTTTGTCGAAGGGATGTTCGATTGATGCGGTATGTGGAACTCCATGCGCGCTCTGCCTTCACCTTCCTCGAAGGCGCATCGCTGCCCGAAGCGCTCGCCTGCCGTTGCGCTCATTATCAAATGCCGGCTATGGCGCTTCTGGATCGGAACGGAGTTTACGGCGCTCCCCGGTTTCACCTGGCCGGAATGCAGCACGGCATTAAAGCGCATATCGGAGCGGAGATTGCTGTTGCCGGAAGCGGCGACTATCCTCTGCTG
>Ga0335073_10004561_pt1 | contig 19350 bp, 13 predicted proteins | sample Lox_Sample_22_FD_207093 | JGI IMG/M metagenome (GOLD analysis project Ga0335073, IMG submission 207093) | Soil microbial communities from Loxahatchee National Wildlife Refuge, Florida, United States - Lox_Sample_2.2 | ecosystem: Environmental > Terrestrial > Soil > Wetlands | place: USA...
TAAACCTGCTGATCACCTCAACGGTGTGGCGGCAGGACCACAACGGCTTCACCCATCAGGACCCCGGCTTCATCGACGTAGTGGTCAACAAAAGCGCTAACGTCACCCGCATTTACCTGCCGCCCGACGTCAACTGCCTGCTCTCGGTGGCCGACCACTGCCTGCGCAGCCAGAACTACGTCAACGTGATCGTCTGCGACAAGCAACTCCACCTGCAATACATGACCATGGATGCGGCGATCACGCACTGCACCAAGGGCATCGGCATCTGGGATTGGGCCAGCACGGATGAGAACGGAGAGCCCGATGTTGTCATGGCCACCGCAGGTGACGTGCCTACGATGGAAGCTCTGGCTGCTACCGTGCTGTTACGCGAGCAGTTCCCCGATATCAAAATTCGGTTCATCAACGTGGTCGATCTGTTCAAGCTGCAGCCCGATACTGAGCATCCCCACGGACTGTCGGACTGGGAGTTCGATTCGTTATTCACCAGTGACCGGCCGGTCATCTTCAACTTCCACGGCTATCCCTGGCTGATCCATCGCCTTGCCTATCGGCGACACAATCACGACAACATGCACGTGCGCGGCTACAAGGAAAAGGGCAACATCAATACGCCGCTGGAACTGGCGATCAACAACAACATCGACCGCTTCAGCCTGGCGATGGATGTGATCGATCGCGTGCCGCGGCTGCAGAAGATCGGCGGACACGCCAAGGAACGCTTCTTGAACGAGCAGATCGCATGCCGCAATTACGCCCATCAATACGGCATCGATAAGCCGGAGGCCGCGACCTGGGTTTGGCCGTACTAACAAAAGGCTATTTGAGGTCCATGAAGGTGGGCCCGCCTAGAACGAGCCCGCCGTCGTGAGATCGTGCGCTCACATATCGTCCGGCGTACAGGCGTAGGGGCACGGGCGGCCCATGTCGCATAGAGCAGCAGTGTCAGAGCATCTCTGGAGCGATGTTCTCGTGCCATACTCTTTGTCGAGGGAACATTGCCCATGAACGTTCTCGTGCTGAACGCCGGCAGCTCCAGCCTTAAGTTTCAAATCATCGCGACCGATCTGGACCGCATTAAACAGTCTCAGGACCAACGCCTGTGCAAAGGAGAGGTCGAGCGCGTGGGAGGCGAGGCGATCATCACCTTCCAGGCAGGCGAGGGCGCGAAACGCAAATTCACGGCCTCTGTGCGTGACGTCGCATCCACGCTGGATTACCTGGTGCGCTATATCGCCTCCGATCAATCCGATGTGACGGAGATCAAGAGCACGGCCGATATTCAGGCCATCGGTCACCGCGTGGTGCATGGCGGCGAGCTGTTCTCCGAGTCCGCGCTCATCGACGACAAGGTCCTGCAGGGCATCGAAGACTGCATCGATCTTGCGCCGCTGCACAATCCCGGCAATATCCAGGGCATCGTGGCTGCCCGCCAGCTCTTCGGCAAGGCCACGCCGCAGGTCGCGGTCTTCGACACCGCGTTTCATCACTCCATTCCTGATCGGGCGTATTTATATGCGATCCCTTATCATCTCTACCGGCGTCATCGCATGCGCCGCTACGGATTCCACGGCACCTCGCACCGTTACGTCGCCTTCCGCTATCGCGCCTTGCGTGGCTTGACGCGCGAGCAGACCAACATCATCACCTTTCATCTGGGAAATGGATGCTCGGCGACGGCCATCAAAGGCGGGCAGTCTGTGGACACGTCGATGGGCATGACGCCGCTGGAAGGGCTGGTGATGGGTACGCGCTCTGGCGACCTCGACCCGGCCATTGTGAACCTCATTGCCGCGAAAGAAGGTCTCTCGCCTTCTGAGGTCGAGTCTCTGCTGAACACGCAATCGGGGTTGCTGGGAATTTCCGGGCTGACCAACGATATGCGCGACCTGCTGGCGGAATTGAAGGAACACGATGACCGGCGGGTGCGCCTCGCCGTCGAAGTATTTTGCTATCGCGCCCGCAAGTATATCGGCGCATATCTGGCTTGCATGGGAGGCGCCGATGCAGTGGTCTTCACCGGAGGCATCGGCGAGAACTCGCCGGAGATCCGCGCTCGCATCTGCGAAGGAATGCAGTGGGCGGGACTGGAGATTGACGCGGCGAGAAATGAGCAGACGATGGGCAAGGAGGGCCTCATCAGCTCCGAAAATTCAAAGCTGCTCGCCTACGCCATACCCACCAATGAAGAGCTCTTGATCGCCCGCGATACGGTACGAGTGATCCTGGGCGTTCCGCATCCATCGTGAGTTCACCTGCTAGGCGTTCTTCCCTCTTGCCAGAGCGCGTTTGATGGTTTCATCCAGCGCTGCCTTGGCCTTCGTGTACTCCTCGGGAGCGATCTTGCCCTGCTGGCGATCGATTTCAAGCTGGAACAACTCTTCCTTCATCGCTTCCAGCAGCAGCGCGTTGCGGTCGCGGGCACTGGTGCCCCCGGCGAGCACCGCTGTTGTGCTTGCTGGGGTGGTCGCCGGGGCGCTGGGTTCGACAAAGTCGCCAAAGGCAGCAGCCGCCTCGGCAGAGTCAGCGGCGGCGTTGCCTGCCGCGCCTGCGGTTGCCGGCTGCCGACGATTGGATCGTGACACGATATAAGCTCCGCCCATCACCAGCACCAGCGCGAATGCGCCCAGTATGAACGCCCGATACTGGTGCAACGGATCGGGGGCATCGATTGGAGCGCCCAAGCCGCCGCCGGGGCGATTATCATTGGCGGCCGCTTGCGAACCGCCCATCGCGCCGCCGCCCGAGTCGGCGCTTCCCTGTCCGCCCGGCTGGTTATCAGCCTGGAAAATTCCCGAGCCCGAAATGCGAAAACTTAGATCGTCTCCCGGCTTCACCGCCGTGGCCACCATGATCACCGATTGCGGGTCCGACATCGACTGGAAGCGCTGCGCATCCTTCGCCGTGAAGCTCATGCCCTTGGGCACCATCACCACGAAGTGCTGCACGTCGCGCAGCGGCTTGGGCGTGAAGCTGGCCTCGCCGGCATACGGCATGTGATACGCGATCTGAAACTGGGTCTCGCCGGGACGCAAGGGGTAAGTGAGGAAATAGTGGTTCTTCTGCGGGCCCGGCTGGGCGTCGGTCGCGATCGGCTGTCCGCCGGGACCCTTCGCTTCAGCGGTCTCCAGCTCCGCGCCCTCGGGTAAAACGATCTCGAAGGTGCCCTTATCGTCTGCCAGAGTGCGCGGCGGCTGCGACTTGTTGCTGACCGCATACAGCGCGATTCCCTGAAGTTGTTTGCCATCGCTCTGCAGGCGGTCGACCTCGACCGTCTGGCTGACGCCCTCAACTTTCTTCGCCGCATCGTAAATTGTCAGCTCGGCTGTGGTGCTGCCCGGCATGAGCGGCCCGCTCTGCGGAAAATAGCTGACGCCCTGATGCGTGACGCGCACCATATGCGGCGCTTGCGCATCGGCCGGCGCGGCGAAGGAGAAGCGGCCTTGCGCGTCAGTCTTGGTGTTACCGATCTCCTGCATGCCCTGGGAAAGCGAAAGTAGGGTGACCTCCTCGCCGGAGGCGGGCTTGCCGGTGGTGCCATTGGTCACAGTACCGGTGATGTTCTGTGCAGCGGCGACGGCCACCAGCGAACACAGCGCGAACAACATCAGTGTCATCCTGAGCGGAGCGCCCACCATGCCTTTCCGACCCGCAGCAAGTCGGGCGGGCGCGCCCTCGAAGGACCTGCGGTTCGCTTCGGAGCGCGTCAATTTGGTCATTTGTAACAAAACAGCAGATCCCTCGCTTTGCTCATGATGACAATCTTGTTGTGTGAGCCGGGCCGCTGACCACAAAGATTTCACGCGCGGCCTCCGTTCGTCCGCACTCCCGGGCGACGCGTGCCATGACGCACAACCGACCGCGCCTTCTCAATCGATTCCAGCTCGGCCAGAATCGCCGCCGCTTCGTCTTCCAGCGATGCCCGTTGGACCGCGTAGTCCTGTTCGCTCAGCTTTCCCGCCTTGTATTCGAAGTTCAGGTCGCGCAGGTTCTCGTAGGTCGCTTCCTTGCGCTCCACGAGGTACATATGCCGCGTCTTCTCCTCGCCGGCTTCCACCTCGCCCGGCTGGTAGAACACGTAGACAAACAGGGCGGCCGCGAACAACATGCATCCGAAGAAGACGAACACCGTGTCTGGTCCGACGAATGCTACAAGATAAGCTGAGGGCCTCGCCACAAACAAAAGGGCGGCGAATTGAATAAGAGCCAACATCAAAATTCAGTCTCCTCCACCCAGCGAATCTGCGCGCTCGGAGAAACAGCCGGAACTGCTGTACATCCAGCCGCGCAGCGGCGAGATGGTGTTAGGCGTGGGCGTGAGCCCACGCTTAGAATGCCATAAAGTCCGAGCCGCGGCGCGGCGGCACGGTGCTCAGCCCCCCGGATCGGGAATCGAAAACCCTCAAAATTCCGTTTCCTGGCGTGCCTTCCTGCGAAGATCGTCGAGTTGCTCCGCGTCCAGCGCGGGACGCGGCACGGGTTGCGCGACGGCGCGCGACTTCCACAAACGCACCAGCCACACGGTTAGAAATATCGCGGCGGCAAACACGGCGAACGGCATGATCCACGCGATGCGGTTGAAGCCCTTGGTAGTGGGCGCGGCCAGCACGGTGTTGCCATACTTCTGCACGAAGCTTTGCAGGATCAGCGAGTCGTTGTCGCCGCGCGCAATGCCGGCCGCCAACTCGTCGCGCATGCGAGACGAGTAGGCGCAGCCGACGTGATTGCATTCCAGCAGCACCTGGTTGCAGCCGCACATGCACATGAGCTGATGCCCCAGCCGGTTGAAGCGGGCGTCGGTGTCGGCTCCCAGGAAGACCATGGCCAACAGCGTGATCAGCGCGAGCTGCGCAATGCGAAGTTTCGAGTTTCGAGTTTCCAGTTTCAAGTTGAGGCGCTTTGGCGGCGTCTCTCGGGGCCCCCGGCATGCGCCGCCGTTGCGCATGCTGGGGTGAGTCCGAGCCGCCAGCCGAAATCCTGAGCGAGCGGAAACGGGGTCCCCGACGAGCGCCGCTCTTGCGCTTGGCGGGGTGTTGGAGCGAGTCGAAGGATCACTAGTACCACCAATAATTTTCATCACGAATGCTTTGTCTTGAAGGGGCGCACCTTCAGGTGCGCCGTTCAGCCCCTCTATTTGCTTGTCATCCCGAGCGGAGCCCGCCTGTTCGCAGAACGGGCGGGCGCGCAGTCGAGGGACCTGCTTTTGTGCCGTCCCGCCTCGCGGGACTGCATCCTGCCTCGGCTCCAACCGTCTATCATTCGGGACATGCCGACTGCGCTTTAGTGCTTAGTCGCCCCCTACGCCGACAGCCCGATGCCGCACCGCCTCAGCCGCCGCGCGGTCCTTCTCCTTCACCGCTACCTTCTGCGGTTTCATGTTCGGGATGAGCGCGATGATCGTCCCGATCAGAACGATATGTACGCCTATCCAGATCCACATCACCAGCGGATTCAGGTGCGCCTTAATGATCGGCTTACCCGTGTCCTGATTGCGTCCCGTGTACACCAGGTACAAATCTTCATTCGGACGCGAGCGATTGGCCACGATGGTCGAGGTCTGCTGGCTGGCGGTGTAGAAGCGGCGCTCGGGATACATCTTGCCGAGATACTTGCCGTTCTTGTACACGTCCATCACCGCCCACTCGCTGTCATAGTTCGGCTTGCTGTCCTGGGTGTAGGACTCGCAGACCAGCGTGTAATGGCCGATCTGCATCTTGTCGCCGAAGCCCATTTCCTGCTCTTTATCGAGATTGAACGGCAGGCCGGCAAAGCCGATGATGATGAGCACCACGCCGATGTGGATCAGATATCCGCCGTAACGGCGCGTGTTGCGCCGCGTGATGACGACCATCCCCTGCGCGATGTTGACGCCAGTTTGCCGCGCAATCACCCGCCCGCCGCGCCAGAACTCGCCAACAACCGTTGCGACAACGAAGGCGGAAAGCGAAATTGCCATCAACGAGTAGAAGTAGGCGGAATCCTGCCACGGCTTCATGCCGCCGATGAGTAGCACAATGGCGGTCAGCACAGCGATCGCCGTCGGCCAGACGAAGTTCCGCTTCACCCGGTCCAGTGATGTCTGGCGCCAGGCCAGCAGCGGTCCCACGCCCGTCAGCAGTACGAGAAAAATTCCGATCGGCACGTTCACGCGATTGAAGAATGGCGGGCCGACCGTGACCTTCGACCCCGTCACCCACTCCGACAACACAGGAAACAGCGTGCCCCACAGCACCGCGAAGCACGACACCAGCAGCACCAGGTTGTTGAATAGGAAGCTTGACTCGCGCGACACCAGCGACTCCAGCCGGTGCTCGCTCTTCAACGTTTCGCGATTGCGCACGAAAAAGAACACACACGTGGCGAACGCAATCGCCAGGAACCATACGAACCACGTGCCGATGCTCGACTGCGCGAAGGCGTGCACTGAGCTCACCACGCCGCTGCGCGTAAGGAACGTGCCGAAGATGGCCAGCAGGAATGTGGTGAAGATCAGCCACATGTTCCACATCTTCATCATGCCGCGCTTCTCCTGCATCATCACTGAATGCAGGAAGGCAGTCATGGTCAGCCACGGCAGCAGCGACGCATTCTCCACCGGGTCCCATCCCCAATAGCCGCCCCACCCCAGCACCTCATAAGCCCAGTGCATGCCGAGGAAGATGCCGCAGGTCAGAAACAGCCACGCCACCATGGTCCAGCGGCGCGTGATGTGGATCCACTTTTCGCCGGGATACTTCATGATCAGCGCGCCCAGCGCGAAGGCGAATGGCACCGTGACGCCGACGTAGCCGAGATACAGCATCGGCGGATGGATCACCATCTCGGGATACTGCAGCAGCGGGTTCAGACCGTTGCCGTCGGCAGGAATGGTTCCGGTGACCAGCCCAAACGGATTGGCTGCGAAATTGATCAGCAGGAAAAAGAACACCTGCACCGCGGCGATGATGACCGAGGCGTGATTGAACAACTGCGGATCGACGCGATAGCGCATGCGCAGCACCAGCGCGTAGGTCGAAAGCAGCCACGCCCAGAACAGCAGCGAACCTTCCTGCCCCGACCAGAGCGCAGCAAACTTATACGCAATGGGCAGGTCGCGATTGCTGTGGTGCAGGATGTAGGCGACCGAGAAGTCGTTGCCGAGCGCGGCCATCACCAACGCCACGCCGGCGATAGTGACGGCGGCCCACGATGCGATTCCCGCTCGCCGCGCGGTCTCGGTGAGGCGATCGTCCTTGCGCGACAAGCCCAGCGCGCCCGCAAGGAACGAGTAGGCGGCCAGCGCCAGCGCCAGCAGCAGGGCAAAACTTCCAATCAATGGCATGAGAATTTAGTACCTATTTAGCGCGCCATCCGATGCTGCTGCAATTTTACTCGCAATCAGCAAGCCCAACGGCGAATTGTGGTTTGTGAGGGTACAACTTTGCGGGAGCGCAAGCGGCGGGCACGGATAGAGCGGACCCTGTAAAACTCAGTGTGCCGAGGACCAGCGGCTTCCCTACTTGCTATCTTCAGCCTTGCACGATGCAATCTCCGGATCCTGGATCTCTCCGTCCTTCGTTGCGGGCCAGGTCGCGATGTAACAGCCCGCATCGCCATACTTGCCATCCGCGTATTTGTAGAGCGTCAGCTTGCTCCGGCTGGGTGAGTCGTGGCGCAAGATCACGAGATCGGAAAAGCCGTTCGTGCTGGTTGGCTGGATGGTATAGCTGGCGCCAACGGTGTCGAGCAGCGAGACATAACCGTCTTTCGTGTGACGGAAGATCCAAAACGGACAGTTGACCAGCACATCGCAGCCGCCCTCCAGGCCGAGCGACATTGCCAGGATAACCGGGTTGCCTTCGCCCAAATCGAGGAAGCGCAGGCGCGTGGTCGAGGCGATCTCACGAATTCGCTGGTCGTCGTAGCCGCGCTCACTCATCGGTTTCTGCAGCCGGAGAACAACTGTGTCCAGCAGCTCTGCGCGCTCGGGCTCCGTCAGCTTCGAGGTATTGTTGAGGCTGGAGTCGGTGCGGCCAATGACGTCCTGGTTCCGCCAATCCCAGGTGAAGTCGGCGGCGGCGGCAACGAGCGCGCAAAAAGCGAGCACCACGATCCAGGATTTCGAGATGGTGCACCAGACACCCATACGCCGCTTGTACCCCAGAACGCGGTCGACTGTCCAGAGGGAGGGAAGCAACGCCCGCCGGTTGGCGAAAGGCCGCCAGCGAAGCCCGCGACACTGCCATGACATCCAATCGTGAGAGGTAGGAACTTTCGGCGGACGCCGAAGTCTGGTACTCTCGCCGCAAGGTAGCCAGATGCCACTCGCCAAAAGCGCCGGCAAGCGGGGTCGCAGCAAGGCTGCGCCGTCCCCGTCCAAGTCTGCGGCGGCGCCCCACGAGCAGCACGAGCTGGTCATCATCTCCGGCATGAGCGGTGCGGGCAAGGCCTCGGCGCTGAAGACCTTTGAAGACCTGGGCTATTACTGCGTCGACAATCTGCCGGTCGGGCTGATCACGAAGTTTGCCGAGCTGGTCGTCGATAGCGTCGAGATCCAGCGTGCGGCGCTGGTGGTCGACATTCGCGAGGGCGCGCGGCTCGACAAGCTGCCGCAGATTCTGGCTTCGCTGCGACGCTTGCTGAAGACAACATTTCTGTTTCTCGAGGCCGACGAGGAGGCGCTGCTGCGCCGTTACAGCGAGACGCGGCGGCCGCATCCGCTGGGACGCGACGTGTCGGTCAAGGCCTCGCTGACGGCCGAGCGCCGGCGTCTGCAACCGGTCAAGGCGTTGGCCGATCTGGTGGTCGATACCACGAAGTTCAACGTGCACGAGCTGCGGGCCTTGTTGATCGAGCGCTTCCAGCGTGGCAATCGCGAGAAGAACATCCTGATCTCGTGCGTGAGCTTCGGCTACCGCGAGGGCGTGCCGGAAGACGCCGACCTGGTCTTTGATGTGCGCTTCCTGCCTAACCCGCACTTCATTCCCAAGTTCCGCCCCTTCACTGGGCGCCATCCGGCGGTGGCGAAATATATCCGCTCGTTTCCGCAGACGCGGGAGTTCATCCGCAAAATTTCCGAGTTGCTGATCTATCTCATTCCGCATTACATCGAGGAAGGCAAGAGCTACCTGACCATCGCCTTCGGCTGCACTGGCGGCAAGCATCGCTCGGTGATGATCGCCGAAGATGTGCAGAAGCAATTGGCCAAGGCGGGCTACAACGTGAAGGTGGTGCATCGCGACTCGCCCGCGGAATAGGCGAATTCCGTTCGCAGATCGCAGGGTTCCCGGCGCTGGAGTGGCCGGATCGGTACGCTTGGCGTCAGGGTACGATCAAGGTGTCTGCGTGAGAACTCGATTTGCGAAGATACGGTGGAAGAAGTGGGCACATTCATCGCCAAGAAACGAGCGCCGTGGGCGCGAAAGAGTTTAGCCCAGCCTTTCAAGGCTGTAGACGAACCCACTCTGCGAGAGCCGTGACCCTGGGCACAGAGCATTGTGCGCGGAAGGGCCTGTCGTCCCTACGGGACTCGCACTCCTTGTTTCACGCTCCCCAGCGTTGAAACGCTGGGCTAAACTCTTCCGTCTCGTTGCGCGAGACTCTTGTCGATGCAGGGCCCAGCGGCATATGAGACACGAAGAGCTTTTCTTTTCGGCTTGCCCTGCGCGCAACCGCGCGATTTGGCGAAGCTCTCACTTCCCTATCTTTTTCTCTTTCCTTTTTTCGCGCTCCCCGAGGGTGATTTCCGGCGCGTATTCGGGGCTTCCTGCTGTGCACTTGCAGATGGCATACGCCCACTCGGCGCGCCTTCCAGTTCTTCGAAGCTCAGCACGGTGAGCACCACGCCGTCAATGCGGTTGTCCGCGGTGCGGTACGGCGTCAAACGCAGATCGCACCAAAGGCCGTCGTCGGTGCGCACGCGAAGCTGCGAGGGTTGCATCTCGGCGATGACGTCAAGCATGTGCCGCTCCAGGTTCTCGGCGTCCATCTTCAGCCGCAGGCGCGTGATCGGCCGCCCCACATCGGTGCCCGTCAGTCCCAGCACCCGGCTCGCCTGCGGGGTGAAGCGGCGCACGCTCAGGTCGGAGCTTACCATCACCACCGGCAGGTTCACGCTGTTGAGCAGGTTGTTGAGGTCGTTGTTGAGCTGCGCCAGCAAATCATTGCGGTGCTGCATCTCATCGTTGACGGTATGCAGCTCTTCGTTGGCCGACTCCAGCTCTTCCTTCGAGGTCTGCAATTCTTCGTTGGTGCTTTGCAGCTCTTCATTGCCCGATTGAATTTCCTCGTTGGCCGACTGCAAGTCCTGGTTGGTTGACTCCTGCGTCTCGATGATGGATTGCAGATATTCCTTGGTCGCCTCCAGCTCCTGCTTGAGCTGCGCAATCTGCTTGTCCTTCTGGGTGCGCTCGTCGTCACTCAGTGGTGAGATAACGGTCCCGGTGGAAGGGGAGAGAGCGCTGCCATCCGGCGGCTCGAAGGTCACCAGGAAACTGGTTTTGGGTTGCGCCGGAGCCCTGAACGGCGTTACCCGAAGGTTTACCAGCAGGGCGCCGTCGTCGCTCTCCACCTGAATATTGGGACGCAGGGCCTCGACGCCGCTGTGGCGCGCCTCGTCGATGGCGGCCTGCAGCTCGAAGATCAGGCCGCGCCGGGCCATCTTCAGCAGGTTCAGGCTCACTTTGCCGGGCGGCAGCTCCAGAAACGAGCCGGTGTGGCCTCGGGACTGGACGACTTCCAGTTGTTCGTTGACCACCACCGACGGCGGCGCGTAGCGCGCCAGTAACAGCCGATCGGCTTCGCGCTGCAGATCGACCGACGGGCGCAGCGGCTCCGCAGGTTTGGAGTCAAGCAGAGGAGCGGGACTCTCGGGATGCGGCTCGGGGGTACGCACAGAAAATCCAACCGTAAGGGGGGTGGGTACGGACTTCTTACGATAAAGCTTCTGCTTCTTGTCCGCCATATCAAACAGCTCCGCCCCCCAGCCCAGCAGCCCTTCGGTGCTCCCAATCATCAGGAAGCCGCCGGGATTAATTGCATAGTGAAAAACCGGGATCACGCGCCGTTGCAGCGCCTGGCTCAGATAAATCATGACATTGCGGCAGCTCACTAGGTCCATGCGCGAGAAGGGAGGATCAGCAAACACGTTCTGGGTGGAAAAAATGCAAAGGTCGCGAATGGTCTTGCTGATCTGATAGCCGCTATCGACGCGGTGAAAATAGCGGCGCAGGAGCGTGGAGGGAACATCGGCTTCAATCGTCTCTTTGTACAATCCCTGGCGGGCGCGGGTGATGGCGGGTTCGCTCAGATCGGTGCCGAAAATCTGCACCGAAATTTCATTGTGCTCGTGGCCCAGAAATTCCATCAGCGAGATGGCGTGCGAATAGGTTTCTTCGCCGGTGGAGCAGCCCGGCACCCAAATCCGCATAGCCATCGCTGCGTGCTGGTGGAGCTGGAGGAGCTCGGGGTAAACCACGCGCTTCAGGGTCTCGAAGGCTTCGGGATCGCGGAAAAAGCTGCTGACGTTGATCAGCAGGTCCTGATAGAGCGCCTGCACCTCTTCGCGATCGCGTTGCAGCAAGCGGACGTACTCGGAGAGGCCATTGATTTTATGCAGCGCCATACGGCGGGAGACACGCCGGCTGATGGTGGGCGCCTTGTATTCGGAGAAATCCACGCGCGTGGCCCGCCGCAGGATGGAGAACAGTTGCCCCATCTGCGCCTCGCGCGTCTCGCCGACGGGCTGGAAGACGCCCTCGCCCGAGATATGCGGATGGCGGGCAAACCGCGCCAGCTCGCGCGCGATGCCTTCGGGCGGAAGCACCAGATCGACCGAACCGGAGGCGATGGCGCTGGCCGGCATGCCGTCGTACTTGGCGGAATGGTCTTGCGCGAAGGTGATGCCGCCTTCGTTCTTGATGGCCGCCAGGCCGCTGGTGCCGTCCGAGGCCGTGCCGGAAAGAATGACGCCGATGGCGTTGCTGCCCTGGTCGGCGGCCAGCGAGCGCAGGAAGATGTCGATGGTGGTGTTGACCGGGCGCGGCTTCTCGCGCTCGCCGATGTGCAGTACGCCTTTGCTGACGGTCATCTCGCAATTGCGCGGAATGACATAAACGTGGTCGGGCGCCAGTTGCCGGCCATCCTCCACTTCGATCACCGGCATCGAAGTCGCGCGCCCCAGGATTTCGCGGAAGGCGCTTTCGCGCATCGGATCCAGATGCGGCACAAAGACGTAGGCCATCTGCAGGTTCGCCGGCAGCGCCTTCAGTAGCACCTGGCAGGCTTCCAGTCCACCCGCCGAGGCGCCGATGCCCACCACCGGGAAGGTCGTCCGCTTACTGCGGGGCTCGGCCGCATCAGCTTTCTTGGAAGCCTTGGCCGATACGGCTTCTTCCCTTGGGCTCATGGATTGGCCTCTGCAAATTCGGAAGGGCCGTGACGCGACTCGCTCCGCCACGACAAAGGGAAAGCGTGTTGCGAGCCTACACTAATTCGTCGCGAGAAAGCGGGTGCGGCCGCCTCTCTGCTGCCATAGTCCGGGTAATGGACTGGCACTGTTGATACATGCTCGCCACGGAAACGCGCAGATCTCGGAGCAGGAGCGAATTGGCATGGCGCAATTCGGTCGCACGCTGCATGCTCACCCGCATAGCGTCGATGTAAACGCTCTTGATCCCCAGGTCGTGGGCAAATTCCTTGGGCCGCTGCGACCATTGCTTCGCCAGCCACTCATCCAACTCTTGCTGTGTGGCATGGACGATACCTTTAACTTTTTCGTTGGGACGCCGGACAGGCAGTCCGAACTGTTGTTCCCATCGCTGCACGGTGCGGACGCCCTTGCCCAGATACAAGGCAATCTCTTTCCACGACGTCAGCAGCTCGGGTCGCTGATGAGTGATGGATGCGGACATTTCTATTCCCTTCCCAGGAACGCTAAGAGGATAAAATGCGCCCTTTGTGCTACATCGATAATAGATGCAGGTAGGTTGCCTTGCAATCGCAGTTTCCGCCCTCTTGCCACCAATAAATTTCGTTGCAGCGCCGCCCTCGCCAGCCGGATTCTTGACGAAAACCGGCCCTGGAGTCGATCGGACACTAGTTCGGCAACTGCCAGGCACGGGAATTTCTACTGCGCAGGCTTGGCTTTTTGTAATAATAATCTCGCTCTGGCGTTCGGCAGACCAACCGGCAGTCCTGCAGTGGCCACTGACCACTGCCTGTTGGCGAATCCGCATCGGTCGTTCTTCCCGGCAAATCTCGCATTTTGGCTTGCTGGGGCGCGGTGTCGCATTCGTGCGATCCGCGTTGATGGTCTGTGTCTGCTTGCAACCGGTGATTTGGGATGAGTCCTCGCAAGCGGCACGCTTCTCGAAAACGGCCGAACGCTACGATGATCGTCTCTCGCCCATTTACCCCCACAGCCAACCGCCGGCTCAATGAGCTGATCGGTTTCCTGGTCTTCGTCTTCGCGGTGCTCCTTGTCCTCGCCCTGATCTCGTATTCCCCGCTCGATCCATCGCTGAACACTGCCGCCGCGCCCATCGCCGGCCGCCCGGCGCACAACTGGATTGGCGTAGTCGGCGCCTTTGCTGCCGATCTTGTGCTGCAGGTGTTTGGCGTCTCCGCGTTCCTCCTGCCGGCGTTCCTGGCGATGTACGCGCTGAACTGGTTTCGCTCACGCCCGGTCAGCTCGCCCTACGCAAAGACCCTCGGCGCCATCGCGCTGGTCGCATTTCTCTCTGGCTTCATCGGGCTGCTGCCGCGGACCATCCACTGGAAGGGCGTAATCCCGTCCGAAGGTCTCGTGGGCCGCATCGTCGCCGACGCGCTCATTCATTACTTCAACGTCGTTGGCGCATATCTGATCTGCATCGCGGCGATTGCGGTGGGGCTGTACCTGACGACCGCGTTCTCCTTCGGCGCGCTGCACATCTGGTCGCAGACGCGCTTTGGCTTCGTCTATGCCGCGCTCGATCGCTTCGCCGATTGGCGCATCGAGCGAGCGCACAGGAAAGCGGCGAAGGAACTGGAGAAGAAACGCGCTGCTGCCGCCAATGCTAAACCGGTCGTGACCGCTCAGCTTGTGCCCAGGCGCAGCGCGCCAGTGGATGAGCCTGCACCGGCGCAGTCTGCCGCGCCGCCGGTTCCCTTGCCCAACGCGGCCCGCGCCAAGACCGGCATCGAGCGCATGTTTGAGGGTGACGAGAGGCCGGCCGCTCAGCCTCCGTCCGACGTAGTTCCCCCGGCGGAGGACATCGCTGTCGGGACCCGCGCCGATGCTGCGCATCATGGCAAAACGACGATGCCGCGACTGGTCGGCAACTACAAATTGCCGTCAACGACGTTGCTCCATCGTCCCGACGAGCACAGCGCCATCAACGAACTCGAACTCAAGAACCTGGCGCAAATTCTGGCGGAAAAGTGCGGCGAATTTGACGTGCGCGGGCAGGTGGTGCAGATCAATCCCGGCCCGGTGGTTACGACATTCGAGTTCAAGCCCGAAGCCGGCATCAAGTACAGCCGCATCACCAGCCTGTGTGATGATCTCTGCCTGGCCCTGCGCGCCGAAAGCATTCTGATCGAGCGCATGGCCGGCAAGTCCACGGTCGGCATCCAAGTACCGAATCATGAGCGAGAAACCATCTGGCTGCGCGAGGTGGTCGAGGCGCAGGAGTTCATCGGCTCGAAATCGAAGCTGACGCTGGCGCTGGGCAAGGACATCAATGGGCGCATCGTCACTGCCGACCTCAACACCATGCCGCACCTGCTGATTGCCGGCTCGACCGGCTCGGGCAAGAGCGTCGCCATCAACGCCTTCATTATGTCGATCCTGTACAAGGCGACGCCGCAGGAGGTGCGGCTGATCCTGGTCGACCCCAAGCGGCTGGAGCTGGGCAACTACGAAGGCGTGCCGCACCTGCACACGCCGATCATCACCGAGCCCAAGCTGGCCTCGAACGCCCTGCGCAACGCGGTGCGCGAGATGGAGCGCCGGCTGAAGGTCCTGGCGGAAAAGGGCGTGCGCAACATCGATCAGTACAACAAACTTTTCGACGGCAGCACCGCCAGCTTGTTCGACGACGAAACCGAGGAGCGACCACTGCCCTACATCGTCATCATCATCGACGAATTGGCCGACCTGATGATGCTCGACGGCCAGAATGTAGAGGCGTCAATCACGCGCCTGGCGCAAATGGCGCGCGCCGTCGGCATTCATCTGGTGCTGGCGACGCAGCGGCCGTCGGTCGACGTCATCACCGGATTGATCAAGGCGAACTTCCCGGCCCGCATGTCGTTCCGTGTCGCGACCAAGATCGATTCGCGCACCATTCTCGACGCTAACGGCGCGGAAGCGCTGCTCGGCCGCGGCGACATGCTGTATTTGCCCAACGGCTCGGCGCGTGTGCATCGCGTTCACGCGCCGCTGGTCACGGAAAGGGAGATTGCGGCTGTGGTCGAGTTCTGGCGCTCACAGGGTGCAGCACAATACGAAGAGAAATTCCTCGAAGCTCCGCGGGAAGAGAGCGATTCAGAAGTCGGCGGTGTGGGCGGGGAAGGCTCTGGCGAAGACGAACACGACGAGCTGTATCAGGACGCGGTGCGCATTGTGCTGGAGTACGGCAAAGCCTCCACTTCCCTGCTCCAACGCCGGCTGCGCATCGGCTATGGCCGCGCCGCACACCTCATCGACCTCATGGAGAAGGACGGCATTGTGGGCGCCGCCGACGGCCCCAAGCCGCGCGAGCTGCTGAAGCGTCCCGACTGGCTCAGCGAAGTGGAAGACGCGATGCGATAGCCGGTATTTGTGCCCGCCACGAAAGCAGAGCAGGTAGGACGAGCAGAACGGAAAGATTGTCGCCGCCGTGGCTTGCTCACCCTGTTAGGTTGACAAACAAAACGCGAGCAGCACGGAACCGCTCGTGGACCATCCTTCGGTTTCGTTCCTAACGTACCACGCCTTCCAGCGGTGAGCTCGCGGTCGCGTACAGCTTCTTCATCATGCGGCCGGCGAGATATGCCTGCCGGCCGGCGTTGACGGCGTTCTTCATCGCCTCGGCCATCAGCACCGGGTCGTGTGCCGCGGCGATGCCGGTGTTCATCAGCACGCCATCAACTCCAAGTTCCATCGCGATGGTCGCGTCGGATGCGGTGCCCACGCCCGCGTCGACAATGAGCGGAACGTCGGTGATCACCTCGCGCAGGATGCGGATGTTGGCCGCGTTCTGAATGCCCATGCCGCTGCCAATGGGCGCGCCCAGAGGCATGACGGCGGCGGCGCCGGCATCAATCAACCGCTTCGCAACCACAATGTCATCAGAAGTATACGGCAAAACCATGAAGCCTTCCTTTACCAGCACACGGGTCGCTTCGATGGTCGCCTGCACATCGGGAAACAGCGTCTGCTGGTCGCCGATGACCTCGACCTTCACCCAGTCCGACAGCCCGACCTCGCGGCCCAGCCTCGCGGTGCGGATCGCCTCGTCGGCGGTGTAGCAGCCGGCGGTATTGGGCAGCAGAAAATATTTCTGCGGGTCGATGAAGTCGAGCAGCGACTCCTTGCTGCGGTCGAGGTTCACGCGGCGTACGGCGACGGTGACGATCTCCGCGCCGCTGGCGGCGATAGCGCGCGCCGTCTCCTGGCCTGACTTGTATTTGCCCGTACCCACGATCAGGCGCGAGCGGAACTGCCTGCCTGCAATGATGAATGAGTCCATGGGAATATTGTAATAGCTCGGCTGGCTGCGGTCAGTGATGGGTGCCACTCTAGGCCAACTTCCGATTTGCCACCATCCGACATTCGAGAATCCATTGCGTCCCAAAAGCCGACTAAGACCTCAGGGTAGCTATCTGTCGTCGACGGGCGCTTTGGCGATTTAACGCCAATCTGCCCAGAGCCGCTGCGCTACACTGTCATCCCCTCGGGGAAAAACCGTGAAACGAAGACGAGAAGAAACGGATATCCGCGTAGAGTGGGGGTTTCTGCGCTCGTTCACGCAACTCCCGGCGCGACTACCTCTGGTTTTGCCGGCAGAAGCGCTAACAGGACGACTCCGATCACAAGGACTACGATCACATCAGCAAAGTTCCGGTGGACGCCGTGAATCCACGCTTCCACGGTTTGAATAGCCATCACTGCGCCATGGGAGATGTTCCACCAAGCTGCTAGAGCAATCATCGAGCGATGCTCAGAGGGTCTCCTTGCGGCTATGAGTAGAAAGACCCCGACCGGAATAAAAAAGCTCAGAAACATCGGTCCGCACTCGTTTTTCCGCTCCAAAAGCCAGCTGGAATGCCGCAGATCCATATATAGAAAATAAATTTGGGCCAGATTCAACAGCCCCACGATCACCAGGACGATCTGTGTCAGGCGTTCTCTTTTCACGTTGTCCTCATTTGAGCGAATTTTGTTGCGAGCGCGGCAGCGGCTCTAAGAAGGAGCGATCCCAGCTTCCGGTTGGCGGACGATCCGCTCCGAACTAACTGCGGCTTCAACCCCTGACCAAGTCCACGCCTGCCAGACGATGACCGAGGTGCATACAGTTTCGATCGTCGCGAAGAACACGTACGCTGGATAAACGGGGTCCCGAAAGTCACCGTTAGTCAGAGGCAGAACGAAGGTCAGGAAACCGTTTACAAGGGTCATAATGCCACCCGCGATGATATTCGCCAGCCGGTTCGCTCTAAACGGAAGCAGTCGACACGCCGGAATTATGGCGATGGGTATTTCCATCAAGACCGCTGAACCCAGCAGAGCCCATTGTGGAAGGTGTGGGGCTGAATTCGGCGAGCCAACGAAAGCGAACAGGGCAAGCACGTCCGCATACAGGTAGTTTAATAACGCGAAGATCCAGAATAGAGACAACCGCTCCTTCGTGTCATGCATGTCAACCTCCTGCGGAATAGTTACGGTCCCGCGGCAGAAAAAGTCTCAGATTTTTCGCAGAGTTCTCCAGTTTTCCCAAAGGGCGAGAGAGGAAACCCCTGGAGGACAGGTGGTCTTGCGAGTACGCGGGTCAACCGGCTCGTTGGGCAAACTGACATTGCAAAGAGATTGTGTGCGTCAGTTGGCGCTATCAGGGCAAATCACTCACTGAACGTTGGTTACGCGCGATTCTCAGGGTTACTCCTCGAACGCCCAAGTACTGACGAATCCGATCAATTCCCGGCTTGTCGGCTATCCAGAACCTACCTACACCCGGGCCTGGCACGTTTGACGGGGTACTATGACCTGAGGGCAAATTGCTACAGCACCACTTTTGGTGCAACTGCTCTGGCGTGGGATTGTGCGTTACAACACAGATCGCCAGAGCGCGCGCACAGGCTCTCCGCTCACGCTCTCATTTCGTGTGCGGGAGCAGGCTCCCCGATCCGAGCGGGTGTGGGAAGTGGGCGCGGGCTTGGGTGATTTGAGCGAGTGGGAGAGTGGGTCTTCGCGGTACACTTCAAGAATGTCACGAGCGAGAAAAGAGCGCGAGAGGAAGGAACGCGCAAGACAGTACAAGGCTGGCTTAAAGCCATATGATTTGACTCGGCTCACTGCCTTCCACGAGGCTGGTCACGTTGTCTTTTCTACTCTCGACGGCAACCCCGTGGAGATCGTCACGATTGACATGCAGCGTGTCGAAGAGCTAACTGGACGAAAAGGATGTCCAGGCTATACCAAGTACACGAAAGAAGGGTACACAGATGCCGATACTGTGCTCATTATGACGGCAGTCGGTCTCACCTCAGAAGCAATGCTCGTGAGTGGCGGTGTCATCAATCCAAAGGAAGATGACCTGAGCCGTCTTCACGATATTTTGGAAAATCAGATGGGTCTTCACGGTGACGCCAAGAACCGTGAGTTCATGAGAATACGGCTGCTGACTCAGCGATTCGTTGAAAACAATCGCGCTGCCATCACGTCCGTAGCTGAAGCTCTGATCGAACGAAAGACGCTCACCGGTGAAGATATTGACCATATTTTGAAAGCGGTCGCCAGCAATGCCCCGCAGTCGGTTTAGCCTTGGATCACCGATTCGGTGTGGGGCGAGACGGACGGCGTGCGCGTGCGGTGCGCGAGGCGCGGGCGAGCTGGGGAGAGCGGGCGTGCTGGGGCTGTGCGCCCTGCATTCACGAGGGGCGACCTCCCCGGTCGAGTGGGGCGCGGATTCTATAACCTTTGTGTGAACTACAAGGCAACATGGGAAATGGACGCAGATGAGCAGCATATTCTTACTCGACGCGCCAGTAGATATCTACGGAGCTTTCTGGCGTCCCAACGAACCGGATGAAACGTTTACGGGCAGACTGTCGCGCGACGGCAAATTTCTCCGACTCGTGAGTTCTCCCGCTTACAAACAGACGCTGAGCCTGCCTGAAGACTTC
>Ga0335073_10004562_pt1 | contig 19349 bp, 16 predicted proteins | sample Lox_Sample_22_FD_207093 | JGI IMG/M metagenome (GOLD analysis project Ga0335073, IMG submission 207093) | Soil microbial communities from Loxahatchee National Wildlife Refuge, Florida, United States - Lox_Sample_2.2 | ecosystem: Environmental > Terrestrial > Soil > Wetlands | place: USA...
ATCATTTTCCTGACCGTCGCCGGCGAAGAGCAGGGACTGTATGGCAGCGCACACTTCGCCAAGATGGCGAAAGCCGAAGGCTGGGACATCGAGGGCGTTCTCAACAACGACATTGTCGGCGGTGATCGAACGCCGGGTGATACACTGCGCGATCCGCACGTCGTACGCGTATTTTCGGAAGGTATAGCCAGCAATGCGACGGAGCAGCAACTGCACACGATCCGCGCGCTGGGTGGCGAGAGTGACTCGCCTTCGCGCGAGCTGGCGCGCTATATCGTCGACGTCGGCAGGCGGTACTTCCCCTCGGAAAATTTTCGGCCCATGCTGATCTTTCGCCACGACCGTTATCTGCGTGGCGGCGATCACTTCTCCTTCAATGAGCAGGGCTACGCCGCAGTGCGCTTCACGGAGTTTCGCGAGAACTTCAACCACCAGCACCAAAGCGTCAGGACCGAGAACGGCATCGAATATGGAGACCTGCCGAAGTTTGTCGATTACGACTACACGGCGAATGTGGCTCGGCTGAACGCGGCCACGCTGGCATCGCTCGCTTCGGCGCCGGCGCCGCCGGTCAATGTGCGCCTGTTGACGAAGGGCTTGGAGAACAATTCCACTTTACAGTGGGAGCCTTCACCCGGCGGACTGGCGACCGGCTACGAAATTCTGTGGCGTGACACCGCCGCCCCGGATTGGGAGCACTCGCAGGCCGTGGGAAATGTAACCCGCGCGATGCTGCCGGTATCGAAGGATAATGTAATTTTCGCGGTACAGGCGGTCGACGCCTTGGGAAATCGCAGCTTGGCGATCGTGCCACAGCCGGAACGCTAACCCGGCAATCATCGGAGTAAGCAATGCGACGTACGTCATCACCCATGGGTCTGAGTTTCCCGCCCTTCACCCGCGCGGTGAAGCAGCTGCTGATCGCCAACGGCGCGGTGTTTCTCGCGGTAGCGCTGCTGGGGGTCTTCGCCGAAGGTGCGGAACGCTGGATCCAGATTCACTTCGGCCTGATGCCGATTCTGGTTATCCACGGATGGATCTGGCAGTTGCTGACCTACTGCTTCCTCCATGCTGGACTTTGGCACCTCCTCTTCAACATGCTTGCGCTGTGGATGTTTGGGGCTCAGTTGGAACAGGACTGGGGCTACAACATCTTCATGCAGTTTTACTTCTTCTGCGCTGTCGGCGCTGCGCTGACGACGGTCGCAGTATCGTTTACCGGTTTATTGGGAGCCAATCCGGGCGTCTCCACCGTCGGCGCCTCCGGCGCCATCTTCGGATTGTTGCTCGCCTTCGGCATTCTCCACGCCGATTCCGAGATCATGCTCTTCCCCATTCCCTTCATGATCAAGGCCAAGTACTTCATCACCGGCCTGATCTTCATCGAGGTGTACCTGACGCTCTCTTCTGCACATCGTCCGGGAGAGTCCGTCGCCTACATGGCGCACATGGGCGGCCTGCTGTTCGGATACATCTGGCTGAAGTTTATGCCGCGGCGCGGCTTCGGCTACGCAGCCTCCGAGCGCGCCTTCAGCATCCGCAACTCCTACTATCGCTGGAAGCGCAAGCGCGCTGCGCGCAAGTTCGAGGTTTACATGCGCAAGCATGATGACCGCGGCGATTACAAGCACGAAGATTATTTCGACGAGTTCGGGAACTTCCGCGACCCCGGTGCGCGCGACGACCGCAAAGGCAACGGCGACTCGCGCGGCAAATGGGTCAACTAAACAGACAGTGGCCCGTAGTCGGTTGCCAGCGGTTAGGGAGACTCTGACGCGTCGCCGTCCCACAACTCGGAGATGACGCAGGGCGATCCATCCTGCTGGCCAACAACAACGTTCACATAAGTTGGATCGGGCGTCGGATGACGTATACTGTGCAGCAGCAGCATGCATCAGCGAAGCACAAGAGACGCGCTTCTCGTCATTGCGCATTACGCGCTGCTGGTATGCTTCTGGCAAGCTCGGGGTTTGCTGCTCGGCGGCATGTTGAAGGCCACGTATCTCGCCGCCTTCGCTCTACTGCTATTCTTCGTTATTGATCGCTCGGCAGTTTTCCTGGAAACAGTCACTATCTGTTTTTACGCCCTCCCTTCAGTTTTCTTCTCATCCTGTAGCGCCGGACAGTGGGTTCACCACTCGCCAGCCGCGCTAGTCCTTGCGGACGAACCGCTGCGACCCTCGCTATTCCAGCGTCCTCCACCGCTGTACTCCCTGTAGTTCCGTAGCAACCGCCGCGCTGTAGGCAGCGCGACCCAGCTATCGCTTGCAAAGCCGAGGCCTCGCCTTAGGGAGTTGCCGCCATGCACGTTGTTCGACCCTTCTTTCCGTTCAGGCACTGGTTTACCATTCCCCCTTTGCGCCGCGTGGAAGCTGCGACCCTCCCCGGCCCCGAAACCGAATATCACCGGCGACTGGTCAAGCACGCCGAAGCATTAACGAGGGCCTCAAAACGCCATCGGTTTCTTTGGATTTTTCTTCTCGCTTCGACCATCGCAGTCGCCGGCGCGGTGGCATCGACCCTCTGGCTCCACACGCAATGGAGCTGGCTATTAGGTCCAGCGGCTATCCTCGGGTGGAGCCTTCACTCGCTGACACTCAGCACCAGGCACTGCAACAAGCTGTACGCGATTGTTCGCTTCTACGAAGGCGGACTGGCCCGCCTGCATTCCTGTTGGCAGGGCCAAGGCGTAGCTGGCGAGGAATACCGTCCAACAGGGCACGTTTACGCCACCGACCTCGATCTGTTCGGGATTGGGTCGCTGTTCGAGATGCTCTGCACCGCGCGGACAGGAATCGGCCGCACCACTCTGGTCAACTGGCTTTTGCATCCCGCCTCGGCCGCCGAGATACGTCGGCGACAGGAAGCGATCATCGAACTGCGCAATAACCTGGAACTGCAAGAACAATGGGCTGCGGCAGGAAAAGCCGATCCGAGCCACGTTACCTCTTCCACGCTGGCTAAGTGGGCAGCCGAGCCGGAGGTAAAGTTTCACGTGGCTGTCCGGGTGCTTGCGTCGATTCTCCCCCTCCTGCTGCTGGGAATTTGCGCACTGCACGTTTTCGGATATCCGGGAACGTGCTGGCGATTCGCCGCCGTTACTGTGGTCGCACTGGAACTCGTGCTTTCTGGGCTCTCTTACCGGCGAGCCCGATCCATCGCAGCGAATGTTACCCTGCCGGCGTTCGAATTGGGTGTCCTGACGCCATTGCTGGATCAATTTCAGCGTGAGCCGTTCTGCGGTCCGCTCCTCAATGAGCTGCAGGCACAGGTTTCTCGTCATGTACAAACAGCTCACAGAGCAATTGCACTCTTGCGCCTGTGGGTTTGGTTTTTGGACCTTCAGCGAAACGAGTATTTTGCAGCCGTATCGTTACTGTTCTTGTGGAAGACCAACCTCGCCATTCTGGTAGAAAGCTGGCGATCGCGTAACTGCCGGCGCGTTGTGGACTGGCTGGAAGCTGTTGGCCAGTTCGAAGCGCTGCTTTGCCTCGCTCGCTACAGCTTCGAGAATCCCGACCATGTCTTCCCCACCATTGCGCCCGACGGTCCGGCGTTCTTTCATGCGGAGAGTTTGGGGCACCCGCTGCTCGCTGTGAGCGAGTGCGTTCCGTGTGATGTGTTGCTCGATTGCCAGCACCTCCAAATCATGGTCGTTAGCGGCTCCAACATGTCCGGCAAGAGCACACTGTTGCGCTCTGTCGGTGTCAACGCAGTGCTCGCGATGGCTGGAGCGCCGGTGCGAGCCTCGCGGCTGGAGATGTCGCTACTACACATCGGTTGCTCGATTGCAGTTCACGACTCTCTACTGGAGGGAAAGTCCCGCTTCCTGGCAGAGGTCGAGCGCCTGAAACAGATACTTGTGGCGGCGCGCAGCAACAAGGCCATCGTTCTGCTCGACGAGGTGCTCGGCGGCACCAACTCGCACGACCGCCTACTCGGAACCGAGGCGGTGCTCGGCCAGTTGCTGCGCTGCGGCGCGGTCGCGATCATGACTACCCACGATCTCGCGTTGACCGAACTGGCGAAGGAGTTTAAGAATCGCACGACGAATGCACACTTCGAGGAAACCTACGAGAACGGAGCGATGCAATTCGACTACAAACTGCGTCCCGGAGTGCTGACCCGGGCCAACGGCGCGAGCATGCTTGCGGCCCTGGGGTTGCTCTCGCCGGGGCATCTACCTTCGTAACTTGAGTGAATACTCTGATCGGCTCGCCCTTAACGTTCGGGGGTTAATACTTTGGGCGCAAAGTTTTATAACCTATTGTGATTCATTGCTTTGCAACTCAAGGGGGAGGGGCACCCATGGATCAATATGTGCGGCGCGACCTTCGACGAAAGCGGGCCGATCGCGATCCTGCCCTGGCCCCATACGTGAACAGCCAAGGAGCGGGCGAATGTGAACAGATGGTTGCAAGCCGGATTTTCCATGCTCTGCATGTTCGACTCATGCTACAAACCCAAGGCATGACTTACCGATTTGCTGTATGCACGATGTTGATCGGCGCGCTTGTCGCCGGTTGTGGGTTAGGCGCTTCTGCCCAAACCAAGCCGATCAAGAAGAAAACCGTGATGCTGAAGAACGCCAGCGGCAGTGACATCGGCACCGCAACCATCCTCTCGAAGGGTTCGGGAGTCGAGGTGAAGCTCAACGTGAAAGACCTCACACCCGGGGTTCACGCGGTGCACTTCCACCAGAACGCCAGGTGCGATCCGCCGGATTTCAAGTCGGCAGGAGGGCACTTCAATCCCACCGGAAAGCACCATGGCTTCGATAATCCCGAGGGACATCATGCCGGCGATATGCGGAACTTCACCGTGAAGCCGAACGGCACCGCGAAGGCGACGGTCGAGGACACCGATGTCGTGCTGGGAACGGGCAGCGAATCCAACTCGCTCTTCGCCAATGGCGGCACAGCGATCGTCATTCACGCCAAGGCCGACGATTACAAGACTGATCCGGCGGGCAACTCGGGCGATCGCGTGGCTTGCGGCGTGATAACGCCCTAAGGCAGCTTGGGGATCTTGGATCCCCTTGTCGTGAAAGCGCCGCGCTTGGCCGCCCGTCCTAGGCGGAGGATGATAAGGCCAGGGGCATTGCGATGGCGACTACAAACCTCGTCTCGGTTCAGGAGTACCTGAACACAGCTATCGGCCGGATTGCGACTCCGTCGATGGCGAAGTGCGGGAGAGGAATTGGGGAGAGCCTGAGCACGCGCTGTTGCAGACCTTGATTGCCGGGCGCCTTTCAGGAGCCCGAGGACGGAGTTCTCGCAGTTTCTGCAACGCCGATTCGAATTGTTTTGGCGGAGCTTTTCGATGAGTCGGCCCGTGCACGATGAGCGGTCCTCGCGTTAGAGCGCGACTCGTGTAGTCTGGAGCCATGGCTGACTTTGGCCGCATGCTCGTTTTCTTCGGCGGCCTGCTGCTCGTCTTTGGGTTGGTCCTGATCTTCGCCGGCAAAATGAATTTGCCGATCGGACGGCTTCCCGGAGACATCGTCTATCGCGGCAAGCACTCGACGTTTTACTTTCCCCTGATGACCTCGATCCTGCTCAGCGTGATCCTCTCGCTGGTGCTGTACCTCGTGAATCGCATGCGGTGAGCAGCGCGCTAATCCTTTCCTCGTAATCCGTTCACAGATTGACAACTAGATTGCGCGGAAAAATTACGTAAGGGTATTCCCCGATGCAACAAGTCGCTGTATGGTAGCAGTAATCACATCGCAATCTTGTATGCGCAACAAGTACAGCGATGAACCCGTCGCCGCACCAGATCAGCAGGCGCCAGGGAGCGGCTGCAAGGCTCTGGCCGACAAACAACAAGTGCCCGGAGCACTTCTATTTCAGTTGAAAGGATTTCGAAATCTATGTGGAAACCGACAAACGCCCCGGCAACCGGCGCAAGCCCCAACCCCGAGCCGCAGCGCAGCTTCACGCCGCCAGCCGAGCCGCTCAGCCCACCGCGCGCTCCCACTCCGGCGATCAACACCCAGGAACAGGCGACGCTCGGCAAGTCGCTGGTGATTAAAGGCGAAGTTACCGGTTCGGAGTCGCTATACATCGACGGCCGCGTCGAGGGTTCGATCAACCTTCCCGGTAATCGTGTGACCGTGGGCCGCAACGGCGTTGTCTCCGCCAACATCTCGGCGCGCGAGATCGTGGTACTGGGCAAAGTCCGCGGCAACATGACAGCCAGCGATCGCGTCGACATCCGCGGCGAAGGCTCGCTAACCGGCGATGTGGTGGCACAACGCATCAGCATCGAAGACGGCGCATACTTCAAGGGAGGTATCGACATCCGCAAGCCGGGACAGAAAACCAACGGCGAAGCCAAGGATGGAATGTCGGCGGCACCCTCAGAGACCAATACCAGCGCGACTGCGGCTCGCGCCTAGTTGTTCAGAAACGAAACACGTGCCGGATCGGGCCGGCCCCCGTACCGGCGCGTGTTCTAAGGTAATCTCCCCGTTGACTCTGTCGCCCGGCAGAGAGACTCTCGTGGGTGAGCAGACAGCGATCAGCCTGAACGAAAATTTTGTACTTGGCTGACGTCTGAAAGCTGACTGCTGAATTGCGGATCCCCGAGTACCACGATGTGGAATCGTCTGCTGGAGCTACTCCCCGTTGGTTGCCGTCATCGCCACATGTCACTTCCGTTTTCCGCCACATCGTCGCGGAAGAAACCGTCCGCTGAATCCCCCTGGGAAACCATCTCCGAACAAAAGTCCAATCCGTATGTCGTCTGCCTGGATTGCGGCAGACACTTCGATTACGACTGGTCGGCGATGCGCGTCGTAAAATGACCGCAACCGAGCTGGAATCGCGACGAGTTTTATCTGCCGTGTTGCCGTTTGTAGATCTGCTCAACCGTTTCCACCGTGTCGATGTCTTTCAGCAGCTTATCGTCGCGCACACGAACAATCCGCGGAAAACGCAGCGCGTAGCCGCTGTCGTGGCGATCGCTCTGCATGATCGCATTGAACGCGACCTCCAGCACGATCTTGGGTTCGACCTCGTGCAGATGGCCGTGATCCACCGTTGTGTGCGCTAAGAACCACTGCGTCAGTTCGGCGATCTCCTTATCCGTCAGCCCGGAATACGCTTTGCCGATGTTGACCAGCTCTTCGCCTTTGCGCACCGCGAACGTGTAGTCGCTGAGCACGTGAATGCGCTTACCATGCCCGAACTCTGCCGCAGTCACGACCACATCGAGCGTCGCCAGCTCGCGCTTCAGTTTCAGCCACCAGCGGCCGCGGCGTCCCGGCATGTACGGCGAGTTGATGTCCTTGATCATTAGTCCTTCGTTGCCGCGCGCCATCGCCTCTTCGAAGTACTGCTCGAGTTGCGTGGGAGAATCGGCACGCATCGACGGCGCGCGCAGCACCCATCCCGAGATAGCTGCTCGCTCAGCGACTTCGAGTTCCGTCAGCAGATTGCCCTGCGCATTCACGACCGGCTTCGGCGCAAGGGACTTAGCGCCCCGGAAGACGTGATCGAGCACCTGCACGCGCTCGTGCAGCGGCTTGTCCAGCGTGAGTTCGCCACCGGCGTAGATTACATCGAAGACGACGTACGCGACCGGAACTTCGCGGATCAGCTTCTCCGAGACCTGCTTGCGCCCGAGCCGCTTCTGGATCTCGCCGAACGGCATCGCGTGTCCACCATCGTCGTTATTCCGCCATGCCACGATCTCGCCGTCGAGGATCACCTCGCCCGCGAATTCGCCGAGCCCGGGAACCAGTTCCGGAAACGATTGCGTCAACTCGTCCAGCGTGCGCGAGAACAACCGCGCCTGTCCGGAGCCGCAGTGCGCCTGTGCGCGAATGCCGTCGTACTTGTCCTCAACCTGAGCATGCTCGAAGTAATGGAATGCTTCTTCCGCATCGGTCGCGGGACTCGCCAGCATGAATCCGATGGGATGAAACAGCCGCATGCGCGCCTGATCGAGTCGGTGTTCAGCCGCAAGCAGCAGTGTTCCTCCGATATCGCCGAGCAGCATATTGGCGCGCTGAATCGCCCTGAGCGGCTCTTCGTAAGCTTTGGCGATTGCCTCCTCGACCAGGCTCTCCTTCAGGCCGATACGCAGCTCGCCGGTGATAATCTTCAGGATGTACTTGGCTTCGAGCGCGGTCGCGCGCTCCAGCAACGATTTGAGGATCGAGGATTTCGCAGTTGCCGTGCGGATTTTCGCGACCTCGTCAAAAGTATTGCGAACGTCCCAGAGTGAGATTGTCGATTGTGAAGTCGACTTGGCCAGCAGCACATCGTGAGCCGCAGCGCCCAGGTCGCCGTGCTTGCGATACGCGGCGGTCATGGCCGATTCGCGCGCGCCGGTGATTTCGGAGACCAGCTTCCAAACGGCTGATCCACCGATCTGCAATGTGCGTTCGTCGAATGCGGGGAATGCTCGCCCGGAAAGAAACACGGCGGCGATCGCCGCTGCGGCCGGCTCCAGCGACCGAAAGTACTCGGCGACCATCGCGACCTTCTCGTTCTTTTTGGCAGTCGCGGCAATCCGTTCGCAGAGCTCGGCGAATCGTTGCATAGGCAAACGCTTGGATGCGCGCAGAATGGACTCAGGCGCAGCCTCGCGTGTCCTTAATCTAGTAACTGCCCGAATCTTCCAGTATGCTTGCCGGAACCTTGCAGCTGGGCGGCTCGTATCATCTTCGACCGGAGAGTGTTTGATGGATCGACGAACCCTGCTGAAATACTTGGCGGCAAGTCCGCTGCTGTCGCGCCTCTCGCCCGAAGTCTTTGCGCTTCCGCCGAAGCTGCCTGCTCGTCGCGTTCGTCCGGGCGAACCCAATTGGCCGAGCGCCGCAAGCTGGAACAAGCTGAAGCAGCAGGTTGGCGGACGGCTCGTCGCGGTGCAATCCCCGCTTTCCGCGTGCCAGTCCGCGTTCGACTCCCCAACGTGCCAGCAGGTTCGTAAGGACCTGGACAATCCCTACTACATTGGCGATGAGCCTGGGCTAACGGAGAATCTGGGCTGGGTTGATGCGTGGACGACAGCGCCGAGCGTCTATGCCGTCGCTGCCGAGAGCGCCGACGACATTGCCGCAGGCGTCAACTTCGCCCGCGCGCACAATCTGCGTCTCGTCGTTAAAGGTGGAGGCCACAGTTATCAGGGAACGTCGTGCGCGCCGGACTCGCTGTTGATCTGGACGCGCCACATGAATGACATCACTCTGCGCGACGACTTTGTCCCGGAAGGTTGCGGCGGCAAGATCGCATCGCAGCCGGCAGTGACATTAGGCGCTGGCGCCATCTGGATGCAAGCCTATCAGGCGGTTACGACCAAAGCTGGGCGATATGTGCAGGGCGGAGGGTGTACGACGGTCGGCGTTGCGGGACTGGTTCAGAGCGGCGGATTCGGCAGCTTCTCCAAACATTACGGCACAGCCGCCGGTGGTTTGCTGGAAGCTGAAGTCGTCACCGCGGATGGCAAGGTTCGCATCGCGAATGCCTGCACGAATCCCGACCTGTTCTGGGCGTTGAAAGGCGGCGGAGGCGGCAGCTTCGGCGTGATCAGCAGGCTGACGCTGCGCGTGCGCGAGCTGCCGGAACTCTTCGGTGCTGCCTTCATGACGGTCAAAGCGTCCTCCGATGAGGCATATCACCGTCTGGTGCGCCGGTTTGTCGGCTTCTACAGCGAGCAGCTCTTCAACGACCACTGGGGCGAGCAGGTGCATGTGCAAGGCGACAACTCGTTCGAGATCAGGCTGGTTTCGCAAGGTCTCGATACCTCGCAGTTGAAGGCCACCTGGCAGCCGTTCATGGACTGGCTGGCGCGCTCGCCGAAGGATTACCAACTCGTCGGACCAACCATCATCACGGGAGTTCCAGCGCAGCGCTGGTGGGACGTCGAGTTCATGAATCAAGGCGGCCGGCACACCTTCACGGTTGATCCGCGTCCCGGCGCGAGTCCGACAAATGCGTGGTGGACAGGCGATGGCGGCCAGGCAGGCCAGGTGCTCTATGGATACGAATCGCTGTGGCTGCCGGCATCGCTGTTGAAGCCTGGCGCGCAGGAGCGCCTGGCCGATGCGCTGTTCGCCGGCTCGCGCCATTGGGACATCGAGCTGCACCTCAACAAGGGGCTGGCGGGCGGGCCAGCCGAAGCCATCGCTGCGGCGCGGAACACGGCCACTAATCCAGCCGTATGCGATGCGTTCGCCCTCGCCATTATCGCCACCGCAACGCCGCACGTCTATCCGGGGATTCCGGGCCACGAACCCGACGTTTCGGAAGCGCGCAAGGATGCGGCTGCCATCGACGCATCGATGAACGAGCTGCGCAAGGTCGCGCCTGACGGCGGCTCGTATGTCTCCGAGAGTAATTATTTCGAGAAGGGGTGGCAGCAGTCGTTCTGGGGCTCGAACTATCTGAAGTTGCAGGCGGTGAAGAGAAAGTACGATCCCGAGGGATTGTTCTTCGTGCATCACGGGGTCGGAAGCGAAGATTGGAGCGACGACGGGTTTACCAGGATTGGGTGAGGAGGTCGCCCGATTGACATCGGCTTGCCCGGCCACTTACCCTAACTTAGCGTTGTGCGTCTTCGCCGGTCGAGGGACATCCAATTCTTATGCGTTCTCTGCTTCGCCATCTGAAATTTTTGGCTGCCGTGCAGCTGTTGCCCGCTCTGGAGAGCGGTGAGGAAACCACGCTGGTCGGCGGCCAGGCCGTGCTGGAGGGTGTGATGATGCGCTCGCCGCACGCGTGGGGAATCTGCATCCGCAAGCCCGACGGCTCGCTGGCGACGCACTCGGAGCCGCTGGAGAAGCTCTCCGACAAGCATAAATGGATGGGCTGGCCGTTCGTGCGCGGCATCATGACGCTGGGCCAGGCGATGACGCTGGGCTTCCGCGCGCTGCGCTATTCCGCGGATGTGGCCTTGGCGCACCTGCAGCCAGAGAAGGTCAAAGAAAAAACGAAGACCGAGATCAGCGGCTGGATGATCGCTGTTAACCTGATTCTGTCGCTCGGCTTCTTCATCTTTATGTACAAGTTCGTACCGCTGCTGGCGGCGACGAAGCTGAAGAACCACTATCCCGCGTTCGGCAATCAGGTGCTGTTTAATATCGTCGACGGCGTCATCCGCATCGCGCTGTTCCTGCTGTTCATCTGGGGCATCTCGCTGATGGCGGACATTAAGCGCGTCTATCAGTATCACGGCGCCGAGCACAAGACGGTCTTTGCGTTCGAAAATGATGATCCGCTCTCCGTGCCCAACGCCCAGAAGTATGTCACCTGGCACCCGCGTTGCGGCACCAGCTTCCTCATGACGGTGATGCTGATCGCGATGTTCGTCTACATGCTGATCCCGGCGACGACGTTCTGGGCGCGCTTCGCCTCGCGTATCGCCCTGCTGCCGGTCATCGCAGCTGTGTCTTATGAGCTGATCCGCTTCGCCGCCAGGCACGGGTCCTCGCTATTTGCGGTGATGACCAAGCCCGGCCTGTGGCTGCAGCGCATCACCACGCAGCCGCCATCGGACGATCAGGTCGAAACCGCCATCGTCGCCCTGAACGAAGCCATGGAGCTGGAGAAACAGCGTGGCGGCGAACTGGTGATTGCCTAGCGGCGCCCGCCGCTATTACTCTGCACATTCGCCATCCCCGATCGCTTAGAAGATTGTCATCACGAGGAGAGCTTCAGCCCGACGAGGGATCTGCTTTCCTCGCACTAGCCGGGAGCAATTACATGAGAGAACTCATCGCAGACATGTTCGTTTCGCTGGATGGCTTCGCCTCGGGCGTCAAGCAGCCGGCGTATTTCGGCTATTTCGGGGAGGAATTAGGCGGCTGGGTGCGCGAGAATCTTGCCGAGCCTCAAGTCCTGCTCATGGGCCGCGTCACCTATGAGGCGATGGCAGGCTTCTCGGCATCCGCCAGCGACGAACTTAGCGTGAGGATGACCGAGCTGCCTAAGCTCGTTTTCTCCCACACACTGCGGGAGCCGCTTGTTTGGAAAAACACGCGCCTGTTAAGCGGTATCCTCGCAGACGAAATCAGATCGCTGAAACAGCAGCCGGGAGACCCGCTGCGAACCATCGGCAGTGTCAGTCTGGTGAAGAGCCTGATGGAGCTTGAGCTTGTCGATCGGCTTCGCCTCATGGTCTTTCCGCTGGTGCTGGGCGGCGCCGGCCGGGAGCCGATGTTCGACAGCTACTTGCACACGTCGTTAGACCTCATTCAGGCAAAAGTACTCGACTCAAGACTAGTGCTGCTGGAATATAGGCCGTACCCCAGGCCGCATTCCGTACAATAAAGTTGGAAGCTATGTTTGAACGCCTAGAACAAATCGAATCCAAATACGAAGAGCTCAATCAGGCGCTGGCCTCGCCGCAGATCGTTTCCGACTCGTCGCGTTACCAGAAGACTGCCAAGGCGCACAGCGAGCTGCAGCCAGTGGTCGAAAAGTATCGCGAGTACAAGGACTTGACGCGCGGCATCGAGGAGAGCAAGGCGCTGGCGGCCGACGAGACCGATCCCGAGATGCTTGCCTACGCCAACGAAGAGCTCGGCAAGCTGGAGACGCGACTGGCGCAGGTAGAAGATGAACTGAAGGTCCTGCTGCTGCCCAAAGATCCTAACGACGAGAAGAACGTCATCGTGGAAATCCGCGCCGGCACCGGCGGCGACGAAGCCACGCTCTTCGCGGCTGAGATTTTTCGGATGTACAGCCGCTATGCCGAGACGCAGCGCTGGAAGGTCGAAGTGCTGTCGACCTCTGAATCCAGCGTCGGCGGGCTGAAGGAAGTTATTGCCATCATCGAGGGCCAGGGCGTCTATTCGCGCCTGAAATACGAAAGCGGCGTGCATCGCGTACAGCGCGTGCCGGAGACCGAAACGCAAGGTCGCGTGCACACTTCGGCGGTGACGGTCGCCGTGCTGCCGGAAGCCGAGGACGTCGACATCAAGATCGAGGCGAAGGACATTCGCATCGATACCTTCTGCTCCTCCGGTCCGGGTGGACAATCGGTGAATACAACGTATTCGGCGGTTCGCATCACGCACTTGCCGACGAATACTGTGGTCAGTTGTCAGGACGAGAAGTCGCAGATCAAGAACCGCGAGAAAGGCATGCGTGTGCTGCGCGCCCGACTCTATGAGATGGAGCAGCAGAAGCAGGCCGAGGCGCTGGCAAAAGAACGCAAAGCGATGGTGGGCTCGGGCGATCGCAGCGAGAAAATTCGCACCTACAACTTCCCACAGAACCGCGTTACCGACCATCGTATCGGACTGACGATGCATCAACTGCCCGAGTTCATGGACGGCCGCATCCAGCCGATGATCGACGCGCTGATCACGCACTTCCAGTCGGAGAAACTCAAGGAGCAGTCGGCGGTGGTGGCGTAAGGCCCTTTTTAACCACAGAGACCCAGAGGCACAGAGAAATTCAAGAGCTCATTCGCCACCGGTCACCTGCCTATCAGAACCGGCAAAGCCACCACTCTTTTCTTGATCTAAACTTTCTGTTTATTTTCTCTGTGCCTCGGTGTCTCTGTGGTTAACTAGCCTTCCATGCAACTCAAGCAAGCGCTCGCGTCGGCGGTGGATCGTCTGGAAGCTGCCGACGTAGGCTCGCCGCGCATGAACGCCGAAGTCCTGCTGATGTTCGTACTCGGCGTCAACCGCGCGTACCTCTATGCCCATCCTGAGCGCGAGCTTACATCTGAGGAAGCAACGCGGTATGACGAAGTGCTGGCGCAGCGCTCTACCGGCATGCCGTCGCAGTACATCACCGGGCACCAGGAGTTCTGGGGGCTCGACTTCGTGGTCACGCCGGCGGTGCTGATCCCACGACCCGAGACCGAGCATCTGGTCGAAACCGTGCTGGAGCTCGCCCGCGAGGTTCGGCGACCGAAGGTGATCGATGTGGGCACGGGATCGGGCTGTATTGCGCTGGCACTCGCCCATGAATTGAAGGGCGCCGAGATCTACGCCGCCGACCTCTCCGCTGACGCTCTGGAGATCGCCCGCGCCAATGCCGCGGGGTTGCAACTCGATGGGCGCCTGCGGTTCGTGCAGTGCGATGTACTCACTCCGGCCTCTCCTGCCGCTGCCCTCCCGAACGATTTCGACTTTGTGGTCAGCAACCCTCCCTATGTCGGCTTCGACGAAGCCGACAAAGTCCAGAAGTCGGTTCGCGAGTTCGAGCCGCGGATCGCGGTTTTCGCCGGCCAACAGGGGCTCGACGTGATTGCGCCTTTGATCCAGCAGGCGCACGCAGCGCTGAAGGCGGGCGGCTGGCTTGCGGTTGAGATTGGCTACTCGATGCGGGATGCCGTGCTCGGGCTGTTACATCCTACAATGTGGGATGACACCCGGGTCGTTCCCGACCTGCAGGGGATTCCGCGGGTCATCGCGGCCCGCAAGGGATAGCACTCTCGCGCTGTTCGCGCGAGCGGCGAAACGCTCCAAGGGTGGTGCAAAGACCGCTGGTTTGGCGGCTTTGGGGTGTTCCATTCGTCCGCGACCGCATGGCTGTTGACTTTTCGAGCGCCCCCTGTGGAAAACCCGCATGAAATCAGGCGGAAATGGATTGCGCTCGCAGGTTGCGCGGTATAGGATACGCAGCAGTCGAGCATTCTTACAGCTCAACCCTCAAAGGAGGTTGCGAATGGCAACTGGTATGACCAAGACCCAGCTCGTCCGCTATATGGCAGAGCATAACGAGCTGAATAACAAGCAGGCAGCGGCTTTCCTCGATTCTCTGGCGGAAGTCGCTATTAAAGAGACCAAGAAGAACGGCGTATTCATCGTCCCGGGGCTCGGCCGTCTGGTGAAGTCGAACCGCAAGGCGCGCATGGGTCGCAATCCGCAGACCGGCGAAGCCATCAAGATTCCTGCCAAGACGGTCGTGAAGTTCCGCGTGGCCAAAGCCGCGAAGGACTCGATCGCTCCCAAGAAATAGCTAACGCTGTCTTTCCAGAGCGCGGCCCAGGTTGGCTTGCCTGCTTGCTAGGGGCGCTAACCTGGGCGCAGCTGTCTTACATCGCTATTTCCGCTATCCTGAACAGAATGATCCGCTCCTATAAAGGAATCACTCCGACGGTGCCGCCGTCGTGCTACGTCGACCAGTCGGCGCAACTGATTGGCGACGTGGTGCTGGGAGAGAACGCCAGCGTGTGGATGAATGCGGTGCTGCGCGGCGACGTGCACATGATCCGCGTGGGCGCGCACAGCAATATCCAGGATTGCAGCGTGCTGCACGGCATGCTGGGAAAGTGGCCGGTGCTCGTCGGCGACTGGGTGACCGTGGGCCACTCGGTTACGCTGCACGGCTGTGTCGTCGAGGACCAATGCCTCATCGGTATGGGAGTGGTGATTCTGAATGGAGCGAAGATTGGTGCAGGATCAATTATCGCGGCAGGAACGCTGATTCCCGAAGGCACCGTGGTTGAACCACGGTCGCTGTGGATGGGTGTGCCCGGCAAATTTCGCAAGCACCTGACCGACGAAGATCAGGAGACGATCCTGCGCTATGGGCGCAATTACCAGGGATATCGAGAGCAGTATCTGAAAGAGATGCAATAGTTTCAAGTTTCACGTTTCAAGTTTCAAGTTTCGAGTGGACGGCCAGCGCTTTTGCTTGAAACTCGAAATCTGAAACTCGAAATTGATTTCTCGGGCGCTCGAAACTTTGAAACTGGAAACTCGAAACTGATGCTTAGAGCCGTTCGCGGAACTCGTGATCTGCTGCCGCCCGACACTGACTTGTGGAATCGGGTGGAGGCGAAGGTGCGCGATGTGTTCGCGCGCTACAACTATCACGAGATTCGCACGCCCGTTTTCGAGGACACGCAGCTGTTCTCGCGGAGCGTCGGCGAAGAGACGGACATTGTCTCCAAGGAAATGTTCACCTGGGACGACCGCGCACGCGCGCAGAGCGAAAAGCCACAGTCGCTAACGTTGCGTCCCGAAAATACCGCCGGCGTGGTGCGCGCTTACATCGAGCACGGGCTATTCAAGACAGGCACACTGCAGAAGCTCTATTACATCGGCCCGCAGTTTCGCCGCGAGCGGCCGCAGAAGGGACGATATCGCCAGTTCTACCAGATTGGCACCGAGATGCTCGGCCCTTCGAGCGCGGGCAGCGAATCGCCGGCGCGCGACGCCGAGATCCTGGAGATGCTGGCAACACTGCTCGACGAGCTCGGGCTGCGCGGCTGGCAGTTGCAACTGAATTCTGTTGGCTGCGCCGATGATCGCGCGCGCTATAACAAGGCGCTGCGGGAGGCGTTGCAGCCCGTCGTGCACCAGATGTGCGCCGACTGTCAGCGTCGCGCCGAAACCAATCCGCTGCGGGTGCTCGACTGCAAGGTGCCCGAAGACCAGCCCATTATCGAAAAGCTGCCGAAGATCAGCGAATATCTCGACGAACCCTGCCGCGAGCACTTCGCCGCGGTGCGCGCGATGCTCGACGCTGTCGGCGTGCCGTACTCGATCAACGAACGCATGGTACGCGGGCTGGATTATTACACGCGCACGACGTTCGAGTTCACCCACGGCGGCCTGGGTGCGCAAAGCGCGGTGCTCGGCGGCGGACGCTACGACGGATTGTCGGAGTCGCTCGAAGGCCCGAAGGCGCCCGGCATCGGGTTCGCCATTGGCGAAGACCGGCTGATCCTGGCACTGCAAGCGGAGGGGGAGCAGGCGACGCAAAATCTTCAGGCCTACGTCGCGCCGCTCGGCGCGGGAATGAATCCGCAGGCGCTCAAGCTGGCGCGCGAACTGCGACGCGCCGGGATTACAGCCGATCTGGGTGATGAAGGCTTCCGGCTGAAGAAATCGTTCGAGCTGGCCGAAAAAGCCGGAGCAAAGTACATCGTTCTCGTTGGCGAGAACGAAGTCGCGAGCGGGCAGTTTGCGGTGAAAGATCTGTCAAGCGGTGAGCAGGTGAGCGTGGCCCGCGACGGATTGGTGAGCCATCTGCGTAAATAAGACCCTCCCAGTTCTGCAGCCTAACCCTTGAAAATTGCCGGCCATCCGCGGCATTGCCCCAGCGGCCAAAGCCAAATGGTTTAGCTTCTACGGACCGCCTGAAGGCCGTCCCCTGCAACGAATTGAGTCAGAGTCTGGCTAGCGTTTGGGTTTCAGCTTGGCGGTAATGCGCCGCGGCGGACGAATCGGCGACGCCAGAATCCCGGAGAGATGTTCGACCTCGGTAACCACGCGGTCGAGGTCATCGATCAGCGGCTTGAGCCGATGGGTCACGCCGCCCAGACGATATTCGCGCACCAGCGAACGGTAGTACCACAGGGTCTTTGCCTTGGGCGCCGAGAAGCGGGTAAACGCAACTTCCCCGTCGTAGCGAAGATCGCGCAGCACTGCACGCACGTTGTACAGTTTGTCGGCCGCGGAGACGAAGCGCGTTTCGGCATCCTCATGGCGCACGCGATGCAGGTAGCGAATCTTGCGGCGCTCCCAGTTTTCCTTCCTCTTCGGATCCTCGACGTAAGAATCGGTGCAGCCATCGACCATCTTGGCGACACGCGGTCCGAAGATCTGCTCGATGGTTCTCAGCATCGGCCGGCCGCCATGATCCTCGACAGCATCATGCAACAGCGCGGCGATGGCCATGTCCTCGTCGCCGCCATAGTCGAGCACGATGGAAGCCACGCCCAGGAGGTGCGAAAGATACGGAATGCCGCTCTTCTTGCGATCCTGATCGCGATGCACTTGCGCCGCGAAGAGCAGGGCGTGATCGAAGCGGGTGGTGAGCGGGATAAACTTGCGATCGAAGGATGCAGGTCGCTTGGTTGGCATGATGCGCGAAAATGCTATCGCAGACAGGATAGCGGAAAATGCGGAAGGCAACTAGCAATGATGGCGAGGGATGCGGCTTTTGTTCCGGGACTTTGAATATCACCGGCCTCAACTGTCCGTCGTTTTGTTGGAATTCAGGGGCGACCGGGTGTAAAGTTGCCGACAAACTTCCGCACTTCATGGAAGGAGGCCCTCATGCCTCGCCGCACCCCACTTTCAAGACTCGCTCTTTTGCTGTTCATCGCAGCGGTCTTGTGCGCCGGGGCTGGGGCGGCGCAGACGCTCACCGTGTTGCATACCTTCACTGGCGGCGCTGACGGCAGCAATCCTTACGCCGGTGTCACGATGGACGCCGCCGGACATCTCTACGGGACCGCAGAAAAGGGCGGCGCGGGATTCGGGACAGTCTTCGAACTCAAACGCGCGGGAGCCGGTTGGACATTTTCTCCCCTCTACAAATTTGTTGGAGGCGAGGACGGCGCCGGCCCTGATGGCCGCGTCGCCTTCGGCCCCAACGGTACTTTGTATGGCGTTACAGCGCATGGCGGAAATCCGAGCAATTGCAATGGCGATGGCTGCGGTACGGTTTACAACCTTCGACCTCCCGCCCGGGCCTGCACCAATGCGCTCTGCCCCTGGGCAGAAACTGTTGTGCATGCCTTCGGAACTCAAAATCCGCAGGACGGAATCATTCCAACCGGCGATGTGGCCTTCGATGCGGCGGGCAATCTTTACGGCGTCACCAACAACGGCGGCGTGCAATTCGACGGCACCCTCTACCAATTGACACCCTCGGACGGCGCCTGGACGGAAACTGTACTGCACGATTTTAGCGGGGGACACGATGGGATCTATCCCGGGTTCAACATCGTCTTCGACCGCAGCGGCAACCTGTATGGCACCGCGGGTGGCGGGCAGTGGAGTGGCGGGGTAGTTTATGAGTTCACCCCCTCAGAGTCGGGATGGATGGAGAGCATTGTCTATGCCTTTGTCCCCTTCTCTGACGGCTCAAGTCCTGTCGGGATCATCATGGACTCTGCTGGCAATCTGTATGGTGGCACGGCTACGGGCGGCCAATTTGGGAGTGGCACGCTCTACCAACTCAGCCCCTCCAACGGCAATTGGACATTCAGCGTGCTGGAGCAGATTCCCGAAGGCCTGGGATGCGGTGTCTCCGGTCCAATGGTCATGGATTCCTCGGGGACGCTGTACGGAACGACGTCGTGCGGTATCGGCGGACTGATTTTCCAGCTATCGCCCTCGAACGGAAGTTGGGCGTATACAGAGCTCTACCACTTCACCGGCGGCGCCGATGGCCTCGGTCCCAACGGCGGACTTGTGCTGGACGCGAACGGCAACCTCTACGGCACGACCTCAAATGGCGGCGGCGGAAACTGTTTTCAGGGCTGCGGTGTGGTATGGCAGTTCACGCCCTAGCGCGCAGCTTATCTGTGACCCCCGCGTTGACCCGCGAAAATCGCGCGTGTTACCGTACTTGGTTGCACCATCCTCGTTAGCGCCTCCTGTGCGCTGAAGGACCCGAATTTGTCCCCTGAATCGCAAGTGG
>Ga0335073_10004563_pt1 | contig 19347 bp, 21 predicted proteins | sample Lox_Sample_22_FD_207093 | JGI IMG/M metagenome (GOLD analysis project Ga0335073, IMG submission 207093) | Soil microbial communities from Loxahatchee National Wildlife Refuge, Florida, United States - Lox_Sample_2.2 | ecosystem: Environmental > Terrestrial > Soil > Wetlands | place: USA...
TCGGGGCCGGGACGACGGTCGGCTCCTCATAGCCGAAGGTGACCGAGTCTCCGAGCGCCAGGTACGTCGAGCCCTTGGTGATCGGCGTGGTCGGCGTGATCTTCGACTTGCTGGTCGCGGTCGGCTTCTTGCCCGCCGGCTTCTTGGCCAGCGCTTGGCCGGTGATGGTCACGAGCAGGCCGGTGGCGCACAGCAGCACCAGCATCGCCCGGACCGCCCGCTTCGCCCTCGCGGGCATGGGTACGGCAACTGACTTCATTCGGGTTCCTTCTCCCCACGCTTTTGGTTCGCGCGCGTCCGGCCGTGCCGCGCGCCTGATTGGCCGGCGGATGTAACCAGATGTGGCGATCTTGTGAACGGAGCTACCGCACCAGACCGCGGCTGGGCCGCCGGCGCAGGCGCCCATATCCGAGAAGGCCGCCGAGGCTGGGAATCCAGAAGGCGATAGCGTGATACACGACGACCGCGGCGGCGGCCTGGGTGGCGGGCGCCCCGTACAGGATCAGCGTTCCGGCCAGCCCCGCCTCGAGCACACCAAATCCGCCGGGCACCGGAAGCATGTTGGCGATGTAACCGATGAGGTACCCGAGGACGAGCGCGTCGACCGGAAGCGGGTGACCGGTGGCGGCGAACGCGGCACCGAGCGCGGCGATGTCACAGCCGAGGTAGGCGGCGGCCCCAAGCAGACGCCAGTTGGGATGCAGCAAGGCACGGACCGCGCCGTCGATGCCCGCGGCGAGATCGACGAGCCAAGTCGGCCACCGGCGGCCGGACGTGCGCCGGACCAGTGCCGGAAGGGCAAGCGTCGCCGCGGTCGAACCCAGGCCCACGAGAATCGGGACGCCGGCGAGCGGCAGCGTGTCCGTGCCACCCATCGCTCCCGTGGCCAGCATCGCGCCCGCGCCCACGAGCCCGGCGACGTTCGCGGCGCTGGTGAGGAAGAACAGAGCGCTCGAGCGTTCGACGATCTGACGCGTCGACATCCCCGCCTGGCGCAGCAGCCACGCCCCGATCGCGAGCGCCCCGACGCCGCCCGTCGGCAGCAACGCGCCGGATGCCTCCTCGGTCCACGCGAGCTCCCGCGCCGGCCCGGACGGGACCTGGTCGAAGAACAGCCGGAAGATCACCACGTATCCGGCGCACGAAGCGAGCTCGAGAGCGATCGCCACGGCCACCCACGTGGGGTCCATCGCGTCGATCTGCCGTGCCACTGCACGTAGCGGTGGCACGGCCAGCAGCAGCGTCACCGTGGCCGTGGCGAGCACGACCGCAACCAGGAGCCGGCGGCGAATCGAGGCGAGCGCGCTCGACTGGGTCTCGCGCCGGGCGTCCACCTGGGCAGCGGGCGCCGGCGCCGTGGCGGACGCGGCTCCGTCGGTCCGGGCGCGGGCGTCGCAACGACCGCCCAGATCGCGGCACTCCGGCCGCGAACGCCTGCCCGTGAGCGGCGGCGATGCCGGGGTGTGGCTTGAATCCGTCGTGGCGCTCATCGGTCGTGAAGTTCTTGACTAAGCAATCAATCATACAGAACTGTTGAGGCGTCAAATATCGACACCTCGGTGCCATGAGGATCGTCGTCGCCGTGGCCGGTTTGCGCATCGGCGCGGGGGTTGATCTTCGCCTTGCGCCTCCACCCACGGGTGGATCCTCATTAGCTGAGACTCGCCAGAAGGCGTCTTCTCATCGATGAAGACACGGCAGCCGCGGCGAATGTGACCGACGAACGGGTCGCGGTGCCGGGATTAGACTGCAGCGGTCGCGACCGACCTTGTGATCGAACGCAAAGATGACGCCGGGGGCGTCGTGCTTGCGCTGTCTGGCGAGCTCGACGTGGTCTCAGCCCCGGAGCTGGCACAGGTCCTCGACGAGGTGCTCGCCACACCCTGCGTGCGCGTGATGCTCGATCTCAACGGACTCAGCTTCGTGGACAGCGCCGGGGTGAGCGTGCTGATCAAGGCCAAGCAGGCCGCCGAGGGAAGCGGCCGCGGGTTAGTGCTGCGCCGGCCGACCGAACAGCTGCAGCGCGTGTTCGCGCTGGTCGGCCTCGCGGACTGGCTGGCGGTCGAGGACTGAACGCCCGCGGGTCCACTCGAGCGTGATGTGGCGCCGGCCGGCAGTCCCTGCCAGTGATCGGCGAACTCGTCCTGATCTGTCGGCGGTGCCTGACGGCGGCGCCTTGAAGCGCGCTTACCCGAAGCCGAGCGTCCGATTGAGGAAGTCGTGCTCGGCGGCGAGCGCCGCGTCCGCGACGCTCATCGGGAAGGACACGAACCCGTGCGGCGCCTCCCGCCAGAGGCGGAGCTCGGTGGAGTGGCCCGCCCGGCGCCACCGCAATTCCATGAACAGCGTGTCGTCAAGAAGAGGATCCTGGGTGCCGCAGGTGAAGATCGCCGGCGGCATTCCCGACAGGTCGGCGAACAAGGGCGAGATGTCAGGGTCGCGCCGCGCCTCGCGGTCGCGCCCCGGCACGAACTGGTCGGAGAACCAGATCATGATCGGTCCGGAGAGCACCAGGTTGCGCTCGCCCCACAGGCGCTGGCTAGGGGTCATCGACATGTCGAAGCACCCGTACTGGAGCACCGCGGCGCCGAACGCGCCGGTGATGCCGTGCCGGTCGCGCAGCCGCAGGAGGGTGACGGCGGTCAACTGACCGCCGGCGGAATCGCCACCAATCGCCCGCGGTCCGCCGGCGCCGACCGCGGCCACGCCCTCCGCCGCCAGCAGCCACAGCGCGGCGGCCTCGCAGTCGTCCGGACCAGCTGGGTAGGGGTGCTCGGGCGCGAGGCGGTAGTTCACGCTGACCACCGTCAACCCGGTGTCGCGCGCGAGGCGCTGCAGGCGGACGTCCTGCCCGTCGCTCTCGCCGAGCGTCCAGCCTCCACCGTGGATGTGCAGAAACGCTCCACGTGCCTCGCACTCGGGGGCGATGATCCGCAGCGAGATCGGGCCGGCCGGTCCGTCGATCTCCACGTCGCGTGCCTCCGGCACGTACACGGGCGCGGGGAAGATGCCGCGGCCCTCGCGGCGGGCTCGGCGGGTCTCCTCGACCGGCACCGCATACACGGGCGGCATCGTCGCCAGGCGCTGCTCGAGCTCGACGTTGAACGCGCGGGTCTCGGCGAGCAGCGTGTCGGGATCAGGGACGGCCATGGTTCGCGGCGGCGACTGTATCTATTCGTCCACCTGACATGCGCTCCACTTGACACCATGCTTAGGGGAGCATTAGTTTTTGTGGCGTTCGCGTAAGGAACACATTGTTCGTATCGCGAACAATTCGGCTAAAGCGCCCCAGCGCAGCGGCCGACAACCCGTGATAGGTCGGCTCTTCAAAGCCAGACGCGCAGCTGTGGTGCTCGGCCCGGCGGCTTGGGCTGAGACGCTCCGCCGCCGGGGCACCACGGCTGGGCGTGCTCTGTGTCCTCGATTGGGCGCGACCATTACAGTCGAAGCCGCATGCTCGACCTCGAGGCGTATCTCGCACGAATCGGCGCCCGCGGGCAACCGGCCGTGGACGACGTGCATCGCGCGCACGTCGCCGCGATCCCGTTTGAGAACCTCGATCCGCGGCGCGGCGTGCCCGTGTCGCTCAAGCTCGACGACCTCGAGGCCAAGCTCGTGCGCCGCCGCCGCGGGGGCTACTGCTTTGAGCAGAACATCCTCCTTAAGGCCGCGCTCGAGGGTCTAGGAGCGCGCGTCGACATGCTCCTGGCCCGCGTCCGTCTGGGCCGTCCGGCCGGAAGCCCGCGTCCGCGCACCCACCTCGTCCTGCGGGCGCGAGCCGACGGATGCGACTGGCACGCCGACGTCGGCTTCGGCCGCGGCACCCTGCTCGAGCCGATTCCGTTCGGACCAGGCGGACCGTACGAGCAGTCGGGCTGGCGCTTCCGGGTTGTCGAGGACGGCCCCGAGCTCGTCCTGCAGACCGTGCAGAGCGGCGAGTGGGTCGACGTGTACGGATTCGTTCCCGAACCCGTCCCGATGATCGACGTGGAGCTCAGCAACTGGTTCACCTCCACGCACCCGCGCTCCCCATTCGTGACCGGGCTGATCGTCGCCTCGCAGCGCCCGGACGGCACGCGACTCACGCTCAGCGACTGGGAGGAGCTGTCGCTGACCGAGGAGACGCCGGCCGGCGCTTCGGTTCGACCGGTCAAGCCGGGCGAGGTCGACGGGCTGATCGCATCGCGGTTCGGGCTGGATGGCTTTGGTGGCTGAGGCTGGACTTACGCTCGCGGTCACCGGACCCACCGGGACGTTCGGCTTCGGCCTGATCCCTTTGCTCCAAGCCGACGAGCGGGCTGACCGGATCGTCGGGATCGCCCGCCGCCCGTTCGACCCCTCCGAGCACGGCTGGAGCAAGCTGGAGTATCGGCAGGGCGACGTGCGCGACAAGGCCGCGCTGAAGGAGGCGTTCGCGGATGCCGACGTCGTCATCCACCTCGCCTTCATGATCACCGGCGCCGCCTCGCGCGAGACGATTCGGGCCATCAACGTCGAAGGCACGCTGAATGCATTCCGCGCCGCCGCCGCGTCTGGGGTCAAGCGGTTCGTGTACGCCTCGTCGGTCGCGGCCTACGGGTTCCATCCCGACAACCCGATCGGGATGACCGAGGACTGGCCGGTGCGTCCCGCGGCGCGCCTGTTCTACGCCCAGGAGAAGGCGGAGCTCGAGCAGTTGCTCGACGAAGAGGGGCGTGCCACCCCCGGCCTCGCCGTGTACCTGCTCCGCCCCCCGATCGTGCTCGGCCCCCACGCGGTCGGCGCCAAGGGGGCGCTGCCCTCCCCGCTGGCCGAGCTCGTCGAACGGCTCCTGGAGCTCGCGGGACGGGTGCCCGTGCCGATCCCCGTGCCCGCCCCCGACCTGCCGATGCAGTTCATTCACGAGGACGACGTTGGCCAAGCCCTCCTCCGGTGCGCTTTCACGGATGGGTCACCCGGCGCCTACAACGTCGCCGGCGACGGCGTGGTGACGGTCGCCGACGTCGTCCGCGAACTCGGCCTGATGCCGCTGCCGATCCCCGCCGGCGTGGTGCAGGGGGTCGCCCGGGCAGCCGCGTCCATCTCGCTGCCGTCGTTTGCCCCGCCCGCGAGCGAGTGGGTCGAGGCCGCCAGCCATCCGGCGATCATGGACACGAGCAAGGCCAAGCGAGAGCTCGGCTGGCAACCGCGCTACACCGGCCTCGAGGCCCTTCGCGACACGCTCCGTCGCCACGAGTGATGACCACCGCCACCCGGTTGCGCGATCAGCTGCTCCGCGTGGACTGACGCGCCGTCGTGAGGCGCCGCGAACCGCTCTAATCCGCTGTCCGGACCGAGACCACCACGCCGGCGTCGAGCGGAACGTCGACCGTGATGTAGCCGCTCTCCGGGGCGTGCATCCGCTCGACGTAGCTGATCTGGTCTGGATCGTCGGCGCTGAGGTCGGCGATCACCAATGCGCCCCGCGACAGCCTGGGCTCGAGCAGGTCGACCACCGGCTCGTAGAGGTTGTTCCAGCCGTCGAGAAACAGCAGATCGACCTCGTGTACGTCCTGGAGGGTTGCCAGAGCATCCCCCACCCGTATCTCGACGAGATCATCGAGTCCCGCCTCGGCGAGATTCCGCCGCGCCACAGCCGCCTTCCCCGGTTCGATCTCGGTGGAGATCACGCGCCCCGAGCCCAGGTCACGGACGGCCGCCGCGAGATGAATCGTCGAGTAGCCGTGTGAGGCGCCGAACTCGACGACTGCGCCGGGGCGGCGGGCGAGGACGAGCAGGCAGAGCAGCTCCCCCACCTCGGGCGTGATCGAAAGCGGAGCGGCGCCGTACGCCTCGGCGCGCTCCGCTCCCCAAACTCGACGCCCCAGCTCTCGCTCGCGCGCGAGCACGCGCGCCTTTGCCGGCGGATCCTCGGCCTCGTCGAGCCGCCTGAGCTCGGCGAGGACGCGGGCGACGCGATCCGTATGCAGGGTCGGCGGTTTATTTGGATGGTCGGCGGCGCCTGACGGCGGCGCCTTACTGGAAGATCTCAGTGGTGCAATCTCCGCCCGGCAGGTGAATCTCGTGCGGCCGCGCTCCGTCGGCCTGCTCGTGGAAGTCGACGAAGAAGTCAGGGTCGAGCGTGTAGGTCCCGTCCGGCTGGCGTTCGAGCTTGACCAGCCAGCCCTCGATCCCCGGATAGAACTGGTTGTCCCAGGTCGAGAACAGCGAGTTGGTGACGTACACCCGATCGCCGTCGAGCGAGTTCTGGATCATCTGCGGACCGCCGTTGAGGGACCCGCGCGCCTTGGGGTGACCGCCGTCGCGACCGAGCAGCCCGCCGAGCCACACCTGCGAGCGCAGTTGCGGGTTCGTCGGGTCCGACACGTCGTAGTGGCGGACGTCGCCGTGCAGCCAGTTCGAGAAGAACAGGTCCTTGTCATCCAGAGACAGCACCAGGTCGGTGATCAGGCCGGGAACGCCGCCCTCCAGCGGCCAGCCCTGAAGCTCCTCGTTGGCCACATCGATCACCTTGCCCGTGGACCAGCTTCCGTTGTCGCGCTGGAAGCGGATGATGTTGCTCGACAGCGTCGCGCCGACGAAGCCCTGGGCCGAGTCGGGATCGTGTTGCCAGCGGATCTCGAGTGGGATCCAGCCCTCGTCGCCGAGATCGATGGTCTGCACCTTGGCGCGGCGCTCGAGGTCCCAGAAGTGCAGCTTGCGCCCGTACTTCCCGGCCGCCACGTCGGCCGGATTGAAACCGTCCTTGAACGTGTTCGGCGCGCCCCACTCGCTGGTGATCAGCGCGTTCTGCCGCGGCTGGTACCAGAAGTCGTACATGAACTCGATCCCGCCGGCGTCGCGCTCCCAGCGCTCCGCGATCGAGAAGTCACGGGCGTCGAGCACGGCAAAGCCGCCGGGGCTGTTGCCGTCGGCGTCGCCGAGCATCGAGATCGTGACGATGTCGCCCGGCATGCAGTGCACGGTGTGCGGCGCGCTCAGCCCGAGCTTCTCCCTGATCTCCTCGCCCTCGATCACGTTCTTGATCCGCGGCGCCCGCGGCTCGGAGATGTCGATGATGTGGATCCGCGACGAGCGCAGGCCCGGGACGACCATCGTGTCGCGCTCAAGCTGTGAGTGGCACGCCGACGAGCAGGCGTTCCAGCCGAAGTGGTGCAGCTCGTCGCCCACGTTGGGCATCTCGGTGCGATGGACGATCTGGCCGTAGGTGTCGGAGCTCGGATCGACGTCGACCACCGCGATGAAGTCCGGGCGGTTGATCCCGGTCCCCTCGTACAGCGAGGCGACGTACACGAACTTCTCGGGCGGCTGCTGGCGGGCCACCTCGGGTGACGCGTAGCCAGGCCCGTTGTGCTCGTGGTCGTCGTGGGCATGGGCGCTCATGTAGGCGGGCTCCTTCGTTCGGTGCCGACTTGACGAGCGCAGCTTAATGACATCTCACGGCGGAGCCTTCGTGGACGGCGCGCCCCCACCCCTGGGGGAGGGGCGGGGGCGCTTGGACCGTCAGGACTTCGGGGTGCGGGCGACGACCAGCGTGCGCTTCGGTCCCTGCACGACCCCTACGCGCTGGCCCTGTGTCAGCTGCGACAGTGAGCCCGACTGGCCGTTGTCCCGGACTTTGGCGCTGGACGGGATGGTCAGCGTCACGGTCTTATAGGTCGCGGCCTTGGTTCCTTCCCGGATCGTCAGCTGCTGACCGTTCACCGACTGCACGAAGCCACGGCTGAAGGTGACCGTGGCGAACCCGTTCCGGGTTGCCACGACCAGGTCACCCTGGACCGCGCGGCGCGCGAGCAAACGTCTTGCCCTCGGCGCGGCGGCGGCGTGCGCGCTCGCCGTGCCGGTCGAGCTCGTGGCGGTCGTGCTCGTGCCGGCGGCGCCGGCGGTCGCGATCGCGCTGGCCCCTGCGCCCGCGACCGCGCATGCGGCGCCGATCGTCACGAGTTTGAAGTGCCTGCGTAGGAACGTCATCTGTGCCTCCCTGGGTTTCGGATCTTGCCTGGCGCCATGAGGTTGGCAACCGCGTGCAAGGCGAGGGTCAGCTGAAGGTCAGCTGCGTGTAAAGAATGCGGCTCGGCTCGGCGGGTGCCCGCCTACGATTCCGCCCATGGCAGCGACGGTGCTGGTCGTCGAGGACGAGCCGAACATCGGCGAGCTGCTGCGCACCTATTTGCGCCGTGACGGCCATCAGGTGGTGTGGGTGCGCCGCGGCGAGGATGCGCTCGTCGAGCTCCGCCGCCACCCGATCAAGCTCGTGCTGCTCGATGTCCGCCTGCCGGGGATCGACGGTTTCGAGGTCTGCCGTCGGATCGCCGGCGGCGTGCCGGTGATCATGCTGACCGCGCGCGACGAGGAGGCCGACCGCGTCGCCGGCCTCGAGCTGGGCGCCGACGACTACGTCACCAAACCGTTCTCCCCGCGCGAGGTGATGGCGCGCGTCAAGGCGGTGCTCCGCCGCGCCGCGGCGCAGCCGCCCGCGGACGACGTGTCCCGCGTAGGACCCTTGACGGTGGCGCGGAGCGCGCGCGAGGTCCACGTCGACGGGCGCAAGGTGCCGCTCACCCAGCGCGAGTTCGACCTGCTCGAGTACCTCGTGCGCCGTGCCGGCCGCGTGGTCACGCGCGACGAGCTGCTCGAGTCGGTGTGGGGGTTCGTGTCCCCCGGCGAGACGCGGACGGTCGAGGTGCACATCGCCCAGCTGCGCAAGAAGCTCGACCAGCCTGACCTGATCGAGACGGTCCGCGGGCTCGGCTACAAGGTGGCCGACGCCGGATGAGGCTTCAGCGCCGCGTCCTCGCCTACCTCGCCCTCGCCGCGATCGCGTCGTGCGCGCTCACGGTGGCGGTCGGCGTCGTCCTGGTGAGGCGACAGATCGCTTCGCAGCGGCTGTCCGCGCTCGAGTCCCAGGCTGACCTCGTCGCCGCTGTGGGCGGACCGCCGGCCGCGCTCCAGCCCGGCGACCACGTCTACAGCGTCGGTACCGGCCGCGCCCGCCGCGTCCGGCGGCGCGCGGCCGCCGCGGTGTTGGCGGCGATTCCCTCGGGATCGAGCCAGGGAACGCTCGATGTCGCCGACCGGGCGATCCAGTACGCATCGCGCCCGACGCCAACCGGCCGCATCGTCCTGATCCGCTCAGCGGCGATCGCGTTCTCCGAATGGCGGCCGTTCATCGGGAGCCTGCTGCTGGCCGGCCTCGGCGGCACGCTGCTCGCGACGGCGCTCTCCTTCCTGCTGGCCCGACGGCTCACACGTCCAATCGGCGAGCTATCGGCTGCGACGCGACGCCTGGCCGCCGGTGATCCCGATGTTGCGGTGCCCGTCCGTGGAGACGACGAGCTCGCCGAGCTGGGATCGGCGTTCAACGACATGTCGGGCGAGCTCGCACGCGCCCGCCAGGCCCAGTCGCGCTTCCTGGAGTCGGTCAGCCACGAGCTCCGGACGCCGCTGACCTCGATTCGAGGCTATGCCGAGGCGCTCGGCGAGGAGGCCATCGCGCCGGCCGACGCGGCCAGAGTGATCGAGACCGAGGCCGGCCGGCTCGAGCGTCTGGTCGCCGACCTGCTCGAGCTCGCCCGCGTCGGACGCGCCGATTTCGCCGTGGGGCGAGAGCCGGTCGATCTCGCTGAAGTGGTCAGGCACGCGGTCGACCGCCACCTGCCCGCGGCCCGCGAGCTGTCGGTCGAGCTGACCGCGTCGGCAACCACGGACTCGAGCTGGGTCCAGGGCGACGAGGATCGGATCCTTCAGGCCGTGTCGAACCTGATCGAGAATGCGCTGCGTCTGACGCCGGCGGGCGGGTCTGTCGACGTCCGCGCTCGGCCGGGTGAGATCTCCGTGCGCGACACCGGCCCCGGGCTCGAGGTCCAGGACATCCCCCGGGCCTTCGAGCGCTTCTACCTGCACGGCCGCTACCGCAGCGAGCGGCCCGTCGGCTCGGGTCTCGGCCTGGCGATCGTGCGCGAGCTGGTGACCGCCATGGGCGGGAGCGTCGAGGCGTCGATCCCGCCGGGCGGCGGCGCTCAGTTCACTATCCGGCTACCGCCTGCGCCGGCGCGCTCCGCTCCGCCAGATGCTGTCCGACCTTTCGCTTGACGCGCTGCAGGGCGTTGTCGACCGTCTTGCAGTCGCAGCCGATCCGCCGGCCGACCTCCTCGTAGGAGTATCCGTCGAGATACAGGGCGAGCACGCGGGACTCGAGCTCTGAGAGCGCCGTCGAGATGCAGGCCACGAGCGCCCGCAGCTCCTCCGAGCTGATCACCTGGTTGACCGGGTCGTGGACCGGCGAGCCCGGGATGACCTCGTCCAGCGTCGGCTCCCCGTCCGAGGCGGCGGTGGCCGAGCTCGAGAACGAGACGTACTGATTCAGCGGTGTGTGCTTGTTGCGCGTCGCCGTCTTGACCGCGGTGATGATCTGGCGCGTGATGCAGAGCTCGGCGAAGTTGCGGAAGCTCGACTCGCGGTCGGTGCGGTAGTCGCGGACCGCCTTGTAGAGGCCCACCAGCCCCTCCTGGATGAGGTCATCCGCGTCGCCCCCGGCCAGAAAGTAGGAGGAGGCCTTGAGGCGGACGAATCCGTAGTAGCGACGGACGATTGCGTCGTATGCCGCCGCGTTTCCCTGCTTGGCAAGGGCTATCAGATAGCCATCCTCAACCTGAAGTTGAGAATTAGAGTATGGGGAAAGCCGAGCCACGAGTATCCCTTCTCGATCTCGTCCCAGGCGAACGAGGATCGGTCCGATGGTCGTGGCGCACTTACCTCCCCTGGCGCCTGTTTTCGATTGTCCGTCGAGCGCCGCCGAACAAGGCGGACGCACCCTCCAGCAGCAACCTAAAGCTTAACTCTACGGTTATTCTCCCGCGCGGCAGGGTGACATAGCACCGCTCGGATGTCAAGCGACTGCGTGGCTCTGACGGAACCTCGCTCAGGCGGCGGGAAGCAGCTCAGGCCCGTCCGGGCCGTCCCGCACCTGCCACCCCTGGGCGCGGATCGCCTCTCGCAGGCGGTCGGCCTCGGGGTAGTCCCGGGCCGCGCGGGCGCGCTCCCGGGCATCGGCGAGCTCGGCCACCTCGGGCGGCGCCTGCACGTCGCCCGCTTCGAGCAGGTGGTCGAGCCCGACCACTACCAGCATGTCGCGCAGATCGGCGTCGCCCGTCCCGGGCTCGGCGCGGTTCGCCTCGGCCACCCAGTCGAACACCGCCGCCAGCGCCTCGGGCGTCTTGAAGTCGTCGGCCAAGGCGTCGAAGAACCGCTCGTGCAGGGGCGCCGACCACGCCGGCGAGGGCCCTGGTGCCAGCCGGCGCGCGGCCTCACGAATCCGCCTGACCCGCGCCTGGGCTTCGGCGAGGCGCTCGTCGTCGAACTCGACCGGCTTGCGGTAGTCGCTCGAGGCGAAGTACATGATCAGCGCGTCCCGCCCGAAGGCGTCCAGCGCCTGGTGCAGCAAAAAGATGTTCCCGACCGACTTGGACATCTTGCTCTGGTCGAGCCGGATCATGCCGTTGTGCACCCAAAGCTTCGCGAGCGGAACGCCGTGCGCCGCGCGCGTCTGCGCGGCCTCGTTTTCGTGGTGGGGGAAGATCAGATCCGAGCCGCCTCCGTGGATCTCGAAGCCGACGCCAAGCAGCTCCTCGGCCATCGCCGAGCACTCGATGTGCCAGCCGGGCCGGCCGCGCCCCCACGGCGCCTCCCAGGCCGTGTCCTCGCCCTCCTTGTGGGCCTTCCAGAGCGCGAAGTCGGCCGGATCGCGCTTGCGCTCGGCCCCCTCAACACCCTCGCCCTGGTCCATCTCGTCGAGGTGGCGGTGGGACAGCTCACCATATTCCGGGTAGCTTCGGACCGAGAAGTAGACGTCCCCCTCCACCGCGTAGGCATGACCGCTTTCGATCAGCGTCTCGATCAGCTCGACGATCTCCTCGATCGTGGCGCTGGCGCGGGGCTCGTAGTCGGGCCGGCCGAGACCGAGGCGATCGGTGTCGGCGATGTATGCGTCGGACATCTCCCTCGCGAGCTGCTCGCTTGCCATGCCAGACTCCTGGGCCGCGGCGTAAATCTTGTCGTTGACGTCCGTTATGTTCGTGACGAATGTGACGCTGTAGCCCTCATGGACGAACAGCCGCTTCAGGAGCGAAAACACGACGAAGGGTCGGGCGTTGCCGACATGGATGCGGCCGTACACAGTTGGCCCGCAGGTGTAGATCCCCACGCGGTTTCCCTCGTGCGGCTCGACCGGCAGCACCTGACCGGACCTCGTGTCGTGCAAGCGGATCGTTCTGCCCATGTTGCGGGCACAGTATCGCCAGCCGGCACATCCAGCCGGGGCGGCCGGTAGGGTGGCCGCCGTGGGTGGGAGGTCGGAGCAGATGCGACGGCTGAGCGTCGTGGACGAGGCCTTTCGCTCCCTGCCCGATCGTTTCCTGGGCGCCGATCCCGGCTTCGACGCCACGTACCTGATCACGCTCTGCGACCTCGGGCACGCCTGGGAGGTTCGCTGCACAAGCCGCACCGCCCGGGTCCGCAAAGGAGGGACGCGCCGGCGCCCCGACGTGACGCTCACGACCGACTCCGACACGTGGATGCGGCTGCGCTGCGGCGAGTTCTCCGGGGTGGACGCGTTCCAGCGCCGGCTGCTCTCGGTGCGCGGGAACCTGGACTACGCGATCGCCTTCGAGGGGATGTTCAGGCTCGTCGGCGGCCGTCCGCCGCTGCTCCAGATCCACAACATCCCGGTCGGGCGCCACCGGATCTCGACACTCACGATGGGCGGCGGACCCGATGTACTGCTGCTCCACGGCCTCGGCGGAACGCGCGCGTCGCTGTTCGAGACGGCCGCGGCGCTCAGCCGCACCTATCGCGTGCACGTGCCCGACCTCCCGGGGTTCGGCTCTTCGTGCAAGCCGGCCATCGGCGGTTACAACGCCGCCTGGTTCGCCGGGATCATGCTCGGGCTCATGGACCGGCTCGAGATCGAGCGCTCACATGTCGTCGGCAACTCGATGGGCGGCCGGGTGGCAATCGAGCTGGGGCTGACCGCACCCGAGCGGATCCGCTCGCTGGGGCTGCTGTGTCCCGCCGTCGCGTGGCTCAAGCGCGGGCTTCACCCGATCGTCCGCCTCCTGCGTCCCGAGTTCGGCCTGCTCCCCCACGCCATCCGGCGCTCGATGGTGGCATCGCAGTTCTGGCGCATGTTCTACGACCGCGACCTGATGGATCCCGCTCTCGCCGACCTCGTCGTGGACGAGTTCCAGCGGATCTACCACACCGCCGGCGCGCGCTACGCGCTGCTGGCCAGCGCGCGCAACATCTACCTCGAGCCCCCGTTGGGCCGCCACGGCTTCTACCGCCGGCTGGCCGATCTCGAGCCGCCCGCGCTGTTCGTGTGGGGCAGTCACGATTGTCTCGTCCCCGCGGTGTTCTCGCGCCACGTGCGCAAATGGTTGCCGCACGCCGAGCAGGTGACGATCGAGGAATGCGGGCACGTGCCCCAGGTCGAGCGGCCGGAGGAGACCAACGCGCTGCTCGCCGATTTCTTCAGCCGGGTCGAGAACTCGGACGCGTCGAGCGCGCCGGCCTGGTCGCCTCGCGCCGAGGCGGCCTGAGCGGAGGCCGGCGGGCTCCGCCATGGCCGAGGCACGGACCACCACCTCCGCCCACCGCAACGGGCGCGAGGCGGAGACGCCGATCGAGTCGCCGGTGCCGGAGTCGTCCGGTGCCCTGTTCACGCGAGCCTGGCGAGGGCTCGCCGGTGCCGTCCAGCGCCGGATCCCCCGGGCCGACCTCGACGAGCGCGATCCCGACTACATCCGCGAGCAGCTGCCCCTGTTCTGGCTGTTCTCGAGCCTGTGGTTCCGGGGCGAGGTGCGAGGCCTCGGCAACATCCCCGACGAAGGCCCGGTGGTGCTCGTCGGCAATCACTCGGGCGGGAACATGATCCCGGACACGATGGTATTCACCGTCGCGTTCAGCACGTACTTCGGCGTCGAGCGACCCTTCTACCAGCTGGCCCACAACCTCGTGCTGTCCCTTCCGGGCCTGAGCTGGCTGCGCAAGTTCGGTACGGTGGCGGCCTCGCCCGAGAACGCCCGCAAGGCGCTCTCCTCGGGCGCGGCGCTGCTCGTCTATCCCGGCGGCGACTACGAGGTGCACCGTCCCAGCTGGCAGTCGAGCCGGGTCGATTTCGGCGGTCGTAAGGGGTTCCTACGCCTCGCGATAGAGCAGGACGTCCCGATCGTCCCCGTGGTCGCGATCGGCGGCCAGGAGACGGCGCTGTTCCTCAGCCGCGGCGAGCGGCTGGCCCATCTGCTCGCGCTCGACCGGGTGCTCCGTCTCAAGGTCTTGCCGATCTCGATCTCGCTTCCCTGGATCGTCAACGTCGGCGACTTCGGCCACATCCCGCTGCCGGCCAAGATCACGATCGAGACGCTGCCGGCGATCGACCTGCGCGCCGAGTTCGGGCCCGACCCCGATGTCGACGAGGTCTACGACCACCTGATCCGTCTCATGCAGGACGCCCTCGACGCGCTCGCCGCCGAGCGTCGCTTCCCGGTGATCGGATGAGGTTGGGTGCCGACAGGATCCTGGCCGCCCCGATCGAGGACGTGTGGTCGATCGTGACCGACCCGGAGCGCGTTCTCAGCTACATGTCAGGGATCACCCGCTGGGAGGTCGCGGGCGATCTGCGCACCGGCCTCGGCGCGCGCTACCGCATCCTGTTCCGGGTCGGCGCCGCCGAGGTCGGCGGGCTGGTCGAGGTCGTCGAGTTCGACCAGCCGTGCAACTTCGCCTGGACGTCGGTCACGGGGCTTGACCACCGCGGGCGGTGGCGCCTGCGCGAAGCCCCCGGCGGCCGCACCCGCGTCGAGTTCCGCCTGGCTTACGTGGTCGCCGGCGCCGGCCTGAGCGGCTGGGTGGCGGAACGAGTCGCCGCCCCCACCGTCGCCGGTCACGTCCGCCGTACCTTGCAGCAGCTCGACCGTCTCGTCGGGCACGAGCAGCTGCGCGCGCGGGCGGCGAGGCGCCGGCCGCCCGCCACCCGCCCGTAGTGGACTTCTCGGCGGCGCCCGACGGCGGCGCCTTGGGAACCGCCACAATGACGGCGTGGACCGTGTGCTCACCGCACCGATCGCCGCGACCGGTTTCATCGCCGGCTTCGCCGTCGCCGTCCTGTCCGGCTCTCGCGCGCTCGGCGGGGTGGTGCTCGTTGCCTGCGGCCTCGTCTGCGTTGCGATCTGGCTGAGACGCGACGGCCGCCAGATCGCGACCAGGCTGACGATCGCGGCCTTCCTCGCCTTTGTGCTCTCGCACGTCCTCGGCCTTGTCATCGGGGCGTGGCCGGCCGTACTGCTCACGGCGGCCGGAACCGCGCTGCTGTGCTGGCGAGCGTCCGACCTCAGGGCAGCCCGGCGCCCGGCACCTCGGCCGTAGTGGTGAGCAGCACCGCCTCACGAGCCCGCACGCGAAGACGCCGAGCCCGTCGGGCCGCTCGCCTCGGGCGATGGCTGAACCTGAGCCCAGATGCGGCGCCGGTCCAGCGATCCGTCGGGCTGGACGTCAAACGCCGTGAACCGTGCGGCAAACGTCTCGGCCACGATGAACGTCCCGTCGTCGGTGATCACCATCCCGTTGGGAAACCAGAGATCCTCCGCGGCGACCGAGGCCGCGCCATCCGGGTTGATGCGCACGAGGCTCGCGGGTGCCGGCGTCCCGCCGCCCATCAGGTCGAAGCCGAAGTCACCGACGAACGCTCGGCCCTGACTGTCGACGATCATGTCGTTCACGTGACCGGTCGTCAGCTCGGTTAGGTCCGCATGGGTGCCGACGCGACCGTCGGGGCTGCGTCGGAGGATCCGGCGATCCTTCATCGAGACCGCCGCAACCGTCGCCTGCTCTCCGTCTCCGGCTTTCCCCCGGCTGCAGGAACGTAACCGAGCTTTTCGGCTCGTCTTAGAACTCGTGTTCGTAGATGACGAACGAGGTCAGCCGCGCGACGGTGTCGTACAGCGAGCGCGCCGCCCCGTTGAACTGCTGGGTCGTCCAGTAGACCCGTGCCGCCCCGCGCCCGCGCGCGCTCTCGTAGACCGCCTCGATGAGCGCTTTGGCGACGCCGCCTCCCCGCGCGCCGGGGTCGACGAACAGATCCTCGAGATAGCAGTACGGCGTCTGCGCCCACGTGGTCGGGTGGAACACCAGATGCGCGAAACCGACCGCGTTGCCGCCGGCATCGACGGCCACGAGGCCGGCGAGCGCGCCATCGGGCTCGCACAGCCTGGCGAAGGTGTTATCCGAGATGTGAGCCGGTAGCTGCGCTCGGTAGAAGCGCAGGTACTGGTCCCACAGTCGCTCCCATCGATCTCGATCGGAGTCGCACAGCCGACGGACGGTGGTCACCGTCATCGCTCGACGGTGGCGATCGCCATCGCCACCGCGCCCTCCTCGCGCCCCACGAACCCCATTCCCTCTCCACGCGTGGCCTTGACGTTTACGTGCTCGACCGAGATGCCGAGCGCCTCGGCGAGCGACAGCCGGATGTCCTCCCGGACCGGCGCCACGTGCGGGCGCTCGATCACCACCGTCGCGTCGACATGGAGGATCGACATGCCGCGGTGCGTCAGCATCGCGACGGTCGTTCGGAGCAGCTCGAGCGAGTCGGCGTCGCGGTAGCGCTCGTCCGAGTCAGGGAAGTGCTGGCCGATGTCGCCGAGCGCCGCGGCGCCGAGCAGCGCGTCAATGATCGCGTGCGTGAGCACGTCGGCGTCGGAGTGCCCCGCGAGGCCACGGTCGTGCGACAGCTCCACGCCTCCGAGCACGAGCCGCCGCCCCGACGCGAATGGGTGGCAGTCATAGCCGAAGCCGGTGGTGACCGTGCCTCGTGCGTCATCGGGACGGGGACGGGCGAAGCTCACGCCCGCGCCTCCGCCAGCAGCATCTCGGCGAGCGTTAGATCGGTCGGCGTGGTGATCTTGAGGTTGGACGGGGAGGACTCCACGACCTCGACCCTCCCGCCGGCGCGCTCGATCAGCCATGCGTCGTCCGTCGCCGCGGCGAGCGTCTCGTCCTCGGCGTCCAGCAGGGCTCGCTCGAGCGCCGCTCGCCGGAACACCTGCGGCGTCTGCACCGCCCATAGCCGCGAACGTTCGAGCGTCCGCGCCACCGTGCGTCCGTCGGAGGCGTGCACCTCCTTGATCGTGTCCGACACCGGGGCGGCGGCGACGACCGCGTCGGCCCCGGAACCTTCCAGTTGCGCGAGCGCGCGCTCGAATAGCCGCGCCGGCGCGAGCGGGCGCGCCGCATCGTGCACCACGACGGGGTCCCCGCTCTCCACGGCCCGGAGCGCCTCGCGCACGGACGCCGAGCGGACCGCGCCACCGGCCACGGCGATCGTTCCGGGCGGGGCTTCGCTCAGCGAATCAGCCGGCAGCGCCACGACGATCCGCTCGACCGCCGCGACGGATTGCAGCGCCTCGACGCTCCACTCCAGCATCGGCTTTCCCCCCAGCGTGACGAACGCCTTGGGCCGGCCCGACCCAAGGCGCTCGCCACGTCCGGCGGCCACGATCAGCGCGACCGCCATGCGCACAGTGGCGCTGAGTTAGTCGGCGGCGACAGTGACCTTCCTGCGCTTGCCGTTCTGGCCGTTGTAGGACTCCAGCAGGAGGCCCTGGAGATAGTCCTCGACCCCGTCCTCGTCCATCTCGAGCGCGTACATGAGCTCGGAGGCGAGGATCTTCTTGGCCCGAGTGAACATCTGCTTCTCGCCGGTCGACAGACCCTTCTCGGCCTCGCGGATGGCCAGGTTGCGCACCACCTCGGCGAGCTCGTAGATGTCGCCCGTCTTGATCTTGTCGCGGTTGTACTTGAAGCGGCGGTTCCAGTTCTTGGGCATCTCGGAGCACTCGTCCTGGAGCACGCCGAGGACCTTCTGGACTGTCTCCTCATCGATCACGCGGCGTAGGCCGGCCAGGGCCGCGTTCTCGGTGGGAACCATCACCGTCATGTCGTTGTGCAGGATCTTGATCGTCAGATACTCGCGCCGCTCGCCGAGGATTTCCTTCTGTTCCTTGCGGATCACCTTGCCCGCGCCGTGGTGCGGATAGACGACGTTGTCGCCGACCTCGAACTCGATGTGCACTACTTCTACTTCCTCGACGATCTCGAGGTCCTCCAGCGGCTCTTCCATTAGCTCTGTGATGGTGTCCTCCTCTGTCCGGGACGGGCGTGATCGGATAAGACCCGCGCCCGACCATCTCTCCCTTGGCAACTACGTTTGCAGGTACCTGTCCACCAGGTTGATCTCCTGCTGTCGGCGAAGACCTTCGCGTATGTCCTTCGCCCTGATCTCGCCGACGCCGTCGACGGTCTCGAGCTCGCCATCGGTGGCGGCGAGCAACTCCTCGAGCCCTCCGAACTCCCCGACGATCCGCTGCACCACCATCTTGGGCAGGCGAGGGATCCGCCCCAGAATGCGAAAGCCGCGGGGCGAGGTCGGGTAGTCGAGGGTATTCAGCTTGCGGTCGTAGCCGAGCAGCTCGGCCAGCCGCCCGAAGTCCAAAAGGTCCTGATTAGGCAGCCGCACGAGCTGGTCGAAGGCCGCCGCGAACGTCTCGTCGGTGTCCTCCATCAAGTAGTCGTGGACGAGCGCGGCCTTGTCGGCCGACACGCCCACCATCGTCTCGTCGAGCTGCATCTCTATCAGCCGACCTTCTGTTCCCAACTCGACGATGTAACGCTCGATCTCCACCGCCATTCGCGTCACGAGCTCGGCGCGCTGGAGCACCGTGAGCACGTCGTGCAGCGTCGCGCCGCCTTCGAACTCGAGCGCCGTGAGTCGCGTCGAGACCTGGTCCAGCCGGCTGCGGTACTTGTCGAGCGTGGCCAGCGCCTGATTGGCCTTCGCCAGCACGACCGGGATGTCCTCGAGGATGTACTTGATCCCGTCGACGTACAGCGAGACGACCTCGCGCCGCTCCGAGATTGCCACCACGAGCGCGTCGGTCTGCTTGGACACTCTCTCCGCCGTGCGGTGGCGGGTGCCGGTCTCGTAGGTCAGGATCGTCGGGTCGGGCGTCAGCTGAACGTTGGCGTGCACGATCTTGGTGGCGTTCGAGCTGAGCACGATCGCGCCGTCCATCTTGGCCAGCTCGTACAGGAGCGCCGGCGAGTAGTCGAGATCGAGCTTGATCCCGCCCGAGAACAGGAACGCGAGCTCGTCAGGGTCGCCGATCACGATCAGCCCCCCGGTCCGGGCGTGCAAGATGTTGTCGATCCCCTCTCGAAGCGCCGTTCCCGGGGCGACCATCTCCAGCGCTCTTACCAGCCGGGAATCCTGTCGAGATTCGAGCTCTCCCTTGAGCTCTTCCCCGGAACGCGGCGGCA
>Ga0335073_10004564_pt1 | contig 19347 bp, 9 predicted proteins | sample Lox_Sample_22_FD_207093 | JGI IMG/M metagenome (GOLD analysis project Ga0335073, IMG submission 207093) | Soil microbial communities from Loxahatchee National Wildlife Refuge, Florida, United States - Lox_Sample_2.2 | ecosystem: Environmental > Terrestrial > Soil > Wetlands | place: USA: Florida...
TCGGCGCCGGCACACCGAGAAACAGAATCAGAACCGGCACAGTGATAGTTCCGGCTCCTACCCCGGTCAGCGCGATGAATAGTGCGATTACGAATCCAATGATGTACTGCATCGGGTTGTCCTCTGATGCTGCCGCCTCACTTCGCTGCTTCGATGTGGATGCCGCATTCAACTTTGCGGCCGGCCCAGCGGCCCGAACGAGGATCGCCAGGATCAAGGGGGAGCGAAGTACAAGGTTCACAGCCGATCGAGGTGTAACCGCGCGCATAGAGCGGCAGCAGAGGAATGCTGAGTTCCTCGCAGGCGTACCAGACATCGCGCGTTGTCCAGGCCGCCAGTGGAGCGAGCTTCAGCACCTGTTTGCCGCCCGGCAGCGTGAACAGCGCCGACTCCTCCAACGCAGCTCGGCTCTTCGCCTGTTCGCGGCGCAGGCCGGTGAGCCACACGCGATATCCCGCGACCGCCCTGAACAGCGGCTCTACTTTGCGCAACTTGCAGCATTGGTCAGGAGACAACTGATATAGCAGCCCGCGTTCCGCTTCCTGCTCTGCGACTGTTTTTTCCGGCAGTAGATTGACCAGGTTCAGCTGCCACTCCCGCGCAATCTCGTCGCGATAAGCATAGGTTTCGGCGAAGTGATATCCGGTGTCGAGAAAGAGAACCGGCAACTCGGCATCAAGTTCAACGGCCAGCTTCGTCAACAGCACGTCTTCCGCCTGAAAGCTGCACGTCAGGCATACATCGGATGCGCCGGTGAGCACGCCCTCCAGCGTCGCGCGAACGTTGTCCAGCTTGGTCTTTACCTCGTCCTGAATTGCAGCAATTGTCATCGCAGACCTGCCTTCCCTGAGGAAACAACCACACCAGCTCGAATAAGCAGCTGGCGCACTGCCGATATCATCTCGTCGACATTTCCCGCGTCCAGAGAGACGTGATGCTCTCCGGCACGCGCTTCAAGAGCGTTGCTGTCGTTAGACTTCGCTCTGAGAACGATCAATCCAGCCTCGATCATGAACTCAACCGCAGTCTCGTAGGCCGGATCAGCTGATGCGACCCGCGCGGTAACTGCTCCAAGATCGAACAACGAACGCTCGACCAGATCGATGGCATTACTCGGTCCGATCAATTCGAGCACTCCTCCACGATGTCCCCACCGCGCTGTCCTTTCGTCCGCGGTCACTGGCCCCGAGCCAGTCGCAGCTCGGTCCTCATCCGGAGCTTCAACAATCATGCCCGCTGCGACAGTGCCGTTTGTCACCGGATCGATGAGGATAAACGCTCCGGTTGAACGATTCTTGCGATACAGGTCGAAGACGATAGGCTGCAGCAGGCTGAGATTCACCACTCCGATGCTGTTCAGCTCCAGCGTCTCGGCCGGCTCATGGGTAAGCGTGCTGATATTTGTGCGATGCTGCATCGAAGTGACAAACGCCGGCACCGTGCGGCTGGCATGTTTAAGTAGATAGCGACGGTTCAGATCCAGCGGACGCTGATCCATCCACACCAGAGACGCGTTCACGGTCTTCGCGACGATTGCCGGTTCATCAGCAGTAACAATCAGATCGCCGCGGCTGATGTCCAGCTCGCGATCCAGCACCAGCGTGACCGAGAGAGGCGCGCGCGCTTCAGACAAGTCTCCATCCCAGGTGACAATGCGCTCAATCTCGCCGCTTCTCCCCGAAGGCAGGACAGTTACCATATCGCCGAGCCTTACCGTTCCCGACGCAATTTGCCCCGCAAAGCCGCGAAACGTGTGGTCTGGCCTGAGTACACGCTGCACCGGAAAGCGCAAGGGACCCGTTCGAGTTCTGTCTGACGCCGGCAGCGACTCCAGCAGTTCAAGCAGTGACGGCCCGTCATACCACGCCATTGTTTTCGACCGATGAACGATGTTGTCTCCGATGAGCGCGCTGACCGGAACGAAAGTAGCTCTAACCGGCGTGCGAGTATCGGCGGCGATGCGCTCGAGAACATCTGCAAATTCGCGCTCGATCTCTCGAAAGGCGGTTTCATCGTAGCCGATGAGGTCCATCTTGTTGACTGCGACCAGCACATGGCGTACCCGTAGGAGCGATGCGATGTAGGCGTGGCGGCGCGATTGCACCAGCACACCTTTACTTGCGTCAATCAGCACCACGGCCGCATCCGCGGTTGATGCTCCAGTCGCCATGTTTCGCGTGTACTGCTCGTGGCCGGGCGTATCGGCGATAATAAATTTCCGCTTCGCGGTCGAGAAGTAGCGATACGCCACATCGATGGTGATGCCTTGTTCCCGCTCCGCGCGCAACCCGTCGGTCAGCAGCGCGAAATCGATTTGTCCCGGGGCCGTAGTCCCTTTGCCCTCGATCGATCGCACCTGGTCTTCGTAAACCGACTGCGTGTCGTACAGGAGTCGTCCAATTAGCGTGGACTTCCCATCGTCGACACTACCTGCCGTCGAAAAGCGAAACAGATCTTTCTCGCGTTCTTCGCGAAGAAAGTCATGAATCGAGAAACTCGGAAGAGTCGCGGCTGACATCTAGAAGTAGCCCTCCCTCTTCTTGATCTCCATCGAACCTTCCTGATCGTGGTCGATCACACGGTTGGCCCGCTCGGAAGAACGGAATGAAAGCAACTCCGCGATGATGTCCGGAATGGTCTCTGCGTCGGAGCGGATAGCGCCGGTGCATGGACTGCACCCGAGCGAGCGCAGCCGTGATTTCACCATCTGCGGCTTCTCGCCGGGCCGCGCTACGAAGTCCTGCTCGATAGGCAGCAGCGCGTCACCGCGCACATACATCGGGCGCTCCTTCGCGAAGTACAGATCCACCACCGGTATTTCTTCTTCGTGGATGTATTGCCACACGTCCATCTCCGTCCAGTTGGAGAGTGGAAACACGCGAATACTCTCGCCGGGATGAACACGCGCGTTGTAGACATTCCAGAGCTCAGGCCGCTGATTCTTCGGATCCCACTGCCCGGCCTCATCGCGAAACGAATAGATGCGTTCCTTGGCGCGCGACTTCTCTTCATCGCGCCTTGCGCCGCCAAAGGCTGCGTCAAATTTGTAGTGGCGCAACGCATCGAGCAGAGCCTGCGTCTTGAGCAGTCCGCAGCAGCGCTTGGTATCCAGAACAATCGGATTTGTGCCCGCCGCGATTGCTGGCTCATTGCGCCACACCAGTAACTCCGCCCCTATCGACCGCGCCATCTCGTCACGAAACGTCAGCATCTCGCGAAATTTGAAACCCGTATCGATATGCAACAGGGGGAAGGGAATCGGACCCGGATAGAACGCCTTCTGCGCCAGGCGCAGCATCACCGACGAGTCCTTGCCGATCGAGTAGAGCATCACCGGCCTCTCGAACTCCGACGCCACTTCGCGCAATATGTGAATGCTCTCCGCCTCAAGCAGGCGCAGATGGCTAAGCCTCTGCGGAGCGTTAAGACTCTTCGGCGGGGAGTATGGCTGGGACTCGAATTCGACAACCGGCATACAGACCTCTCTGTGGATAGGGTGCTGGGAGCCGGAATTGAAGGTAGACACAAGCCCGGCAAAATCAGCTACGGGTGGTGTCTTCTGGATCGATTGTTCTGGGAATCAGAGACTAGCGGCTACACCCGTCGAAAATGTTCGACAGGCAACAACAAAAGCGGCTTTGGAAAGCACGGGCCATCTCTCCGAACATCATAGCACTGTCCGCCAATAATTGGCTGGCAATTAGCGACACCATCGCGCAATACCCTAGAAAAGAAACTTCAGAGCAAACTGAAGTTGCCGCGAAGTCGTGGCAGTCGCAGTGATTGCCCCCGCCGTAGGAGAGATCGCCGCCTCTGCGGACGGCTTCGAAGGCGTTGGACCACTGCTGAAAACTACGGCGTTCGGAGTAGTGAAATTGGTGTGGTTCAGAATGTTGAAATACTCCACGCGGAACTGTGCCCGCAAACGCTCGTGAATCGTGGTTATCTTTCCAACTGATATATCGAGGTCCGCCAGATTCGGCCCCTTCAGAGAATCGCGCCCCGCATTCCCGAACGTTCCCGGATAGGGTGCCGCGAAGGCGTTGGGATTGAACCACTGCAACGCCGTCTTCGGATACAGCGAGCCATGAAAATCGGGATCCAACTGCGGACGCACCGGATTTCGCGAGTCGCCATTGCCGGTCGGGTTGTAGCCCAGTTGCGGAGAGAACGGAAACCCGCTTTGCAGCGTTGCAATGCCGCTCAGGCTCCACCCGGCAACCACACGCTGTCCGCCCGACGATACGTTGCTGAACCACGCATGCCCTTGTCCCAGCGGCAGCTCCCACGTCCCGTTGATCGCCGCGGCCTGGCTGATGTTGGTTGCAGCTACTCCATAGTCAACCTTTGGATTGCCGGGAAAGGAGACATACGCCGGCGTATTTGCAGAAACGCTCGTGTTCCAGGCTGAGCCATCGTCAAGATTCTTCGACCATGTGTACACGCCGCGCAGTTGGAACCCGTGAACGTAACGGCGCCGTACATCCACCTCAAGTGCGTTGTAATTGCTGATGCCCTGCGAGACCCACGAAGTAGAGTTGGCAAGGTTCGGATTCTCAAGTTTGGTCGTCGTGTAATACACCGTCCCAGCCGGGAGTGAAGCCGGGCAGGAAGCCGCCGGGCACACCACCGAGGGCGGCGTGTTCTGATCTTCAGAAAGTACCTGATGATACCCGTGCGATCCAACGTACCCCACGCTCAGCGAAGTACTTGGAGCGATCTCCTGTTCGACCCGCAGCGTCCAGGCAAGCACCGTCGGAGTTTCAATATTCCTCTGCACATTACTCGGAGAGACCAGTCCGCCCGTCGCAGCGCTGGTCGAAAGCTCCGGCAGTTTGCTGACCGTCGTATTGCTGTAGGAGAGCGTTGTGTTGAACGGCGCCGTCTGGTCAAGTCGGTAGTCGAGTGTGTCAAGAAGAGCACGATGCAGACCGAAGCTGCCCTTGACCGCCGTCTTGCCGTTTCCGAGAACATCCCATGCGAAGGCGACGCGCGGCTCAGGCATAAATTTGGCGCGGTTATCTGAGAGCGCCGACGTCCCAACGGTTGGGGTCGTGTTGATAACGCCATCCGTAAAGTCGTAGTTCGCAGCCCGTCCCTGCGCCTCGTTCCACCCCGTCGACGACTCCACCCGCAAACCGCCACGCAGTTCGAGTCGCGGAGTCACCTTCCAGGCGTCTTCGATAAAGCCGGCGCTGAAGAGAGAGCGCCAGCCGAGCGCCGTGGGAGCCGGAACGATGGTGTACTTTGCAACCTGTCCCTGCTCGAAAGCGGCTATGGTCGAAAAAGAGGCCTGTCCATACTGATTCTGCGCGAGGTAATCATTTGATTGCAGTCTCTGCAGCCACACGCCGGCTTCAATCTGGTGGCGACCGTGCGTCCAGTAAACGTGATCGTCTACTGTGTACAGATTGCGCGTCGTAGCGTTGTTGCTGCCAGTGTTGGCCCCCGCGAGCGTGATCTGCGATGCCCCATTCGACGCCGTGCTGCCGGAGATGACTACCGCCCCAACCGGCGCTCCGGCAACCCAGCCCGGCACCGATCCATCGAGAATGCTGTTAAAGACGAAGCTTGCCCGCGAGTAGCCGAACCTGAACGTATTGAGCAGTTGCGGCGAAAAGACGTGCTGCTCTTGCACGCTCGCCACTTGTTCGCGAAGGCTTTCATAGATCGATGAATAGGGATTTGCCGACGGCGTTGTCGCGTCACTGTCGTCGATGGTGTAGACGCCGAAAAGCAGATCATTCTTCGAGAGATTCGCATCCATGCGTGTAGTTCCAAAGTCCTCACGCACATGTTGCGGCGGACTGGAATAAGCCACTGCGACTCCCTGGCCTAGGTCGACAGTGCCCTGCGGCCACAATGCCAGCAATGGTTGCACACTCGGAACGGCGGCTGCGCGAACCGCGTCATCCGGAACAAACGTCACATCGCTCAGACCGAGATGCTGACGGTATCCTTCGTAGTTGCCGAAAATGAAGAGCTTATCGCGACGCAGCGGACCGCCCAGCGCAGCACCAAAGTCGTTCCGTTGGAACGACGGAATCTGTGCCTGGTCGAAGTAGTTGCGGGCATCGAGGGCGCTGTTGCGAAAGAACTCATAGACCGAACCATGAATCTCGTTGTTTCCCGAAGCGGTGATAATCGAAACCTGTGCGCCTGTCCGCTTGCCGTAGTTCGCTCCATAAGTGTCGCTCACTGCGTTGAACTCGCGCACCGCCTCCACGCCCAGCAGCTGCCCACTTGTGCCTCCGGGAGTGACATTGATGAGCGATGCGCCCGTGTACTCAATTCCGTTCAGCAGGAACAAATTATCCTGCGGCCGCCTCCCGGAGATCGTGTACATATTCCCAACCGAAGAGTTCGATGTTCCGACCCCTCCGGACCTCTGAGTCGTATAGCTGACCGATGCCGGATTGAGTTCCAGCAACTGGTCGAAGCTCCGGCCATTGAGGGGAAGCTCTTTAACTTGGCGTTCGCCGACAAACCCCTGCGTCTGGAGAGTGGATGTATCCACCGCTGCGGGCGTATCGGCCACCGTCACTACCTGCTGGACCTTGCCAACCGTCAGAACGAGACGTACCTGCACCGTCTGGCCGACAACGACGGCGATCCCCGTGCGCTTTAAAGGAGCGAACCCATCTTTCTCGGCCGAGACCGAGTACACCCCGATCGGAATCGACGGCGCCGAGAACGCTCCATCCCCGCTGGTAATCAAATTGCGCTCAGTGCCCGTTTCCTCGTTGCGAATCACGACCTTTACCTGGTCGAGGGCACCATTCGATGGATCGACGACCGTACCGGCGATCGTACCGCCAACCATCTGCGCCGGAAGACGGGAAAGCGAAAGGGTGACAATCGCAGAAAGTGCTACAAAATGCGAAATTCTTAAAACACGAAACCTGGACATGGCTGTCCCTCCTGCGTCTTCTGCCTATGGGTCTTTGGTAGGTCTAAGTAAATGAGTCGGGAGAACGGGCGCGCTAAACGATCAGCGGCAACAACAGCCTTGGCTGCGGTCGAGCCGCCTCGTGTGGAAGAAACCAATATGGATGGAGAATGAGACGCTCAACTCCATTACTCCGATAGTGTTGTGATCTGCTGGGAATCGTTCTACCGACGAAGGGGCCGGTAGCAGGTCATTGCAAAATCAGCGGCAACAACAAGCCGCGAGCGCTCGTGAGGCACTCAAGCCGCTTGAAAACTGGCTGAAGCGAAGGACCATGACGAGAAAATAGCACACCATCGAACCAATTGCCAAAAATAACATCTTAGTTCGAGGAACTAATTCAACAGCGCAACCAGCCGCGAATTGTTTGCCAACCCCGTACGTCAGAAGGAACTGTGTAAGCTGAAATTCGAGCTTCTCCCACCGAAGGAACGTTTGTAATGATCACAATTCCAGCGGGATGTCGGCTGATGCCGACCGAAAGTTGCATCCTCACCACCCGCCCTGTACTCGGCGGGAAGCTTTGATGACGCACATCCTGATCTGGAATATTTCTGCCCTGAGCATTGCGCTGATGCTCTTTCGTCCCTTTGGAATCCCCGAAGTCGTTTCGACAACTGCCGGAGCGTTATTGCTTTGCCTGTTGCGATTGATCCCCCTGCGGCTGGCCGGCCACGCCGTTGCCGAAGGTCTCGATGTCTACCTTTTCCTTACCGGCATGATGCTGTTGTCCGAGCTGGCCAAGATCCACGGCGTTTTCGACTGGCTGGCGGGCATCGCGGTTAAACATGGAGACGGCTCCCCGGCGCGCCTTTTCACTCTGATTTACTGCGTGGGAACAGTCGTGACCATCTTCATGTCGAACGACGCAACCGCCGTCGTTCTCACTCCCGCGGTTCTCACCGCAGTCAAGCGCGCACAGGTAAAACCGCTTCCCTACCTGCTGATCTGTGCTTTGATCGCCAACGCAGCCAGCTTCGTATTGCCTATATCCAACCCCGCGAACCTCGTTGTCTTTCATTCTGCAATGCCGCCGCTGTTTCGATGGCTGGCAATGTTTGCGCTTCCATCCATTGTGTCAATCGCTGTCACCTATCCCTTGTTACGGTGGTATTGCCGCAACCAGATGACCACGCCTTCCGAAGAGGATGAAGCCCCTCAGCTCTCAACGCCCGGAAAGATCAGCTTGTTCGGCATCCTCTCGGTTGCTGTCGTTTTGCTCCTCGCGTCAGCTCTTAAAATGGATCTCGGACTCCCCACCTGCCTGGCGTCACTGGTTATTGCCGCCATCGTGCTCATCCGGGAGCGGTCAAATCCCATGCGCATCGTTCGCGATGTGAGCTGGGGTGTCCTGCCCCTCGTCGCCGCGTTGTTTGTGATCGTTGAAGCGGTCAAGACAGCGGGTGCTCTTCAGATGCTGCACAGCACTTTGCTGCATGCCATGCAATGGCCGGCCGCACTCTCCGCATTAGCTGTGGGCGGCATCATTGGCTTCGGCACCAACCTGGTGAATAATCTGCCGCTCGGCCTGATCGCCGGAGCGACACTCCAGACCGCGCCATTTCATCCGGTTCTGTCAAAAGCCGTCTTAATTGGCGTCGACCTTGGACCGAATCTCTCCATCACCGGCTCACTGGCCACTATCCTCTGGCTGATCGCCATCCGGCGTGAAGGAATGCACTTTAGCGGATGGGAATTTCTGAAGGCAGGAATGATTATCATGCCGATATCCCTGCTTGCCACCCTTGGAGCCGCACTGATTGGAGCGCGCTGATGGTGCTCCACTTCAACAGTAGCCTCGCCCTTCAGTCCAGATCGTTGGCCACAAGCACATTGACCGGAGGAGTGTTGAGCAACTGCTGATCAACGATCAGCATGGTCTTCACCTGTCCATCGCTGAACGTAGTCGCAGTGCTCGTATATGCATTCTTCGTTGTGCCCGCCGGGACGACGATCAAGTCGTAGGTGCCGGTGGGAATATTGGTGTACGTGGTGACCTGTCCTGCGGCCAGACCGGAAAGCACGGGCTTCGCATCGGTGATCTTCGTTCCGTCCGGCACAAAGTAAATATCCACCGCGCCCGTCGAGACAGCCGCCTGCAGAAAGCGAACCGCAAAAGATCCCGCCGGTGCTGGAAGGCTCTGGTCGGCGAGAAGAGTCATCTGAAGATTCGCACCCTGGCCGGTGACATAAATCGTATGTTGTTGCCTTGCTAGCAGAGTCGCGCTCACCTGCACCAGCGCCGTACTCTTGCCGGTAGGCACAATCTTGATCGGGGCCGCACCGGGCGGCAGGAAGGCATAATTGTTGATGCTCGGACCGGCAAAGTTCACCGCGATCGGCGTCGACGCCACATAGGCGTCGAGTGCCTGCGAGTTATAAGCTGCGTCGATGACCCGCACCAGCGTCGTTGGTCCGGTTCCTGAAACCGCCGTGCAGCCGCACAGCGTAAGCGCCGTTAGGAGCAACGCACCAATTGAGAGATATCTGAAGCGCTTGCTACGAGACTCGGCCCGATTCATTCAACCTTCCTTAAGGAACCTGGAAGGGCCGTAGTCCCTGAATGGGAAACAGGCCCGTTGGCCCCGTCTCTTCGATCGTCGGTTGAGGCCGGAAGAGGTACCGAACGAAGAAGCCGGCCTTCTCGCTGGCATAGTCGCGCGAGTTATTGAAGTTCGCATACCCGCCTACATACCAGTGATCAGCTATTGCATAGGAAGCTTCCGACTCGAAATTATAGTTGCCGCCCACGCTCGTCATCGCCGGGTAGTAAGGATTGCCTTGCGCGGCTTGAATCGCCGGATCAAGCGGGAAGTACGCTGATGTCTCCTCGTTGAAGCCTTGAATGCCGATGCTGCCGACTACCTTGTAGTGGAACTTCGGACCATAGTGACCGTTGAAGCTCACCGGCACCGACGCAACTACATAGGCATCGGGACTGAAGTATCCGCCCTGCCCATAGGTGAAGTAACGCAGATTCTGCGCGTAGTGCATCCCGAAGAAATTCATGCCAACGGTGAGGTTCCCGTAGTCGGGACGGCTCAACACACCCCAGTAAGCGCCGGCTGTGCCATCGAAGCGAGAATTATTCGGCACATGTACGCCCGTGATGTACTGGCCGCCCCCCTGCAAATACCACCCCCACCTGCTGTCCCCTGAAGCAACCTGCAGTTCTCCCGCGTTAGTAACTACTCCACCCCAGATATTGCCGGCATACGTCGGCCCGGCGCTCCCTTGATCCCGCAGGCCGGCGTATGAGAGTTGAGTATCTGTAATCGGGTCACGCGAGAAAGTCAGTGTGAAGTGTGCTGTCGGAGGATGAATATACAATCCGCCAGTGACATTCCCGATGAGGAAACCGTAAGGCGTGTAGCCGGCGTTTGCCGCAAAGATCGATGTGCGCAACTGCAGCTCTCCGCCGATTCCCGAAGCCGATTGTTGAGTCGGTACCGCACCCTTGGGCAGCGTACCTTGCTGCAGCGTCTCTGTTCCGGTTGCTGTGCCTGAGTCGAGTAACACCGGCTGAGTAATCACTGTCAGCCGCGCCGTCGAGCCGATCACGCCCGAGCCTTCGACGATAGTCGAATATGCGGAAAGCCGGTCGTAGCCAGGCTGGCCGCTCCTGAATGCGCCAGCTGAAGTCCCGCCGAGCCATCCGCTTGACGCTCCTTCGATCGCTGCGAGTTGATCCTGTATCTGTTCCTGCGGCGATTTCTGCCGCTGGACTCGCACCGCAGGCCCGGTTAACGGGGGAAGAACATGCGTTTCTGGCTGAACCGCTTGGCTGTCAAGCGGAGCTTCCAGGGTAATCACCGGTTGCGAGGGCGACTTCCCGGTCTGAGCATATGAATCCTGACTCTGCGCAATCTGATTCTGTGCGGTCTCAGGTTGCTGATATGGAGTGTCCAACTCGTGCACAGCTGTTTGCAGTCTGCCCGCCGGATCGGAACCGTATTTGTCGGAGCTTTGCGTCCAGCCCGACGATTGACGAGCCACACCGTCCTGCGCCGTCAGCATAGAACTCGGTGGCAGCTTCATCGCGGTTGGCTCGACATAGGGCAAAGATGCCGTTGGCTCTACTTCCGACTTTGCAGCGATGTAGGCCAGAGGAACCTGAGGCTGCATGTCTTCGGGATCGCGAGATGAGGTCACTAGACGCGGAAGAGGAGCGGCGAAATCGTTCAGCGTAGCTTGCGTCCGCTGGCCTCGAATATCGGTGTCGCGATAGGCGGTCCCGAAAGGATCCGACCGGTCATCATGTCGGACGCCCGCGAAATCCCCAAGCGTTGGAGTCGCCGCGGCCGGTGCATCCTGCCACGAAATCTCGCGGCCTCCGCCACTCGAAAGAGGCTCGGCCGGTTCGCTCATGCGAGCGGTGCGCCCGGTTGGCGCCAGCAGGTCCATCAGCTGCTGCGTGGGAGACACTCCGTTTATTGGAGCGCCTTGATTGCCCGGCCGCGAGAATAGATCGGCTGGCGATTGCGGTCCCATCGCAGCCAGCGCGGCGCGATAGTATGCAGCGGCTTTGCTGTTGTCACCGCGAGCTTGTTCAAACTGCGCCGCCATTCTTAGGATCGAAGAGTCATCCTTGTATTTATCCAGCGCCGCCTCGAGCCACGTTTCCGCCTGCTTCATATCCTTGGCTGCAAGCGCGGCACCAATGGCCCCCTGGTAGAGCGCAAGACTCGCCTGGCTCATGTCGAGCGATGCATAAATAGCCACTGCTCGTTTCGGCTGCCCGGCCTTTAGATACGCGCCTGCCAAAGCGGTGTAGACGTTGGTGTTCCCCGGAAAGGCTCTGACTGCGGCCTCGAGAATCGCCACGGCTCGACGCTGATCGCCTGCGGCAGCGGCGCTGTTTGCGCGCCGCACGCTCCATGCAGCCCACAGCTGATTCAGATTGGCCTGCTGCTCGTCCGTCATGTCCGCTGACGTCGACAGGCTCGAGACCACAGAATAGAGCTTGCGGTCATCTCCCGCGTTCAGCAGTACCCATCCATACTGAATTTGCACATCGGTCGGTGCGTCGGTGTTCTGTCCGGCATAGAGCTGCATCAGGTTAGCGAAGGTGCGCAGAGCAGCCTGTTCCTGCCCGGTTGCGGCCTGGATCGACGCCAGCGTTTGCAGATATGCCGGATCTTCCTCGAGCCGCAGGCGCACCGACTCGGGCATCTTAGCGATCTCGCGCAGGGCATCGCGATCGTGGTTCGACTGATGCAACGCATTCAGGACGCCGCGCCAGGCGCGCAGGCTGTCCGGATGGACGTCAAGCTCTCGCTTGTAAATTGTGTAGGCTTTCTGCGCATTGCCTTGTGCGGCGTAAACATCTGCGAGCTGCAACTCGATCGAGGAGTTCGAAACATTCCCGGTTGCCAGCGCGCGCTCGAGATATTTTTGCGCGCGATCCCACTCATGGCGACTCTGGTAGATCGACCCGATAAGCACCAGGAATCCCGCATCGTTCTGGACATGATCGAAGACGCTCTGCGGCATCTTGCTGAACTCCGCAATGGCCTCGTCATCACGATTAAGCTGATGCTGCGCGGCGATCAGAGACCGCCACGCATCTATATTTTCGGGGTCTTCTTCGACCACCTGCCGGTAAAGCTGGAGCGCAGGCTTATATTTCTGCGCGGTTATCAGTAGCGCCGCGTACTGCATCTGCTGATCAGGCGGCAGATCGCGGCCCTCGTTCGGGAAGGGCAGGGCCAGCGCTCGTTGGACCACCCGATCTGCTTCCTCCTTCCGGCCAAGCGCAAGATTGTCCTGCGCCAGCGAGCGCAGGTAGTAGGGGTCGCGATTCAACTGGGTGCGCACATTCGCGGGCATGCGGTTGTTCGTGTCCAGCGCTGCCTGGGAGCTCCCCGATTCCGACTGGGCAAGAAACAGACCGCGCCAACCCGTCGTCCGGTTTGGCGCAACCTTTACCAACCGCTCGAAGATCTCGATTGCCTCAGCCGCATTCCCCTGCTGCATTAGCGCCCCGCCCAGCGCTTCCAACGCATCGGGATTGGTCGGTTTCATCGATACCGCCGTTCGATAGCTCTCGACCGCCTCGTTGCTGTTGCCGGCTTTCAATGCTTCATTGCCGCTCGACATCCGCTCCCAGAACTGTGAAGTTCCGACGGAGGAATTGAGACCCTTGGCTCCCGCAGCCTGCGCCCGCTGCAGATACTCGGCGGCCCGGCCGAATTCCTGCCGCTTCATGTAGACATAGCCCATTCCGCTGAGCGCCTGTGAGCTGTTCGGATCGCTTTCGAGAACCTGCTCGAATAGCCGCTCCGCCTCGTCTAGCCGGCCCGCATTAAGGGCTCGGTAAGCCGATGCTTCCAGCGGATTGCCCACTGGTCCGGTTGGTTTCTTCGCGGCCTCAGGTTGAGCGTTCTGGACTGCCGCCGCGCGCGCATTCCACGACTCTGCCTGCTTCAATGCACTCTGCGCTGCAGGAGCATCGCTATATCGCTGCAACAGCGCGATGCCTTCGGACCGGGTCTTCGGATCGTAAGTCAGGATGCGCCCCAGCGTGATCGCGTATCGCGAGTCGGCAGGGAACTGCTGTGAGAGCTTGCGCAAACCCTCAATCGCATGAGCGCGATCCTCGGGTATCGCGGCCTCTGTGTCGTAATAAGCAAGCGCATAGTTGCCCGCCGGCGGCTCGCTCCCGAAAATATCGCGATAAATCTTCATCGCCTGCACGGACTGGCCACTCTCCGCCAGTCTGCCTGCCTCCTTCAGGCGATCCGACTGCGGAGCCAGGTGAGGCATGCCTTCGATCTGCGAAATCGTTGCAGCGCTACCGCCAGCCGCCCGAAGTCGGTCAAGATATTGCCGGGCTTCGTCCTGTTTGCCGAGCTGCATATCGGCTTTGGCAATCCCCGTTAGCGCCTCGATATTCTTTGGATTCGAAAGAAGCACCTGTTGCCACGTCTGCACAGCCATATCGAGGCGTCCACTTGCGGCGAGCGATTGCGCCTTCGACAGCAATACCTTTTCGGCCGTCGATTGCGCTGGAAGACTGCATGGAACGCCAATGGCCAATGTGCCAATGATCGTCAGAAGAATCCGTCGATGAAATTTCCGGTTTAGTTTTTCCATCGGACCCTCAATGTTCCGTCGGGATTGAACCGAAACCGTTGTTCCTGCCATCCCAGCGCAAAGAGCGCCAGGTTTTGGTCGTAATAACGGGGCGGTATTCCCAGCAGACCCGTTTGCTTGTCGAACTCAGCTGTCACCAGGTGAAGCTGCGCGGCAGCCGCCATCTTCTCTCCCGAGCTTGCGAGAAAGGGAACTATCGCGGCAGAGAATCCTGGCGGGGCAGCATTGCTGAGAATCTGTCCAGCCGGGCTCACTGCTTCCGGCGGCGCGGGATCGTTCCTCATCAGCCGCGCCATCGGAGTGAAAATTTCCAGTAGCTTTGCTGCGCCCGGCGTCTCTTTGGCGGTCATGCCCGCCCACATGTACACGCGGATGGCGTCGTAGCTCCCCCGCGCTGCCTGCGAGGGATCTCCCGGGTTGGATGCGGGAGAAAAACTCGACCTTGTGTCGTTCTCGTATGCCACCCAGTCCATGGCATATCCCGTGGGACTGGCCCGCCGCAGCCAGTCGGGCAATGCCGTGGCCATCTGCTTCCACAGCCCTCCCGGCGCAGCGTGACTCGCCGCGCAGAGAAGCGGCAACGGCATGTAGCTGGGGTTCAGCACCCAGCGATCTCCCTTGGCGAACAGCTCTACCCGCCCGGGCATCAACACCGGCCCCACATTTGGAAGCTGTGCGACCTCTTCTCTCGCTATGTTCTCGAGCAGCGCCTTTCCGGCGTTCGTGTAAGCCGGTTTCTGCCAGATCGCGCCCGCCTGCAGCAGATCGTAGGCAGTCCACAGATCAGAATCCGCGGCGGAGTTCTCATCGAGAACTCTCCACGATCCGTCATCGCTCTTACCCCAGCTCCACGACGGCAGATGTTTGCCGAGATCGCCCTGGGCCAGGTTGTTCTCCGTCCACGACCGCAGTCTCTCGAACGACGCAGCATCGCCGGCCACCAGCGCGAAGAACATCGCATAGCTCTGGCCTTCCGACGTCGTCATCGAATTGCGGTCCGGATCAATCACTCGACCCTCCGCCGAAACAAATCGTGCGGCATAACGATTCCATAACGGCCAGCCACTCTGCGCCCCGGCAGCCGGTCCGCTCAAAAGCGACAGCGTTATCACAATCAGCAACCCGGCCCGCAAACCTTGCTTCATGCTTCCCGTGCCTCCAGACGCGCGCGAGCTCGACGATCGAGCCTGGCGCGAGTCCACGGCACGACAAACAGGCCTAGAACAAACGTAAGCACAACAACCAGCCAGGGAAATTCTCGGAGCCAATAACGGACATGCGACCACCACGGCAAGTGGCCTACGTAATAAAATCTGTCTCCCAGTCGATACGATGAGAACTCGCTTCCGTGCAGCACACTCACCGATTCGCTGATGTTTCCCGACGTATACGACTTGAGGAATGCCGAGACGAACGCCGGCACAGTGTCATCGTTCCTGAATGTAATCGTGACGATCGAGCGGTCCGCCGACCAGGGCGATTCGATTCCCTGTATCACCGCATCCGGATACTCGCCGAGGCTGGTGATCAGTCCGTCCCGTTCCTTCGATTGATTGATCTTCCACCACCAGTGGGGACGCATCGACGCCACTTGCCACCACGCATGCTGAACAGCCGCGAATATCCCGCCGGTATCGCTGATCGTGACCCCATCGGTTTTTGCAGAAACGGGCAGCTGCCCGCTCAGGCGGTCAAATGCCGGTTGGTCAGCTGCAGTACCGATCACCAGGTAATCCGTATCTTTTCCCAGCGCTGCCGAACCTCCCACGTTCACGCGTAGAGCCGGATATCCCGTCTGTCCGCCGAAGTAGCCAAGGAGCATAAGGTAGACGCCGATCTCCTTTTCGGAGGCCGTCGGAGGCATGACCACCGTCGTCTGCGAAAGATCGGCGAACCGGGTGAAGGGAAATCCCGCATTCGAGAACAGCTCCAGATTGGGCATCGCCGCCCAGTGTTCGACCCCGCTCAGATCGAGGTGCGAGCTACGCAGAATAGCGCCCTGAAGATTGATCGGAGCCGTGTCCTGACAGTGCCCCGTCTTGGCTATCTGAAAGTAGAAGTTGAACAGGAAGGTATTCGTAAACGGCCGCATCCCCGTCAGTGGAACAGCGGCGGTATAAGACAGGACCTTCTTCGGGTTGTTTTCATGCGGCAGCGGTAGCTCATTGACCAGTGTTCCGTTCGCAGTTACGCGTAGCGTAGAGCCGTTCGCCAGCGGAATCGCGTTGTAGCGATAGTCGATGATCATCGGTATCGTGCTCCGATCTCCGTAATAGAGATCGGGGGGCACCCGCAGATAGACCGCCAGTGGTCCCGAGCCGTCGCTGCGCAATTCCGCATTGTCGGTGTAATTCCAGAATGGAGAAACGCGGTCAGTCCTCAGCCACAGCGGCGCATCGTCAGCCTCGCGGGGGGCCGGCAGCTCAAAATCGGACACATGTACTGTGCGCCCTTGCAGCATCGCATTCTGCAGCGCGATGGCGCGAGCCGCCGTCACAAGCTGCTCCGGCTCACCGCCGGCGATCACCAGCACCTTGCCGTAGGGATCGCTGGGATTGGTGCGCACCGCTATGGTCGGTCCGCTCACATCGAGATCAATCCCCGCCGGCATGTCGGACGGCTTTTCCACGAACAGAATGACGTCGCCCTTGGGCACAGTGCTGCCGATCGTCACCGGCATCGTCAGCGTGCGCGCCTTTGCGAGAACTCCGAGCCATGAGGCCACAATGCCTGCTGCCTGCAAGGTAGTGGTCGTCGGTTGCTCCGCGAAGAGAAATGGAACACTCGGGTTAGCCCCGCTCAACTGATCGTCATAAAACGGCAGCGGCAGAATCTTCAGATCGTCCGAAAGCGGAAGCAGCGAGCCCGACAACTCGATATTGGAGTTGCTCTCCACGCGGGCCCACAGCACTGAATTCGCCGGATCTTCGCAATCCCTCGTGTAGTGCCCGATGAACTGCAGGCCGAGCGTGTTGTCGCGTACCAGCAGCTCCGCCGGCAACGCAATGGTCGCGCTCAGCGAATCCTGAATATCGGCCGTCTTCGATGGAGCAGGCAGAGACGCGATCAGTGTGCCGTTCAGAAGCACATTAAGGTGGCTCATCTCCGGAATGAGAGCTGGCGAAAATGAGTAATGCAGATTCAGCTTCGCCTGCTGGACAACCTCGGTATGCGGCAACGAAAACGGGACCGTTCGCAAGGCATCGACGCCTCGGAACTCGATCGCCTGTGGAACTCCCATGTCCTTCAAGGACATCGTGGAATGAAAAGTTCCTTCGCTGGCTGCAGAAGTGGCAGGCATCTCCGGCACCATCGACCTCTTCTGCGCGTGCAGAGACAAAGCGCCAGCCCCAATCAGCAGAGCAACAATAATGCTCGCCGTCTGCGCCCGTGCGGCCGCGGCGACCTTCTCCGATTTCCTGCGCTTGGGCACCAGCGCGAGCAGCGCATATCCCACGCCTCTTACCGACAACTGCACCAGCCGTGCGAAGCTATGCAGCGGACGATCTTTCTGGCGGCGCTCGCTCCGGCTCAGCCACGTATCGGCCCGCGAGTAGAGCACCAGGGTCAGCAGCTCTTCTTCCTCGATGGTGAGCGGTTGATATTTCAACCGCAGATTCTTCCCATCCAGTCCGACAACCGTCGCGGGAAAGGCTGCCTCTCGCCTTTTTAGCGGATAGATGATCTGTAGCGCGCCGCCGGCCTTTAACTCCAGCGGTGTTTCCAGCACCAGCGCAGCGCCGCCCAGCGACACATCCGTAGTTTCGCCAAAAATGCTGCGTCCGTCCGGCAGCCGGATCTCAACCGGCAGATGAACACCAATCCGAACGTCCTCGCGAACCTGCCGCGACTCAATCGCCACTGCATTCGCTGTGCCCAGAATCACCATGTTGAACAGGATCCACACACAGTTCATTGCAATCGTGCCCGGATGGCCGACATTCCAATAAAGAATGCGAATCGGCGCAACCAGGAGCGCGAGAACGTTCAGCCAGATCAGAAAGAGATAGGGCCGCGCAATCCGTGCGTCGAAGTATTTCTTCTCAACAATCCCGCCCTTCGCCGTCACGTTGAATTTCCCAAGTTTCGGATTCACCAGGGCCAACAGCGTAGGTCCCAGAATGTAAGGCGCCAGCACCGTCTCATAGACTTCATTCCAGAATGAGTACCGGTATTTGCCCTGCACGCGCAGGTTTGTCACATTCGACAGAAAGAGGTGCGGCATGGCGTACGCGAGAATCGCCGCCCAATAGCCGGGGATATTGATACGACCCAGCAACATATATATGAGCGGCGCCGTTAGAAATATCAGCCGAGGCCCCGCATACAGAAAGTGGACCATCGCGTTGACATAGCACAGACGCTGCGGCCATTTCAGTCCCTTTGCGGTCAGAGGATTATCCGTCCGCAGGATTTGGCACATGCCGCGCGCCCAGCGGATTCGCTGTCCCACATGGCTCGACAAGCTCTCCGTGGCCAGTCCCGCGGCTTGCGGAATGTTGATATACGCCGTATTCCATCCCCTCGTCTGCATGCGCAGCGAGGTGTGCGCGTCTTCTGTAACTGTTTCGGTAGCTATTCCGCCGATCTCATTGATCGCTGTACGCCGCAGCACCGCGCACGACCCGCAAAAGAAGGTCGCGTTCCACAGGTCATTCCCGTCCTGGATGATTCCGTAAAACAGTTCGCCTTCATTCGGAATGACCATGAACTGCTCAAGGTTCCGCTCAAACGGATCAGGCGAATAAAAGAAGTGCGGCGTCTGCAGCATCCCCAGCTTCTTGTCCTTCAGGAACCATCCCACCGTCACCTGCAAAAAGCTGCGCGTCGGTACGTGATCGCAGTCGAAGATCGCTACATACGGCGAAGTCAGCACCCGCAATGCGTGGTTGATGTTGCCCGCCTTCGCGTGTTTGTTGTCTGGCCGGATCATGTATCCGATTTCCGCTTCTTCGCAGAATTTGCGGAACTCTTCGCGGCGGCCATCGTCAAGAATGTAGACATGCAGCTTGTCTTGCGGGTAGTCGATGTTCATCGCCGCAAATGCTGTCGAGCGGACCACTGATAGCGGCTCGTTGTAAGTGGGAATCAGCACGTCTACATCCGGCCAATCCTCCACACTGGCGGGCAAAGGCACGGGTGGCCGGCGCAGCGGGCGAATCGTCTGAACGTACCCGAGGTACAGAATGATGAACGCGTATACCTCAGCCGACAACAGAACCAGCATGAAGAACACGTCGATCCACGGAATAGGGTGATTCTTGTCCAGCAACGCCTGGATCACCGTTGAAAACCGCCAGTAC
>Ga0335073_10004567_pt1 | contig 19338 bp, 20 predicted proteins | sample Lox_Sample_22_FD_207093 | JGI IMG/M metagenome (GOLD analysis project Ga0335073, IMG submission 207093) | Soil microbial communities from Loxahatchee National Wildlife Refuge, Florida, United States - Lox_Sample_2.2 | ecosystem: Environmental > Terrestrial > Soil > Wetlands | place: USA...
CAGGCCATGTGCGAGGGCGGCGGCACGGCCAACGCGACGCTCGTCGAGCTGGTGCGGTAGTGCGGCGCGACATCTTCGGCGCCGAGCACGAGGCGTTCCGGCTGGTGGTCCGGGCGTTCATCGAGCGCGAGGTCGTCCCGGCGTATCCGGGCTGGGAGCAGGCTGGGGAGATCCCACGTGAGTTCTTCAGCCAGCTCGGTGAGCTGGGCGTGCTCGGCATGGCCATCCCGGAGAAGTACGGCGGCGCCGGGCAGGACGACTACCGGTACAACGTGGTGCTGCAGGAAGAAGCGGCCCGCGCCCTCGTCACGCTGGGCACGGTGCGCACTCAGCTGGACGTGATCCTGCCTTACTTCCTGGAGTTCGCCGACGATTCGCAGCGCGGGCGCTGGCTGCCCGGGCTGGCCGCCGGTGAGCTGCTCACCGCGATCGCGATGACCGAGCCGGAGACCGGCTCGGATCTGGCCGGGATGCGGACCAGGGCGGTCCGCGATGGCCCGGAGTACGTGCTGAACGGGGCCAAAACGTTCATCACCGGCGGGCTGCTGGCCGATCTGGTCATCGTGGTGGCCCGCACGTCTGCTGATGAGTCCGACCGGCGGGCCGGGCTGACCCTGCTGGTGGTCGAGGACGGGATGCCGGGCTTCGTGAAGGGACGCAAGCTCGACAAGCTGGGCTGCAAGGTCCAGGACACCGGGGAGCTGTCGTTCACCGACGTGCGGGTGCCAGTGGCCAACCGGCTCGGCGCGGAGGGGGAGGCGTTCCGCTACCTGCGGCAAAGCCTGGTGCGGGAGCGGATATGCATCGCGGTGGGCTCAGTGTCCCAGGCCCGCGCCGCGGTCGCGGCCACGGTGCAGTACGTGTCCGCGCGGAAGGTGTTCGGCAGCACGGTGAGCAGCTTCCAGAACACCAAGTTCGAGCTGGCCGCGTGCGCCACCGAGGTGGAGGCCGGGCAGGCGCTGCTGGACCGGGCCCTGGCTGAGCTGATCGCGGGTCGTCTCGATGGCGTCGGTGCGGCCCAGGCCAAGCTGTTCTGCACCGAGATGCAGGCCGGGGTGGTGGACCGCTGCCTGCAGCTGTTCGGCGGCTACGGCTACATGCTCGAGTTCCCGATTGCGCGGCTGTACGCCGACGCCCGGGTGACCCGGATCTACGGCGGCACGAGCGAGGTGATGAAGTCGATCATCAGTAAATCGCTCGGGTTGCAGGAAGGTCAGGCTTGCGAATCGAAGGACTGACCGCTCTGGTCACCGGCGGCGCGTCCGGCCTCGGCCTCGCGACCGCCGGCCTGCTCACCGAGCGGACCTGATCTCGAGCTGCCCGGATCTCAGCGGGGGTGGTCCATCAGCGCGAGGGCGGCGTCGGCGGCGGTGAGGACGGCGCCTGGCTCGGCGCCGGCCGCGGCGGCTAGGTCGGCGATCAGGCGGACATCCTTCAGCAGCAGGCCGCCTGCGTGGGCGGCGACGCGGCCCACAGTGCCGCCGGCGGCGGCGACCCGGGACAGCGCGAAGCTTGACCCGCTGCCGTGCGAGATGACCTCGGCCAGGCGGAGCGGGTCGACGTCGAGTGCCTGGCCGAGGGTGAGCAGGCTGGCGGCGGTGGCCAGGTGGGCGGTGAACAGGACGTTGTTGAGGAGCTTGGTGAGCTGTCCGGTGCCGAGCGGGCCGAGGTGCACCACCGGATCCCCATAGCTGCTGAACGCCGGCCGGCAGAACTCGACGTCCTCCGGCTCGCCGCCGGCCATCACCAGCAAGCGGCCTTCGGCCGCGGCCGGGCCACCGCCACTGACCGGCGCGTCGACCATGCGAACGCCGCGTGCGCTGGCCTGGGCGGCCAGGCGGCGACAGGTGTCCGGGTGGACCGTGCTGTGCACGGCGATCACCGCCCCACTCCCCGCCCGCCTCTCCATGCCCACTTCACCTGCCCGCTTCACGAGCCCGGCCAGGACTCCATCCTCCCCGGCGACGACCTGCTCGACGTCGGCGTCGCCGGTCACGCAGATGCAGACCAGGTCGCTGGCTGCGGCTAGTCCGGCCGGTGAGCCCGCGGTCTTGGCTGATGTCTCAGCGAATGGGTGCAGGGTTTCCGGGCGCCGGGCCCACAGCGTGACCGGGAAGCCCGCGTCGATGATCCGGCGGGCGATTGGGCCACCCTGGCTACCGAGGCCGATGAACCCCACCCGCAACGTACCGGCGTTGGGAAAAGTGGGTCCGGTCATTCGGATTTGACCTTTTCCTTCAAGTCGGCCAGGCGGGTGAGGACGGGGTAGCCGGTGGCGCTGAGCGCGTTGCCGTGGCCGGTCTGGTGGATGTCGAACACGGACTGGATGGCGGCGTAAAAGCCCTGCACGTCGAGGGTCTGGTTGACGGCCCGCTTGGCCTGGCGGAGCGCGAACGGGTGCATCTGGGCGATCTGGCCGGCCAGATCCATGGTGGCCGTCTCCAGGTCGGCCAGCGGCACGACGCGGTTGACCATGCCGACCTTCTCCGCTTCCTCCGCGGTGACCGGGCGGCCGGTGAACAGGATCTCCTTGGCCTTGCGTGGGCCGAGTTCCCAGGTGTGGCCGTGGTACTCCACCCCGCCGATGCCCAGGTGCACCACCGGGTCGGAGAACTCCGCGTTGTCGGCCGCCACGATCAGGTCGCACGGCCAGCACAGCAGCAGTCCGCCCGCGATGCACTTGCCCTGCACCGCGGCGATCGACGGCTTGGGCACGTTGCGCCAGCGCAGCGAGTACTCCAGGAACCGGCGCGCCTCGTAGCCGATGATCCACTCCAGGGTGATCTTCTCCGGGGCGGGCCAGCCGCTGTTCAGGTCGTGCCCGGAGGAGAAGTGCTTGCCGTTGCCACGGAGCACGATGACCCGGGCCTCGTCGTCGGCGGCGGCGCGGGTCCAGGCCGCGTCCAGGTCGTCCAGCAGCGGGGCGTCCTGGGCGTTGGCCTTCTCCGGCCGGTTCAGCGTGATGACCGCGACCCGGTCGTGGACCTCGTACAGGATGTGCTCGTCCATCGGGTTCCTCTTTACCGGGGCAGGCCGAGAAGGCGCTCGGCGATGATGTTCCGCTGGATCTCGGAGGTGCCGCCGGCGATCGTCCCGGCGAAGCTGCGCACGTAGCGCTCGAACCAGCTGGTGATGAATGCGTCGTTGTTCATGTGCGAGTACGGCCCGGTGCGCGCCGGATGGACCAGGGCGTCCGCGCCGCGCTCCTCCAGCGCGCGCAGTGATGCGGTCTGCACCGCCTCGGAGCCGAGCAGCTTGAGCACGGACAGCTCGGCCGGCTGCTGGCCGCGGCTGAGCTGCCGGTAGCCGAGCAGCTTCAGCGCCTGGGCGTCCATGAGCAGGGTCGCGTACCACTCCTCGCGGCTGGGCGCGTCCCGGATCAGGTCGTCCAGCCGCTCGGCGAAGCTCAGCCAGAGCAGCGTCCGCTCGTGGCCCAGGGAGCCGTTGGCCACCGTCCAGCCCTGGTGCAGCGGGCCGATCAGGTTCTCCCGCGGCACCCGGACGTCGGTGAAGAACACCTCGTTGAAGTCCAGGTCCCCGGGGTCGGCGATGGACGCGAACGGCCGCCGGGTCACGCCCTCGGTGCTGGTCGGGATGAGCAGCACGCTGATGCCCTGGTGCTTCGGCGCGTCCGGGTCGGTGCGCACGAACGTGAGCAGCACGTCGGCGTCGTGCGCGCCCGAGGTCCACACCTTCTGCCCGTTCACGACGAAGTGCTCCCCGTCGGGGACCGCCCGGGTGCGCAGGCCGGCCAGGTCGGAGCCGGCCTCTGGCTCGCTCATGCCCAGCGACGCGGTGATCTCCGCGCGCAGGATCGGCACGGCCCAGCGCCGTTTCTGCTCGTCGGTGCCGAAGGACAGGATCGAGGCGGCGATGATGCCGAGACCCTGGGGGTTGAAGCTCTGGTAGATCCGGCGCCGGGCTAGTTCCTCCAGGTAGGCGAGTTGCTGGGGCAGCGTGGCGTTGCGCCCGCCGTACTCTGGTGGCTGGCCGGGCAGCAGCCAGCCCGCGTCGAACAGCGTCCGCTGCCACGTCCTGGCCCACTCCGGCATGTCCGAGCTGGACCGGGACCGCGGCATGGCGTCCGCCTCGCTGGGCAGGTGCGTGTCCAGGAAGTCGGCCAAGTCGGCGCGGAACTTCTCCACCTCGGGGTCGGTGCCCAGCTTCATGTCGCCGCTCCCACCCGGTCGGCCAGCAGCGCCTTGCGGTGCACGGCGGCCGGGCCCAGCAGCAGGTCGCCGGCCTTGGCCCGCTTGAGATAGATCTGCAACTCGTTCTCCCAGGTGAAGCCCATACCGCCGAAGAGCTGCAGACCGTGCCGGAAGACCACCTGCTGGCATTCTCCGGCGGCGGCCTTAGCCATCCGGGCCGCCTGGCTGCGGCGCGGATCGTCCTCGGCGATAGTCAGCGCGGCGAAGTAGGCCAGTGCCCGGGCCCGCTCGATGGCCACGTACATGTCGGCGGCCTTGTGCTTGACCGCCTGGAACGAGCCGATCGGCACGCCGAACTGCTCGCGCTGCCTCACGTGCGTGACGGCCAGGTCCAGGATGTGGCGGCAGCTGCCGACGGTGGCGATGGCCAGGCCCATCAGGGTCAGGTCGGGGATGCCGGCCACCAGGTCCGGCGCGGTGACGTGGGCCACGTGCAGGGTCGGGTCGAACGTGGCGACGCGTTCGGTGCGCAGGTCCGGCCCGCGGACTACCCGCACGCCGTCCCGGGTGAGCAAGGCGACCTCGTCGGCCCGGTCCGCGTCCAGGACGAACCTGCCCGCGCCGTCGCACACACCGGTCCCGGCGCCCGCGGGCAGCCGTCCGGCCAGCGGTGCGAACCAGGTGGCGGTGGCCAGGAACGGCGTCGGGTCGGCGACGTAGCCCAGTTCCTCCAGCACGATGGCCAGCTCTACCGGTGGGGCTTCCAGCCAGCCCAGCTTCTGGTACATGGTCCAGAGCTGGTCTTCGGGCTGCGGCCTGGACTTGGCCACTGTCTCCCGGACCAGTTGCTGGAGCAGGCGCTGGTCCTCGTCGAACTCGAACTCCATGAGCGGCCTCCAGCCAGGCGGACAGGTCGAGAATAACATTCTCATTAACTGGAAGTAAGGGTCTCGCCAGCGGTAAGCTTCTTGGAGCCGGCGCCGAAGGGAGCAGGACAAACGGTGAGCGACTTCGAGGCGATGGACTTCTTCCGGGACGATCGGCTGGTCACGGATCCGTACCCGTACTTCGAGGCGCTGCGTGCGCAATGCCCGGTACGGCGCGAGCCTCATCACGGCGTGACCATGGTGACCGGCTACGACGAGGCGGTCCAGGTCTTCCACGACTCGGCCACGTTCTCCTCGTGCGTTTCGGTTACCGGCCCGTTCCCCGGGTTCCCGGTCCCGCTTGAGGGCGACGACGTATCCGGGCTGATCGAGCGGTACCGTGGCGAGCTGCCGATGAGTGACCAGCTCCCGGCGCTCGACCCGCCGGTGCACACGGCGCATCGCGCGCTGTTGATGAAGCTGATCACGCCGAAGCGGCTCAAGGAGAACGAGACGTCCATGTGGCGGCTGGCCGACCGTCAGCTGGATGACTTCCTCCCCGCCTGGGAGGGCGAGTTCATCAGCGGGTTCGCGGCGCCGTTCACCTTGCTGGTCATCGCCGACCTGCTGGGCGTGCCCGAGGAAGACCAGGCGGCGTTCTGCAGCGCACTGCAGCGCCGGCCCCGGTCCGACGGCGGCCTCGGCAGCATCGGCGAGGAGCTGGCCCGCTCCCCGCTGGAGTTCCTGTACGCCAGGTTCACGGCGTACGTCGAGGAACGGCGCCGCCAGCCGCGCGGTGACGTGCTCACCGGCCTGGCCGCCGCGACGTTCCCGGATGGCTCGGTGCCGGCCGTCGCCGATGTGGTGCGGATCGCGGCCAACCTGTTCTCCGCGGGGCAGGAGACCACCGTCCGGCTGCTCAGTTCGGCGGTCAAGGTGCTCGCCGAGCGGCCCGACATCCAGCGGCTGCTGCGCGGCGAACCCGACCGCATCCCCAACTTCGTCGAGGAGGCGCTGCGCTGGGAGAGCCCGGTCAAGGGCGACTTCCGGCTGTCCCGGGTGCCGGTCACGGTGGGCGGTGTGCACCTCCCGGCTGGCACCACGCTGATGGTGCTGAACGGGGCGGCCAACCGCGATCCGCGGCACTTCGACGACCCGGCGACGTTCGACCCGGCCCGGCCGAACGCCCGGCACCACGTCTCGTTCGGGCGTGGTGTGCATACCTGCCCAGGTGCGCCGCTGGCCCGGGCCGAGGCCCGGGTGGCCATCGAGCGGCTGCTCGACCGCACGGCCGACATCAGGATCTCGGAGCGCGGGCACGGCCCGGCGAACGCCCGCCGGTACCAGTACCTGCCGACCTACATCCTGCGCGGGCTGACCAGTCTGCACCTGGAGTTCACGCTCACTGGGGGCGGGGCGTGCTGAAGGTCGTGGTGGACGACGAGCGGTGCCGGGGGCACGGGGTCTGCTGCACGATCTGCCCGGAGGTGTTCACGCTGACCGACGACGGCTACAGCGTCGCGCGGGTACCCGAGGTCCCGGCCGGGTCGGCGGCGGCGGTCCGCACCGCCGCCGCCGGATGCCCCGAGCACGCGATCGTGGTGAGCTGACGGCCCCGGTTGCCGGGACCTGGCCGGAAGGGAGTGCGGGATGGCGCCGATCGATCGCCGGCTACGGCTGTGGGCGCGGATGGTACGGCGGCAGGGCTCGATCGCCGGGAAGAGCGAGGCTGAGGTCCTGGCCCTGCAGGCCCGGCACGCCCCGGACAACGCGGTCACCAACTTCATCTTCGGCACGGTGGCGGGTGGCACCGACGTGACCGACCGCACCATCCCGGGGCCGGGCGGGGACCTCCCGGTGCGCATCTACCGTCCGGCCGCCCCGGCCGGGCCGCAGCCACGGCCGCTGGTGGTGAACTTCCACGGCGGCGGGTTCGTGTTCGGTTTCCTGCGCCTGTCCGACTGGCTGTGCAGCAACGTCGCGCTGACCGTGGGCGCCGTCGTGGTGTCGGTCGAGTACCGGCTCGCGCCGCGGCACCGGTTCCCCGCCGCCGTGGACGACTGCTACGCGGCGCTGGTCTGGGCCGGGGAGAACGCCGCCGGCCTGGGTGCGGGCGGCCCCACCGGGGTGATGGGGGAGAGCGCCGGCGGCAACCTCTCCGCGGTGATGTGCCTGCTGGCCCGGGACCGCGGCGGACCGCCGCTCAGCCATCAGGTGCTGCTCTACCCGGTCACCGACCTGGCCAAGGAGCCGACGGCGATGCCAGGCTCGCTGTTCATCGACGAGCCGGAGATGCGTGCGTATCGCCGGCACTACGTGGGCGACGCGGATCCCGCCGATCCAAGGCTGTCTCCGCTGCTGGCCAGCGACCACAGCCGGCTGCCGCCGGCCCTGATCCAGGTGGGCGAGCACGACCCGGGGCGCGACGACGGGGTCCAGTACGCCGCGGCGCTGCGCGCCGCCGGGGTGCCGGTGCGGCTGACCGAGTATGTCGGCATGCCACACGGCTACCTGAACTTCCCCGGCCTGTGCCGGATCGCGCCGCAGGCGCTGGCCGAGATATGCGCGGAGCAGGCCGCCGCACTAGTCCAGCCCCCGGCCCCAGTATCCGGGGCCGGCTAACGGCTGGGGCGGTTGCGGGGGAGGCCGAGATGGCGCTCGGCGATGATCTCGCGGAGGATCTCGCTGGCGCCGCCGTAGACGGTGGTGACGACCGCCGCCCGGAAGTCATGCTCGAACTTGCCGCCGGCCGGGGCGTTCGCGGCGCCTGGCGCCAGCACGCCTGCGGCGCCGAGGATGTCCAGCGCGTCGCTGTAGTGCCGCTGCGCACTCTCTGACCAGAACAGTTTCCGCATCGACCCCTCGACCTGGGGTAGCTTGCCCGCCTGCAGCTGCCAGCGCATCTGCACATCCAGCGCGTGGAAGACCGCCTCGTCGACCGCGATCCGGCCGATCCGCTCGGCGGCCAGTGGGTCGTCCAGGACGGTCGTCCCGTCCGGGCGCTTCGCCTCGCGCGCCCAGACGGCGAGATCCCGCGCCAGGGTCAGCTCCAGGGACGACGCACCGCCGACGCCGCGCTCGTATACCAGCGCCACCTTCATCACGCTCCAGCCGGTGTCGACGCCGCCGATGCGGGCTGAGTCGGGCACCCTGACGTCCATGTAGAACGTCGCGTTGGTGACCTGGCCGCCGAGCGTGTGGATCGGCTGCAGCTCGTAGCCGGCGCTGCTGGTTGGCACCAGGAACAGGGTGAGCCCGTTGTGCTTGGGCGCGTCGGGGTTGGTCCGGGCCAGCACGAACACATGGCTGGCCAGCTGCGCCGTGCTGGTGAACATCTTCTGCCCGTTGATCAGCCACCCCGCTCCGCCCTCCGCCCGCCTCCCCATTCCCTCTTCACTGTCCCGCTTGACCCGGACGGCCATGGTCCTGGCCGACGCGACGTCGGAGCCGGAGTCGGGCTCGCTGTAGCCCAGCGCGATCAGCAACTCGCCGCGCAGCGCGGCCGGGATGTACGCGCGCTTCTGCTCGTCGGTGCCGACATGCTCGATCGTGCGGATCACCATGATGGTGGTCGCCCACCCGTCGCTGTGCAGGCCGCGGCGGGCCAGTTCGTCGAACACGGCCCGGGCGAAGTCGGGGTCGACGTCACTCCCGCCGTACTCCGCGGCCCAGCCGGCCCCGAGGATCCCGTCCCGGGCCAGCCTGGTGTGCAGCTCCATCGTCTGGTGGCACCCGGTGCGCTCCTGCTCCGCTGCCCACCCCGGCTGCACGTTGGCGTCGGCCCAGGCCCGGGCCGCGTCCCGGTGCGCCGCCAGGTCGTCGGACTCCCAGAAGTCCACCCCTTACGCGCCCTCGTCGTGCGCCGGCGCGGCGTACAACTCATGGGCCAGGCCGGCATACGCGGCGCGGCGGTCGCCCGCGACCAGCGGCCAGGCCTTGGCCCGGCGGAAGTAGAGCTGGATGTCGTACTCGAGTGTGTAGCCGTAGCCGCCGTGGAAATGCAGGCTCTCCGAGGCGGTCTTGAACGCCGTTTCTGACGCGAACAGGAACGACATCATGGCCAGGCTGGCCGCGTCCGGCCGCTGCGCATCGTGCGCCCACGCCGCCCGGTAGGCGAGCACCCGGGCCCCCTCGATATCGGTCGCGTTGTCGGCCAGCCGGTGCTGGATCGTCTGGAAGCTGCCGATCAGCACGCCGAACGCCGTCCGCTGCAGCACGTACCCGACCCCGATAGCCAGCGCCCGCGCGGCCAGGCCGGCCAGCGCCGCCCCGGTCAGCAGCAGCCACTGCCGCACCGCCCGCCGGTGCGCGGCGACGGCCGCTGCGCCGCGCGCCAGCAGCACCGCGCCATCGGGTACCGGGCAGTCGGCCAGCGGCATGGCGCCGAGGTTCGGGATGGCCGCCATGGGCTTGTCCGGCTGCCCGGCTAGCAGCAGCTCATCGCCCCGGAGCAGAACGACGAGGTCGGCCACCGCGCCAGCCGGCACCAGCCGGGCCACGTCGCCGGTCACCGGGTGCAGCGCCAGCGTGGCCAGCTGCCGGCCGGCCAGCAGCGGCTCCAGCCGGGGCGGGTCATCCAGCGAGGCCAGCAGCCTGGTGGCCACGGCGGCTTCGATCAGCGGCACCGGCGCGAGGGACTGCCCGAGCAGTTCCGCGGCGATGGCCAGTTCGGCGAACCCGGCTCCGCCGCCGCCACGCTCCTCGGGCACGGCCATGGCGGCCAGCCCCAGCCCGGCGACCTGCTGCCACAACGCCGGGTCGAAGCCGAGCGGCTCGGCGGCGCGCACGACCGCTGGGGGCGACTCCTTTTCGAAGAACTCGCGCAGCGTGTCGTGCAGCGCCTGCTGCTCGCCGGTGAAGTCGAGGTTCATGGCTGGCTGCCGCTCAGCCCGCCTGCGGTCCCGGCTTCGGCCGCGCTGAGCTCCCGGGCCAGCACGCATTCCTCGGCGAACGCCAGTACCGTCAGGTGGTAGGCCAGTGCCGACCACCCGCAGCTCAGCATGTGCCCATCGGCGGCCACTTCGGCCACGGCGACCCGGGGGGACGCGGTGAACAGGGCCGCCACCCCGGCCAGCGCCTGGGGGCCGGACCGCCACACCTCCTCGTGCGCGGCCAGGCTGTAGTGCACCGGGATGCGCACCTCAGCGGCCAGCGTCACGTGTCCGCCCGGAGCAGGATGACCCCGCTGGGGGTAAGGCCGCCGCTGCTGACCACGGCGACCCGGGCCCCGGGAACCTGCCGCGGCCCGCCGTCACCGCGCAACTGGACGATGGCCTCGTGGACCAGGCCCATGCCATGCGTCCGGCCGTGGGACAGCTGCCCGCCGTGTGTGTTCAGCGGCAGCAGTCCGTCCCGGGCGATGTTCTTTCCGCCGTCCAGGAAGTCCTTGGCCTCACCGATGCCGCAGAAGCCCAGCGCCTCGATCCAGGACAGGCAGTTGATGGTGAACCCGTCGTAGAGCTGGGCCACATCGACGTCGGACGGGCGCAGCGAGGTGCGGGTCCACAGGTGGGCGGCCTGGCCGAGCACCTGCGGCTCGTGGGTCAGCGTGCTCTGGTCCCACTCGACCCGCTCGATGATCTGGGTGCCGACCGCCTCGACCAGCACCGGTGGCCGGGCCAGGTCGCGGGCCGCGTCCTTGGCCGACACGATGATCGCCACCGCGCCGTCGCACGGCACGTCACAGTCGTACAGCCCGAACGGTGTGGTGATCATCCGCGCATCGAGGTAGTCCGCCATGGTCAGCGGGTCGCGGTAGATCGCGGTGGGGTTGAGCGCGGCGTTGGCCCGCTGGTTCAGCGCGATCCAGCCCAGCGTCTCCCGGGTGGTCCCGTAGCGGTGGAAGTGCCGCTGCGCGTTCTGGGCCAGGGTGTGTGCCGCCGAGGTGGCCCCGAACGGCTTCAGCCAGCCGTCGGCGATGCCGCTGACCTGGCCGGTCTTGCCCTGGCGGGCCAGCTCGACATAGGTAGCTTCCCACAGGGTGCGGAAGCACAGCACGTGCCGCGCCAGTCCGCCCGCGACAGCCAGCATGGCCGCGATCAGCGAGCCGCCCGGCCCGAATGTCTCGGCGCCGCCGTTGTACCAGGACGGCCGGATGCCCAGTGCTGCCTCCAGGGCGGTCACCCCGCCCTCGGCGAAGCCGCCGAATGACCCGCCACCCGGGTAGGTGGACAGGCCGTCGATGTCGTCCAGGGTCAGGCCGGCGTCGGCGACGGCCTGCTGGCACGCCTGCACGGTCAGCGCCAGCGGCGGGACCATCAGCCGGCGCCCGATCCCGGACATGCCGATGCCGGTGATCGCGGCTTTGTCCTCGAACTTGTCCGGCGTGACCATCGGGCGGACGTGCCGCCAGATCTGGTCCGGCTCGATCTCGTCGCCGGGCAGCCGGGCCGGTGCCCCCTGTGCAGCTGGGCTTTCGGGGAACCGAAGGGGGGGCCTCCCCCCTTGGGCAAGCACGGCGGCGGGCCGGAACAGCGGCAGCCAGACGTCGTCCACCTGCTCGAAGACGACCTCCATCCGCATACCCAGCTCGAGCTGGTCCGGGTCGCAGCCCACCGCGTTCGTGGTGAGCCGGACCCGCGGGTCGTCCTCGATCGCGACCTGGGCTACCACGTACGGCGCGGGCAGGCCGGGCTGGCTGAACCGGTGGTTGACGGTGAAGCCGACGAGCGTGGCGTAGCCGGAGACGGCGCGGACCCCGGCCCGCGGCCCGCGGCAGTACCGGCACACCGGCTGCGGTGGGTGGATCAGGGCCGCACATGACTCGCATTCGGCGAACCGGAGCCGCCCGTCCGCCCCGGACTTCCAGAAGAACTCGTTCTCCAGGGTGAGCGGCGGCACGGGGCGCCCGGCCGCTCCGGTCATAGCTCGATCTTCGCCTTCCCCTTGCGGACGGTGACCGGTTCGGCCAGCCGCTGCTCGTCGCAGGCCCGCTGCATGGCGTCGATGGTCTCGTCCAGACCTGGGCCGATCCGGGGCCCGGGGGTGAAGGTGGCGGGCAGGTGCTGCATGCCCTGGATGACGCCGATGGTCTCGTAGTGCACCGCCCCGGCCGGGTCGCACCGGTAGCCGGGCATCCGGTCGAGCACGCCGGTCATCATCTGCTTGAACACCATGCGGGCCATGTTGGAGCCGATGCAGCGGTGGATGCCCAGGCCGAAGCTGTAGTGCCGGTTGCCGGTGCGGGCCAGGTCGATCTCGTTTGGGTTGTCAAACACCGCCGGGTCGCGGTTGGCCATGGCCCAGGACAGCCACAGCCGCTCGCCCTCCTTGAACCGGGTGCCAGCCAGTTCGCAGTCCTGGGCGATGGTGCGGCCGTCACCGGGGGCGGGCGTGTAATAGCGCAGGAACTCCTCGGTGGCCGGGTCGAGCAGCGTGTCGCGGTCCCGGGACAGCCGGTCCCGCTCGGCCGGATGCTCGGACAGCCATTCCAGCGCGTGTGCGGTCAGCGCGGTGGTGGTGTCGAACCCGCCGCCGATCAGCAGCGCCATCACGCCGAGCAGTTCCATGTCGTCCGGCTTCTTGCCGTTGATCTCGGCCCGGGCCAGCGCGTCGATCAGGCCGGGCCGGGGGCTGGCCCGGATCTCCGCTAGCTGGGCAAACATGTCCCGGTACATCGCCATCTGCGTCTCCCGCACCCGGGGCATGTCTGGGGAGTCCGGCGGGGTGTACACGCCGGCGTGCACCGGCTCGCAGTAGATGCTCCAGCTCTTCAGCGGGATGCCCATCATGGCCAGGGTGAGCACCGCGGGCACGATGTTGGCCAGGTCGTCGACGAAGTCGATCTGGCCGGTCTCGACCTTCTCGTTCAGGCAGGCCCGGACCAGCTCGGCGGCGACCGGCGTCCACCTGGCGACGGCGGCGGGGGACAGGTAGGGGTTGAGCGTCTGGCGGTAGTGCCGCTGTTCCGGCGGGTCCATCTCCAGGAAACCGCCCTGGAAGTCGACGTCAGGAGCGGGGATGGTGATGCCTTTGTAGCCGCGCCGCTCGTTCTTCACGTCGTGATCGTTGGACAGGTACTCGGCCGAGCGGGCCAGTTCGAACACCTCACGGTTGCCGGCCGCGACCCAGTGCCCGCCATGGGTATCCGACCAGGCGATCGGGCACTGGGCGTGCATTTCCTGGGTGATGGCCTGGAACTCGTGCCGGTACTGCGGGGTGTGCCGGTCGAACTGGTACCGGGGCTGCTTGCGGTCGTCGTCGCGGGCGCCGTCGGTGCTCACGCTGTTGCCCTCGTGATCGAAATGGCTTGCTCGGGGCAGGACTGGACGGCCTGCCTGACCTTGTCCTCCTGGTCGGCCGGGACGTCCTCGCTGACCGGCGAGGAGTGGCCGTCGACCTCATCGAGCTCAAATACCTTCGGCGCGATCATGGCGCAGAGCGTGTGACCCTGGCAGCGCTCCGGGTCCACTGTGACCTTCACGGCTGGATCCCTCCGGTCGCTTTAGAGGTGGAAGTCGTACCACTTGAGATAGCCGCCGGCGTCCACCCGCAACTGCATGCCGGTGATGTAGCGGGCCTCATCCGAGGCGAGGAAAAGTACCGCGTTGCTGATGTCCACCGGCTCCACGTAAGGGATCGGCATGCCCTGCTGCACACCGAACGCGGGCTCGGCGTCGGCCCGGGTGGGGTGCTCCAGGTCGGGGCGGAACGATTGGTACATCGGCTCGCTGAACAGCATGTCCGTGGCGACGTTGGTCGGGTGCACCACGTTGGCCCGGATCTTGAGCGGCGCCAGGTTGCGGGCCACTTCGTGCACGTACTGCGCGAGCATCCGCTTGGCCACCATGTAGCCCATGCCGCCCGGGTCGGTGCCCAGCTGCATCATCGGCAGCGCCTGCACGTACGCCGCCGTCGACCCGGTGGCGATCACCGAGCCGCCCTCGCTCAGGTGGGGCAGCGCCGCCGAGATCGCGTTGATCACGCCGAGCAGGTTGGTGTCGATCACGTCGGTCCAGGCCTGCAGCGGCGGTTCACCCTTCATCGCCGCGATCCCGGCCTGGGCGACCACGATGTCCAGCCGGCCCAGCTCGGCCAGGCCCTGCTCCAAGGCGTCCTGCAGCTGTGCCCGCTCCCGCACGTCGGCCTGCACCGCCACGATCCGCCGGTCCTGTTCCTCGACCAGCCGGACGGTTTCCTTCAGGTCATCCGGGTTGGCCAGCGGGTACTTGATCGACTCGATGTCATGGGCCAGGTCGACCGCGATGACGTCGGCGCCTTCCTGGGCCAGCCGTACCGCGTGGCTGCGGCCCTGACCGCGCGCCGCCCCGGTGATGAAGGCGACCTTACCCTGCACACGTCCCATCGGCGGGAGTCCTTTCTTCAGATCCGGGGCTCGACGACGAGGTCGAGCCAGGTGGCGCCACTGTCCGGGACCCGGGGCTGTTTCCAGACCTCGACTGGGAAGGACACCATGACCAGCGACTGCATGAGGTGGAACAGGTTGCGCTCCGGCTCGGGCAGCTCGTGCAGCGGGAACTTGTCCAGGTGCGCGAGCGCGGGCTCGAGCAGCGGGAACGCCGCGTCATAGAAGGCCTGCATCTGGTCCATGGCGGAGGCCAGGCGCTTGGCGTAGCGCTCCGGCTCGGTGGCCAGGATCCAGTCGCTGAACGGTTCCAGCGAACCAAACTCAGCGGGCAGCATCGGCGTGCTCCTTGACGTAGTCCGCGGCGGTCTTGTGCAGGTGGCGGAGCAGGATCTCCTGGTCGCAGAGCGGGAACTCGGTCACCGCGCGGCTCTTGAGCATGCTCTGGGTCGCCTCCAGCGTGTTGGCGTCCTGGAGGCCGTATTCCTTGAAGGTGACGCCGGCGATCTCCTGCCGGAGCCGCTCGCTGGCCGTCCTGGCCGGCACGAAGTACAGGCTGGTCTCGAACAGGTGCCGGTCCACCGCGAGCGGCCAGTAGTGATAGGTCAGGTACCAGCCCGGCGCCCAGATGAGCAGCATGAAGTTGGGGAAGAAGTGAAAGGAGTCGATCCCCCAGGACTTGTGCCGGGCCGGGTTGATACCGGGCGGCAGCGGGTCCAGCCCCTCGATGTCCGGCCGGTCCCAGGGGCCGAACAGCCCGCTGCGCAGCACCCGCTCGATCGGCTTGACCATGTTCGGGTCCTTGGGCGGCGCCATGCCGCCCCAGGTGGAGATCATCGAGTGCGGGGAATGCAGATCGTAGTGCAGCGCCTCGAAACCGACGTTGAAGAGCTTGTCCGCCTCGTCCTTGACCGCCTGCTTCTGGTGCAGCACGGGAGCGTGGTAGAACTCGGCGAACGCGTCGATGAACAGCTTCCAGTTGCTGCCGATCTCCGCCTGGTACGTGAACACCTCGGTCATCTCGCCGAACGGGTAGCCCTCCAGGCCCTTGGCCAGGTCACCGAGGTAGTCGGCCAGTGGCTGGGCGTCCGGGTCGAGGTTGACGAAAATGAACCCGGCCCAGATCTCGCAGCGCACCTGCTTGAGGCCGAACGCGCTCTTGTCCACGCCGAAGAACTCGCTCTCCTGCTGGATGAACGTGAGCTGGCCGTCCAGGCCGTACCGCCAGGCGTGGTACTTGCAGGTGAACTGGCGGCAGGTGCCGGACGTCTCCATGCCCGGGTAGTCGTTCCAGACCAGCTTGTTGCCCCGGTGCCGGCACATGTTATGGAACGCGCGGATCTGCCCGTCCCTGCCCTTGACGATGATCAGCGACGTGTCCGCGACCGCCAGTTCCCTGGTGAAGTAGCTGCCGGTCCGCGGCACCCGCTCCACCCGGCCAACGTTGAGCCAGGTCTTCCTGAAGATGGCCGCCCGCTCCGCCTCGTAGTACGCCGGGTCGATGGAGTCGGTGTAGTCGACGGGGCTGGTGCCGAGCTCGGGGTAATGCTCGGTCCAGCTGCCCTCCGCGGGCTTGGCGAAGTGCGGCATGGTTAGTCCCCTTAGTCTGAGGCGAAAATAGCATTCTTAGGTGCGGTCATCGAAGTTCTCGTCGGACAGGCCTGGTTCCAGTTCCACCCCGAATGCGTTAAAGGCCATGGCCAGCAGGCCGTATGTGCCGACGGTGAAGACGAGGTCCATGAGCTGCCGGTCGGTCAGCTCGGCGGCGAGCGCCTGATACGTCGTGTCGGACAGGCCGGAGCTCTCGTCGAGTTCGTCCACCGCCCGGCTGATCAGCGTGTCCGCCCCGGCGCGGACCGCCGCGATCTCCTCGTCAGTGACCCCGGCCCGCCGTGCGATCAGCACGTGCTGCGCCCACTCGTACCGGCAGCGCCGCCGCCAGGCCGTGCGCAGGATGGCCAGCTCGCGGGTGCGGGCCGGCAGCGTCGACGTGGTCAGCAGGTGGGCGTTGTAGGTCAGGAACGCCTTGGCCAGCGCGGGATGCCGGGCGAACAGCCCGAGCACATTGTTCGGTGGCAGGCGGCGACCGGGTGCGACGGCCGACAGCGCCTCGGTGTCCCACTCGGCGTACGGCAGCGGCGGGATGCGGCTCACGTGTTCCGCCCGCCGTTCACCCCGATGATCTGGCCGGTGATGTACCCGGCTTCCTCGGAGACCAGGAACGCGCACGTCGCGGCGATGTCCTCGGGGCGCCCGACCCGGCGGACCGGGGTCCGCTGGATGTGCTCCTCGACCGTGCCGCCGAGCAGCTGGCGTTCCTCGGAGCGGCGCAGCATCGGGGTGTCGATGAAGCCGGGGGGCACGGCGTTGACGGTGATGCCGGACGGGCCCAGTTCCAGGGCGAGCGCCTTGGTCAGCCCGTTGACCGCCGACTTGGCCGCCACGTAGTGCGTCATGAACGGCTGGCCGGACTGCGCGCTCGAGGAGGAGACGTTGACGATCCGCCCCCAGCCCGCGTCGAGCATGTCGGGCAGCACCGCCTGGGTGCAGTGAAAGACGCCGGTCAGGTTGACGTCGATCACCTTCTGCCAGGCCTCGAACGTCAGGTTGATGAACCGCTTGTAGCCCTCCATCCCGGCCGCGTTGACCAGGATGGTCACCGGGCCCAGCTGGGCCCGGATGGCCGCCAGCGCCGCGTCGACCTGGGCCCGGTCAGTCACGTCGGCGAGCTGGCCGAACGCCGTGCCGGACGGGCTGAGGTCCAGGGTGGCGACCTGGTAGCCGTCCTTGCTCAGCCGCTGTGCGATGGCCTGGCCGATGCCCGAGCTGCCACCGGTGACGACCGCGGTCCTCACGACCAGGCCTCGTCGCCGGCGATCGTGGTGCGGTGCAGGGTCCGCTCCGAGGCGGCGTCGTAAGGCAGCGCCCGGTGCAGCAAGCCGGTGTTGTCCCAGACCACCAGGTCACCAACCTGCCAGTCGTGGGTGTAACGGAACCGCTCCTGAGTGGACCAGGCCAGCAGTTCGTCCAGCAGAGCCCGGCTCTCGGCCGGTTCCATGCCCACGACATGGTCGGCGGTCGCGCCGATCACCAGCGACCGGCGGCCGTCGCGGCGCGGCCAGACCAGCGACATCTCGTGGCTGGGCACCCGGCGCCACCCCGCCACCTGCCGCTCGGTGGGCTCGGGGTGCACCAGCCGCTGGGCCGCCTCGAACGTGTGCACCACGCGCAGCCCGTCGTACCGCTTGCGCTCGGCTGCCGGGAGGTTCTCGTAGGCCGCGTAGCTGCTGGCGAACTCGGTGCCGCCGCCGATCGCGGACACCTGCCGGGCGGTCAGCGTGGTGGCCTTGACCGGCACGTCGTCGGTGGTGCCGTCGATATGCCAGTTGAACGTGCCCTTGAGGTACTCGGCCTGGGACGTCTTGGCCGGGTCGAGAGAGACGGTGAAGATCTCCTGGCCGTGCAGTGCCACGACCTGGCCCAGCGTGCGGCTGACCGCAAGCTGGGCGTCGTCATCCAGCTGCAGCCCCCGGATGAGCAGCACGCCGCGCCACGTCAGCGCCTCCCGGCAGCGGCTGATCACGGCGTCGCCGAGCAGGTCGGCGACGTCGGCGACGCCCGTGACCGCCACGCCCAGGTGCGGGCTCAGCGCGGTCGTCTCGATCATGGAAATCTCCCTTCCAATTGTGAGAATCTTACTCTCACAATCGCCCGCACCGGAAGGTTGATTTGCGGATGACGAGAATGTAGTTTCCAGTCATCAGCAGGGAGGCACGATGCACGATCCGGCCCATCGGATGCTCATCGACGGGAAGCTCAGCGAGGGGGAGCGGGTATACCCATCGGTCAACCCGGCGACCGGCGCGGTGTTCGGTTACGCCCCGGACGCGGGAGTGCCCGAGGCCGAAGCGGCCGTCGCGGCCGCCCGACGGGCATTCGACAGCACCGGCTGGGCCACCGACGTGCCGCTGCGGGTCCGCTGCCTGGAGCAGTTCTACCAGGCCCTCACCGGGCACAAGGAGGAGCTGCGCGAGCTGACCATCGCCGATGTCGGCGCGCCGCGGCAGCTCACCTACGCCAACCAGCTCGAGGTGCCGCTGGAGATCGTCCGTTACTACGGTGGCCTGCTGGCCAGCTACCCGCTGACCGAGGACCTCCCCGAGACCCAGTCACGGGGGCAGCGGCACCGGCGCTGGGTGGAGAAGGAGGCCGCCGGGGTGGTGGCCGCGATCACCGCGTACAACTACCCGACTCAGCTCGCGCTGGCCAAGCTGGCGCCCGCGCTGGCCGCCGGGTGCACGGTGGTGCTCAAGGCGGCCCCGGACACGCCGCTGATCACGCTGGCCCTCGGCGAGCTGATCGCCGAGCACACCGACATGCCGCCCGGCGTGGTCAACGTGCTGTCCTCGTCGCAGGTCGCGGTGGGCGAACTGCTGTCCACCCACCCCGACGTGGACGTGCTCACGTTCACCGGCTCCACCGCCACCGGCCGCAAGATCATGGCGGCGGCCAGCGGCACCGTGAAGCGGGTATTCCTGGAACTTGGCGGCAAGTCGGCCATGATCCTGCTCGACGACGCCGACCCCGGCCTGTCAGCCATGATGGCCGCCTTCATGGTCTGCTCGCACGCGGGCCAGGGCTGTGCCATCACCACCCGGCTGCTCGTCCCGCGGGACCAGCACGACGCGATCACCGAGCAGGTCGCGGCCATGATGGGCAAGGTCAGCTACGGCGACCCGGCCGATCCGCAGACCTACATGGGCCCGCTGATCAGTGAGCGGCAGCGGGACAAAGTGGACGGGATGGTGCAGCGGGCCGTCGCGGCGGGCGCCACGCTGGTGACCGGCGGCCAGAAGGTCGACCCCGGCTTCTTCTACACGCCGACGCTGCTGGCCGGGGTGGACCCGGACAGCGAGATCGCGCAGGAAGAAGTGTTCGGCCCGGTGCTGGCGGTCATCCCGTACGACGGCGACGAGGACGCCGTGCGCATCGCCAACAACTCGGCCTACGGCCTGTC
>Ga0335073_10004569_pt1 | contig 19335 bp, 16 predicted proteins | sample Lox_Sample_22_FD_207093 | JGI IMG/M metagenome (GOLD analysis project Ga0335073, IMG submission 207093) | Soil microbial communities from Loxahatchee National Wildlife Refuge, Florida, United States - Lox_Sample_2.2 | ecosystem: Environmental > Terrestrial > Soil > Wetlands | place: USA...
TGGCTGCGTGAGCACGGAGCTGTTGGCAGCACTGATGAGTTGCGTGCCGCCGCCTACGTTGCGCTACTCACAGCCCGCCCGCTGAACACGCTGTTGCCAGCGGAGAACGACCAAGGGTCCGCGAGCATCGGCCGTGAAGACGGCGGGGAATTCGCCGATGCCTGGGTAGCTCGCGACTGCGGGGCTGGCGACGATGTTTCCGGTAGCCGGGCTGGTGACCGGGGAGCTGCGGACGGTCGGCTTGGCGAGCCCTTGGGCGGGACCATCAACCTGACCATGCCGTTGTCTGCCTGGCTCGGCTTGACCGACGCACCTGGCGAGGTCGCCGGTCACGGATCGGCTGACGCTGGGACGTGTCGGGACCTTGTCGCTCGCGCTGGACCGGGAACCCGCTACTGCTTGACTCTCACCGGGCCAGACGGCCGCGCCGTTGCGCATGCCTGCGCGTCAGGAGCACCGCCACCCGCGGCTGCTGCCGTTGCCTGGGCAACTGGCCTCCGCGACAGGCTGCGGTATCTCGAGTCAGGGACGTGCAGTCATGCCCGCCGCGTCAGCAGATACCGGCCACCGCCGGATCTCGTCCACCTGATCCGCGTCCGGCAGCGAACTTGCTCGTTCCCGGGCTGCCGCCGTCCGGCCCGGCGCGCTGATCTTGATCACACGCATCCGTGGCAGCGAGGCGGACATACTTGCGAATGCAACTTGGCGCCGCTTTGCAGGCGGCACCACCAGGCGAAGCAAGCTCACGGCTGGCGTCTGACCCAAGATCAGCCTGGCGTGATGACCTGGCGCACCCCCAGCGGCCGTGCTTACCAGACAACCGGGGAGCTCTACCCGGCCTGAGGCGGCACGGGCCAAGAAGGCGTCGAGGATCTCCTCAATCGTGGCGCGAGGAAGGGCCTGGTGGGTGCGGGCGAGCTCAGCGCCAGCCAGGTCGAAGGGAAGCGATCGCCGACGCGGCGTGAGCATGTCAAGATCCACCTCGCCGCGGTCGGAGGCTCGTTGCCAGATCTCGTCGAGGCCCTGGCTCTCGGAGATCAGCTCGCCGAGCTGCCGGGCGGAGTCCTGGTTCTCTGCGACGAAGGCCGCCTACAACTGTGGGAAGCATCGGAACTGCTCACGGGCGTCCACTACCAACACTGCTCGCATGGTGCGCCCGACAGCGATCATTAGTGCAGAGGTCAAGCCATGCGAATCGTTTAAGGCTGACTGGCTGCGCAGGATATCCGGGCGGGACAGGATTGGCGCCAGCTCACCTACCAACCAGAGAAGGCAAACATGGCAGAGGGACAGTCCTTCACGATCGGTGCGCAAGCTAACTGCACAGACGGCGGGTGCGGCCACTTGAGCAAGGTGATCGTCGATCCGGTGGCGCGCGCCCTGACACATCTGGTGATCAAGCCACCACTGGGGAGGGGGCCAGACCGGCTCGTCCCGATCACGTTTGCCGAGGCTGCGCACGGCGAGGTCCGCCTCCGCTGCACCCAGGCCGAGTTTGAACAGCTCGAGCCCGCAGAGGAAACCGACTTTGTGCCGGGTGACTACGGCTACGTCCCGTACGGGCCGATGGAGGCGAGCGCGTGGCCCTACTACGGCCTGGGCAGCGCCGCCATGAACGCAGAAATCGCTGCCGAGGCGCCGCATGTCGTGAAGTACGATGCCGTGCCGCTCGACGAGGTCGAGATCCGCCGCGGGGATCACGTGCATGCGACTGACGGCAACATAGGCCGGGTTCAAGGCCTGGTAATCCAGCCCGAAAACCACCACGTGACCCATGTGCTGCTTCAGGAAGGTCACTTGTGGGGCCGCAAGCAAGTCGCAATCCCGATCCGCGCGGTCAGCGCCGTGGAACCCGAGGGCATCAGTCTCAGCATCAGCCGGTCCGAGGTCGAGGACCTCCCGCCTGTAACGCTCGACAGCGCCATGGGCCCGGAAAGCACGTGAGCCAACTCGACGCCGTCACCGGCGCGTTCAGTTACTCGGGCGCCGCCATCGCCCGTGACCTCATAGCCCGCGGCCATCAGGTACGGACACTTACCGGACATCCCGGGCGCGCTCCCGCAGGTACCCCGATCGACTGCCGGCCACTGGACTTCTCCGACTCAGACGGGCTGCGCAAGTCCCTGACCGGAGTGCACACGCTCTACAACACCTACTGGGTGCGGTTCGCACATGGGCCCGTGAACCACGAGGCTGCAGTAGCCAACAGTCGCGTCTTGTTCGCAGCCGCAGCGACGGCCGGAGTTCAGCGGATCGTGCACGTCTCTATTACGAATCCGAGCCGCGACTCGCCGGACCCGTATTTCCGCGGCAAGGCGGCCGTAGAGCAGGCACTGACTGACATCCACGTGCCGTCGTACGCGATTGCCCGGCCCGCGGTTCTGTTCGGCGGCGACGGCGTTCTGCTCAACAACATCGCCTGGCTGCTACGCCACCTTCCGGTCTTCGCCATCGGCGGGCGGGGCGACTACCGGTTGCGGCCTATTCACATCGATGACCTAGCGGCCCTCTGCGTCAGCCTCGGTGAACGGACAGACATAGACGTCGTAGACGCAGTCGGGCCTGAGTCCCTGACGTTCAGGCAACTCGTCGAAACCATCCGCGCCGCTGTAGGCAGCCGGTCGGTGCTGGTGCCCGTTCCCGGCACAGTAATTCCGGTGCTGGCTGGCGTGCTGAACCTGGCACTGCACGATGAGCTGCTGACCGCCGATGAGTACGCCTCGATGGCCGCCGGCCGGGCCGACTCTGCCGCCCCCGCCACCGGCACGATCGCCGTGACGCAGTGGGTGGCAGACCACGGAGCCGAACTCGGTCGCCGGTACGCCAACGAGCTAGACCGGCACTTCCGTGCGGTGCAAACAGCTACTGGTGGTAGCCGGCCAGGAAGGTAGCCAGCCGCCCGATCGCGTCGTCCAGCACCGGGATGCTGGCCAGGAACACCATCCGCAGGTGGTCCGTCGTCGGCAGGTTGAAGCCGCTGCCATGGGACAGCAGCACATGCTGCTGCTCCAGCAGATCGATCATCATCTGCTCGTCGTCGCGGATCGGATAGACCGAGGGATCGAGCCGCGGGAACAGGTACAACGCCCCGGCAGGCTGATAACACGTAACGCCCGGGATGGCCGTCATCAGTGCCCAGGCGTGATCGCGCTGATCGCGCAGACGGCCACCGGGCTCGAGCAGGTGACTGATGTCGACCCGGCCGCCGAGCGCGGGTGCGATCGCGTGCTGGGCCGGCACATTCGGGCACAGGCGCATATTGGCCAGCAGTTCGAGCCCGTCGAGGTAGTCGGCGGCATGCTCACGAGGCCCGGAAATTACCAGCCAGCCCGACCGGAAGCCAGCCAGCCGGTAGGTCTTGGACAGTCCGCCGAGTGTCAGCACGAGCAGGTCAGGCGCAAGGGCCGCCGCCGAGTGGTGCACCGCTCCGTCGTAAATGATCTGGTCGTAGATCTCGTCGGTCAGCACCAGCAGCCCGTGCCGGCGAGCCAGTTCCAGCATGCCGAGCAAAGTCGCGCGCGAGTACACCGCACCGGTCGGGTTGTTCGGGTTGATGATCACCAGGGCTCTGGTGCGGTCGGTGATCCTGCTGGCCAGGTGCTCAAGGTCGGGGTTCCAGTCGGCCTGCTCGTCGCAGCGGTAGTGCACCGCTCGACCGCCGCACAGGTTGATCGCGCCAGTCCACAGCGGGTAGTCCGGGCTCGGCACCAGTACCTCGTCGTCCTGGTCGAGCAGCGCCTGCAAGGCCATCACGATGAGCTCGGAAACCCCGTTGCCCAGAAAAACGTCGTCAGCGGTCACGCCGTCAACGCCGCGCCGGTCGAAGAACTGGGCGACCGCCTCGCGCGCCGGCTGAATGCCGCGGGCGTCGCTGTAGCCCTGGGCTTCGGCGATGTGCTTGACCACGTCACTGAGGACGTCGTCAGGCGCGTCGAGCCCGAAAGGGGCCGGGTTACCCAGGTTGAGCTTGATGATCTCGTGTCCGGCAGCCTCTAGCTGACGAGCTCGTCGCAGGACCGGTCCACGTATGTCGTACCTGACATTGCTCAGCCTGCCTGCCTGCGCCACTAGCACGTTACGATCCCTCCGCCCTGCCTAGCCGTTAGCTGCTGCCGGTACCGAAAAAAGATGCGTCCCTGGTCTTCGGTAACCAGACCCGGGACGCTGCGTGCTGCACAGGCTATCGCGGCGATGACATTGCTCACGCAGCCCGGGCCGGGCAGCGCGGCGCCGACCGTCAGCGAGCAGACAGCACTTCGGCGATCTTGGCCGCCGCGGCGGGCGGGTCGCTCGCGTCGTGCAGCAGTTCCCCCCACGACCAGCGGTAGTACCAGTGCAGCCGGCCGTCGTCGTCGGTGCCCGGCACGCAGTCGATGCTCTCGGCAAGCATGGAGGCGCCCGGCATGAAGACGTGCAATGCCGCTGGGTATGACGTCTTCACCGTGGTGTGGAAGCCCTCGGTGTCCAGTGCCGTGGCGAGCTTGTGGAGGTAATAACTGCGCGCGTGGTCTCGGGAACCGGGATGCATGTCACCTGCTTTGGGGGTCTGCACATTGTGGGCGCTGACCGCAGGGTGTTGTCAAGCCCCGCATATCGGGCTAGCGTGCAGCGCCGCCGTAGCCCGGATATGCCTCATAACCGTCGGGTAGATAACCGCCGTCCGGCCCGGGGTAGCCGCCGTATTCGTGCTGGCCGGAGAAATGGCCGGGCTGACCGTAGCCGCTCGGGAGGGCGGGCTGTCCGCCCTGGTATGCAGGCGGCTGGTAGGAGTGGCCGTTGTTTCCGGGCGGCAGGTAGCCGTCGATGGCCTGGCCTCCGTCCGTGCCGCTGTACCAGTTGGCCGCCGCGGCCGCCTGCTGGCCCGCCGCGTAACCGGTGCCGTATGCGGCCGGGTCCAGGTGCGCGCTCGCGGGCTCGGGGTAGCTCGGCGCGCTGACGTAACTGCCGTACGGGTTGCCTGACGCAGCCGGCTGGACCGGGTGCCCGTTCGGAGCGCTGGCGGAGCGGTCCGGGTATGCCGGAGCCTGCCGACCGCGATCGCCGTAGTTGCCGTTGCCGTTGCCGTTCCCGGACCGCGAGCGCGTGCGATACGACCTGCTGTCCGAGGTGTTGATAGCCGGAAACGAGGGACTGGTCAGCGGGTCATCGTCCATCGGAAGCGGTGGCCTAGCGTGCCCGCCGGAGTGGCCGTTCCTCGCGGCTGGAGATGGAGGCAACGCCGCAGCCGGGGAAGCAGGCGGCGCAGCCGCGCCGGCCGGCGACCCTGGCGGCAGAGCCAGCGGCGCCCGGCGGGCAGCCGATGGCCGCGGCCCCGATGGCCGCTGGCCATTCTGCGGAGCGGGGCGCATCGCCGGCCGCATCCCGGGCTGCTGGTCGCCCAGCCGAGCTAGCGCGGCCAGGCTCTCGGTGGCGGGCTCGGCGCCGTACCTGGCGCGCGCCTCCGACCGCTGGCGCATCGGCAGCGGGCCAGAGTCAGATCGCGCGGCCGGCACGTCGGCCGGACGAGGCGCATCGGCTTTCGGCTCGATGCCCCGGCGTGCTGGTTTTGCCTTGGGCAATGCCTGCGTCTCGGCGGTCGCGAGCGGCTTATCGGAGGCGAGCTCCGCCCAGTAGTCGACGTCAGAGAGAGAGTCCCAGCCGTTGGCGGACTTCTCGGCATCGCCCTGGCGAGCAGCCTTGGCCTGCCGGATGCCGACTGGCACGGGACGTTCCTGGCTGCTGCGTCGGTCCTGGGGGATGCGGCGTTCCTGGCTGCTGCCGCGAGCTTCCTGGGGGATACGGCGTTGCTGGCTGTCGCGACGTTCCTGGCTGTCGCGGCGTTCGTCAGCTGCGGGCCTAGCCCTGCCGACGGCGTCGCTGGCGGGGTCGCGGTAAGCAGGCCGGGGCTGACGTGCACCGCGGTCCTCGGCGCCCCGATGCTCACGCACCGGCTCGCCGCGACGCGGCCGGTCGCGCTCGGTACGCCTGGTCTCGTCGGCCGGGCCTGAGGCTCGGCGTGGCTCGGCTGGCATGTCATCGAAGGTGTCGGAGTCGTCGGCCCGGAGGAAATGCAGGGCGGCAACGGCAATAATCACGATCAGCACGACCACAGCCACGAGGACTTCCAAGATCGTAGTGATCATCACACCATCCCACTGACGTGGCCACGGGGCGGCGCTAGCCAGGCTCGCGCGGCCATCGACGCGAGCCTCTCCCCCTGATGTGCAAGCACCTTCGATTTATCGCAAAAGCCGGACCTGCCTGAACAGCGATTGTGGCGGACGCTATACGCCTTGTCACGCAATTCGGAAACTTTACCCGCGTGTGTCGACGGTTTGCAGCTGAGTGATTACTTTTTGCGAGCGCCGGGCAGCGCGCGGGCGGTGAAAGTGCCGCGCGCAATCACGTGCTGAGCGATCGTCGACCAGGCGGTCAGCAATTGCGAGTTAGCGGGCAGCGCCGAAGTGAAGAAGGTGTTGAGCGCATACACAGTGAAGCGGTAACTGTGCGAAGAGCCGACCGGGCACGGCGGGTCGTACTCCGCTTTGCCCGCGCTATTCTGCGCGACCCTCGCGTGCGGCGGCGGGGCTCCGAGCGGCAGGTCGGTCGTGCTCGGGCTGATGTCGTAGACGATCCAGTACGCCCGTGGCGAGATGGGCGCGGCCGCATCGTCGACGACCACCGCGATTGACTTTGTCTCGGGCGGTGCGCCAGACCAGAAGATCGACGGGCTCTCGCCGGCACCGCGGCAGGTGAACTGGGGCGGAATAACGCCGCCGGGGAAGTCCGGGCTGGTGACCGACATCGTCAGCGGGGCGTCGGCGCTCAGCGGCTGCGGTTTGCCTAGCAGCCCGCATCCGGCGAGCAGCAGGCTGGCAGCAAGGGACGCAGCTATTGACCGGCCGACGCCCCGGCCTGCGCACCGGCGCACGCTGCCTCACCCTTGTCCTGAGCCAATGAATGTCCTCAAGTGCGTTCTGCCAGCCGGCCCGAACGCTCGCCACATGGTAGCCGGACTTATCGCTCGGCTAGTCCTGCTGGCGAGACGTGCCGAACATGATCTCATCCCACGATGGCACCGAGGCGCGCCGTCCGCGGGCCGTCTTCTTCGCCGGAACGGGGGTATCGGCCTGGTCAGGCCCGGGCCCGCCCGCGGCGACCGCTGCTGGCGCCGCGGCAACGGCCGCCGGCGCCGCCGGTGGCTCAGCAGCGGGAGACCCGGGATCCGGCTGGGTCGCGACGACCAGCCCGCGGCGGTCATGCTCGCGGCTGGCGTCCGCGCCGTGCTGCCGGGAGCCGATGGGTGTCACCGTGGCGGTCGCGCGGGCGCGCTCGGCGAACGTGGTCGCCGTCCATTCTTCTCGCGACAGGCACAGGCGGACGGCCTGGTCGTCGTCGGGAGTCACATGCCGTCGCCGCGGGTCGTAGATCCACTCGGCGGTGCCGACCCGGCCGCCGATGGTGAACTGCAGGTGAACCTGCCAGTTGCCGTCCGGGCGCTTGCGCGAATCCCACTCGGCGGCCTCCGCGCTGACCCCTGCGGCCGTCAGTCGCTCGGCCACGATGTCGCCCAGTCGCGGGCCGGGCCCGGCGTCGCCTGAGCCGCGGATCGTCGCCCGCTGCGCCTGCTGAGCCTGGTACTGGCGCTCGGCGAGGATCGGCCCTTCAAACCGGCGGATCTTGTCCGGCGGGATACCGGCCGCGTCCGCGATCTGATCTGCCGTCTCGCCAGCCCGGATGCGCTCCTGGATCTCCTTGGGTCGCAACGGATTCTCCACTTCGATCTCGTACTGGGCGAGGCGCGAGAACTGACCCTTGGCCACCGTCCTCAGCCGCTCGTCGATGGGCAACAGGAACCGGCCGCTCCGCCCCGGCACCGCGAGGATGGCGTAACTGCCGTCCTCGCTGACTGCGACGAGGCGCAGCTCCTGCATCGGTGTCCCTCCTGCGGCTGCCCGGCCGCGCAGAGGCGGGGCACGGACATGCCCTAGACGAGTCTGCCGGCATTACCGCTGACAGACCAGCACCACGCCCGGCATGTCCGGAGACATTCCGAGTTAGTGCACCGTGACGGGTCAGCCGGGGGGCGCCGCTGACCAGCGCCGACGGCTGACTACTCACGATACGGCGGTACGGCCCGTGAGCTGACGATAATCGCATCCACGGCCGGCTAAGCTCTGTTACAGAAATGTTCGGTTACAGAAGTATCTTGCCGCCCCGGATGCGCACTGAGGCGCCGCGGCCGGAGGCGGTCCGCAGCCATCCGCGCGCACCGTGGCTCGCGGTTGGCGTGGTTTGCTTCGGCGCATTCATGGGACAGCTGGACGCCAGCATCGTCACGCTGACGTTCCGGCCGATGGAGCACGACTTCGGTGCCCCGCTCGCCGCAGTTCAGTGGGTCTCGCTGGCCTATCTGCTGCTCCTGGTTGCACTAGTCACCCCGGCCGGCCGTCTCGCGGACAGCGTGGGCCGCAAGCTCATCTACGGGTACGGCTTCGTCGTCTTCACGGTCGGGTCGGCCGCCTGCGGCCTGGCGCCTTCGCTCGGCATCCTGATCGGCTGCCGCCTGCTCCAGGCGGCAGGCGCCGCGATGCTGCAATCGAACAGTGTGGCGCTGGTCACAACCAGCGTGCCGCGGGAGCAGATGCGGCTCGCGCTCAGCATCCAGGCGGCTGCTCAGGCCATCGGCCTCGGCCTCGGGCCAACCCTGGGCGGGCTGCTCACCCAGTCCGTGGGCTGGCGTGCCGTCTACTGGATCAACGTGCCGGTCGGCATCCTGGCTGTCATCGCCGGGCGGTACCTGCTGCCGCGCACCCGCCACCTGAGCCGCTTCGACTACTTCGACTGGCCCGGCGCGACCCTGCTCGGCGTCGCTACGACGGCCCTGCTGGTAGCCCTCTCGGTGGCCGGCGGCCTGCCGGTGCCAGGCTGGTCCGCGCTGGTGATGATGACGGCCGCGGTCGCCGCCAGCATCGCGTTCGCGGCCAGGCAGCGCAGTGCCCGGTTCCCCCTGATACCCCCGGCCTTGCTGAGCTCGGGTCGGCTCGCACTCAGCCTGGCGGGCGCTTTTCTTGGCTATCTCGTCCTGTTCGGCCCGCTCGTGCTGGTACCGCAGCTTCTTGACGGGCATGGAAACGTGGCACGGACCGGGTTCATCCTGTCCGCCCTGCCGGTCGGCTTCGGGGTAGCGGCACTGACCGCCGAGTGGGTATTCCCTGCGAGTGTGCCGAACCGGGTGCGGGGCGCCATCGGCGCGGCAGCTTCGGCAGCCGCGCTCATCATGCTTATCTTCATGACAACATCGACGCCGGGACTCGTTCTGCTGCTCGGCCTTACCGGGCTCGGCCTGGGGGTGTTCGTGCCCGCGAACAACGCAGTGATCATGCGTACCGCGGCGGCCAGTTCTGCGGCCGTCCTGGGTGGCCTCGTCAACATGGCCCGCGGGATCGGGACGACCTTCGGCATCGCACTCGTCACGCTGTCGCTGCATCTAGCCGGTCCCGGTCACTCATCGATCACGTTCGCGGTCCTCGCCGTCGCCGTCGCCTGCGCTGCCGTCATCGCCCTCCGGGATCGCTCCGGTGCCGCCGGTTAGGCAACCCCGGCAGCAGCCCGGGCCAGTAACAGACCCGGCTGGGCTGGCTCTGGCTGATGCGGTGTCCAGGCTGCGGCGCGCGATGCGCCGGGCCGGCCGTGCCTACGGACCGGGCGGTGCGCTGCCGGGCGGGCTTTCCGTAGCCCAGCTCGAGTTCTTGTCGTGCCTCGCGGAGAACCCGGCGGCGCGGCCAGGTCAGGTGGCCCGCCTGCTCCGGCTTGCGCCAAGCTCGGTGGCCACGCTGGCCAACGGCCTGGGCAGGGCTGGCCTGGTAGTTCGGGTCGGCGGCCTGGCTGACCGGCGCACCGCGGCCCTCGACCTGACGCTGGCCGGCCTGGCGGTAGTGGCCGACTGGCAGGAGGTCAACGCACGGGTGCTGGCCGCTGCGCTGGCGGCGCTGCCGGCAGCGACCAGGCGGACGCTGGGCGCCTCGCTGCCCGCCCTGCGCGAGCTGACCGGCGCGGTCGACGCTCTCGCTGATGACGTGCAGCCGGACGACAGGCAAAGCGGAGATGAAACGACTGGCTAGAGCCCGCTGACGGGAGCAGGGCGTGGTCCAGCAGGTCGGCTACGTCCCGTAGTATCCCTGGGCATGCGCGTCGATGCGATCTACGGGGCGATCGGCCGGTTTAGCGTGCGGTTTCGCTGGCTAGTGCTGCTGATCTGGATAGCTGGAGCAATAGCGGCATCAACCCAGCTTCCGTCGCTGTCCAGCGTCACCCAGGGCAACAATCAGAAGTTCCTTCCGGCCAACGCGCCGAGCTCACAGGCGGCGACGCTGGCCCAGCCGTTCGGCACCGCTAACCGGCAGCCGATCCCGGTGGTGGCCGCCACCACCTCGGGTCCGCTGACCGCTGCCGATACCGCCGCGATCAGCGGGCTGCAGTCGAGAATCAGCACCGTTTCCGGTATATCAAAGGTGGTCGATGCCGGCCGGTCGACTGACGGGCAGGCTGTGCAACTGGTCGCGCTTGCCAGCGTGGCTGGCAGCGGGAACCCCACCTGGGCCAAGGACATCATCGGCGCGATCCGGACTCAGATCAGCGATGCGCATTTGCCGGCCGGGCTGCAGGCGCATGTGGCCGGGGACCTGGCCGCGCAGGTGGACCAGCAGAAGGCGTCGGGCAATACCGCGAACGAGGTACAGGGCCTGTCGGTCCTGTTCGTGATCGTGCTGCTGGTGGTGATCTTCCGGTCGTTCACGCTGGCGCTGACGACGGTGCTGCCTGCCGCGCTCTCGGTCACGATCGCCGGACCGCTCGTTGCCGAGGCGGCTAAACATGGCCTGCAAGTCTCCCCGATCGCGCAGCTGCTGCTGTACGTACTCGTGATCGGGGCCGGCACGGACTACGGCCTGTTCCTGGTCTTCCGCGTCAGGGAAGAACTGCGCGCGGCGCAGCACGAGACCGCCGGGGACAACTTCCCCGGCCGGGCCGGCGCGGGCCGCAGCATGCTCGCCGACCTCGCGCACCCGCGTCCGGCAGCCCGGCAAGCCATCGTTTATTCGCTGACCAGAGTGGGGGAGTCGATCAGCGCGTCGGCGCTCACCGTGATCGCGGCTGTTCTCACCCTGCTGCTGGCCAGCTTCTCGTTCTACTCAGACCTCGCCTGGCCGTTCGCGATTGCCGTCGCCGTCATCCTGACAGCCGGGCTGACGCTGCTGCCAGCGCTGCTGTCTATCCGGCTGTCGCTGCTGGCGATCAAGCGGACGCTGTTCCGGTCCTGGTTCGGCAGGCCGAAGCTGATCCCATGGAGCATCCAGGGCAGCGGCAAGCCCGGTGTCTGGGGCCGGGTCGCGGGCCGGATCGTGCAGCACCCCGGCGCGACGCTGATCGCAGGTGTGGTGTTCTTCGGCGCACTGGCGTTCGGAGTGATCGGGTACACCTCGGCCGGCTTCGGTGGAAACACGAGCCCGCCTGCCGGTAGTGACTCGGCGGCCGGGACCGCCCTGCTGGCCAAGCACTTCCCGCAGTCCTCGGCGAATCCGACCAGCCTGATCTTCAAGTTCAGTACGCCGGTGTGCTCGAATCCCGCGCCGCTGGCGAAAGCGGATTCGGAACTGCGGGCTACCGGGTTGTTCACTCAGGTCACCGGCCCGCTCAACCCGGTCGGCGGGATCACGCTGACGCCTTCGCAGTACGCCGGCCTCTGCGGCGCGCTCGGCTCGGCCAGCAAGCTGCCGCCGACGCCGTCGGCTGCGGCGCTGGATCACGGCCGCATTCCGGCGGAGGCTTACGAGCTCTACCGGGTGACGGCGAACTTTGTCAGCCCGGACGGCAAGACCGTGATGTTCTCCACCGGGCTGAAGGCCGGTGACCCGGGCGGCACCCCGGCACTGAATGCGGTGCCGGCGATCCGGGCAGCGACCACCAGCACTGCCACGTCAATCGGCGCGGTGGCTTCGGGTGTCGGCGGCGAGGCGCCAGCTCTCTACGACATCAGCCGGATCTCGGTCAGCGACCTCAAGCACATCATCCCGGTGGCGATCCTGGCGATCGGAATCTTGCTGGCGCTAGTGCTGCGCAGCCTGGTCGCGCCGCTGTACCTCATCGCGTCGGTCGGCATCTCGTACCTGGCGGCGCTCGGCCTCTCGGTGCTCATCTTCATCAAGCTGGGCGGCAGCGGCGGTCTGGTGTTCTTCATGCCGTTCCTGATGTTCATCTTCTTGCTAGCGCTCGGCGAGGATTACAACATCCTGGTGATGACGCGCATCCGGGAGGAGGCGCACCGGCTGCCGCTGCGACAGGCGGTCGCCAAGGCCGTCGCCGCTACCGGAACTACGGTCACCTCGGCAGGCCTGGTACTGGCTGGCTCGTTCATCGTGCTGACGATCGCGGCCGGCAGCGGGTCGGGCGCGAGCCAGGTGCGCGACATCGGCCTTGGCCTCGCGCTGGGCATCTTGATGGACACGTTCCTGGTGCGCACGCTGCTGGTCCCGTCAACTGTGGTGCTGCTCGGCAGGTGGAACTGGTGGCCGTCCAAGCTTCATATGGATGAGCCAGCCCCCGGTGCTGAGCCGGCCGGCGAGACCGCGGCTGTATCCGGCGACGTTCGGTGACCCGTGACCCCCAGTAGCGGGCCCAGGGTGCCGGACATCTCGGTCATCGTGCCGGTCTACCGGGTTGCCGATCTCCTGCCTGCGTGCCTGGACTCGATCCTGGCCGGCGACTTCGACGTCGAAGTCGTCGCCGTTGACGATGCGTCGCCCGACGACAGCGGCGCGATCCTGGATCAGCGGGCCGCCGCCGATCCGCGGCTGCGGGTCGTGCACCTGGAGCACAACGGCGGCCAGGGACACGCTCGCAACCTGGCGCTGCAGCAGGCAACCGGTGAGTATGTCTGGTTCGTCGACGGCGACGACACGGTGGCCGATGGCGGCCTGGCCGCGGTCACCGCGGCGCTGTCGGTCGGCAAGCCCGACGTGCTGCTGATCAACTGGGTCAGCGTGTATCCGGGCAACAGGACCGAGCCCAACCCGTACGCCAGCCTGCTGACGGCAGTGCCCGTGGACGGCTGCACGCTTGAGGAGCAGCCCGCGCTGATCAACCTGACGATGACGTCGTGGAGCAAGCTGTTCCGCCGGGACTTCCTGGCCGGCCTCGGCGTCAGCTTCGCGGGCGGCATTCACGAGGACATCCAGGTGACCTGCGCGGCGTTGCTCGCTGCCGACGTGATCGGCGCGGTCGAGGCACTGTGCTACTGCTACCGGCGCGAGCGCAAGGGATCAGCGCTGGCGACCACGAGCCTTGGCCACCTTGCGGTGTTCGACGCTTACCAGCGGGTATTCGAACTGGTCGCCAGCCGGGACGCGGCTGGTCAGCCGGTCAGCGACGCGCTACGGGCAGCACTATTCGAACGGGCGATCTGGCACTACACGACGGTCCTGCAGACGACTGGCATCGGCGTCGGCCGGGTCGGCCTTCCCGGCCTGGTGCCGCGGGCGGCGCGGAAGCAGTTCTTCCAGCGGATGCACGAGGACTTCGGGCGCTACCGGCCGGTCAGTTACCAGCACCCGGCCGGAGCACGGGGGGCAAAGCTCCGGCTGGTGGAGCGCGGCGCCTACTCGACCTACTCCTGGCTCGAGCCGATGAACCAGGCTCGGGTCGCGGTGCGCAAGCTCGTCCGGTAGGCGCTGCCGGTTCACGCGCCAGCGTCTGGCGCCGATTTGTCTCCTTTGCCACAGGTTCGCTGCAGGTGAATGCGGATCTACTGCGGCTATAACGACAACAGATTCACATCCATGAAGATCATTTGCCGGTCGCGGGCGCCGGATCAGGTACCGCGGAGGCGCGCTAGGGTTGTGGCCCATGCGGCGGGCAGTGACGCGGGCAGAGGCGCAGTCGTTTGACCGGGGTTCGCGGCCGGGTGCCGCGCGCTCGACCCGGGCTGCGGATCCGGCCGGCACACGGTCCTACTCGCCGAGGGTTCGAGCACATCGACGCGATCGACCTGTCGGCACCCATGATCGAGCTGGCCAGGACGCGGCGGCTGGCTCGCCGGCGACAGTGTTAGCCAGCCACCGTGCCTAGCAAGTCCCTGGCGTTAGTGCCGAGGACCATGTCGGTCTCCGCGTTTCCCAGGCCGCGAGCAGCCAGCAACTGCAGAAGGTCCGGGAAGTCTGCATAGCTGCCGAGTACGGGCCGGAAGTTCGCGTCCATGTCGGTTCCGATGGCGACGTGGTCGACGCCGATGAGATCGACGAGCCGAATGACTTCATCAGCGAAGTCAGCCAGGCTGCTGCTCGTCACCCCGGACGGCCACGCGCCGACTAGCCCGCCAGCCTCGGCGACTGCCCGCGCATGCGCTGCACTCAGCAGGCGCGGATGGTGGCGGTCCGTGTGATCCAGATGGCTGTGCGAGATCATCACCGGGGCAGTCGACTGCGCCAGCACATCGGCAGTCGTCTCGAAGGTCGCGTGGGCGCAGTCGATGATGATGCCGAGCGCGTTGCATTCGGCGACCACGTCGCGGCCGAATCCGGTGAGCCCGCCATGCACCGGCTGCTCCGTCTGCACGTCGCCGATGTCGTTGACCCGGTAATGGACGAGCGTGAGCGACGACACGCCCGCAGCGCGCGCCTCGGCCAGCCGATCCGGCTTGCCCTCAAGGAAGTCGCCGCCTTCGCAGCTGAGCAGGACCGCGGTCCGCGCGCTCTGGTGAGCCACATCAATGTCGGCCGCGGTCATCGCGACCTGGTGCCCTGCCGACGCAACGATCTCGCCGATGCCGTCGAGCTGACGCTTGTGGTCGGCGTAGGCCTCGCCGGGCGAGAACTCGCGGCTCACGCGTAGTCCCAGATCGGGATCGAGGGACAGCACCCGGAGATCGGACACTGTGGCCACCGTGACAGCGGCCATGCCTGCATGCTCCGCCGCGGACAACGCTGTGCTGAGACCGTCTGTGCCCAGGAAGCAGCGGCCCGGATGGGCGTGCACGTCAACCCACGGGGCCCGGGTCGTCATGGCAGGTGACTATAGCCGCCCGGAGTTGCCGCGGCTCCTGGCCGCCAGGATGATCTGCGTGGCAAGATGGCGGCTGACGCCGAGCTTCACGGCGATCTCGTCGGGTCGCAGTCCCTGCTCGTTGTACAGCTTCGCGAGCCGCTCCTGCGACGGGGTCCAGGGCTGACGTTGCGGCCTGGCCCGGCGCTGCGCCGCGGCCGGTTTCCGCGGTCTCGGCCGCGGGGTCGACGGAGCGGCCGCCGGAGCAGTGGCCAACGGGGCAGGCGGTCCGAAGGTCCCCCGCCGCTGATCCCGGTACTTGCCGCTGGCCATGTCGTCGCGGGTCTGCTCGTCGAGGATGAGGTACTCGTCGGCGGCCTTGTTCATGCCGATGGCCACCATGGTCAGGCCCTTGGCGTTCTTCTCCTGACACTCCGGCGACATGCAGTAGTCGTACTTCCGTGCTCGGTCCGGATGCAGTTCAGTTCCACACGTGACGCAACGTGCCATTAGCAATCTTTCGCCTGCGAAAAAACGTACGAATATGGCAACGCTGCCACCGGGCTGGCTGTTCCGGTCTAGCCGGAAGCAGCCGACCCCCAGGGCTTCCACCGGAATCGATAACGTGTTTGAATTTAGCCTGTGTCCCAGGTACAGTCAGCGATCTGGTCGAGCATCCCAACCGAGTGCCGACTCCGGCACGCGTGGCGGCCCGGCACCGTCACGATCAGCTGGGAAGCGTGCGAATGCGCGCCAGCCCAGCAAGCCCGCGGCGGCCATATCAAGGTCGCCTGCGGCACCGCCGGCTGCACCGAAGTCTGGTTGTCGCCCAGGCACCGCCCGATCGGCATCATCGGCCATCACCGGCCCGGCTACCGCTAGCAGACTGGCCGCCGCCAGCACACAGGTGGCGGCCTTCCCGTGTCCGTGCTCCGGGAAGGCCGCCATGGGGGGGCCTGGGGTCCAGCGGCCCCGCCAACCCGGCCTACCGGTGCGCCACCGCGAACTGCTCGCTTTCCGTCGACCCGGCCAGCGCCGTAGTTGACGCGTCCGGGTTGATCGCGGACGTCACCTGGTCGAAGTAGCCAGTGCCGACTTCGCGCTGGTGCCTGGTCGCGGTGTAGCCCTGGGGCTCAGCTGCGAACTCGGCATCCTGCAGCTCCACGTACGCCGACATGCCGCGCTCGGCGTAGCCGTGAGCCAGCGTGAACATCGACTCGTTGAGCGCGTGGAAACCAGCCAGCGTGATGAACTGGAACTTGTATCCCATCGCGCCGAGTTCGCGCTGGAACCTCGCGATCGTGTCCTCGTCGAGGTGCGCGCGCCAGTTGAACGACGGCGAGCAGTTGTAGGCGAGCATCTGGTCCGGGTAGATGTCCTTGATCGCCTCGGCAAACTTGCGGGCGATCGCGAGATCTGGCGTCGAGGTTTCCATCCAGAGCAGCTCGGCGTGCGGCGCGTAGGCCAGACCGCGCGCGATGCATGCCTCAAGCCCGTTGCGCACCCGGTAAAAGCCCTCGGCCGTCCGCTCGCCGGTGACAAAGCGCTGGTCACGCTCATCGACGTCGCTAGTGATGAGAGTCGCCGCCTGCGCGTCGGTCCGGGCCACGATCAGTGACGGAACGCCGCACACATCGGCGGCAAGCCGTGCCGCGTTCAGCGTCTTGATGTGCTGGCCGGTCGGGATCAGCACCTTGCCGCCGAGGTGACCGCACTTCTTCTCCGACGCCAGCTGGTCCTCCCAGTGCACGCCGGCGGCTCCCGCAGCGATCATCGACTTCATCAGCTCAAAGGCGTTCAGCACACCGCCGAAGCCGGCTTCGGCGTCAGCCACAATCGGTGCCAGCCAGTACGGGGATCCCTCGTTCTGCGATTCCGCCCAGGTGATCTGGTCGGCGCGAAGCAGCGCGTTGTTAATCCGGCGCACCACGGCCGGGACGGAGTTAACCGGGTACAGGCTCTGGTCTGGGTAGGTCTGGCCAGCCAAGTTCGCATCCGCGGCGACCTGCCAGCCGGACAGGTAAATCGCGCGCAGGCCGGCCTTGACCTGCTGCACGGCCTGGTTACCGGTCAGCGCCCCGAGGGCGTTGACATAGCCGTCTTCCTGCAGCAGGGACCACAACCGCTCGGCGCCAAGCCGGGCCAGCGTGTGCTCTTCCTGCACCGAGCCGCGGAGCTTGACTACGTCGGTGGCGGAATAGCTGCGCTCGATGCCAGACCAGCGAGGATCTGTCGCCCACTGCTGGTGCAACGCCTCTGCCTGGCTGTCAATCTTGGTGGCTCCCGAGTGGCCGTTGGCCTGGCTGGGAACTGAGCCGTTGAACGGGCCCTCGAGGCGACGATCGGTCACGGGTTCCTCCTGTTATGTCGTCCCCGGGTGAAGTAACGATGTTGTTAACAGCCTGCCTGTGGGCAACACCACATGCCTAGGACCGAAAGGCCTGAAACTCGTCAAGTTTTCAGTTACAGTGAAGAAGTGAGGAATTTCACGAGCGAAGATTCACGTTCTTTGCCGGCAAGCGGACTCGATCTCGATCTATTCGGGCAACGACTGCGACATTTCAGGCGGGCCAGGGGCCTGACGCTCGCCGAGCTGGGGGAGCGGGTCGACCGTGCCCCGTCCGCGCTCTCGCTGCTCGAGAACGGCCGTCGCGAGCCGAAGTTGTCGCTCATCGAGGCGCTAGCCACGGCGCTGTCGGTGCCTGCCGACGAGTTGATGCGCAGGCAGCCGCCGAGCCACCGGGCGCAGCTGGAAATAGCGCTGGCCGAGGCGCAGCGCGATCCGCTCCTCGCCGATCTCGGGCTGCCGCCGGTTCGGGTCGGCGCTAAGGTGCCGAACGACGTCCTCGAGCACATGCTCGCGCTGCACGCCGAGTTGCGCAGGCAGCGCGCCAAGCCGACCGCGACGCCTGAGGAAGCCAGGGCCGCCAACGCCGGCCTGCGGGTCATGATGAGCGAGCGCGGCAACTACTTCGCCGAGATCGAGGCAGCCGCGGAGAAAGCGCTGGCGCCGGTCGGTTACTCCGGCGGCGCCCTGTCCCAGGGCATGCTGCTGTCGGTCGTCAGCCATCACGGGTTCAGCGTCCGCTATGCGCAGGACCTGCCGCGCTCGGCAAGGTCCGTGACCGACTTGCGCAACCGGCGCATATACCTGAAGCAGGAGCCGCTCGGCGTGCACACGCCCCGTGCCGTGCTACTGCAAACCCTCGGTCACTTCGTGCTCGGTCACTCGGCGCCGGCGGACTTCGGCGAGTTCCTGCGCCAGCGGGTGGAGGCGAACTACTTCGCAGCTGCGGTGCTGGTCCCTGAGCAGGCTGCGGCCAAGTTCCTGCGGGACGCCAAGGAAGCGCGCGACCTGTCGGTCGAGGACCTGCGGGACGTGTTCTCGGTGTCGTACGAAATGGCCGCGCACCGCTTCACCAACCTGGCCACGCACCACCTCGGCATCCCGTGTCACTTTGTCAAGAACGACGAGGGCGGGATTATCTACAAGGCCTACGAGAACGACGGCGTCGTCTTTCCCGCGGACCCGGCCGGCGCGATCGAAGGCCAGCGGATGTGCCGGCAGTGGTCCGGGCGCCAGGTCTTCATGGCCGCGGACCGGTTCAGCCCGTATTACCAGTACTCCGACACGCCATCAGGCACGTACTGGTGTCAGGCACTCGTCGATTCAGGACGGGAACGGGGCTTTGCCATCACCTTCGGCGCCCCGTACGAGCACAGCCGCTGGTTCCGCGGCAGGGACACCACCGTCCGGACGCAGTCGCGCTGCCCGGACCCGGCGTGCTGCCAGCACCCCCCTGCCGCTCTCGCGGCGCGCTGGGAAGGCATGGCGTGGCCGTCGGCGCGGGCCCACTCGCACATCCTGCTGGCGCTGCCGTCCGGCAGCTTCCCTGGCGTAGACGAGGCGGACGTCTTCGAGTTCCTGGACCGGCACGCTCAGGAATAGTCGGGAGCGCGCTTCTCCCGGAGCGAGGCAAGCCCTTCTTTGATGTCCTCGCCCATGAACGTGAGCATCTCGTAGGCGGCTGACTGATCGAAGATCGGTCCGGCATCGCGCACCCAGCCGTTCAGCGCCCGCTTGGTGAGCCGGATGGCAAGCTGCGGCCCGGTCGCCAGCTGCGTCGCTACCCGCATGGCCTCCGGTAGAACCGCCGGGGCCGGAACCGACTTGGACACCAGCCCGATCCGCTCGGCTTCGGCCCCGGTCACCATCTCGCCGGTCAGCAGGTAGTACTTCGCCTTCGCCAGGCCGCACAACAGCGGCCAGATGATCGCGGCGTGATCTCCGGCAGCCACGCCGAGCCGCACGTGGCCGTC
>Ga0335073_10004570_pt1 | contig 19334 bp, 17 predicted proteins | sample Lox_Sample_22_FD_207093 | JGI IMG/M metagenome (GOLD analysis project Ga0335073, IMG submission 207093) | Soil microbial communities from Loxahatchee National Wildlife Refuge, Florida, United States - Lox_Sample_2.2 | ecosystem: Environmental > Terrestrial > Soil > Wetlands | place: USA...
CACGAAGCCGAACACCGAATTGTACGCGCCGCCGCAGGCCGCGCCCGGAGAAATCCGGGCCGCGCTCGCGCAGGCTGCGAAGGATCACAAGCGCGTGATTCTCGTCTTCGGCGCGAACTGGTGCTATGACTGCCACGTGCTCGACGCGACGTTCCGCTCGAAAGCGGTGTCGCCGCTCGTCCAGGCGAACTATCACGTGGTCCACGTCAATATCGGCGACGGCGACAAGAACCTCGACCTCGCCGACAAGTACGAAGTTCCGCTGCGGCAGCACGTGCGCATCCCATCGCTCGCCGTGATCGACGCGAGCGGCAAAGTGATCTACAGCCAACAGAACGGCGAATTCGACGACAGCGCGCGGCTGGGCCCGGACGACGTCACCGGCTTCCTTAAACAGTGGGCGCCGCCCCGCTAAAACTGGACGCAACGAGTCTTGCCGTGCGCCTCTGCGTGCCCTGCGCCTCTGCGGTGATACTCTTGTTGCCGTCCCGATGAATCGCGCCTTCCAATCGATACGCGCCGCCGCGATTCTTTCCGGCGGGTTTTTACTTTGCTCGGCGGCCGCTTCGCGGGCAACGCAAACGCAGAGCGCGGCGCCGCCGCCCGCGGCGGATACGCGTCCGCTGCCGGATATCCCCACGCTGCTACGCGACATTCAGAAAAATCAGACGGCCCTCGAAGAGCTTCGCAGGAATTACACCTGCCATCTTTCGGAAGAACAGGACAAGACCGATTCGGACGGCAACGTGAAATCGCGCGCGCTGAAGGACTACGACGTCTTCTACATCGGCGACGAGCAGGTGCTCCACCTGCTGGCGAAAGACGGCAAGCCGCTCGAGGGCGACGACAAACAGGAAGAAGACGACAAGTTCAACAAGCGCTACGACGAACTCGAGAAAAAACAGGCGGAGCTGGCCACCGATCCGAAAAAGCGCGCCAAAAAAGAGGAAGAAGACGAGGCGCAGCTCTCCGATTTTCTCCGCGCGGAAAGCTTCACCAATCCGCGGCGCGTGATCTTTCGCGGCGAGGAAGTGATCGCGTTCGATTTCGGCGGCAATCCCGATTTCAAGCCGAAGAAGCGGATCGACAGCATCATCCAGAAGCTGGCCGGTGTGATGTGGGTCGATGAAAACGCGCGCGAGATCGTCCGCCTGGAAGCGCACTTCGCCGAAACGGTGAAAGTGGGCGGTGGGCTGCTCGCGTCGCTGCAGAAGGGATCGAACTTCGTCTTCGAGCAGGAAAAGATCAATGGAGAGGTTTGGCTGCCGTCCTATGCCGAGGTGCACTTCTCCGGGCGCATCGTCTTCGTAAAGCTGAAGCAGAACTTCATCGATCATTACTCCGACTACAAGAAATTCCGCGTGGGCGCCACGATCGGGCCAGCCGTCCCCAACTGACGATTCGAAGGCCGGCGCCTCAGCGGGCGGCGGAGGACTTTGCGCCAAAGACGCGGCGGAAAATGGCGTCGACGGCGCGGAGCTGGCGCTGCAGATTGAACGTGTGCGCGAGGGCTTTTTCGTCGAGGAATTTGCGGATGTTGGGATCGGCGGCGACGCGATCCTTGAAACTCGTCTCCGATTCCCACGCCGCCATCGCGTGTCCCTGCACCCATTTGTAGGAATCCTCGCGCGGCGCTCCGTGCTCGACCAGATCCTGCAGCAGCTGCCCGGAGAAGACGAGGCCGTGCGTCGCGTCGAGATTCCGCATCATGCGCTCGGGAAACACTTTCATGTTCGCGACGATTTCCGTCGTGCGGTGCAGCATGTAGTCGACGAGGATCGTGGAATCGGGCAGGATGATGCGCTCGACCGAGCTGTGCGAAATATCGCGCTCGTGCCAGAGCGCGATATTCTCCATGGCCGCGAGCGAATTGGCGCGCACCACGCGCGCGAGCCCGCTGATCTGCTCGCTCGACACGGGATTGCGCTTGTGCGGCATCGCGGAGCTGCCGCGCTGCTCGCCGCCGAACGGCTCCTCCACTTCGCGCACTTCGGTGCGCTGGAGGTGGCGAATTTCGGTGGTGATGCGTTCGAGCGTCGCGGCGACAATCGCGAGCGTCGCAGCATACTGCGCGTGCCGGTCGCGCTCGATCACCTGCGACGTGATCGGCGCGGTGGCGAGGCCCAGCCGCTTGCAAATTTTCTGCTCGGTTTCCGGACCGAGGTGCGTGCACGTCCCGACCGCGCCCGAGATTTTGCCCACGGCCATCTGCTGCGCGGCGGCCGCGAAGCGCTCGGCGTCGCGCCGATTTTCGGCGTACCAGTTCGCGACTTTCAGCCCGAACGTGATCGGCTCGGCGTGAATTCCGTGCGTGCGGCCGATTTCGGGCGTGTCCTTGAATTCCCAGGCGCGCTTTTCGAGCACTTCGGCGAATCGCGCGAGATCCTTTTCGATCAGCTGCGAGGCTTCGCGGACGAGCAGGGCCTGCGCCGTGTCGACCACGTCGTTGGACGTGAGGCCGTAGTGCAGCCAGCGCGCCGCTTCGGGGTCGCCGACCGTTTCCTGCACGGCGATCGTGAACGCGATCACGTCGTGGCGGACTTTGGCTTCGATTTCGTTGATGCGCGCGACATCGATCTGCGCGCGCTCGCGCAGCTTCGCGGCGGCTTCGCGCGGGACGATGCCTTCGTCCGCCAGCGTCTCGGTGGCCGCCAGCTCGACTTCGAGCCACTTCCGGAACTTGTTCTCGTCGCTCCAGACGCGGCCCATCTCCGTGCGCGTGTATCGTGGAATCAAACTCGGCTCCTTGTTTGCGTGGCGTCTGCCCTGCGGGCAGGGACGCTTTCGGGCTATTTCGTGATCGGGGGTGCGGCCGGCGCGCCCGATTCCCGCCCCTTGCTTTGCTGCCGATTCGAAGGCCCGAAACCCCGCATTTTTGGGCAAGAACGACGATTTCTAATCGTGGAATGGCGATTAGAAAATCGGTCCAAAAGGGCGACTTTCGATTGAGTTTCGCTCAGCCCCACTCGCATTTCGTGCCTTGGGCGGCCTCGCTCAAGGTGGCACATTTCCCGGTGAGGCGCAAGGACCGCGGCGCCGATTTCAGATCTGGAATCGGAATTGGGGAATCGCCACCGGAGTTCAACGGCCGGGGCTGCGGCGCTATGTCCGAAGCTGAAGGCGAAGCAGATCCCTCACGCAGTCCGCAGAAGGCGCGGACTGGATTCGGGATGACAGGCCGAGGCCCCCGGCCGGCAGCAAGATTGGGAGGTGGGGGCGTTCTAAGGGGGAGGAGGTGTAGCCATGCACAGAATCGAGGCTGGGACTTGCGTGACGTCCGAGGGTGAAGTGCGGAGGCTGGTCGAGCGGGTTGGGAGACTCGAACGACAGAACCGGCGGTGGAAGCTGGGCGGGCTTGTGGCGGCGGTGGTGTTGGCGCTTGCGGCGGCGGTGGGCGCGAAGGCGCAGAAGGAACGCGAAGACTTGGTGCGCGCCAGGAGCGTCGAAGCGGAGTCGTTCGTGCTGATGGACGCAACGACGGGTGTCATGCGAGGGGAGTTGACGATGAAGAATGGCGTGCCGGTGCTGGAATTGTATGGCGCGAATGGGACGGTCGTTTGGTCGACGACGCCGAGGGTGGTGACGCAGGGACACTAGAATTGGAAATTTGAGATTGGGAAACCATGGCCGGAATTCGGCCGGGACCGCGGCGCTACGTCCGAACCCTAAAGCAACACCTGCCGCGCTAAAGACCGCGGCGCTACATTCAAACCTGAAGGCAAAGGCCGAGGCCCGGGGCTCAAGCCCTCCTTTTTCTGGCGGCCTTCCCGCGAGCAAAGCGGCCCGCTTAAAAGGCGGCCGCTTCGAAGGCGACACCTGCCGCGCTGCCCTTCGACCTCGCTCAGGATAAAAAGACCGCGGCGCTACGTCCGAACCAGAAGGCAAAGCAGATCCCTCACGCGGTCCGCAGAAGGCGCGGACTGGATTCGGGATGACAGGGCAAGGCCCCCGCAGGCCAAAGCGGCGCGCCTGCGGCATGCTAATTGTCACGCGGAAACACGATGTGGTGCGTTCGGCGATGCGCCAAATGTACGCTACAATTAAAGGTTCATGCTTTCGATCAACAACGTGACGATGCGGTTTGCAGGGCGCACCCTGTTCGAGGACGTGACCACGACGTTTCTCGCGGGGCGGCGCTACGCGATTACCGGGCCGAACGGCGCGGGCAAGACGACGCTGATGAAGATCATGGCGGGCGAGCTCGAGCCGACGAAGGGGTCGGTGACGCGTCCGAAGAAGTTCGGGATCTTGCGGCAGGACCAGTTCGCGTTCGACGAATTCCGCGTGATCGACACGGTGATTATGGGCAACGCGACGCTGTGGAAGGCGCTGGCGGAGCGCGACGCGCTCTACGCGAAGCCGCAAGAACAGCTGACGGACGCGGACGGGATGCGCCTCGGCGAGCTCGAAGGAATCGTGGGCGAAGAGGGCGGTTACACGGCGGAGGCGGACGCGGCGCGTCTGCTCGACGGCCTCGACGTGGCCGAGCCGCTGCACGAGCGCAAGATGAGCGAGCTGCAGGGCGGGCAGAAGGTCCGGGTGCTGCTGGCGCAGGCGCTCTTCGGCAATCCGGCGGCGCTGCTGCTCGACGAGCCGACGAACTATCTGGACCTGGATTCGGTCCACTGGCTGCAGGATTACCTGTGCGAGTACGAGGGCGTGCTGATCGTGATCTCGCACGACCGGCACTTCCTGAACAGCGTGTGCACGCACACCGCCGACATCGATTACGAAACGGTGATCATGTACAACGGCGGATACGACGACATGGTGGTGGCTAAGACGGCGGTGCGTTCGCGGATCGAATCGGAAAACGCGCAGCGGGAGAAGAAGATCGCGCAACTGCAGGAGTTCATCGCGCGGTTTTCGGCCGGCACGCGATCGGCGCAGGCGACTTCGCGAAAGAAGGAAGTGGAGCGTCTGCAGACGACCGAGCTGGCGAGGTCGAATATCGCACGGCCCTACATCCGCTTCCAGATGGACCAGCACTCGGGACGGCATCCGCTGGAGATCAAGAGCGTGGCGAAAAGTTACGACGGCGTGAAGGTGTGGGCGCCGTTTTCGGCGAGCGTGACGCGCGGCGAAAAGATCGCGTTGATGGGGCGCAACGGAACGGGCAAGACAACGCTGCTGAAGTCGCTGGTCCGCAACGCGACGGGATACATCGAGGATTCGGACAAGGAATTCGCGGTCGACGGCGGAAGCGTGGCGTGGGGACACAACGCGCTGGTGGGCTACTTCGCGCAGGATCATTCCGAATCGATCCGCAAGGGCATGACGGCGATCGAATGGCTGCACCAGTTCAAACTGCAGGCGACGCAGGAAGAGCTGCGCGGGCTGCTCGGGCAGATGCTTTTCAGCGGCGAAGACGCGTTGAAGCAGACCAGTACGCTTTCCGGAGGCGAGGGCGCGCGACTGATCTTCTGCCGGCTGATGCTGCAGAGGCCGAATATCCTGGTGCTCGACGAGCCGACGAACCACCTCGATCTGGAGTCGATCAATGCGCTGAACATCGCGCTGCAGAAGTACGACGGCACGATCCTTTTGGTGACGCACGATCACGACGTGATCGACGAAGTGGCGACGCGCATCTGGCACTTCAAGGGAGGGCGCATCGAAGACTTCAAGGGACCGTACCAGGAGTTTTTGTCGTACGCGCAGGAGAAGGCATCGTAGCATTTGTAGCAAGGATAGTCCCCTCTCTTCGAAGAAGAATCGGCGGTGAAATCCCCTTTTGTGCGGACGATATGCGCGCCGAAGCATCTATTCACCACGCAGCGAAACGGCCGGTTTGCGGCGGGCATTCGGGCTGAGCTGGTTTGCAGGTCGAACGCGGGAGGGGCGCATGAGACACAGGCGAAATCCATTCCTCGGGCGAATCATGGATGAAGGGCTGGAGCACCCGGCGCGAACGGCGGTGGCGGCGATGCTGTCGTTGCTGGCGGCTGCCGCGTTCAAACTGCCCGAGGCGTATTGGGCCGCGATCACGACGATCGTGGTGATGCAATCAACGCTCGGCGCCGCGCTGAAGATTTCCGGGCAGCGCTTCGCGGGAACGGCGCTCGGCGCCGCGGCGGGCGCCCTGATCGCGGTGTGGCTGCCGCCGAAGGCGATCGTCTTCGGAGGGAGCGTCTTCGTAATGGGGTTGGCGTGCGCGGTGCTGCATCTGGACCGGGCTGCGTACCGGTTCGCGGGGATCACGCTGGCGATCATTCTGCTGATCCCGCGCGGCCAAGGTCCGTGGGTCGCAGCGCTGCACCGTTTCATCGAAGTGTCGATCGGAATTGCGGTGGGGCTGGTGATCACGGCGCTGTGGCCGGAGCGCAATCCGCCGCAGGCGGCGTGAGCCTGGCAGCTCGGCGCGAGGCGAAGCCGGGCAATCGCTTGAACTTCGCGCGGGCCGTGCGGTAATCTGTGCGGCCGAAACATTTCTTGGGATGAAGCGGGAGACGCACGTTGGCCACGCTACCGAAGCCGCAGGAAGTCGAGCCGGAACCGCTGGAAGAGATTCTCGAGCCCTCAAGCGGAGGCAGCGGCCCGGGATTCCGCGGCGGCGATACGGACGACGGAGACGACGACTGGCGCGCGCGCTACTACGCGAAGAATCGTCCGGTGCCGCCGGACGTCTACCGCGCGGGAATGCTTTACGGCATCGGCTCGATCGTTTCGCTTTTTGCGACGATGACGGCGATGCTGACGATGCGCTGGGTGGCGTCGCCGGAATGGCGGCCGATCCAGCTGCCGGAGATCCTGTACGCGAACACGGCGATTCTGGTGGCGAGCAGCTTCGCGCTGCAGCTCGCGCGCATCCATGCGGACGACAGGCGGCGATTCGCGCTATACGTGTGGACGACGTTGGCGCTGGGGATTGCGTTCGTGAGCGGGCAATTCGTTGCGTGGCGGCAGCTGGCGGCGCAGGACGTGTACATTGCGTCGAATCCGGGCAGCGCGCTTTTCTATACAATGACGGCGGCGCACGCCCTTCACTTGGTGGGCGGGATCGCGGCGATCGTTTGGCTGGCGGCGCGAGCGCGCGGCTTGCGGAAAGACGGCAAGCTCGGGCTGGCGGCCGAAGTGGTCGCAATCTACTGGCATTTTATGGACGGGCTGTGGGTATTTCTGATGGTCCTGTTGCTGCTGGGAGTGCAGGGCCGGGGATTCTGGGTTTCGCTGTAACTTCTGCAGAGAATCGTCAAACAGACTGCCGCGCACGGGCCTCGTGAAAGCTCGAGGTCGATCATCCCCTCCGGAACTTCCGCACTCGGCGAGATTGCAGGGGAGAAATGCAATCGCGAGGGCGGAAAGAGAAACCTGCCCGCCCTCGCGAAATTCCGCAGAGCCTGCGACTCACTAGTGGAGTCTGTACTGGACGTTGACGGTGAGGCGAACCGCTACCGCCTGGCCGTCGAGGAACGTGGGAGCGTACTTTCGTCCTGCGACCGCTTTCATCGCCGAATCGGAGAGCAACGCGGGGCCACTGACGTAATGGACCTGCGTGACGTTGCCCTGCTCGTCGATAATAGCGTCGATCACGACGGTGCCTTCGATATGCGCCATTGTGGCGACGGGCGAATAGATCACGGGCGGAGCATAGAGGAGCTGAGGCTCCTTCATGCCTGTCGTGATACGGATCGGTCCTTTCGGACGCTCGGCCGCGGCCGGAGGCGGCGGAGGCGGCCCGATGGCGGCGCCGCCAATGACGTCACCGATTCCACCGGGAACTCCGCCGGAGATACCTGCGATCACAGGCGCAGCGGCTCCGGGGTCCGCCACGGTTTCCACGATCTTCTTCGGAATCACCGTGGGAGCCGTCAGAGTCGCCTTGATGAATGACGGGCGTGCCGCGGCTTCCGCGTGCATTGGGGGAGGAGGCGCGGCGGGAGGCGGAGGCGCGAGCAGGATCGTGCTTTGCGCCTTGTACAGATCAATCCCCTCGGTGAAGAAAAGCGGAATTAGAAGAAGCACGCCCACGATCGCGATTTGCAGAGCGAGGGCAAAACCCGTCTGCGCGGCACGCTTGCCTTTTGAGCGCGCGTCTTCCTCTATGATTGCTCTGGCTAGGAAACCGTGTTTGTGGGGCGTTGCGGGGGCCGTGACGACGAATGCGTGCTTGGCCTTGTCCCTGGGACCCAGACCCTGAAGTGCACCTTCATTAACCGCTGACATCTCTCATCTCCTTTTCCGACTCTGGAAACATCCGGCCGTGCGAAGTCAATTGAATCTCACTCGAGATCCCAATTGAGGCCCGCACCGCACCGCCGCTGGACGATTGCGGCGGGTAATCCCGTCTCCACGTGGAAAGGCGAGATGCCCAAAAGATGCTGCGACTACACTAAAAACTCTCCATTAGTTTGCAGATTGGGGCCGAAAACCGCAAACTCAAAGAATGGATAGGTGGCATCGAAACTGGCGATGAGTCCTACGGGGGTAGTTGGGAATCGCGCGATGGGCTCTTCGCCACGGAGCGTCGGCTCGCTTGACGGCGGTGCGGCAGCGTGAAATTATGCCGGGGCTTGCGATAGGAGCACGAGAATGGCGACACAACTGGCGGCGACGTACGCGGACCTGGGACTTTTCATCGGGGGCGAATGGCTCGGCGCGGAGGGGCGGAAGACTTCGCCGGTAATCAATCCGGCGACCGAGGAAACGATCGGGCAGGTGCCGCACGCGTCAAAGGCCGACCTCGACCGCGCGCTGGCCGCCGCACAGCAGGGATTCAAGACGTGGCGCGCGATTTTCCCGGACGAACGCGGGCGGATTTTGAAGCGCGCGGCCGAATTGCTGCGCGAACGCAAGGAAGAGATCGCCCGGATCGCGACGACCGAGTGCGGCAAGTCGATCCACGAGACGCGGATCGAAGCGATGATGTCTGCGAACATTTTCGAGTGGTACGGGGAGGAAGGGCGGCGCGCGTATGGGCGAGTGCTGCCGCAGCGAGCCTCGGGCACGCGCATGGCGGTGGTGAAAGAGCCGGTGGGACCGGTGGCGGCGTTTGCGCCATGGAATTTTCCGCTCGGAAATCCCGCGCGGAAGATCGGTTCGGCGCTCGGCGCGGGTTGTTCGGTGATTCTCAAGCCGGCGGAGGAAGCGCCGGCGAGCGGGCTCGCGGTGGCGCGGTGCCTGGTGGATGCGGGGCTGCCGGCGAACGTGCTGGCGATCGTCTACGGCGTGCCGGCGGAGATTTCGTCATATTTGCTGGCGTCGCCGGTGATTCGCGCGATTTCGTTCACGGGATCGATTCCGGTGGGCAAGCACCTGATGAAGCTGGCCGCGGAAGGAATGAAGCGCACGACGATGGAGCTGGGCGGGCACGCGCCGGTGATCGTGTTCGATGATGTCGATATCGAGAAAGTGCTCGACGCGTCCGTGATGGCGAAATACCGGAATGCAGGGCAGGTATGCGTTTCGCCGACGCGGTATTACGTTCACGAGAAGATTTATGGGAAGTTCGTCGAAGGGTTTGCGGCGCGGGCGAAGCAGGTGCCGGTGGGCGACGGGCTCGACGAGAAGAACAAGATGGGGCCGCTGGTGCACGCGCGTCGGCTGGCGGCGATCGAGGGCTTCATTCAGGATGCGCGGGACCACGGCGCGCGCGTGCACGCGGGCGGCGAGCGGCTGCGCAGTCCCGGATATTTTTACGCGCCGACGGTGCTTTCGAATGTGCCGAATGCGGCGCGGATCATGAACGAGGAACCGTTCGGTCCCGTGGCGGTCGTCAATCCGTTTACGGATTTCGATTCGGTGATCGAGCAGGCGAACCGGTTGCCGTACGGGCTCGCGGCGTTTGCGTTCACGAATTCGGCGCGGACGGTGAAGCTGCTGGGCGAGCAGCTCGAGGCGGGGATGATCGGGCTCAACACGTACCAGATTTCGATTCCGGAGTCGCCGTTCGGCGGCGTGAAGGAGAGCGGGCACGGGTCGGAAGAAGGGATCGAGGGGCTTGAGGCGTGTTTGGTGACGAAGTTCATCAGCGAGGCGTAGGGAAAGCCGAAATTCGAAAATGGAAATTCGAAATTCGGTCTTGGGTGGGCGATGACGGCGGAAATCGGTGCGACGTAGCGATTTCGACGGTGAGCGGTTGTGTCGCGCCTACGGCGCTTGACGTTTTTCTTTTGCTGATGACCCAGGCCTTCCGGCCTGGGCTAACTTCTGACGCACCTACGGTGCTTGGAGCTGAGAGCGGATTCCTCGCTGCAATTCGCGCCACAAGCGGGACGGCGCGCCCTTCCTGCGTCAGGGCAGGCGGGATGACAGCGCGATTCGCGGGGCGTCAACGACGCGGGCGCGTCGCGTGCGGAGCGCAGAACGAGAGTTGCTTCGCTCACAATGGCGGGGCGCGAACGGGAGCCGGGCGGGAGATGGCATGACGGCGGATGAAAAAATTCAGGCGTTGGAGAAGCGCGTCGAAGAGCTGACGCACAAGGTGGGGATCGTCGAAGACGAACTCGCGATCCGGCGGCTGCAGCACGCGTACTCGTATTTCATCGACAAGTGCCTCTACGACGAGGCGGTGGATCTTTTTTCGGAGCGCGGCGAGACCTATTTTCTCGGCGGCGTATTCAAGGGCAAGGCGGGCGTGCGGCGGCTCTACTGCGGGCGGCTGCGCGAGAAATTCTCGCCGGGAAAGAACGGGCCGACGCACGGGCTGCTGCTCGAACATCCGACGATGCAGGACATCGTTCACGTGGCGCCGGACCGGCTGACGGCGAAGGCGCGGTTTCGCGCGTTCATGCAAGGTGGGAGCCACGAGAGCGTGCCGCAGATCGTCGAGCCCTTTTGGGAAGGCGGCGTGTACGAGAACACGTACTTCCGCGAAGATGGCGTGTGGAAGATCGGCGTGCTCGACTACAACGCGTTTTATTATGCGCCGTACGACCAGGGATGGGGGCGCGTCAAGCCGGGCTACGCGGTGCCTGCGTATTCCGTGACGTACCCCGAAGATCCGAATGGTCCCGATGAATTGCGGCCGGCGAAAGCAGCGTTCTGGCCGAAGACGGATGTCGTGCCCTTCCATTATGTGCATCCGGTGACAGGAAAACCGCTGAAGTGAACAACCGTACGGAAGTCGCACAGAAAAGCAGATCCCTCGCTGCGTCTCGCGCCCGCAAAAATCGCGGGAAAGGCCAAGACGCGGGACTCCGCTCGGGATGACAGTCGGGAGTTGTGTTGGCAGCCGGAGAAGAAGACGCTGGGGAACGGCGTCAACGAATATCCGGCTACGCGAAAGCCGCTGAAGTGAAATCAGCCGAGAGGAAATTTCATGGCAGGTAAGCTCGCGGGCGAGACCGCGATCGTCACGGGTGCGGGCCGCGGCTTCGGCCGAGCCATCGCGCTGGGGCTGGCGGCGGAGGGCGCGGCGGTGACGTTGACGGCGCGATCGAAGGACCAGCTCGATGCCGTGGTGCGCGAAATCGTGGCGGCGGGCGGACGCGCGCTGGCGGTGGCCGGTGACGTGGTGAAGCGCGAGGACGTGGAGCGCGTGGTCGCGGCGGCGGAGGCGAAGTTCGGGCCCACGACAATCCTGGTGAACAACGCGGGAATCACGGGGCCGTTCGGTCCCGTGTGGGTGATGGACCCGGACGAGTGGTGGAGCGCGCAGGAGGTGCTGGTGCGCGGGACGCTGCTTTTTATGCGCGCCGCGATGCCGGGAATGATCGAGCGGCGCAAGGGCAACGTGATCAACATCGCGAGCCTCGGCGGGCAATGGTTCACGCCGCTGGTAAGCTGCTATGGAATCGGCAAGATGAGCCAGATTCGGCTGTCGGAGCTGGCGGCGGCCGAGGCGAAGCCCCACGACGTGTGCGTCTACGTGATCGAGCCGGGCACCGTCATCACGGACATGGCCGAGAGCACGATGGCGAGGGCCGACGCGCAGCGATGGATGCCGCAGATGGTCGAATATTTCCAACAGCTAAAGCGGACGAGCGATCCGGCGAAGGGCTTGGCGCGGTGCGCGGAGATGTGCGTGCAGCTGGCGTCGGGGAAATACGCGGCGCTTGCGGGGCGGTTTTTGATTCCGCAGGATGATTTCGAGAAGCTGGCGCTCGAGCCGGCGCCGCCGCCGGGTTCGGGAGTCCTGCCGCGCGAAGCGCCGAGAACGCAGACCAATCGGTGAGCCCTAAGGAGCGCTGGAAAGCGTGAATGAGAAGCGCCAATCAGGAGATTGGCGTTCCCAGGAAATGAGGCAGCGAGATTGACGCGCGGCTCATCGGAGTGATAGGAGTTCAAAGCAAGGGGGATGGGCCAGGACATCCCGCGAGCGGCACCTAAAGGCTGGCCTACTTTGATAGTATCGCCGGGCCGAGAACAGGAGCAGTACGCCATGACCACGAAATTTCCCGATTCCTTCGACTACGCCGGGTTCAACGCGCCGAGCCGCGTGGAATGCGACATCTACGATCTGGTGGTCGAAGGCAACTTGCCGAAAGAGATTCACGGGCAGTGGTATCGCACGACGCCCGACCCGCAGTATCCGCCGATGCTGGGTCACGACACGTACCTGAGCGGCGACGGGATGATCAGTTCGTTCAATTTCGAGAATGGGCACGTCGATTACAAGTCGCGCTACATCATGACCGAGCGGCTGAAGGCGGAGCGCAAGGCGCGGCGTGGGCTTTTCGGGCTGTACCGGAATCCCTACACGGACGATCCGAGCGTGCGGGGCGTGAACCGGTGCGTCTACAACACGACTCCGATTTTCCACGGCGGGAAGTTGCTGGCGCTCAAGGAAGACGGGCGCGCGATGGAGCTCGATCCCGACACGCTCGAGACGCTCGGCGAGTGGGATTTCGGCGGGAAGCTGAAGAGCAAGACGATGACTGCGCACTCCCGGCTCGACGAAGAGACGGGTGATTTGTATTTCTTCGGCTACGAGGCCGGCGGCCTTGCGACGCGCGACATTTCCTATTGCGTGGCGAATAAGGAAGGCGCGCTGGTGAAGGAGGAGTGGTTCGAGGTTCCCTACGTTTCGCTGATGCACGATTTCGCGGTGACCAAGGAGCACGCCATTTTCCCGGTGTTTCCGACGACCTGCGATCTCGACCGACTCAAGGCGGGCGGCGTGCACTGGGTGTGCGAACCGGAGAAGGACACGTACATCGGCATCATGCCGCGCGACGGCAGCGTGAAGGACATGCACTGGTTCCGCAGGCCGGCCTGCTCGGCGTTTCATTTCATGAACGCGTACACGGAAGGCAAGTTCGTGCATCTGGATTTCGGCATCGGGAAGTACGCGCCGTTCCCGTTCATTCTGGAGGCGTCGCACATCCATCCGAAGCCCGAGGACATGGCGTACGGGCGCGTGGTGCGGTGGAGCTTCGACATGTCGAAGCCGGGAGAGAAATTCGAGGAGTACAACCTCGCGCCGGCGGGCGATTTCCCGCGCATCGCAAACAAGGATCACATGAAGGACTACGGGGTCGGCTACTACGAGCGCTTCGACATGGAAGCGGCGCCGCCGATCGCCGCGGGGCCGGTGGGAGTGGGCTTCAACACGCTCAGCCGCCTCGAAGTAAAGAGCGGGAAGCTGAAATCGTGGCACTCGAACCGGCCGGTGACGATTCAGGAAGAAATCCACATTCCGTCGAAGCAGCCGGGGCATGAAGGCTATCTCGCGCTGGTGGCCGACCTGCACGACACGCAGCTATCGGACGTCCTCTTATTCGAGGCCGAGCACGTCGATAAGGGACCGATCGCGACGGCGCATTTGCCGCTGCGCCTGCGCAACCAGGTGCACGGCAACTGGGTGCCGGCGGAGGATCTGAAATAGTTTCCACGGGCGCGCGGGGCCGGGCCCTTTCGTCGCCATCGCGCGCAAAGCAAGCCAGCTGGCAGTCACTGCGCCGCGCATTTTTTCGGATAGGCGAAATGCGCGGCAAGGAGCCGGATGACACACTCATCGGGATTCTACGGCTGGAAGCTGCTCGCGATCTTCTGGCTGATCGTCTTCACCAATTTCGCTTTTCCTCTCTACGGCGTGAGCGTGATCAACACCTACATGGCCGCCGACCTGCATATGAACCGCGCGGCGCTTGGAGCGGCCTACGGTTTCTTCGAATGGATGGTCGGGCTGCCCGCGCCGCTGGTGGCAATTTCGATCAATAAAAAGGGCATTCGTTTCACGACGCTCGCGGGATGCCTCATGGTGCTGGCCGGCGCGCTGCTGATGGCGTTTGCGGTGCGAGCGCTCTGGCAGGTGTACCTGGTTCTGGGAGTCCTCGTGGGGCTCGGCGCGCTCTCGGGCGGGGTGCTGGCCGCGCAGGCGAGCATGGGGCGATGGTTCGTGAAGCACAAGGCGGGGGCGATCACGCTGGTGCACACGGGCAGCAGCCTCGGCGGGTTCGTCGCGGCGCCGGTGCTGAATCATGTGATCGCGAAATTCGGCGGGAACTGGCGAGCGGGATGGGTGCTGATTGCAGGGCTGAGCGTGGCGGCGTCACTGCTGGCGTCTTTCCTGATCAAGGAAAGTCCGGCCGATCTCGGGCAAGTGCCGGATGGCGAGGTGGGAGCCGCAACGCCCAGCGCGCCGGGCGCTTCGGGCGGATCGCGCGCGGCGTCGCGCGGCGTGTACAAAACCGCCGAAGACTGGACTTTCGGCGAAGTGTTCCGCACTCCCGCCATCTGGCTGTTTCTGATTGCGATGCTCGGATTCAGCGCAGGCTATCCGCTGTTTCTCGCGCACGGAGTGGCGCATTTGCGAGATTTGGGCTACACGCCGGCGGCGGCGGCGTTTTCGGTTTCGGTGATGCTGCTGGCGAGCCTTTGCGGCTCGCTGTTTTTCGCGGGGGTCGCCGATATGGTCGAGCCGCGTTTCATATGGGCGGCGGCTTCGGCGCTTTTCGGCGTTGGGATGATTCTGGCGCTGCACGCGAGCGGCGCGGCGGGGCTGTATCCGTATGCGATTTGCCTGGGGGCGGGATTCGGCATTTCGTTTTCGGCGACGATGGCGCTGCCGGCGAATTATTACGGCGCGCACGCGTACGCGCCGATCGTGGCGGTGGCCATCGTGGTCGGAACCACAGCAGGCGCCGCCGGGCCGATCGCGGCGGGATACATCTACGATCGCTTCGGGAGCTACGAGCCGGCGTTCTATGCGGTCTCGGGGCTGAGTTTTCTTGCCGCGCTGCTGCTGCTGTTTGCCGCGCCGCCGGTTCGCAAGACAGCGCGCTCCCTGGCGCCCGCCGTGGAATAAAACTGGAACAGAATCGTACGTTTGATTGGAGCGCGGAAGAGCCGGCGAGACGCCCTTCGACCTCGCTCAGGGTAAACCGGCGCTACGTAAAGCGTCCGTTGGATTTTGGGCGGCGCCCCGGACCGCGCGCGTAGGAGAGATGCGAATGGCGGGAGAGCTGGCAGGGCACGTGGCGATCGTGACGGGCGGCGGAGGCGGATTCGGCCGGGCGATTGCGGAGCGGTTCGCCGCCGAAGGCGCGGCGGTGACGGTCACTTCTCGGACAAAGCCGCAACTGGATGAGACGGTGGCGCGAATTCAGGCGCAGGGCGGGCGCGCGCTGGCGGTTGAAGGCGACGCGACGAATCGCGCGGATGTGGCGCGCGTGGTGAGCGAGACGGAAAAGGCGCTCGGGCCGGTGACGATCGTGGTCAATAACGCGGGCGTGCCGGGGCCCTTCGGTCCGATCGGAGCGATGGACCCGGACGAATGGTGGGCGGCGCAGGCCGTGCATCTGCGCGCGCCGTTTCTTTTGGTTAGCGCAGTGCTGCCGGGAATGAAGGAGCGGCGGCGCGGCTGCATCCTGACGATTTGTTCGCCGCGCGCGAAAATGGCGACGCCGTATCTTTCGGCGTATTGCCTGGGCAAAACGTCGCAGGTGCGGCTCGCCGAACTGCTCGCGGCGGAGAACAAGGATTACGGGATCACGGCGTTTGCCGTCGATCCAGGCAGCACCATGACGCAGCTTGCGGACAAGACGATCGAATCGCCCGACGCGCAGCGGTGGGTGCCCGAAATGGTCGAGAAGCTGCGAGCGATGCGCGGGCAGCCGGGCGACGAAGTGCAGCTCGAGAATTGCGCGCGGCGGTGCGTCGAGCTGGCGGCGGGGCGGCACAACGAGTGGAACGGCACCTATATCGGGCGGAACCAGACGACCGATCCGTGGCGCTAGTCCGGCGTGGGAAAGCTGCTAGGCCGGGCCCTCGTCTTCTTTCTCAGCCGGGGCGTAGTGCCGCAGGAGCGCGATGCAAGCGACCAGCACCAACACCAGGATAATGAGCAAGCCAAGCTCGATCATCGACTCACGAAAGATGTCGGCGTTGTCCGGCGACCACTTTCCCGTCGTCAGCGTCGAGGTTTCGAGGCTGATCACCAGGATGCGCCGGATCGAGGCGATCACGCCGACGATCAGAAAAGGCTCGGCGGCGAGCAGAATGTGGGACCGGATGGCGATGCGGACGGTGTGAAAGATCTCGACGATCATGAGGACGACGAGAAGTTCGTCGAGGACGTGCAGCGTTTCGGCGCGAATCGTCCAATGGATCAGGCCGGCGAAAAGTGTTTGGCCGGCGCTGCCGATCGCGGCCAGCGCCGTGAGCGCCAGCAGCAGGGCCAAGATGTAATAGATCGCCATCTCGATGACGTGGAGGTAGCTCTCGAGAGCGCGCGTGTGATGTTCTTGGACCATTTGCGAGCCAGGTTCAAAACGGTACGTTCCGCATGGCGAAGCCCCCCAGGGGGCGCCTCGCTGTGATATCTGATGCACGGCCGGGGGCAGCCGGGGCGCACATTTTCGCGCGAAGGCGGCTTCAGCGACCGGAGGCTCAAGACGCATGAGAAAAATCGACATCTTCACGCATATCTGGCCGAAGGAGTTTCACGAGCTGCTCTTGAAGCAGACCGGGCAGATGAAGGACATGCACCGCCGCAGCGAAGCCATCCCGATGATGACGGACCTCGACCGGCGCTTTGCGGTGATGGACGCGTTCGATGAGTACCAGCAAATCTTGTCGCTGGCGTCGCCGCCGCCAGACGCGGTGGGCCCGCGCGAGGCGTGGCGCGAGCTTTCGCGCGCGGGCAGCGACGGCATGGCGGAGCTGTGCCAGAAATACCCGCAACGCTTTCCGAGCTTCATCGCGTCGGTGGCGATGCGCGACCCGGAGGGTGCGGTGGAGGAAGCGACACGCGCGATCCGGCACCTCGGCGCGTGCGGAATCCAAATCTATTCGAATGTGAGCGGCAAGGCGCTCGACGCGCCCGAATTTCGTCCGGTATTCAAGGCGATGGAGAAGCTGGGGAAACCGATCTGGATCCATCCCGCGCGCACCGCAAATTTTGCGGACTATCAGACCGAGCCAGTGTCGCAGTACGAGATCTGGTGGACGTTCGGCTGGCCCTACGAATCGAGCGCGGCACAGGCGCGGATCGTTTTCTCGAAGATGCTCGATGAAATGCCCAGCCTGAAATTCATCATCCATCATGCCGGCGGCATGGTGCCGTTTTTCGAAGGGCGCGTCGGCCCCGGATGGGACATGCTTGGCTCGCGCACGTCGTCGGTGGATTACAAGCCGCTGCTGAAGGAGCTGAAGAAACGGCCGCTCGACTACTTCAAGATGTTTTACGCGGATACGGCCACGTTCGGGTCGCGGCCGGCATTGGTGTGCGCGCTCGACTTTTACGGCATCGATCACGTGCTGTTCGCGTCGGATGCGCCGTTCGATCCGGAGGGCGGGCCGATGTACATCCGCGAAACAATCAAGGTGATCGATTCGCTCGACATCTCGAAGGGAGACCGCGAAAAGCTGTACTACAAGAACGCGTGCAGGCTGCTCGGCATTCAGTAGCGGCATCGGTCATTGGCTTTTGCGAACCCGCGCGAGCGGGGGCGCAATCCGTGCTGCGCCGTTTGGGTACAATCCGGTTATGCCTCTCGATTATGTCGACGTGATCAATTCCAACGGGGAGCGGGGTACGCAGACGGTGCTGCGCCTGCTGGGGCCGCTCAGCGCTCGGACAGTCTTCGAGTTTCAGGACGCGGTGCGGGCGAATACGTCGGACGTGCTGATCGTCGATTTCAGCCGGGCGTCACACATCGACTCGGCCGGGCTGGGCGCGCTGGTCGGGGCATACGTCGGAGCGAAGAAGGCGCGCCGCAAGTTTGCGATCGCGGCGCCGAACGAGCAGGTGAAAACTCTCCTCGGCATGATGCATCTCGCCGCGCTGTTTCCCACCTATGCGAGCGTGCACGACGCCGAAGTCGGCATCTTCTAAATTCGAGTTCTACGGGTTACTTGGCGGTGGAGCCGCGGCCGCCGGCTGAGCTACCGCGGGTAACAGGGCCTTGAAGAAGTCCGGCAGCGACGCCAAATGACAATCCGCCGGGACCGCGAAGACAGAGTCATCAATCGGCGCGGCGGAGATTTCCTCGGCGTCCATATTGATTTCAAACGCCGGGGCCTTGGGGTCAAACGACTGCCCGGAATTTGCTCCAAGCGCGGAAGACTGAAAGGCCTGAGCCACAAACGGCATGAACATCTCGATGTCCGTTTTCAACATGATCGCTTTCCTCCGCGAAAGCTCGTCGATCATGTCGGTGAAGCCCTTGCCCATGCCGGGAACGGCGCCGAATGCCTTGCCAAGGATTGCATCGGGATTCAATACGTTCGCGGCGCTCGGATCTCCAAAGACGCTGTTGAATTCGTGAAGCGCCGGCACCCTCTCGACTTCGGAGGGCAGGGCCGTCCAGAGATGCAGGACCATTCTCAGGAGTTCGGCCGGCGGGTTGGCGGGCGCTGCGTCCGCCGACGGGTCCGCGCCCGGGAGCGGCATGTAGACCCTCAGGATCAGCAATGTTTCCTCGGCTTGAATGCCGAGAATCGTGTCGGTCTTTCCGGTCTTCTCGGAGGTAAAACTCGTCTTCATCGAAGCCATCATTTTCTGCGCGGCGTCCGAGGAAGCGCCGCCCTGCGCGGCTGGGAGAACCGACAGAACCTGATCGGCATAGTCCTTCATGTAGACGGTGGCGAACTGCTTGTGCTGGGGGTCGACGACCGTGACCACCTGCTTGGCAAAATCCGTCAGCGTGATCAGAGTGCCGCTGGAGATGTAGCCGTTCGTGCCCTTGATTTGAATCACGGTCTCCGTCGGCATGGCGGATTTCATCGAGCCGGCAACCTGCTGGGCGACGATGGGCGGGAGGCCGGCGCCAAGTTTCGAGTCGCTCTTATACCGCACGGTCACGTCGGCACGGACTGCGGTTGCAAAAAACACAACGATAGCGAAAACAGCGAGGCGAGGGGATTTCATGGCATTCGGCCTCCCTTCACGGTGGCCGAATGGTACATCAGCGGGTGGTATAACACCAGTTACGTGCAGCCGGAGTTTT
>Ga0335073_10004571_pt1 | contig 19333 bp, 23 predicted proteins | sample Lox_Sample_22_FD_207093 | JGI IMG/M metagenome (GOLD analysis project Ga0335073, IMG submission 207093) | Soil microbial communities from Loxahatchee National Wildlife Refuge, Florida, United States - Lox_Sample_2.2 | ecosystem: Environmental > Terrestrial > Soil > Wetlands | place: USA...
GGGGATCCAGTGAGGCCGGCCGAAGCGATCCGCGCCTTCCTGGATGCCTTCGGAGTGCCGGTCGACCGGATTCCGGTAACGCTGGAAGGGCAGGCCGGGCTGTATCGCAGTCTGCTGGCTGACCGGCAGGTGCTGGTGGTGCTGGACAACGCCCACGACGCCGAGCATGTGAGATCAATGCTGCCCGGTGGCTCGGCTTGCCTGACCGTGGTGACCAGCCGCAACCGGCTCACCGGTCTCGTAGCCCAAGGCGCGTTCCCGCTCACTCTGGATCGGCCGACGGCAGATGAGTGCCGTCAATTGCTGGCGCGCCATCTCGGTGCCGCGCGCGTAGCGGCCGAGCGTCAGGCGGTAGACGATCTGATCAGCTTGTGTGCCCGGCTGCCGCTGGCCCTGGCCATAACCGCCGCCCGCGCCGATGAGCATCCGGACTTCTCCCTCTCGGTGCTGGCCGCGGAACTACACGATGCGGCCCGCCGGCTGGACGCGTGGGCCAGCATCGACGCGGCCAGCGATGTGCGAGCTGCGCTCTCCTGCTCATACCGGGATCTCAGCGCACCAGCAGCCCGGCTGTTCCGCCTCCTCGGAATCCATCCCGGACCCGATATCAGCCTGGCGGCTGCGGCCAGCCTGGCCGGCCTCACCCGGCCACAGGCACGGCTGGTCCTGACCGAGCTAACCAACGCGCACCTGCTCAGCGAGCACGTGCCGCGGCGATTCGCCTTCCATGATCTGCTGCGCGCCTACGCGGCCGAACAAGCCGACATCGCGGAGACCAGCGACGAACGCCGTATCGCGGTCAACCGGGTCCTGGATCACTACCTGCATACTGGCTTCGCTGCCGACCGGCTGATTGATCCGCACCGGGAACCGATCAAGCTGGCGCCGGCCTGCCTCGGCGCGGCGCCGGAAGACCTGGCCGACCAGGCACAAGCACTGGCCTGGTTCGAAGCCGAGCACCAGGTCCTGCAGAACGCGACCACCCAGGCGGCAGACCGCGGGTTCGACCTCCATGCCTGGCAAATCCCATGGACGCTCGCGGACTTCTTCGACCGGCAAGGCCACTGGCAGGATTGGGTTGCCACCCATCACACCGCGCTCGCTGCCGCCCAGCGCCTGCAGGACCCGACGGCAGAAGCCCGGGTCCGGCGCGGCATCGGCAACGCCTGTACCCGGCTCGGCCAGCACAACGAGGCCCGCGCTCACATGGAGCATGTTCTCGACTTGCACCGGCAGCTCGGCGATCGGGCCGGCCAGGCTCACAGCCACCTCGACCTCGGCTGGATGTTCGAACAGCAGGCCTGCTACGACGACGCCTTGCATCAAGCCGAGCAAGCCCTAGGGCTGTATCGCGAACTCGGCCACCGAACCGGGGAGGCGCAGGCCCTCGGCTCGGTCGGATGGTGTCACGCTTTGCTGGGGAACCTGCAGGACGCCCTCGCCTGCTGCCAGCAGGCCCTCGTGCTCAGCCGTGAACTGGCCGACCACCACGCAGAGGCCACCAATCTGGACAGCCTGGGGTTCATTTACCACCATCTGCACGACCACGCCAGCGCCCTCTCGTACTACGAGCAGGCGCTCGCTATGTACGAGAAGGCCGGTGACCGTTACGAGTACGCCGCCACCCTTGACCGCCTCGGAGATTCCCACCAATCCGTCGCCGACACCGAGGCGGCCCGGGACTCCTGGGAGAGAGCCGCGGCGATCTTCGCGGACCTGGGTCACCCCGACGTCGATCAGATCCGCGCTAAACTCCGCCGCCTCGCTGGCTGACAGCCGTATTGCCTCGCTTTTGTGCTGGCAAGCGAGGGCGTGCAGGATCCGACGGCCGGATCAGATGTCCCGGTGTATGACCTCCCGGATGCCCAGTGCCTCAGCGGCCAGCCGCCTGATGTCCTCGGGCATGTTGGCCTCGGCCAGGGTGTCGTAGTCCGATAGCCTCGGGGGCCACTGGGGATCAGACATTCCGGTATAGACAGCGATGCGGCCCCGGCGGGTCTGCGCCACCCCGTAGTAGGCGCCTTTGGGGCCGTGCTCGGCCGTTGTGGTGGTGTCTGGATCGGGTCTGATCACCCAGCGGCCCCAGAACGACTCAATGTGGCGCCGGTAGGAGTGCACCGAGCCGGTGCTCTCGCCGACCTCGACCTCTATCAGCTCATACGGCTCGCTGCTGGGCGGGGTCTGGCCCGCTGCCGCCGCCTCGACGTTGCGGCGGGCCACGTTGAACGGCTCGCCCGTCTCCGCCATGCGGCCGCGAATGCTGTCTTTCTTGTCACGGTTAGTCATAACTGGCTGCTTCCCGGCGGCGCTGCCCGCGTCTGACCGCCCAGGTTCGGCCACGATGACGTACCAGATCGCGCGTCGCCCCTGGGAGCGCTTGACCGCAACGCCATCGTCGGCGCGGGCCGGCCGATGGCTGGGTGCTGGCGGGCACATCCGCCAGCATTTATCTTAACAGCGGGCAGGCTTGCCCGTGAACGACGCGTCCCCGGCCGGTGACCGCATCCACTCCCGGCCCGGGCCCGGGATCCGGCCTCGCGCAAGGCCGCTGAGATCACCGCGGTGCCGGGATCTAGGCAGTTTCTCCGAAGACCACTTCGCGGTACCTGCTGGTGAGCAGCTCGTCATAGCGTGACATGCGAGAATAGGACTCCTGCAGCCCTTCGAAGCCAGCGGCCATTGAGGGCCGCCGTGCCGTGGTCGCAATGTCGTCTCGCAAACGGTCGGCGGACTTACCCGGCAACGGGCGGAGCAGCCGGATGAACTCGCTCAGGGCAGTCAGGAAATCCCGGGCAAGCTCAACGTCTGACTCTTCCAGTGCCGGTGACTTCTCAATGAGAAGAATGTTCAGCCTGCGATGGACCGCTGAGAGCTCGTCCGCCTTATCGAAGTTATTCCTCATCCCGATATGAGCGTCCTGGGCTATCTTCCAGAGTTCAGTAAACGCCGCTGAGCGTTCAGATACGGCGCGGATGGCACGCGGGTCAGTCTTCTCGGACCAGGTGACCCCGCCGCCAATGACCGGGAAGTTCACTCCGGTAACAGCGAACTTCGGCCTTCGCCTGAACCTCATCCATTGCCTCCAAGCGCGCACACGCGGGGACAGCGCTGGTGGTCTCGGCCTATCCTCGGCGCACGGGAGTCCAGATGCTGCCCATTTTGGTGATGTCGCTGGTGGCGGCCGGCTACGCCTACGACGCCGTGCCTCAGCCTGACCATGATGTACCAACCGCGGGTGCGCCCACTCTGCGGCCAAGTTCCGGTCTGCGAGCGACTTCCGGTCTCCGCGCAGCGTACTTGTATCGGAAGGAGGATGCCTTATGCCAAGGGATGGTCGTTATGACGGCCTGGCGGCATTTCTCGACGCTCGCGGCGACGCGTTGCTCCGCACCGCGGTGTTGCTCGCGCCGGGCCGCGAAGCCGGCGAGGACCTGCTGCAGGAGGCTCTGGAGCGGCTGCTCCGGAAGTGGCACAAGGTGGACGGGAACCCCGAAAGCTATCTGCGGCGCATCATGTACAACCGTGCCGTCGACGGCTTCCGCAGACAGGCGCGCCGGCCGGAGGTGCTCGGCCTCCCGGCGACAGCCGCGGTCGCCGATCACGCGTCCCAGCTGGACCTTCGGCTGGTGTTGATGACGTCGCTTGAGCTGCTGACGCCACGGCAGCGAGCGGCGGTCGTGGCCCGCTACTGGGAGCAGCTCAGCGAGGCGGAGACGGCTGCGGCGCTTGGCTGTTCGGTCAGCGCGGTGAAAGCGGCCGCCGCACGCGGCCTGCAAGCGCTCCGGGCCGCCATCGGCCCCGACATGGACTTCACACGGAAGAGAGAAGCAGGACTATGACCAGCTACCATGCCGATCGCGGCGACGGGGATGCCGGAACCGCGCTGCAGGCCGCCATGAGCGCGTGCGTGTCTGACATCCGCATGCCGGCCAGCCTGCTGGACAACGCGGTCAGCCGCGACCGCACGCGGAAGACGCGAATCCGGCTGGCCAGCGCGGCTGGCGTCGTAGTGGCGGTAGCAGCCATGGCTACCGTCATCGCCGTCATCGCCGCAGTGCCGGGCCGGCCATCGGGCCATGTGGCCTCGCCGCGGCCGGACGCTGGCCCGCGGGTGCAGAGCGCCGCCTACGTGCTCGACCAGGCCGCGACCGCACAAGTGAACTCATACCGCATGATCAGTGTCGAGCACGGCGACGGGCTTATCTATACCGACGTGGCGACCCAGCAGCAGCGGATCGTGAGCGCGTTGCGTGCTTCATCTGGGCAGCCCTATTTCCAGATCACGACGGCAATACACGGCGGCGTCTACGCCGAGACGGACATCGAGTACCAGCACCACGTCTACTCCACCTTCACTACCAGCAGCCTGGACGCCGGCACCCAGGTAACGCTGTCTTCTTTCCTGCCGCTGCAAGGGAACTCGGACCCGCACGTGGCCTTCCAGCAGGCGCTGAAAGCCGGCACCATCAGGGTGGTCGGTCACCAGAGCCTGAACGGCCGCGACACCATCTTGATCCGCGTCAACGCTGCAAATAAGCCAGGCGCTAAGCTCCATTGGCCGCCGGACTGGATCTGGATCGATGCCAGCACCTACCTGGTGGTGCAGACCAAGCACTTCATACCCGACCTCCCGCCCGCACCCGGGGGCAAGATCTCATGGCGGGCAATTGTCAACCAGGTGACCTGGCTCCCGCCCACTCCCGAGAACCTGGCCCAGCTCACCGTGACCCCGCCCGCCGGATTCACCAAGATCCCGTATTCGGAGCTGGCGCAGAAGTATCTCGGGCCGCTCTCCTAACCTCAGAAGGTCATGGGGCACCAGGGTGCCGCTTCCCACGACATCGCGGTGGAGAGCGCCGCGAGGGAACCCGGCGTCGTCTCGGTGACCAGGCCCGCCTTGGCCATGGCCGTAAGGCGTGTGCCGCCGAGGTACGCGGCGCCCACTGCCCAAACGGGCAGCACCACATCGGCCGGGGCGGTGGTCCGTTCGCAGGTGGCGCGCAAGCCCGCGGGAGCGGCACTGGCCTGCGCGGCCAGCCTCCATCGGCCTGCGTTTTGCGGGCACAGTTCGTCGGCGACCTCGATGACCACGTCGACCGGGCATGCGTAGTGCCGCTGCGCCAAGGCGCTGCCCACGTCTACCAGCCGGACCCACAGCCCATCGCTTACCAGGGACCGGACCCGGCGCGGGTCGGCCAGCAGGTACCGCAGCGGGTCGTCCACCGGGCGCATCCTGGCGTGGAACTCGCTGACCAGGTCCTGGCTAAGCAGGTTGTCCCACAGCGCCGCAGTCGCGGCCGGGTCGGTGGTGATCGCTTCGCTGACCTCCAGGACACCCTCGGGCAAGCCTGTGTCGTCATCCCAGCGCTCCGTCGACGTGAACACCGCATACCCCCGCGGCCCCGAGTCGTCCTCGGCCAGCACGCACCGTATCTGCCCGGATGGCCTGTCGTCGGAGTGCAGGTCGGTGAGCAGGCGGTCCCACCACGGCTCGGTGCGGGCATACAGGCCGGGCCGCTCGGCCAGCGCCACGTCGTAGACCTGAGCCAGTTCGGCCCTGACCGACAGCGGTTCGGCGATCCGCAGCCGCAGGCCGGGATCAGCCGGTGCGCCGGGTGCCAGCGTGCCCTCTCCGCGCTGCAACCGGTAAGCGGCGTGCCAGGAGGCGCGCCCGTAGCCGTACCGCCCGTAGATGCCTGATTCGGAGGCAAACAGCACAGCCACCGCCTCGCCCCGCTCGCTCACATCGGCTAGCTGGCGGCGCATCAGCGCGGACAAGATGCCCTGGCGGCGGTGCGAGGGAAGCACCGCAACCAAGCTCACCCCGGCGACCGCGGCCAGCGCGCCAGGCACGCGCATCTGGAAGCTGAACACACCCGCCGAGCCGGCAATCGTGTCGCCGTCGAACGCGGCCAGGGTCCGGCCGAAATCCAGACGGGCCAAGAGGTTGGCGCGGGCACGCTCGGACATCGGCGTGCCATGGGATGCGTGCCGGTCGACGGCGAGAAAGTCAGCGAGCTCGTCTTCGGCGACCGGGCGGATCGGGTAGGTGGCCACGTCCGCCTTCCTACCAAGCGGGCACGATCGCGCAAACTCCTTATCGCACGGGACTGGGTCAGGCCGCGGCGCGTGCGGTCAGGGGGCGGCGGCGCAGGCCCGGGTTCCCCAGGGCCGGGGGCTGGTAGGCCTGGTCGAGCGTGCCGACGTCGGTACCGGGCGGGACGATCTCGTCGATGCGGTCGAGGATGTCGTCGGTGAGGGCGACGTCCAGGCCGGCCAGCAGGCTGTCGAGGTGGTCCATCGTGCGGGCGCCGACGAGTGCACTGGTCACGCCGGGGTGGGCGATGGTGAACGCCATCGCGAGGTGGGTCATCGGCAGCCCGGCCTCCTCGGCGAGCGGGACGAACTGCTCGACGACGTCGAGGCGGCGTTCATCGCTGAGGTGCTGGACCAGGCCGGCCCGGCGCAGGTTGTTGTGCTGGTTCTTGCGTACGCGGCCAGTGAGCAGGCCCTGGCCGAGCGGGCCCCAGACCAGGACGCCCGTGCCGAAGCGCTGGGTAGCGGGCAGGATCTCGCGCTCAATGCCGCGGTTGAGGAGGGAGTAGGCCAGCTGCTCGGTGTGGAACCGCGCGAGCCCACGCCGCTCGGCGACCCACTGGGCCTCGATGATGCCGGACGCCGGGGTCTGCGACGCGCCGATCGCGCGGACCTTACCGCTGCGGATCAGGTCGGTCAGCGCGGAGAGGGTCTCCTCGATGTCGGTGCTGGGGTCGGGGCGGTGGAGCTGATAGAGGTCGATGTAGTCGGTCTGCAAGCGGCGCAGCGAGTTCTCCACGGCGGTTACGATCCAGCGCCGCGAGGCACCTTGCTGGTTCGGGTCCTGGCCGGCCGGGCGGCCGAACTTGGTAGCGAGCACGGCGTCGCCCCGTCGCCCCTTCAGGGCATGGCCAACGACGTCCTCGGAGTCGCCGTAGGCATCGGCGGTGTCAATGCAGTTGATGCCGGCGTCCAGCGCCTTGTGGATGATGCGGGCCGAGTCCCCGGGGGCATTGCCCATGGTGGTGGCGAACATCAGGGCGCCCAGGGCGTAGGGGCTGACCTGGATGCCGGTCCGGCCGAGGGTGCGGTACTGCATAGGTTCTCTCCTTGTGGATGCCATACGCTGCGCTAAGCGGAAAGATATTCCGGAACTATACGGAAAATCTTTCCGGTTACGCAAGGGGAGATGATGTGGTGACTCGCAACCAGGCACGGGCCGGACTCGCTGCGCCCGGCTCCGCGCCGCCCGGCTCCGCGCCGCCGGGCGGCAGCGAACCGGGGCCGCGTAGGCGCCGGGCCGACGCGCGCCGCAACGTCGACGCGCTGATCGAAGCCGCGAGGACCGTCTTCGCCACCTCCGGCGTGGACGCACCGGCGAAGGAGATCACCGATCTGGCCGGCGTGGGAGTCGGCACGCTGTACCGGCACTTCCCGCAGCGCGCCGACCTGGTCAAAGCTGTCGTGGAAAGCGGGATCGACGCCGTCGCCGACGCGGGCCCGGCCCTGAGCGCCGCGCACGAGTCGGCCGAAGCACTCACCCGGTGGATCGAACGATTCACCGAACTGCTCGCGACCAAACGCGGACTCGCCTCGGCGCTGCATTCCGGCGATCCGGCCTTCTCGGGGCTGCCCGGCTACTTCTTTCAGCGACTCGGTCCCGCCCTCGCAGCGCTGCTCGACGCCGCAGTGGCCGACGGGACGGTTCGCGGAGACATCAGCGCCGAGGATCTCCTGCACGCGATCACTCAGCTGTCCCAGCCCGTCCCCGGGCGCGGGCCCGAACACAACCAGCGCACCGTTGCGGTCCTGGTCGACGGCCTGCGCTGCAGAGCCACGCGGCAGCCTCCGCCGCGATGAGCGGAATCCGTCGCGATCGGGACGGTGAGATGATTCCGCCGTGATCGGAAACCTCGAGAAGACAGTGATCGACTGTCCCGATCCGCGCTCTCTGGCTGAGTTCTACTGCCAGGTGCTCGGGATGAGGATCAACGAAGATATCGACGGCTGGGTGGTCATAGGTTCCGCGCCTGGCCTGCGCCAGGTGGCCTTCCAGCGCGCTGCCGACTGGATTGCGCCGCGGTGGCCTGATCCGGCTTACCCCCAGCAAATGCACCTGGACATCCGCGTGCGCGACGCCGACCAGGCCGAACAGGAACTGCTCGCTCTGGGTGCCACTCGCGTCCCGGGTGAACGCGAAACGGGCTTCCGGGTTTTCACCGACCCCGTGGGCCACCCCTTCTGCATCGTTTTCGGTCACCACAATTCAGCATGAGCCGCCCCCGTTTGCGCCGCGAAGCGGCTACGTCTAGATCTCATCCCATGGGCATCCGTCGATGGCAGCCGCAACGATGCCGGTAAAGGCCTCGTCCTCGGTAAGCACGAGCTCGTCGACCCGGCTGACCGGCGCCCACCCGCGTGCGTTGCACAAGATCATCCCGTCGTAGCTGGCGAGGTCGGGCACGCGGACGACCGCTTCGGCTTGCCGAATGCCAGCGGCCTCCAGCTGCCGCTGCAGCAGGAGCATCGTGACGCCCGGCAGCTTCGGCGCGTCGGGCCAGATCACCGTTCCAGCCCGCCAGAACCCCACGTTGGTGATGGTCCCCTCCGAGATCCTGCCCGCCTCGTCCACCAGCAGGCCCTCGTCAAAGCCTGCGGCCAGGGCGGCCTCGCGGAACCGGCCCTGGGCCCAGCTGCCGACGTGCTTGAGCCGGGCCAGCGGCCGCTGGAAATGCACGGCCGTCATCGAGTGCGGACGGCGCGGCATGTCGTGCGCCTCGCGAACGGTGACGATCAGCCCGGCCCAGTAGCCGTAGACGCGGACGCTGGCGTCTCGCTGGCCGCCCAGAGCATGCCGGATGCGAGCCCGGACCTCAGCACCGCCGAGCACCCGCCCGTACAGCTCATGGTGGGCCGCCTCGAGCCGGGCCAGATGCAAGTCAAGGCCGCGGGTCCGGCCACCCCGCACCTGCATGGCCGAGAAATGGCCCCACCCCTCGTACTCCAGAAGGGCCAGGCCCGCTTGGCCGGCTTCCTGGCCGTTGACCTCGACCCTGCCGTAATCGCCCGGCATCCAGCACGCCTCCTCCAGCCAGTGGCGTCGCATGCGGCTGGTGATGTCAGGAGGTCACGCTGGTGGTGACCCGCCCGATTCCACCCCACTGGCTGGTCAGAGCGAACCACATGTCTCCGTCCGGCCCGGCCGTGATGCTCCACGATTGTACGACCCGACCGGGTAGGTGTTGGTGACCACGCCGGCCCGCACGGTGGAGAGCTTCACTCGCGCCTCCCCGGGCCAAACTCGGGGGTTTTCCCCGACGCGACGTTCGCGCCCTCCTGTCTACCGTCGGCGCATGAGCGCACGTGAGAGCCGGCGGGGATGGCAGGTCGCCGAGTGCCTGCTGCCCGGTCTGACCATCGCGGCCGCCGAGGAACTCGCGCGGCGGATCACGGTGGAACTCGAAGGCCGGCCCCGGCCGGGTGTTTGCTTCCCCGGCTGCCTGCTGATGCCGGGCGATGAGGTCCTCGTGTGCGTGTTCCGCGGCCCGCAGGCCGGCGTCCGCTCGGTGAGCGAGCGGGCTGGCCTTCCTTCGAACGCATCCTCGTGTGCGTGGGGATCGGCTGGCCGGCCGCGGCACCCAGCTCACGGCCACCGAGCGCCAGATCTGCGAGCTGGCCATGGCCGGGCTGCGCAACCCCGAGATTGCCGCCCGGCTGTTCCTGTCGGCCAAGACGGTGGAGGCGAACCTGTCCCACGCCTATCGCAAATTGGGCGTGCGGTCACGCACCGAGCTGTCGGCCCGGCTGCGCCGGATCGGCTGATCTGGGCGTTCACCGCAGACGCGCCAGATGCCCATGTGCGGGCCAGGAACTGAGGCGGTAGCCTCGGGCCGTGATCATCAGGCGCGCCGCCGAACTGGACTGGCCGCGGATCTACCCGTTCTATGCGGCGATCATGGCCGAGGGCAGGACCTACCCGTTCCCGGAAAAACAGACGCTCGAGGAAGCTGAGCCCTGGTGGATGGAGCCGCCGCCCGGCCAGACGGTCGTGGCGGTCAGCGATGACGTGATCGTGGGTTCGGCGAAGATGGGCGCCAACCGGCCGGGCCGCGGGTCTCATGTGGCGACGGCGTCGTTCCTGGTCGACCCGGCCCGCCAGAGCCGCGGGGTGGGCCGCGCGCTCGGGGAGTACGTCCTGGAGTGGTGCCGCCAGGCGGGCTTCGCCAGCATCCAGTTCAACGCGGTCGTCGAGTCGAACGCCCCCGCCGTGCACCTGTGGCAGTCACTGGGGTTCCAGATCATCGGCACGGTACCCGAATCCTTCGACCATCCCGAGCACGGGCGGGTGGGCCTGCACGTCATGTTCCGCCGCCTGTGAACCCGCCGTGCTGAGCGATCTGGTGCTTGCTTCACCGCGATAGGTGTATTTACACTTATTGTCGTGGGGCCTGCCGAGTCTGACTGCGTGTGCACCTCGCTGCGGATGGCGACGCGATCGGTAAGCCGGCTGTATGACCGCGCTCTGTCCCAGGCGGGCCTGCGCGTCACCGGCTACAGCATCCTGTGCCGCCTGGCGGACGAGGGGCCGCTGTCGGTGGGCGAGCTAGCCGGGCGGTTGGCCATGGAGCGGACGACCTGCACCCGCGAGGTGGCTCCGCTGGTCCGCGCCGGGCTGGTGGAAGCGGCGGCCGGAACCGACCGGCGCCGCCGGGTGCTGCGGCTGACCAGCCTGGGCGAGCAGAAACGCGCCGATGCCCACCCGATGTGGGAGCGGGTGCAACTCCAGGTCGCGGCCGAATTCGGCGGCCCGGAGATCGAAGACCTGATGATACGGCTGCGCCGGCTCACCGGCGGAAGCGAACGCCTGGCCGGAAACGGCTGACCCCTGACACCGCCAGCTACTACCAAGAAGGAGCCCGTACCATGACGCGTACCCCGGTCACCAGCGACAAGCTTCCGCCCCTGGCTGGCCCGTTCTCTCCCGGTGTGCGATCCGGCAGCGGCCCGTTGTTCATCAGCGGACAGGTGGCCCAGGTTCCCGAGACCGGGGCGCTGCTCGATGGTGATGTCACCGCCCAGGCTCACCAGGCGCTCCGCAACCTGGCCGCCGTCCTGGAGGCGGCGGGCAAGACCCTGGACGACGTGGTGCGGGTCGGTGTCTACCTGGCTGACATGGCCGACTTCGCCGCGGTGAACGAGGTGTACCGCGAGCATTTCCGTGCCCCCTACCCGGCCCGCACCGCGATCGGGGTCGCCGCGCTGCCACTCGGCGCTGCGGTCGAGTTCGACGCGATTGCGAGCTGACCATGAAAGCGGAGTTCAGCCTGGTCGACGTGTTCAGCGACCGGCCGTTCGGCGGCAATCAGCTGGCCGTGTTCCCCAGTGCCGAGGGCCTCACCGAGCAGGTCATGCAGCAACTGGCCCGGGAGTTCAACTTCGCCGAAAGCACCTTCGTGACGCCTTCATCACACCCGGCGTGCACCTGCCGGGTGCGGATCTTCACCCCGCACACGGAACTGCCGTTCGCGGGTCACCCCACCGTCGGCACGGCCGCCGTCCTGGCCAGCCTGAACCCCGGGGCGTCCCCGTTCAAGTTCGAAGAAGGCATCGGCCCGGTCACCGTTGTTGCCGACGGACCTGCCTGGCGGCTGGTCCTGCCATCCCCGGAGTACGAGACCAGCGCGCAGCCGCCGTCCGCGGCGGCGGTGGCCCGCGCTCTCTCGCTGCCCGAGACCGCTGACCGTCATCGGGGGCGGCGTCATCACCATTCCCGAACCGGCAGGCCAGCTGCGAGCATGGCGGTCTGACGCAGATCCGGCCAGCCCTATGCCCCGCTGCCCGGTTCGCTGATCGCGTTCTCCAGGATGCGGGGATTGGCGAAGTCGCGGAAGAGAACAATCTGCCCCTCCCGGATGCGGAGGATCTGGATGGACGTCGCCGCGAACGACTGGCCCGTCGTGGTCAGGGTCACCTTCGCGCGCACCTCCACGATCACCACCTCCGGATCCTGAGTCTGGTACAGCTCCGTAACCTCGTAGTCCTCCACGCGCATCGGCGACATTATTCGACGGAAGCGCGTGAAAAGTCGCGATGATCAAGGAAAATGGCGCCTCACCCGGCCGGGGAGAGCAGGAGCGCGGGCGGCCCGCGACGCGGTCTGGCCAATTCTGCGACAGCCCGCAGGTGTGACCTTTTCGCGCATTCATACCGGGCCTGGGTTCTTGCGTTCTTGGCCCGGCTGCTCATTGGCGTTTGTTTCCGGTACTACCAGGCCGGTCTCGTAGGCGAGGACGACCGCCTGAGCCCGGTCGCGGAGAGCGAGTTTGGCGAAGATGCGAGCGACGTGGGTTTTCACGGTCGCTTCGCTGAGGGTTAGCGTGTCGGCGAGTTCGGAGTTGGACATCCCTCGGCCCATGAGGGCCAGCACCTCCACCTCTCTCGGGGTCAGGCCGGTGAGGTCACGGTGGATGGCCGGGGCGCGGGGGCCATGGCCGCGGTCGCCGGAGGCGAACCTCTCGACCAGCCGCCGTGTGATCGAGGGGGCCAAAAGCGCGTCGCCGGTGCCAACCAGGTGCACCGCGGCGGCCAGGTGCGCGGGGGTGACGTCCTTGAGCAGGAAGCCGCTGGCCCCGGCGGCGAGGGCGTCGTAGACGTACCGGTCGAGGTCGAAGGTGGTCAGCATGATTACCCGGCAGTCCGGCACGTGCTGGAGGATCCGCCGGGTGGCCTGCAGGCCGTCGACGTTCGGCATCCGGATGTCCATGAGCACCACGTCGGGCCGGAGCCTGCGGGCTTCGGCCAGGGCCTCGGCTCCGTCGGCGGCCTCGCCGACCACGGTGATCCCCCGGGCGGTGAGGATCATGCGGAATCCGGTGCGGACCAGGTCCTGATCGTCGGCGATGAGAACCCGGGGCTTGGACGGCACGGTGGCGGGCGGGTTAGGGGGGTCGTCCCCGCTGGACGGCACGGTGGCGGGGGGGTTAGGGGGGTCGTCCCCGCTGGACGGCACGGTGGCGGGGGGGATAGGGGGGTCGCCCCCCCTGGACGGCACGGTCATGGCGGGTCCAGCGGGATGCGGGCCCGTACCCGGTATCCGCCGCCGAGACGCCGCCTGGCGTCCAGGTCGCCGCCGTACACCGCGACCCGCTCGGCCAGCCCGAGCAGGCCGCGCCCCGCGCCGTCGCCGTTGTCGCGTCCTGCGCCGTCGCCGTTCTCCCGCCCCGCGCCGTTGCCGTTCTCGCGGTCCGCGCCTGGGTCAGGGCCGCCCGCGGCGGCACCGGAATCGGTGAGCACGCTCGGCCCGGTGTTCAGCACTTCGACGCGCAGGGACCGGTCGGCGTAGCGGATCGTCACCTCGGCCTTGGCCCGGTTGCCGTGCTTGAGCGCATTGGTCAGCGCCTCCTGAACGATCCGGTAGGCGGTCAGGTCGATGCCGGCGGGCAGTGGCCGGGGCCGCCCGGAGATCTTGACTTCGACCGGAAGGCCGGCGAACGCGATCCGGTCGATCAGCGGGCTGAGCCGGCTCAGGCTGGGCTGCGGCGACAGATCTTGCTTGTCCTGGCCGGCCGGGGAGGGCGCCAGCAGGCCCAGCAGGTGCCGCAGTTCGGTCATCGCGCCGCGGCCCGCGTCTTCTACCGCGCGCAGGGCCCGGGCGGCCTCCGGTGGCATCGACGACTCGGGCAGCGCGGCGGCCAGCACCTCGCGGGCCGCCGACACCTGGACCACCATGAGGCTGACGTTGTGGCTGACGATGTCGTGCAGTTCCGTCGCGATTCTGGCCCGTTCGGCGTCCACGGCGGTCCGTGCGGCGTTCTCCCGCTCCCGGTCCAAGAGCCGGCTGCGGTCCTGGCTAGCCGTGCGGTGCAGGCGGCGGACCCGCGCCAGCGCCAGCCCCAGGCCCACCGCGCAGGCCGCCGCCAGCGCGGCGATCAGCCAGCCAGCCCAGGACGGTCCCATGTCCTCGATGTTTCCACCAGTCGCACACGGCGTGCATCCATCGGTGGATGCAGCGGCCTACATCACCAGGATGAGGCGGTGTGAAGGTTGCATCGGGGGATGGACGCCGCGGCCTGCCGGCTTACCTAGTGTCCGTGGCCATGAACACTGAAAACGGCACGGAGCAGGTCGTCGTCCAGCTTGACGAGGTGCGGAAGGCGTATGGCGCCACGGCCGCGCTGGACGGGGTTTCGCTGCAGATCGGCCGCGGTGAGGCGGTCGCGGTGATGGGACCGTCGGGCTGCGGGAAGTCCACGCTGCTCAACATGGTCGCCGGGCTGGACCGGCCGACATCGGGATCGGTGACGGTGCACGGCGAAAACCTGGGCCGGCTGGACGAGAAGGGGCTGGCGCTGTTCCGCCGCCGGCGGATCGGGATCATCTTTCAGTTTTTCAACCTGCTGGACGATCTGTCGGCCCTCGACAACGTCGCGCTGGCCGCCCAGCTGACCGGGACAGCGCCGGCCCAGGCGCGCAGGCGGGCGCTGGAACTGCTGGACGAGCTGGGCGTCGCAAGCCGCAAGGACGCCTATCCGGGAGTGCTGAGCGGAGGCGAGCGGCAGCGGGTCGCGGTGGCACGGGCACTGATGAACCGCCCGGCGGTGCTGCTGGCCGACGAGCCGACCGGGGCACTGGACAGCCGCAGCGGTGAGCAGGTGATGGACCTGCTGATCGACCTGAACCAGATCGGGCAGACGCTGCTCATGGTGACCCACGACCAGCATCTGGCCACGCGCTGCGCCAGCCGCGTGGTCACGCTGTCCGACGGCAAGGTCGCCGGTGAGGTCAGCCTGGAGCGTGCGTCATGAGCGCGGTGTGGCTGGCCGCGCGCGCGGCGGTCCGGCGCCGCCGGCTTCAGACGGTGGTGATCGGCTTCGTCGTGTTCATGTCGGCGGCGACGATGGTGATCGCGCTCAGCCTGCTGGCCGCCTCCGCGAACCCGTTCGGCCGGGCCTTCGCCGGGCAGGACGGCGCTCACCTGGCCGTTACCTTTGACTCGGCCCGGGTGAGCGATGCCCGCCTGGAGCAGACCACCCGGCGGCCGGGGGTGACGGCGGCGGCCGGCCCGTACGCCGAGGCCGTCGTCAACGTCACCGGCGTCTCGGCCTATCCCGCGGGACCAGGTCCGGCCCAGCCGAGTCCGGTCCAGCCGGGTCCGCTGACGGTGGTGAGCCGGTCCGGCCCGGGCGGCCCGGTGGACCACCTGAACCTGTGGCTGGGCCACTGGGCCACCGGGCCCGGTCAGATCGTGCTCGACCTGCCCACCACCGAGCAGATCAGCCAGCGAATCCTCGGCTCGTCCGTCGAACTGTCCGGCGGCCAGGTGCTCACCGTGGCCGGCGTCGCCGAAAGCGTGACCCAGTCTGCCGGCGCCTGGGTCACGCCGGCCGGGATCGCGGCGCTGCACCCGCATGCCACCCAGATGCTCTACCGGTTCGCCAGCGCCGCCACGGCCGCCGACATCAGCAAGGACCTGGCCACGGTCACCGCCGGGCTGCCCCACGGCGCCCTTGGCTCCGCCCAGTCCTACCTCACCGCCGAGGCGGCTTACACCTCCGGAGTCGGTCTGTACGTGCCGCTCCTGCTGACCTTCGCCATTCTCGGCCTGGTCGTGGCCGTCCTGATCGTCGCCAACGTGATCAGCGGCGCTGTCGTGTCCGGCTACCGGCACATCGGCATCCTGAAGGCCACCGGCTACACCCCGGATCAGGTGACCGCAGTCTACCTGGTGATGGTAGGCATCCCCGCCCTCATCGGCTGCGTCCTGGGCGTGGCCGTGGGCACCGTCCTGGCCATTCCGTTCGCCGGCGTCGCGCGGCAGGGGCTCGGCGTGTCCTCCTCGGTCATCAACCCGTCGGCCGACGTCATTACCCTGGCCGGCCTGCTCGCGGTGGTTGCGGCGACCGCACTCGGGGCCGCGCTGCGGGCGCGCCGGCTGCCGGCCGCGCGAGCGATCAGCGCGGGCAACGCGCCAGCCGCCGGTCGCGGTCTGCGGGCCCAGCGCATGCTGGCCGGAACCCGGCTGCCCCGCGCGGTCAGCCTGGGCCTCGGGCTGCCGTTCGCCCGCCCGGCCCGCACCACCCTGACCCTCGCGGCCGTGATCCTCGGCGTGCTCACGGCGACCATGTGCACCGGCCTGACCAGCACGGCGATCAGCTACGGCACCCTGGAGGAAAGCCACGGGTCGATCCAGGTCGGTGTGACCGCCGGCCAGCCCGGGGAGCCCGGCCAGCCCGGCCAGACCTCGAAGCTGAGCACGGCCGCGACCCAGGCGCTGCTGCAGTCCCTGCCCGGCGCCGTCCACGTCTACGCCCAGCTAGGGACCCAGACCCGGCTCGCTGGCTCCAACCAGAGCATCAGCGTCAGCTTCGACCGCGGGGAGAACGCCAGCCAGGTCTACCCCGTCGTCAAGGGGCACTGGATCGACGGCCCGTACCAGGCCGTCGCCGGTCCCGGGTTCCTCGGCAGGCGCGATCTGACCGTGGGCAGCCACCTGACCCTGGAGATGGATGGCCACCAGGTCACGGTCACCATCGTGGGGGAGAGCTGGAACGGTGACGGGATCGACGCCGACTGGTCGGCCCTGACCGCCCTGGCGCCCGGAAAGCAGGCCGAATTCTACGGTGTCCAGCTCACCAAAGGCGCCAGCATCAGTGCCTACCTGGCCGCCGTCCGCAAGGCCGACCCGGGTCTGTCCCCGGCGCCGAACAACAAGATCAACGCCGGCACCGAGCTCGTCGCCACCTCCGCGACGCTGTTCACCGTGCTGCTCGCGATCGTCGCCGCGCTGGGAGTGTTCAACACGGTCGCGCTCAGCACCCGCGAGCGCCGCCGCGACCTCGGCATGCTCAAGTCGATCGGGATGACACCCCGCGAGGTGACCGGCATGATGGTCGCCTCCATGGCCGAACTCGGCGTCCTGGGCACGCTGATCGGCCTGCCGCTGGGGATCCTCGCCCACCGCGTGGTGGTAGCGGCCATCACCCACGCCGCGTTCTTCATCCTGCCCGCTTACATGATCAACGTCTGGAGCGCGGCCCTGGTCGCCGCGTTGGCGTTCTCCGGCCTGGCCATCGCGATCCTCGGCGCGTTCATCCCGGCCCGCTCGGCAGCACGTCTCACCATCGCCACCGTCCTGCACAACGAGTAACCACTGCGCACCTGGCGGCGGCGTCGCTACGCCTTGGTGGCGGCGCCACGCCGGGTCCGGCGTCGCCGCCGCCGGACGGCGCTGACCGTGATCACAACGGCCGCCAGCGCCGCCTCGATCTCGCCGGTCCGGATCAGGTTGCGGGTATCCGCGAGGTGGAATCCGTTGTCGGCGGGGCCGACCGTGATCACGCCGGCCTTGATCTGCCGGAGCCGCAGGAGAACCTGGCGGGAAGGAGCCGGCCCGGGGCCTCCGCCGATACGTGTGCCGCCACCGCCGGAGGCGTGCGCCCACAGCAGGCCCAGCCCGACGATGACCGCCACCGTGAGGACGACCGCGGTGAGATGCCGGAGGAACTTCACCGTGACCGCCCCGGACGCCAAGCGGCGAGACGGCGGGCCACTGCCACGATCCACCGCCAGCGCAGCGCGGCGTGGATGGGCACGAGGATGAGCGTCAGCGTCGCGGTGGTGTCGTGCATTTGCCGCCAGAAGGAGCTGGCCGGAGGGGTGATCCCCAGCTGCGGCAGCGCCACCTCGGATATCAGGATGCCGGACGCGATGCACAGCGTCATGGACAGCAGCAGTAACAGGTTGACCAGCCAGATGAACCGCTCGCGGCCGCCTGGGCGCAGTAGCTTGCGGGTGGTGCGGATCACCCAGTCCCAGTGCAGTGTGATGTGGATCAGCAAGACCGCGCCAAGCCCGATGCCGAGCCATTCATGGGTGGCGAGCCCGGTGAATCCCAGGCTGTAGGCGAGCGTGTAGGCGACCAGCAGGAGGGCGTCGAGCCAGAAGTCGAGCCGGGTACGGGCCAGTATCCGCCCGCGGCCGCCGGTGATCGGGGGATCCGCCGACCCGGCCACGGCGACCTCGCTGGTCCCGGGCGCGGGCCCCGGTCCCGGTTCGGGCCGCCCGGTCACTGGCGCACCACTGGGCGAGCATGCTCAGCCAGGCCGGGGCGTGATCGATTCACATTCGAGAGTATACTTTCAGCGTATAGTCGATACAAACGGCGCGCAGCACCGCCCGGCCCGCTCTCGCAATGGGCAAGGGAAAGGCGATCACGGTGCGCAACGTAATCCCGATGCCACGAGAGCAGGTTAAGGTCACGCTGTCCAAGGGCGTCACTCACTTCCGGTACCTGGACTGCGGTGAGACCGCCCGGAGATAACAGCGGAGGAGAACGATGCCGCAGCCGGATCTCGCCTCGGCCGCCCGGGCCATCATCGACGGCAACAGCTACCTGACGATCGCTACCGCCGACCGGGCCGGGCGGCCTTGGGCATCCCCGCTGTGGTACGCACATGCCGGCCACCAGGAGTTCTTCTGGATCTCGTCTCCGGCCGCCCGTCACTCGCGCAACCTCGCTGAACGTCCGCAGGCCGGGATCGTCATCTTCGACTCCCGCGCGCCGATCGGCGACCCGCAGGCGGTGTACCTGACCGTGACCGCCTGCGAGGTGCCCGGCGACCGGCTCGCTCAGGGCATCGAGGTGTTCTCGGCCAGGTCGCAGGCGCACGGCGCCAGGAAGTGGGCGCTCGCCGACGTGCGGGAGCCCGCCCCGCATCGCCTCTACCGGGCCACCACCTCGGAGTGCTTCCTGCTCGACCGCCTCGACCAGCGAATCGCCGTCGTAGTGGCGGACTAGAGCCGGTTAGCGAGCGCTAGCCGAGCGCGTGATCATTCACCGCTATGGGTTGAGCCGCAGGAGCCGTTCCGCGTTCGCGTGAGCCACTTTCTCTTTGTCGCCGGGAGCCAGCGGCGCGGAGTTCATGAAATCGACCGCTTTCGCTGAGGTCTCGAACGGATAGTCGATCGAGAACATCACGTTGTCGATGCCCATCGCCTCGATCGCGCCGATCAGCGCCGCATGCGAGAACACGCCGGTCGTCGTGATCGAGATGTTGGCGCCGAAGTACTCCGAGGGCAGTTTGCCCAGCGGCTGCTTGAGGTCAAGGTCGGCGTAGCGGGCGTCGAAGCGGGATAGCTGGAAGGGCAGGAACTCGCCCATGTGCCCCAGGATGATCCGCGCGCCCGGGAACCGGTCGAAGACGCCGCCGAAGATCAGCCGCATCGCATGCCCGCCGGTCCTGGCCGCCCAGCTCCAGACCGCGCTGTCGAGCTCGGGATATCCGCGCACGACGTTCCA
>Ga0335073_10004572_pt1 | contig 19332 bp, 15 predicted proteins | sample Lox_Sample_22_FD_207093 | JGI IMG/M metagenome (GOLD analysis project Ga0335073, IMG submission 207093) | Soil microbial communities from Loxahatchee National Wildlife Refuge, Florida, United States - Lox_Sample_2.2 | ecosystem: Environmental > Terrestrial > Soil > Wetlands | place: USA...
CGGGCGGATGGAGACAAAAGCCGCCGCCACGAATGATATTTTGCAGAGCGCGAAACTCATCCGCGAAACGCTGGCGACGTTCCCCCATCAAGTGCGGGCCATTGTTGGGGATAAAAATGGTCTCCATTTGATTTTGTCGGATCACAATGACGTGCCGGATTCGACGCCGATTTATATTCGTGTTTGCGACGGCAAACAGTGTGCCTCCTTCGTGACTTTCAGCGGCCAGGAAATTGCCATGGCGGGCCGGGAAGTGACAGTGCTTTCCGACGCGCGCGGCGGTGTCATTTTGACCGGCAATCGGTTCCTCTGGTCAAGCGACGAGCGGGTAGCCGTGGATAATGGCTGGAAAATCGAAGCCAGGAATTTGGGCCGATTATAAGGAATGGGGCAACGATGAACAAATGGGCAATGGTTTTTTGGGTTCTGGCGGCAGTGGTACAATCGCCGGCGGAGACGAACGCGGCCGTCCGGCTGGCTGTGGTTTCAGGAACCGGCGAGGCCATGACGGCGGCGGATGTTTTGACCGCCCAACTTTCAGGCAATGACAAGATCCAACTGCTGGAACGCGATCAAATTGAAAAAGTTTATCGCGAACAAGGAATTTCAGCGGCCAACCGGGACGATTTGAAGCTGGGCCGGATTCTCGGCGCGGACGGTTTGCTGTTATTGAACGTCGTCCGAACGCCGCAGGTGACCAATTTGGCCGCGCGGCTGATCGCGATCAAACCGGGCGTGGTGTTGACGGATGGAAGTTTTCCGTGGCCGTTGAAAGATTCTGTCCAGTGGTCACAAGCGGTTGCCGACGGCCTCAATGCCTTTTTGCCCAAATTGTCGTTGCTGGCCAAGGATGCCATCCCCATTTCCATCGTCAATTTGCGTGCCGCGGTTTCCTCCACCGATGAGCAGGAAACGGAACGCGATTTGAAGCTGTTGACCATTCAACGATTAAGTCAGGAACGGCAGTTGTTTGTTTTGGAGCGGCAGAAAATGCAATTGCTGAGCCAGGAGAAAGAATTGAAATCCGACGAATCGACATTTTGGGACGGGAGCTACTTGTTGGACGGCACCGTAGACCAAAACGGCTATTCCAGGGATACCGTCACCATCAATGCGCGGTTAACTCCACCGAAAGGTGGCGCGCCACTGAGTTTTATGGTCGTCGGCAGTCGCACCAACCTGGTGGAAGTTGTCAATCGATTGGCCACCAACGTCACCGCATTATTGAAAGTCAGCTCCACGGTCGCGGAATGGAACACTTCGGATGAAGCGGCGCAATATTTTGACGAAGCAAAATGGGCATTGCGCTGGGGGATCTATCCCGAGGCACAGGCGGCAGCAGATTCCGCTTGGGCATTGGGGAAAAGAGACTTGAACTGCGCTTTGGTGCGGGTGAAATCATATCTTATGGCCGCCCCTCCTGCAGCAGACTGTATTGAGCAAGGCACCTTCTACAGCTCGCCCGGTCAGAGGTCGAATTGGCGCGCAGATCTGAAAAAGATTTCTGATAACCACGTTGCCGCCGTCTTTCAAACCAATTCAGAGGAAATTGACTACGTCGCGGTCAACCGACTGCCGGATTCCAGACGAATTGACTGCGCTCTACGCGCGTTGGAGCTCTATTATGAGTTCAGCCAGTCTTCGCCAGATGGCGAACCTAAAATACTCACAAGAGGCCCCGGCTGGAATGATTGGCACAATTCGGATTGGTACAACGTGGGAGTTGAGGATTTAGTCGCTGCCACGCGAGTTTTACAGGTTTTCAATTGCGTCCCCAATTTGCAAAAACCTGTTGCCGAAAAATTGGCTGACCTGCGGGCAATCGCTCGCTCGGTTGCCAGGTTAATCTCCGAATCTCCATCCGTGCATCAGAGTTACTTCGTGGGTAATCGCATTGCGGTCTATGATGAACTGGCATTCACGGTTGGCGAAGATGGCGGCAGAAATCCGAATATTTTCAGTTGCGAGGCGAAATGGGGATGTTTTTGGCAGGAAACGCCCGATGACTGCGTAGCGCTTTACCGCAAATTAATGAGCAGTCCGACCTTCTGTTACCTCCATGAAAAATTCTGGTTCCCCAGTGAGTACGACCGCTACCGATTGCGCCTGCCACGATTGGTCGCCTGGAACGAGGAAGATCGAGAGCGCATCCCGACTGTCTGGCATCAATTCATTCAGGAATTGGATGATTCCTCCAATCTATTGCTACAGCTGGAAGGAAAGGCCTTAAAACTTGCCGATTCGGATGGTGAAACGGCAATGGCCGAATCATTCACCAACCTTTTTGAATCGATGGTCGAGAACCGCGATATTCTCGTAACCAACAACGTGGACATCCTGTATTTGGACTGGCAGACCGGTTCGCTGATCGAGCGGATGGGTGGAGATCTGGCGTCTGATACCAAAGAATCATTAAGACGTATCTATTACTCCGAATACAGTCCTAAACTCGACGCCATGGAACAGGAATATAGAAACAAGACCGTGTCTAGCGGGCGAACGGAGGAGGCCTTTGAAAAACAGGTGAAATTCCTGAGAGACAACACTTCTTATGATTGGGTTCAATTCAACCGGGTTTTTGAGTCGCGAGATTACACCAAGGCTCAAGCGGCCGAACTCCTCCCCTTGCTGGTTGCGTACCAATCAAATCTGATCGCCCGGGCGAAAGACAAGCCGGCCCAGGACCGATTTAAAGCAGAAAGTGCCACGAATTGGATCGATTTCTACGTCGGCAAACCTGCGAAGGAAATTCTAAACCCAACCACGCCACCACCGCGTCCGCAAGTTCAAGTTCAAGTATCGAAACCCGCTGCGGCAACACGAGTTGCCGTGACGGCACCAGTCGCCGTCAAGGCACCGGACGAACCGGCTACGAACATTTTGCTGGTTACCCGTTTTTTGAAAATTCCGGTTGACGGACTTCAGGGTAACGATATCTCTGGGATTCAAATCTTCGCCGAACGCTGGTGCGAAGGAAAGCTATTGGTCGGCCTGAGCTATAGCGAAACGGTTTATGAGTTTGACCAGCAGGGCAACTGGAAATCCACCAGCTCTAAGTCTCGGGTAGTTATCGCCCTATTTAATCCCGGTACGGGAAATTGGGACATGGTCTATTGTCCGGAGGCCTCAGAGTTCGATGTGATCAGGCTTAATTTGCTACATGACAACCATCGCATGGTTCTGTTTCAGGGTGATCTGTTCTCCAGTGAAGAAGGGCAGTTGCAGAAATTTGATTTCCGGCAACGCGTCTGGAAGAATTTGGAGATTCCCCAACAAAGCAGCTATGACTTGTTTGTCGTGGACGGCCATCTTTTGGCGACCGACGCGAACACCATTCTCGAAGTTACCGACGGCGGGAATGGCACTCGCATCCTGGCCAGCACCCGCCGCCGCCCGGCCGAATCGGCGTTGGACCAACTGGACACTCTTGGTTTTCATTCTTCCTTCGCCGGTGGGGCCCCTTCACCGCCGGAATTGTTTTCAAGTCCGGATCATTCGATTTGCGCCAACATCGAAAACAAGATTTTTTGTTGGAACGGACAGGATTGGCGCGAAGTTTTGACCCTGCGGCTTTCCCAGCCACCCGAAATTTTTGAAGATACGATCGTGTTTCGCGAGGTTCCCAATTTGGGTTCCGACGACCGCCCCACGCTATGGATTTGGAGCAAGGGTAAATCGGCACCCGAATTAGCCTTGTCAGACAAACCGCGGCCACACCCGGGCATTATCAATCCATCCTTCCCGAAGGCCGACAATCAGAATTCACACCCCTTTTGGCGATCGCTCGACAATGACTACCTGACCAGTTCCGCCATGACGTACTTCGAATCAAACCTCTATTTCTTCGTTGAACACGCAGGCGTCACCAACGTGAATGGTCATTGGACGGCAACGGCAGAAGACGGTTATCATGCCAAACTGGTCAGTTTGAGCCGGGATTTGGCTGAACCGATTGTTGTGCCTTTGAAATTTGATGTGGAACGCGGAACGCCCCCGCTTAAAAGCCCCACCGAAAGAAATGAACCCTGGTTGGCCATGAACCCGTTGTTGTCGGCCACCATGATGTGTTTCTCCCACGGCAAACTCTTTTTAAGCCAGCGCAATTCACCGGGCGTTTGGACGATTCCCACAGCCGAGATTGAATCTGCAATCGATACGCAAAAGAAAATTCAAATTGCAGAGCAATCACGTTTACTGGCAGTGGCGGAACAACATCGCCAGGATTTGCTCGCGAAATATGATTTGAACCACAGTGGGAAGATCGATCCTCAAGAACGCGAAGCGGCTTTGGATGACCCTGTTTTCATCGAGTCCGAATTGGATGTGATTGACGCCAATCACAATGGCCGGCTGGATCCGGAGGAGCTTGCTTATTTCGATGCCAATCAGAATAGAATTTTGGAGCCAAAGGAACAGGCGGGAATTGACATTGCCGAGCATCTGTTCGCCGAACGGCTCATGAAGAAATTTGATGCCAATGGTGATGGTATCCTCGACCGGGATGAGTTCAGGAACCTGTGCCAGTCTTGTGGTTTTGGAAGAGCGCCGGGAGGCTTCCCCTCGTCATTGGAATTTTCCGCCGCAGATGAAGACCACGATGGGCAGGTTGACTTGAAAGAATTGGAGTCCTTTCTGAAGCAACAACTCCGCCTGCAACTCCATCCTCGCGGAGCAGCCGGGGCTGTATTTTTCAGGCAGCAAATGGCTTTTCCCAATGCCACCGCCGACCCGCAGCGAATGTTCAAAGCTTATGTGGAATTCTATTGGCAACATCCGGAGGGCAACTCAGGCGGAAAGTGACCCGTGAATCCAATGACTGGAATGCGCGATTTTTTTCAAAGGTCCTGTTGTTCAGAATTGTCGCAGTAATTAGAAATGAAATTGATCTCTCAATGGCTGTTGCTGGGGCTGACCGCTTGTTGGCCCGGCGTGGCCCGGTCGCAATTGCAGCTTTTGCCCAGCCGCGAACCGCAACAGGTGTTCGCGGGTGGTGCGCGGGACATTGCCGTCGTCTGGCAGAATACCGGCCGACAGCCGGCCAGCGCCGAAATTCGCACGCGGGTTTTTCAAACGACTTCGGCGACCATGGTTCAGCTTGGTGAAAGCGCATGGAAAACACTTCAAGTGCTGCCGGGACAGACGGTTCTGGAATCGGCACAAATTGATTTCCCTGACGTAAAGGCGGAAACCAAATTCCTCGTCCAATGGCTGCTGGATACGAATCGTGTCATCGGCGTGACCCAAGTCCGGGTTTACCCGACCAATCTGCTCGGGCAATTACAAATGCTGGCGAAAAATCGCTCGTTAGGTGTTTTTGATCCGCAAAGTCAACTCAAGCCACTGCTGAAAAATTCAAAGGTGGATTTCGTGGATTTGGGGGAATCCGAGCTGGAACATTTCCCGGGCAAACTGGCCATCATCGGACCATTTGCCTCCAAAGCTCAGGTCCCGGAAGGTTTGGCAAAACGAATCAAAGTGCTTGCCCAAAAGGGAGCCGCAGTAGTCTGGATTCTGCCGCCGGATACCAGTAAAGAACTTCACCCGTCGTTTTATCTGGTGCCGGAATGTTCCGGCGTCGTCGTCGTGGCGCAGGCAGCCCTGATTGCAGACCTGGCGGCAGACCCAAAATCACAACTGAATTTGCTTTATTTTTGCAATCTGGCATTGCATCCCCGGTTTTTAACTTTGCCGGATTTGTCTTCATAATCCAAAATTTAAAATATGATGTTGAAATCCATTCCGATTCTGATGGTCGCCTTTTTAAGCGGCAGTCTGGCACTGGCTGAAATGCCCCCGTTAACTGTGGCCGTTTATGATTTCACCGGCAGTGCGGAGGCAAACAGTTATGGCCAGAATGTAACGGCCCTGGTCACCGCCGATCTGACGGCGGAAACCAATCTGGTGATGCTCGAGCGGGCGGAATTGGACAAGGCGCTGAGCGAGCAGGCGTTTGGGGTTTCCGGCATGGTCAGCTCGGATGCCGCTGCCAAAATCGGCCAGATCACCGGGGCCAGGGTTCTCGTGGCCGGTCAGGTCATCAAAACCGGTGGAGATCATCTGGTAATTGTTGCTGACATCATCGGAACGGAAACCGGCCGGCTTTTTGCGGCGAAAGTGGAAGGCGCCCCGGATGACCTGGCGGAACTGACTTCCGATTTGAGCCGGAAGATTGCGCAGACCATCATGGCTCAGACGACAAACCTGGTGGCGACGGCGGAAGAGTCGCACGCGGAGCGTTTGGCGCGAATTGTTAAAAGCATCAAAGGCAAAAATCGTCCCGCCGTGTCCGTTGACGTCGTCTGGCCCAATCGCAGAGGACACAGTTCCACGGCCGAAGCTGAATTCGGGGCCATTTTATTGAAGGCCGGATTTGAGGTGGTGGACAGCAATTCTGACCGCAGGCCGGACGTGGAAATCACGGGAGTTGACGATGCCAGCAGCGGGCCGCGCCGCGGCAATTTGTTTTCGTTTCGTGCCGTCATTGACTTGAAAGTCCAGGAACGGCGAACGGGCAACATCATTACGTTTGATCACCAGGAAAGCACTGCTACCGACATTGCCCGGGCAGGGGCTGACCGGGCGGCGCAAGTGAATGCCGTGGATGCGCTGGCGGCAAGGGTTCTCCCGCTGCTGGCAAATAGCCCCGCCAATTCAAAGGAATAAGATGAAGGCAATCCTATCCATTATTTTGAACCTGTCCGTTGCCATTCTGGTGGCTCATGCCGCGCCACAACCACCGATTACTGTCGCCGTCTATGATTTGTCCGGGGAAGGCGATGCGGAAAGCTACGGAAACAAGGTAACCGCGCTGGTCACTGCTGATTTAACCGCCGAAACCAACTTGGTAATGGTCGAGCGCGCGGAATTGAACAAGGCGCTGCGTGAGCAGGCTTTTGGCGTTTCCGGCATTGTCAGTTCGGATGCCGCGGCCAAAATCGGCCAGATCACTGGCGCCAAGGTTTTGGTCGTCGGTCAGGTGATCAAAACCGGGGAAAATCATCTGGTCATCGTCGCCGAGATTATTGGGACAGAAACCGCGCGGCTCTTTGCGCCGACAGTGGATGGACCGGCCGACAATTTGCTTGAGCTGACCTCTGAGTTGAGTGCGAAGATCGCCCGGACTATCAGCGATCAGGCCACGAACCTCGTGATGCCGCCGGAAGAATCCCACGAAGCCCGACTGGAACGCATCATCAAAAGTATCCACAGTACGAACCGGCCCAACGTCTCAGTGTATATCTTGCAGTATAACCGATACGGGACCCGTTGGCCGGATGTTGTGGCGGAAAACGAATTCGGCGCCCTTTTACTTAAAGCCGGTTTTGAGGTGGTAGACAATAATTCCGACCAGAAACCGGATATCGAAATCATTGGGGAAGCCGTCACCAGTTGGGGCGAAGCGTCCCCGGCGCGCGGAGGGTTGCTTTCCATCAACGCATCCGTTGAGGTCAAAATCCAGGAAAAAAAGACGGGCAAAATCATTGCTTTCGATCGTCAGGAAAGTGCCGCCATCGGTGCTGGAGAAACAGTGGTTGACCAGACGGCCCAAGTGAACGCGGTGGATGCACTGGCCGAACGGGTGTTGCCACTGCTGGCGAAATGATATTTAACTCAAGAATCCAATTATGAAAATAAAGGCTGTTCTTTTCCTGGCGCTAACACTGATCGCCGGCACAGTCATTGCCGCCGATACACCGCCGGTTTCGGTCGCCATTTTCGATTTCCAATCACCGTACCGGGTTCGGTTGCGAAACGACATCGGGTTGGTTTCTTCGTTGCTGACGGCGAATTTGTCGTCCAATCCGCGGCTCACCTTGGTTGACCGTGCGGAATTGAATAAGGTTTTGAAAGAGCAGGCTTTTGGGTTGTCCGGTGAAATTACGCCTGAAACGGCGGCAAAAATCGGCCAATTGATCGGCGCAAAAATTCTGGTAACCGGACAAATTTTCAACGTGGGTGATACGGTGGGCACCGATATTGGAAAAGAGGGCGCTCAGAGTGAAATCCTCATCGTTGCCAACGTCATCGGAGCGGAAACGGGAAGAATTTTCGCGCAACGAGAGCAAGGCGCGCGGGAAAATCTGGTGAAGATGGCCGATGATTTGTCCGCAAAAATTTCGGAAACCGTCTCCAACCAATACACTAACCTTGTCGCCGCCAAAGCTGTTTCCACGACACAGCAAATTCAGGACATCATCGGCAAACTTCCGGCCAAGCCGCGTCCGGCGGTTTCCATCCAAATTGCTGAACAATTTCTCAACATGAAAAAGGCCGGCCAGACGTCGCCAACGGAACTGGGCGCGATTTTCAAGGAAGCCGGATTTGAAGTCGTGGACGAAAACTCGGACAAACGGCCAGACATTGTCATCACCGGCACCGCCACAAGCTCTGTGAACGGCAAAGGCCACGACAAACTCATTTCATCATCCGCAACGTTGAACATCAAAGCCCAGGATCGGCTGACCGGAAAAATCCTGTTCCTTGACCGGCAGGATAGCACCGCGGTTGATCTCAACCGGCAAATGTCTGCGAAAAAAGCGTTGCAGGACGCGGCGGACAAATTAGCCGCAAGACTGATACCCGTGCTCGCGCAGTGACGATTTGAATTTAATCCAGATAAAAAATCCAAAGTTATGAAAACATTTATGAAATCCGTTTTAATGGCTGCGCTCGTTTTGCTCGCCGGCAATACGATGGCTGCCGACCAGATTCTCACCGTCGCCGTATTTAATTTCGAGTCGAAGGACGAAGCCGTGCACGGTCTCGGACCCAAGGTCGCTGATTTGATCAGCGCCAATCTGTCCGCCGAACCGGACATCATCACCGTGGAACGCGCGGAACTGGAAAAGGCACTGGGCGAACAGGAACTCGGCCAGTCCGGCATGGTCAGCCCCGATACGGTGGCCAAGGTTGGTAGTCTGACGGGCGCCAAGGTGCTCGTGACCGGCCGGGTTTTTGAGGCGGACAATCAGCTTTTCATCGTCGCCAAAATCATCGGCACGGAAACCAGCCGGGTTTATGGCGATCTGGTCAGTGGACCGACGGAAGGTTCGCTGGCGAATTTGTCGGCACAAATGGCAAAAAAGATTGCCGCCGTGGTCGCGAAGGAGGGCGATACACTGGTTGCTAAGGTTGAATCACGCGCCGACCGCATTGCCAGAATCAAAAAGGATCTGGGCGGTAAAAAACTTCCGGCCGTTTCCGTGAAAATTGCCGAACAGCATTTCGGGCAATTCGTCATTGATCCGGCGGCGCAAACCGAGTTGTCGCAGATATTGCAGCAATGCGGTTTCACCGTGGTGGATGACCTTTCGACCAACAAGGCAGACGTGGCCATTACCGGCGAAGCATTCAGCGAATTCGGGATGCAAAAAGGCAATCTGAAAAGCTGCCGCGCGCGGATTGAAATCAAGGTGCGCGATATAGCCAGCGGAAAAATTCTGGATGTTGACCGTCAAACCAGCGTTGGGGTGGACTTGGCCGAGCATGTCGCGGCCAAAACCGCCCTGGAAAACGCAGCGGACATGCTGGCCGAACGCGTGATTCCCCAACTGACATCGCAATGACCGTTCACCCCTCACATTTATGGAAAAAATATATCTGATGGTTATTTCCTCCCTTCTCTTCAATTGTGGGCCTGTCCTGCAGGCACAAGAAGCCCAGAAACCGTTGCCTTCTGATAACGCGTTATCTGAGAAAATCGGTGGCATTTGGCCATTCGAGGGAGATTTGTTGAATGGGAACGCTCACCGTTCCGCCCGAATCAACCTGGCTACGAATAGTCAATATACGATTGAAGTTAAAGACCGGATGACAGAGAGGCCTGCCAAAGGAGAGGAAAGCATCCGCGCAAGCTTGGGAACGTGGTTGGTTAAGGATGGATGTCTGGTAATGACCAAGTTGAAAATGCGTTCGGGGGACGGGGATATTCAGTCAATGTCGAAACCCGAGGTTTCAACGAACAGGATTGTGCGGGCAACGGACAAGCAACTAGTGTTCATATATGAACTCACGGGTCGTGAGCAGGCTTGGAATCGCGGCAATTGAGGTCCAATACCGTGTCAATCGATTTTGTATCTTCTGCGCCTTTTTGTTGCGGCGGTTTTACTGAATTGCTCCTAGACCAGGACCACCGAAGCGGCGACAATACTTTTAAACATGGAAGCGAAAACACTGACGACTCTGATTCAGACCCTCATCGCGACGGTGGAGAAACGAATTCCTGAATATCTCGCGGTTGACGCAGACCGGAAACTCAACGAGGGAAATTGCGCCCTGTGCATTGTGGATGAAGCCGGCGGGGTGCACGGAAAAATGTTCGGCACCGACAAAATCCGGCAGCGCCGATGCTTCCATATCGCCTGGACCAAGGCGAGCCAGGTCTGGATTACCGGATACAAAACCGGTGAGTATGAGAAATTGGTTTTTAACGGTGAAGTGGATGAAAAGAAGTTTGGGATCATCCGACCGGATTTTGTCGGCTGGATCGGCGGCCAGCCCGTCGTCATTGACGCTCAGACCAAGTTGTCTGTCGGGTTCAGCGGTTTTCGCGGCACCAGCGATTTGGAGATCGTCCAAAAAGCCGTGGCCGATGTGACAGGTCGCAAGAGTAAAACGTGACTTGGTCTGCCGGGCTTTAGAGCAAATTCATTACAACTGTAGCCACAAAAATTTGCAAAAAAGCACAGAAGAAAATTTCCTTTCCGCGCTTTTTGTGCCTTTTCCCGGCTATAACTTAGATTGAAATGCTCCAGGGCCGCTTTAAAGCGGCTTCAATGCGTCGAGCGCAGGATGACGTTCGTGGTGAACAGCAGGATCATGATGACGTTGATGGAGAACTTGCCCACGATGCCCGCCAACAAACCGACCGTCGCACCCAGACCGGCTTTTGCCGCCGGCTTCCATTCCCGGCCGCCAGTCAATTCCAGCAAGGTCGCGCCGACGAACGGGCCGATAATGATTCCCGGCAAGCCAAAGAAAAGGCCGACGATGCCGCCGAGCACCGCGCCCAACGCCCCGCGCCAGGTCGCGCCAAATTTGTTGGCTCCGAACCAACCGGCCACGAAATCGAACACCAGGGCGGCTACCGTGAGCAACACCAGGATAATCAACACGGATTGGTTGACACTGGCTGCGCCAAAACAGAGCCGGTGACCAATCGCTGCGGCCAGGACGACCAGCGTGCCCGGGAATCCGGGTATGAGGCCGCCGATCAGCCCCGCCAGCATCACCAGCAGGGCGAGGCTCAACCCGATGATTTCCGTCGTTGTCACGAAATGAAATTGTAGCAGTGAATGTAAGTTCGCTCCAATTGAAATGAGCCGACTCACGTCGGCTGCTACGAACAATAAATGGTGGCCATGCGCAAGCACCAAAGACCTTGATTCGGTTTGGATTTGATTCTACAAGGAGGTCGCGCCCAATCAGCTTATGGAACGCCGCCCGCTCAAAATGGCCAGACGGCCTCTCAATTTTTTAAGCGTAAAGTTACTTGTATTTTGGATAGTTCTTGGTGCCGTTTGGATTGCAACGGCTGGGCGGATTGCTTTTTGGATGACGATTTTATTGCCTTTTGCCGGTCTTGTCACAATCGCCATTTGGCAAACTCGCTTTTCGTCGCGTCATCTCGTGTGGACAATGCTTACGACTCATTGTCCACAGTGCGGGACATGGCCGATGAATTACAAAAGTTCTTCAACAAGTGAAAATCGTGGCTTTTTGATTTGTGAGAAGTGTCAAATCGAATGGGATTTGGGTCCGAATACAGGAGCGCTCGGAAGCTGTTACAACAATAATGACCTTTTTAAAAATATTTCTGAGAACATTGACAAACAGGTTCAGAGCAATGAACCGCCTCAAATGGGAGAGACTTTTGAACGATTGAAAAAGGAAGGCCATTCGGCGGAAGAAGCCCGCCGATTAATTTCAGCGGCAGTTGCAGTGGAAGTCTTTTACATTGTTTGTGACCACAAACCATTCAACAGTGAGCGATACGCGTGGAATCTCAAACGATTGCCTCAATTGCCGTGGGACGCGCAGGGAAAAGAACTTTACCGAGTTTAACTATTTCCTCGCCCGCTTCAATTTTTTGTAACTCACCGGCTTCGTTTCCGGTTTTTCGCCGTTGACCATGCGTTTGAGTTCCTTGATCTGGTCGCGGAGCAGGGCGGCTTTTTCAAATTGCAATTCCTCGGCGGCTTTGAGCATTTCCGTTTCCAGTTCGCTGATCGTTTCGGTCAAATCCACGTCCATGGCGGCGTCTTTGAGCACCGACGCCCCGGCTTCCCGTTTCGATTCGTAAACCGCCAGGCTTTCTTCAACGGCCCGGCTGACACTGCGCGGCGTGATGTTGTGTTCTTTATTGTAGGCCATCTGCTTCTGCCGGCGATACTCGGTGACCGCCAGAAATCGCTTGATGCTGTCGGTCATCACGTCGGCATAAAGGATGACTTCGCCGTGGAGATGGCGCGCGGCGCGGCCGGCGGTTTGAATCAAGCTCGTTTCGCTGCGCAGAAAACCTTCCTTGTCCGCATCCAAAATCGCCACGAGCGAAACTTCCGGCAAATCCAAGCCTTCGCGCAGCAGGTTGATGCCCACGAGCACGTCGAATTCACCCTTGCGAAGCGACCGCAAAATTTCCACACGCTCGATGGCGTCAATCTCGCTGTGGAGATATTGCACATTCACACCGATACCGCGCAGGTAATCGGTCAGTTCCTCGGCGGTGCGTTTGGTCAGCGTGGTGACGAGCACGCGCTCCTTCGCGTCGGCGCGTTTGCGGCATTCCTCGATGAGATCGTCAATCTGGCCTTTAAGCGGTTTCAGCGTGACCTTCGGGTCCACCAGTCCGGTCGGGCGGACGACGAGTTCGGTGACGCCAGCTCGCTCGCCGACTTGAACTCCCTCTCCGCCGCGGAGCGGGGGAGAGGGCTGGGGTGAGGTGGCGCGTTTCTCAGTTTGCCCCTCGCCCCGACCCTCTCCCCGCTTAATCGCGGGGCGAGGGAGAAAACTTTCCCGCGACCATTCCAGTTCGCGCGCGGCGGGTGTGGCGCTCACGTAAATCGTCTGGCTCTGCATCGCCTGAAATTCGGCAAATTTCAACGGGCGGTTATCCAGCGCGCTCGGGAGGCGGAACCCGTATTCCACCAGCACCGTCTTGCGCGAGCGGTCGCCTTCAAACATCGCGCCGATCTGCGGCACCGTTGCGTGCGATTCGTCAATCACCAGCAGGTAATCGTGCGGAAAGAAATCGATCACGGTTGCAGGCCGCGAGCCGGGCGGGCGTCCGGCGATGTGGCGCGAGTAATTTTCGATGCCGGAACACACGCCCATTTCCTCCATCATTTCCAGATCGAATTCCGTGCGCTGTTTGATGCGCTGGGCTTCGAGCAATTTTCCATTCTTTTCAAACCAGACGATGCGCTCGCGCAACTCCTCACGGATCGCGAGCGCGGCGCGCTTCATCTTGTCGGCGGTGGTGACGAATTGTTTGCCGGGGAAAATGGTCACGGCGTCGAGCGATTCGGTTTTGCCGCCGGTCAACGGCTCAAAGCGGCTTAATCGCTCGATTTGCTCGCCGAAGAATTCGACGCGCAAGCCATCCTCGCGTCCGGCGGGTCGGACCTCCACCGTGTCGCCGCGCACGCGAAAATGGCCGCGCTCGAAGGCGATGTCGTTGCGGTCGTATTGCAAGTCCACCAGGCGCGTGAGGAGTTGTTCGCGTGAAATGTCCTGGCCGACGCGGATCGGGATGACCATGGCCTCGTAATCCTCCTTGCTGCCGATGCCGTAAATGCATGACACACTGGCGACGACCACGACGTCGCGGCGCGAGAACAGCGAGCTCATGGTCGAGAGCCGCAATCGCTCGATTTCCTCGTTCCGGCTGGAATCCTTTTCGATGAACGTGTCGGTGCGGGGGATGTAGGCCTCCGGCTGGTAATAATCGAAATAGCTGACGAAGTATTCGACGGCGTTGTGAGGGAAAAACCCTTTGAACTCGGCGTAAAGCTGCGCCGCCAGTGTTTTATTGTGCGAGATGACGAGTGTCGGCTTGTCCACGTTCTTGATGACGTTGGCAATCGCGAAAGTCTTGCCGGAACCGGTCACGCCGAGCAGGGTTTGATGTTTCGCCCCGGACATAATGCCGTCGGTCAGCTTCGCAATCGCTTGCGGCTGGTCCCCGGCAGGTTTGAACGGCGCGACAAGGTCGAACATTTCAGCAGGAAAGGTAGAAGCGCAATGGGTGGGAGTCAATGAAGTGCGGCCCGGCAAAACCCTAGCAGGGCGCGTCACTCCGTGCGCGCCGTTTGCCCAAATGCGTCGGCGCCATGCGCCGATTTCGAGCCACAGGCTCAACGCTGCCATCCATCAGGACGCTTCCCGGTTTTTGGTTGAATTGGCAATCAGTTTCACTAAATTTCCGGTTTAACTTGAACCATGAAAGCGCTAGCCGCAGTGGCCGTTTTGATTTTGTCCTTGATTATGTCGCACGCTGAAGTTCTGTCTCCGATTCCCCTCTGGCCGAACGGCGCACCCGGCGCGCTGGGCGCGCGGTCACAGGACATTCCCACGCTCACGCCGTATCTGCCCGAGGCGACCAATGCCACCGGGGCAGCCATGGTGATATGTCCCGGCGGCGGTTACGCGCACCTTGCGCCGCATGAAGGCAATGATTATGCGCTCTGGCTGAACCAGCACGGCATCACTTGCTTTGTGCTCAAATACCGGCTCGGTTCGAGTGGTTATCATTATCCGGTGGAATTCGAAGACGGAACTCGCGCCCTGCGCTGGGCGCGCGCTCACGCGGCGGATTACAAGATTGATCCGCACCGCATCGGCATCATGGGTTCGTCGGCGGGTGGGCATCTGGCTTCCACGTTATTGACCCATTTTGATTCCGGCAACACGAACGCAGACGACCCGATTGAACGGCAAAGTTCGCGGCCGGATTTGGGCATTCTTTGTTACGCGGTCATTACGATGGGCGAGTACACGCACCAGGGTTCGAAGGAAAATCTGCTGGGCAAACATCCGTCAGGGAAACTGGTGAAGCTGCTTTCCAATGAATTGCAGGTGAGGACCAACACGCCGCCGTGTTTCATCTGGTGCACCTACGAGGACAAGACGGTACCGATGGAAAACAGTCTGATGTTTGCCGAGGCGCTCCGGAAAAACCATGTGCCGTTCGACCTGCACGTTTACCAAAAAGGCGGCCACGGCATGGGGTTGAAGGACAAGCCGCCGTTCGCGCATCCGCATCCGTGGGCAGCCGACTGTTTGTTCTGGTTGAAACAGCAAGGTTGGGTGGAGTGAGTCGAATGCCCTCGACATAAATGGCCGGCGCGAAATAGCGTCCAGTCAATTCCGGGTTTGGCCATGGCCAACTGTCCAACTTGCAAAACGCCTTTGCGGACCATCCGACAGAGTGAAGGGGTTTATTTCTACTGCAATGAATGCAAAGGGCGTGCCGTTACAGTCCCTCAAGTCCGCCGAATGGCCGGAGAACAGTTTGCCACACGGTTGCTCCATAAAATGGATACGGCCCGCGACGCTTCGTCACGACTTTGCCCGTTTTGTTGTCGATTAATGAAACGGTTTCAAATTCCTCAACCGGCCATGGCCTTGGATGCTTGCCGACCTTGCGTTACAGTCTGGTTTGATCCCGGCGAATTTGAGGAATTGCCCGAAGGCGTCATAGAAACGCCGGATGAGCTTAGACTGCGTGGGATTGAGGCCGAGGCCACATGGAAACTCGCGGAAATGGCTGCACAACAACGTCGGGATGAAATGATTTCCGGCGCACCACCGGATGAGGAGTGGAAATGGATTCCCGCGTTCTTCGGGTTACCGGTTAAAATCGACGATGCCGGACTGTCCCGCTGGCCTTGGATGACTTGGTCGTTGTCCTTTCTGATTGCCTCGGTCAGTATCCTGGCATTTTTTAACTTAGAAAGTGCCGTCGACCGATTCGGGATGATTCCCGCTGAGATGTGGCGTTATGACGGCGCAACATTTTTGACTTCGTTCTTCTTCCACGCCGGGGTTTGGCATTTGGTGGGTAATCTCTATTTCTTTCTATTGTTTGGAAACAATGTAGAAGACTATTTGGGGCGTTGGAGGTTTGCCGGATTGATACTTTTCTCAACTTTGACGGGTGATTGCTTTCACATTTTGGGCAACCTGCATTCGACCGTTCCGTCCATAGGCGCCAGCGGTGGGATTTCAGGGGTTCTTGTTTTTTATGCGCTGGAATTTCCACGGGCCCGATTGGGAATTTTATTCCGATTTTACTGGCGATTTGCCTGGATTCAAATACCGGCTTGGGGTGCCTTCGTTATCTGGCTGCTGCTGCAATTTTTTGGTATCTATGAACAGTTTGCTGGTCTTAGCAACGTTTCTGCCCTGGCACATTTGGGTGGAGTTGTAACCGGTGTTGCTCTGTGGCTTTGGTGGCGCAGGATTGGATTACGTTCAGCGGGGGTGCAAAGCGGTACCGCTTAATGGATGGATTTTCCACTTGCCATTCCTGGCATTTCGGCTATCTTCCACATTGCCTGAACGCCGCGTGTGCGGATGTTCATTAAGGCTGAGAAAAAACAGTTAACCCATAACCTAATCTTTAACCTCCGTTGCCGTTTGCAGCGACTGGTAAGTTAGGCAATGGAGCTTCGGTTCCCGCCGTTTGGGTTCCCAGGTTCCCGCAGTACAACAACAGCAGAATTATGCTCACCATGGAAGAAGCCCTGAAGCAAGCCGGCTCGCTGCCGTTTGCCGCAGGCAATATCGTCAAAGGTCACATCATCGAAGTCCGCCCCAAGGAAGTGCTGGTGGACATCGGCTACAAGAGCGAAGGCGTCATCCCCGGCGCCGAATTTGAAGACATCAAAGCCGTCAAGGTTGGCGACGAGATTGATGTCCTGATTGAAAAACTTGAAAACAAGGAAGGCACGGTCGTGCTGTCGCACGAGAAGGCCGAGTTCAAGCGCAACTGGGAGCGCATCCTTACGATTTGCAACGAAGGCGGCACGATCCAGGGCAAGGTCAAATCCGTCGTCAAAGGCGGCTTGGTCGTCAACATCGGCGTCGAGGCGTTCCTGCCCGCGTCACAGATTGACATCGTCACGCCGAAGAACCTCGCCCAGTTCGTCAACAACACCTACGAGTTCAAGGTGGTCAAAATCAACCAGGACCGGCAGAACATCGTGCTGTCGCGCCGCGAGCTCATCGAGCAGGAACGTTCCGAGAAACGCGCCAAACTGCTCGCCGAAATGGTGCCCGGCGACATTCGCAAGGGCACGGTCAAGAACATCACTGATTTCGGCGCGTTCATTGACCTCAACGGCATTGACGGCCTGCTGCATATCACCGACATGAGCTGGGGCCGCATCGCGCATCCGTCGGAGCTTTTGAAGGTTGGCCAGGAAATTGACGTGGTGGTGCTGGACGTGAACAAGGAAAAGGAACGCGTCAGTCTCGGCCTCAAGCAGAAGATGGCCAATCCATGGGACAACATCGAAACGAAATTTCCGGTCGGCGCGCGCGTCAAAGGCAAGGTGGTCAACCTGGTGCCGTATGGCGCCTTTGTGCAGCTCGAACCGGGTGTGGAAGGCCTGGTGCACGTCACCGAACTTTCCTGGACCAAACGCGTGGCCAAACCCAGCGACATGCTCAAGCCGGACCAGGAAATCGAAGCGATTGTTCTGGGCATTAACCGCGAGGAACAGAAAATTTCCCTGGGCATTCGCCAGTTGGAAAGCAATCCGTGGGACTCCGCCGAGACGAAGTATGCGGTCGGGACCCGTGTCAAGGGCAAGGTGCGCAACTTGACGAGCTACGGCGCGTTTGTGGAATTGGAGGAGGGCATTGACGGCATGATCCACGTGTCCGACATCTCTTGGACGCGCAAGATCAATCATCCTTCGGAAATCCTCAAGAAAGGCGACGAAATTGAGGCGGTCGTGCTGGAAGTGGACCGGCCGAACCAGCGGATTGCGCTCGGCATGAAACAATTGGGCGAAGATCCCTGGGAGAACATTGACAAGTTGTACAAGGTTGGCGACGTGGTCCAGGGCAAGGTCACGAAGCTGGCCAGCTTCGGCGCGTTCGTCGGATTGCAGCACGAAATTGACGGCCTGGTGCACATCTCGCAGGTCAGCGAGGAGCGCGTGGACAAAATCAAGAACGTGCTCAAAGTCGGCCAGGATGTGACCGCGCGCGTCATCAAGATTGACAAGGGTGAACGCCGCATCGGCCTGTCCATCAAGGCCGCCAGCTACTCCGATGAGCAGCTGAAGGAAGAACAGAAAATGCTCGACTCGCTCAAGCCCGGCGAAGACCTCGTGGCGTTGCAGCACGCCTTCGATGCCGCCGACGAGGCGAAGCAGGACGCAAAGGAATAATCAGCGCAGGATACTTATTCGCACCGGCGGGCCGGCAACGGCCCGCCGGTTTTTTTCAGAGGGACGAGCTCTGCGAGTCTCCATTCGAACTCTGAAATGACGTGTAGTTTGGGACTCGTGTAACTTGTCCCTCCGGGTTCATTCCGCCAGCGACTTGTGCCGGTAATGCAAAATTCGGAATTCCGGTTCGTCGCGGATTTCCCCGGCCAGAACAAATTTTTCTTCAAACGGCGGGAAGAAGGCGTCGCCATTCTCAACTTCGCGTTTAACCAAAGTCAGATAAAGGTCGGAACAGCGCGGCAGGGCCTGTTCGTAAATCTGCGCGCCGCCGCAGATGAAGATGTCGTTCGGAAATTCCTCCGGATTCAACCGGTCCAGTGAATTGAAAATCAAAATCTCCGTCCGCCGGTTTTTCTCCAATTTGGTGAAATGAAACTGGTAGGCGCGTTTGAGGTAACGGCCGCCGCGCCACTCGTGATACTGGCCAAAAATATCCGGATGTGTCTTGATGAGCCGCTGGGGGTGTCGCGTGAGGATCATGTTCTTGCGGCTGGGCAGCGGCCGATCCAGGCTTTCGAAGGTTTTGCGTCCCATCACGACGACGTTGCCCAACGTCGTTTTTTTGAACCACTTGAAGTCCTCCGGCAGGTGCCAGGGGATCTTGCCGTCCACGCCAATTACGCGGTTCAGCGACATGGCGGCGATGGCTTGAAAGTATTTCATTCAGTTCGTGGGCGCGCCCAAGGCGCGCAGCCGGTTTTTAATGGCAGTCGAATCGGGGTCGAGCCGCAAGGCTTCCCGGTATTCGACGACGGCCTCGTCCAATTTATGCTCCACAAACAGCGCATTGCCCAGATTGAAATGCGCGTCGGGAAACCCCGGTCGGTAACGAATCGCCTCGTGAAAAGAGACAATGGCCTGGTCGGTCCGG